>ENA-UOWE01000137-UOWE01000137.1-activated-sludge-metagenome-genome-assembly--contig:-NODE-137-length-109564-cov-33.699751_pt1 | contig 109564 bp, 82 predicted proteins | sample MGYA00249841_ERZ761562 | MGnify/ENA primary metagenome ERZ761562 (study PRJEB28883, sample SAMN05720200) | activated sludge metagenome | isolation source: Anaerobic digester | place: Japan... | reverse complement strand
ACAGCGTGCTCTTCCCGCACCCCGACGGCCCCAACACTGCCCACACGTCCCCGCGCTCCCCGCGCCACGAGAACCGCTCGAACACCGGTGACTGGCCCGGATAAGCAAACGTCACACCCTGTAATTCAAGCATCGGTAGGCGGTAGACCGTAGACGGTAGACGGTAGACGGGGGAGGGAAGTCTTACTCCCTACTCCCTACTCCGTACTCCTTACTTCTTGCTTTCCGGGAAGCGGTTGAAATCCACGATGTACGGCCACCAGTTGTTGAGCTTGCCGTCGGGGGCGCGACCCTCGGCGTGGGGGAGACGCTTGAGCCACCAACGGTGGTGTTCGCGGATGTCGCCGTTGCCCCATTGGGCGCAGTTCATCGGTTTCTTCGCGCCGGTCAGGTTGGGGTAGTTCAACCAATCGTCGGCGGTGCTCAACACGGTGCGACGATTGCCCCAGTCGTAGTCGCGCTCACTGTTCGGAGCGAAGTGGACGGTGCCACAGGCTGCCTCTCCCGGTGCGACCTTGTCGTACAGGGTGAAACGATTCCAGGCGTGAGTCGGTGTGGGTTCCCATGAACCGTAGACATGGCGCATAATGGACTCGACCCGGTGTCCGAACGCTTCCAGCATCTCGCCGACGCCGCGCTCGTAATTGAAGCCCATCGTGACGAAGGTGCGGAATCCCCAGAATCCCGGCACAGGTTCAGAATTGCAAAAATAAGGGCTTCCGCCGGCCATCGTGGATTCCCAGAAGCCACCGTAAGGGAAGCCCCACAACCACACTTCGTCAATCTCACCGGTCATCACACGCCAGGGAATTTTGTACGTTTTGAAGATGGCCGCATAGTCCACCGCATCAGGCTGATGCCAGGCTTCTTTCCCCTCGTGGCACGCCAGGTATGTGGCGTTGGTGTAGCGGAAGCCATCCAATTTGACCGGATAACCGTCCACGTCAATCGTCTCCACAACGCGATAACGCACGTATCCGTAGCTACATTCCTCAATATCGGCAATGTATTGCGGCAGCAAAACGTAGGGATCGTTCCATCCCAGGACTTCATACAACCGTTTACCACCTTGATCGGGGAACACCGGTGCGAAGTTGATGACCAGCACTTTAGGTTCAACGAATGGCGCAGCGACTTTTGTTTTTCCGAACATGATGGCCTCCTTTCAAATGGCGAATGGCAAATGGCAAATGGCAAATGGCGAATGGTGAATGGCGAATGGCAAATGGGTAAACTAAATCTTGCTTCCCTTGACCCTCTCCGCCCGTCTACTGTCTACTGTCTACTTCAACGACCGAATCCTGATACGCCGGCGCTCGCGTGAGCCGCCCGGTCGCTTGTAGCCAGGCGATGGCGTCGGCGAATTGCGCTGCGGTGGGGACGGCGTTGGTGGGATAGTCGGGCAGGATGTACGTACCGGCCAGCGGAGCCGGAACCAACCCTTTCTCGGTGAGAAGAGCGCTCCAGCGGCTTTTATCTGTGTTGATCGCCGTGCTGGCCTGGTCAATGGCAGTCAGGAACGCGCGCACGGTCTGTGGCTGTTGGTCAATGACCCTTTTGCGAAAGGCGTAGAGACTGCACGCAATGTCCGGGTGGCGCGTGTCGTCCACGATCAACACCGCGCCCTGCTGCATCGCCAGCGATGCCAGCGGCTCCGGCAGCGTTGCTGCGCTCAGTTCCCCCGCGCCGAGCAACGCCATGCGATCCGCAATCTTGGGGACGGCTAACGTGGCAATCGCATCCGTGGGCAATCCTTCGGCCTCCAACAGCCGGTGGGTCACGTACTCAATGACTGTGCCTTCGGAGACACCGATGGGGACGCCTCGCAACCCTTCCACCGTGGTAATGCCCGATTGCGCCGCCGCCAGGATGCGAAACTGCGCGAAATCCGCCGTGGGGACCATCGCATAGCGCACGGCGACCACTTGCGGGGACTCGCGGTTGTACAGCGCCAGCGCCACCAGATCGGTGATAAAGCCGTCAATCTGCCCGGCCTGCAACAACTGATCACGTTCAGCGGCAGAAGCGGCGGGGATCAACTCAACCTGGATCCCTTGTGCGGCAAAATATCCCTCGGCCTCGGCAACGTACAGCGGCAGTGCATCCAATACCGGCAGCACCGCGATGCGTAACGCCTTTGCCTCCGGTTTCTGGCAGCCGGTCAGCAAGACTGCGCCGATGCAGCTCGCCAACAACAAAACTCTGAGTTTTCGCATACCTACTCCTCGCATCATCTCAACGGATTGAACGGATCAAACGGAGAAACTTCCGCTAAATCCGTTTGATCTGTTGAGATTATTTCGGTGAGACGCCAGGGTCTGCCAGGTCTTCACCGTAAGGTCGCCGGTACGTGATTGTGGTTGGGCGTCCGTCGCTGGCCTCCGGCGCATAGCTGAATGTCAGCAGGGATGCCGGCGACGGATAATCCTCGGATAGGCCGTGGAGGTTCAATGTATGTTTGTTCGCCGGGATCAGCTCGACACCGAAAGCCCACAGCGCGGTGAACGCGATCACGTCCCCGTGGCTCACGGCGACGACGTGCTGCCCGGCGTAGTCACGCCGTACCTGCGCCAGGAATTCCCGCGCGCGGGCGACGACATCCGGCGGTTGCTCGTAACTCGGATCAACACCCGAATACAGATCCCAACCACGGGACAACATCGCCAGCAATGGCTGTCCCTCGAAGAAAAAGCGCACCTCGTTGAGCAACTCGGATGTATACAGTGGTACGTCCGGCCGTTCCGCCAGCAGGATACGCGCCGTCTGCTGCGCGCGCAACAACGGGCTGCTGAAAACCGCCGCCAGCGGCACATCCCGCAATGCTTCTGCCGCCGCCTGCGCCTGCCGCTTGCCCAACTCGCTCAGCGGAAATCCCGGCAATCGCCCATACACAACCCTCTCAAGATTGTACACCTGTCCGTGACGAACGAAAGTGATGTGTGTGGATGCAGACATACGTTTTATGATAGTGTTCCCTCGCAAATAGTCTTTAGTCAGATAGTCCGGTAGTCCAACGATTGAAATCCGTTAAAATCCGTTCAATCCGTTGACCAATTATGATAGTGTTCCCTCGCAAATAGTCCTTAGTCAGATAGTCCGGTAGTCCAGCGATTGAAATCCGTTAAAATCCGTTCAATCCGTTGACCAAAAACAACGCTCCAAGCACGCTCACCAGCAATGTGACGCTGATATAACTGTTGATGTTGAAGAACGCGACGTTGACCCGCGAAAGATCATTCGGGCGCACCAGGCTGTGCTCGTAGATGAGCAGCCCGGCGATGATGGCCAATCCGAGCCAGTAAGGCCAGCCCAACGCGAGCGTCTGCCCCAGGGCAATGAGCAGCGTGATCGTGATGACGTGACACAACGACGAGACTGCCAACGCCACAGGCACACCGAAGCGTGCCGGAATCGCATGCAGGCCCGCCTCACGGTCGGCCTCCACGTCCTGGCAGGCGTAGATGATGTCGAACCCGCCGATCCACAACATCACAACGCCCAACAGCAACCACGCCGGCAGATCATCCGCCGTGAACAGTGAACCGCGCACCGCCACCCACGCTCCCATCGGCGCCAGACCATCGGTGAAGCCGAGGATGAAGTGCGACAGCCACGTGAAGCGTTTGGTGAAGACATAGCCCACCAGAAAGAGCAGCGCGCCCGGCAGTAAGGTCAGCGGCAGCGGCCCCAGTTGCCACGCGGCGAAGCTCAACGCCAACCCCGAAATTGCTGTCCCCGCCCACGCCGTCGAAAGCGCGATGCGCCCGGTGACGAGTGGGCGGTTCGCCGTGCGGGGATTCAGCGCGTCGAGTGCCCGGTCGGCGATGCGGTTGACGCCCATCGCCAACGTCCGCGCCGCCGCCATCGCTACGGTGATCCACACGAACTGCCGCCACGTCGGCCAGCCATCCGCCGCCAGAACCATCCCAATGTAGGCAAAAGGGAGGGCGAAGATCGTGTGCTCGAATTTGATCAGTTCCAGGAAGTCGCGGATTTTCTTTAACACGTTGAAATTATACCACAGGGTGTCCGCGTTTAACGTGGATCATTCACGCTCACTGCCCCCGTCTCGGGGGCAGGTGAGTCGAGCTAAGCGTTTGACATGCAAATATGTCAGAGTACACTAACGGGTTGGAGGTAGGCGATGACCGATTTAGCCAACAAACCCGTTCCCTTTCTGACCGATCCGACAGGCCGCGAGCACTTGCTGAACGGCGAGACGACGACCATCGGCCGGGCGCTGGAGAACGACATCGTCATCACCAGCAAGCGCGTCTCCCGCGAGCACGCCCGCTTGCAACGCGACGGCTGGCGCGTGATGCTGGAAGACCTGGAAAGCACCAACGGCACCTTCCTCAACGACGAACGCCTGTTGGAACCGGTGGCCCTGCACGATGGCGACTGCATCAAAATCGGCGACGTGGCCCTGACCTTCCACGATCCCGACATCACCTACCGCGACACGCTCTTCCCGACGCTAGAGGTGGACGCAGCGGCCGGCGTCGTCCGCCTTGACCGGCGCGTGGTCACGCTTTCGTCCAAAGAATTCGTCCTGCTGGCGTACCTCTACGAGCACAGTGGACAGGTCTGCTCAAAGGACGACATCGCCGCCGCCGTCTGGCCCGAATATCAGGCCGATGTCTACGATTACCAGGTGGAGAACCTCATGCGCCGCCTGCGTACCAAACTCGAACCCGACCCGGCCAATCCCCAAATGCTGCTGACGATCCGGGGGCTTGGCTATAAACTGGTGAAACGGGGATAGATAGTGAACTGATAGCTAACGAATAGGCAACGCCGCCGCGACTCTGCTATCCTATCGGTAAGGATGGTGAATGATGACAATGACAACTGATGATCATTCCCCGGCAGAGGTGCTCGCGGCGGCGCTGCACGAGGGGGAAAACGACATGCCGCCGGTTTCTTTGGAAGGACAAACGCTCGGCAAATACCGCATCCTGGAAGCGTTGGGACGCGGCGGGATGGCGCGCGTCTATCGCGCTTACCACCCGCAACTCAACCGTTACGTCGCGGTCAAGGTCCTGCGCTCCGATCTGCTGGAGGACGAGGCGTTCGAGGACGAAGCGCGCGACGAAACGTGGCGCGCCCGTTTCCAGCGTGAGGCGCAATCGGTGGCGGCGCTGCGCCATCCCAACATCGTCCAGGTCTACGACTTCGACGTGCAGGGCGATGTCTACTATATGGTGATGGAGCTGCTGGAAGGCGACACGCTCAAGACCCGCCTGAGCGACTACCGCGTGCGGGGTGAACACATGCCCTGGGGCGAGATCGTGCGCATTATGCTCGATGTGCTGGACGGCCTGGCCTATGCCCACAGCGAGCGGATGATCCACCGCGACATCAAGCCCGCGAACATCCTGTTGAGCAAGCGCGGGCAGGCCGTGCTTGCCGATTTCGGCATCGCGCACATCGTCGGCGGCACGCGCTACACGATGTCTGGCGCGCTGATGGGCACGCTGCAATATATGGCCCCGGAGCAGGGGCTGCAAGGGTTGAGCGACGCCCGCAGCGACCTCTACTCGCTCGGCATCGTCTTCTACGAAATGCTCACCCAGCGCACGCCCTTCGACGCCGACACACCGCTGGCGATCCTGATGAAGCACGTCAACGATCCCCTGCCGCTGCCGCGCCGCCTCAATCCCGACATTCCCGAACCATTCGAGCGCGTCGTCTTCAAATCGCTGGCGAAGAAGCCCGAAGAACGCTACCAGAGCGCGGTAGACATGGCCGCAGCGTTGCGCGCCGCCGCCGAAGAAGCCGGGCTTGACCTGCCGCCGCGCATCTCGCTGCCGCTTTCCTTCACGACGACGGAATCATCCTCAGAGTCGGTGGCGGTGATCTCCGGCGAGACGCGCAAGGTGATGGCGGAGTCGCGTCCCGCGAGCGATCTCAAGTTCGCCAACGACGAAACCGACATCACCCTGGGGCAACAGCGGCTCAAGCAAGCCGCGCCGGTAACACTTCAGCCAGCCACAGCGCCGGCCCCGCCAGTGGCCGATACGACGCCGGTTGTGTCGGCGCTGCCAACAAAACCGGAGCGCAAGTCGCGTCGTTACAGCGTGGGCAGAGCGATTTTCAACGCCATTTTGCTGGTGTTCCTCGGTAACATGCTTATGCTGACCGCCGCCGTGCCCACCGGAAATTGGATCATCTATGAGCAGGGGTGGCCGATCGAAGTCTTTCTCGGAACGTTGGGATTGTGTTTCGTTATGTACGCCACCGGCTCCCTCTGGCTTCTTCCGTTTACCGGCCCGGCGTTGGGAACGGCTGTCCTGTTGACGTACAGTATGCTGTGGGGTGGATGGGAGCACTGGAACGTCTCGTGGGTTGCGCTGGTGTGGATCGCTGTCGGTTCCATCGCGCTGCCGTTCTGGCTGGCGCGGCGCAAAACGCTCGCGCGCGCGATCAGCCGCATCCTGGCCGCGATCCTGGGGCTGATCTCGATTGTGTTGATGGTCGCTCTCGCTCTGTGGCTCGCGCCGACCTATTTTACGGCTTTCATCAGCGCGATTTTTTAGGGGATCAAAATCCGGTGTAAAATAGAGATGAACATTGCAGGAGGTGCGCGATGAGTGTTGAATTTGAAACTCTTACATTGCCAGCGCCAGCCGAGGTGAGGATTGAATTCTCCCTCAGCACGCAGGTCAATGTCACAGATTTCACCGCACAACGCAAAGTCAGCAAAGTTCTGCTCGATCAAGTCGGCAATCTACTGTATGGCGAACGCCCGACATTGGTCGCTGGACGACGTTTGTTGTGGCGTGTGCCAGTATGGGTCGCTCTCCCTACGACTGGGCCGTTAGGACAGGTAGGAACGCTTGACGTAGATGCGCAAACCGGTGAAGTATTGACTTCAACCGCGTTGTTAAATGACATTGAGGAGCGCGCCCATGTCCTGGTTGAACGTACCACATTACAAGCAAAATAAGGCGGGATGGTGCTTACCGGCTTGTATTGAGATGGTCTCCGCGTATTGGCATCATCCTTTGTCGCAGGCAGAAGCCGCGCGTTTGTTGGCGATGTGTGGGGCTGGGGCGTCGGCCAGTCGTATTCAACGGCTGACTGAACGTGGTTTTGAGGTGACGTATACTACAGGTTCTTTGTCGGACGTCAGCACATGGTTGAGTCATGGGATATCGGTGATTGTATTCGTGCGCACTGTTGAGTTGCCTTATTGGAATGTTGATACACCCCACGCTCTCATTCTGGTAGGTGTCGAAGTTGAGCAAGTACATCTACTTGATCCTGCCGTAGATACGGCGCCGGTCACGGTGAGTGTGGGCGATCTGATGTTAGCCTGGTCGTACTTTGATTATACATACGCGGCGCTGAAGCCATCTGCATAGTATGTAGAGTAGGTCGAATCTCGACCTGACTCCTCCTCTTTTTACGCCAAAAACTGATTTCGCTCTCTTGCCAACCGCCATTTTGCGTCAGAAGTCATCCTGCTGATCAATTTAGCCATTCGATAGCTATCTGTTAGCTAACGAGTAGGCAACCCTCTCATCCTTGTGTTATCCTGTAGCCACATTCACTCAAGGAGGGACGGTATGAACAAGCGATTTTCAATGTTACTCGGTGCGGTTTTGATTGGGATGGGCGGGTTGATGCTGCTGGCGAACCTGGCGCTCCCCGTCCTGGGGATCAGCGGATGGCGCTGGGGCGTGTGGCGACTGTGGCCGATGATCGTGATCGGTGTGGGGCTGCTGTTCGTGCTCACCCCGCTGCTGGTGCGCGGCAAGCGCGGGCTGGGCGGTCTCTTCATCCCCGGTATGCCCACGCTGGTCACCGGCGGCATCTTGCTTTTCGCCAGCGTCTTCGAGGCGTGGTGGGCCTGGGAATGGTTGTGGCCGCTGGAAGTGCTCGCCGTTGCGGCAGGATTTCTGTTCGCGTCTATCTACATGCGCAACATCTGGCTGCTGATTCCGGCCATCATCATAGGAGCGAATGGCCTGCTGATGCAGTTCTGCGCGCTCACCGGTTGGTGGGAGGTGTGGGCCGTGCTGTGGACCATCGAGCCGCTTTCGGTGGGGCTGGCGCTGCTCGTCGCCTACACGCGCAAGCGCAGAGCGGGTCTCCTGATCGCCGGGACGATTCTGTGCGCGATTGCGGCCCTCGGGCTGATGGGGATGCTGGCGGTAGTCGCCATCCGGCCCGGCTGGTGGGTGCTCAACATGGTCGGTCCGCTGATGCTGGTGGGGATTGGGGTGCTGCTGCTCTTCTCGAATGTACTGAGCCGCCCAAGCCTGCGCGAAGCGACTTCTGAACGTTAACTGCGTATTTGAAATGAAGACCCTCAAGGTTTTCAAAGCCTTGAAGGTCTTGAGAACGAGCGATTGAACAAGAAAATGAGAGGGGGAGAAAAAGATGAAAAAGCAACGGTTTTTTGTGACGATGGCAATTTTGATTTTGGCGCTGACCAGTGTGGCGTGTGGTACGACGGGTTTCGGGTTCGTCCGTGGATCGGGCCGGCTTGAGACAGAGACACACGCGCTCGACAACGTCACCGGCGTCGAATTGGCGACCTTCGGCGACCTGACCATCGCCCTCGGCGACAAAGAGGAACTGCGCATCAAGGCTGAGGACAATCTGCTGCCTTACTTCGAGATCGGCGTGAGCGGCGGGCATTTAACCATCGGGAGCAAGTCGGACGTGTCGCTGCGTCCGACGAAATCCGTCAACTTCTACCTGACGGTGAAGTCGCTGGATACGATCGTGCTTTCCGGCAGCGGCAACATCACCGCGCCCGATCTGGAAGCGGCGAGCATCGCTGTGACCATTGACGGTTCCGGCAACGTCACTCTGGAAGACCTGGATGCGACCGACATCGCGCTGCGGATCAACGGCTCCGGCAATCTGACGGCCTCCAACTGCGCGGCGACCGGCGCCGACATTCGCATCGGCGGCTCCGGCGACGTCTCCCTGGATAAGCTGGCGGCTGAGACGCTGGATGTGCGTATCCCTGGCTCCGGCAAAGTGGACATCGCCGGCGGGGAGGTGGCGCGGCAGTCCGTGTCCATCGGCGGGTCTGGCGATTACCGCGCCAGGAATATGGAGAGCGCCTCGGCTGAGGTAGACATTCTGGGCAGCGGCTCGGTGACAATGCGGGCGAACGAGCACCTTGACATCCACATCGCAGGCAGCGGGGACGTGGCTTACGCCGGGCAACCCACTGTTGATCAGCAGATCAGCGGTTCAGGCGACATCACGCGCCTGGGGGAGTAAAACGTAGAGGCGTAAAACGTAAAGACGTAATGCGTAAGCAGAAAACGTGAAACGTGAGGTTATGGCTTACGTTTCACGTTTTACGTTTTATTCACAGGAAACCAACGTTGCGCCCAGAGCGTCCCGGCATATTGCGCCGTCAAAAATTCTATAAAGATGAAGGTTTGCTCGATGTTGCGCGCCGGTGTGAGGATGGTCTGCATAGCGTTCTCGATGTAAAACAGGTAGATGTAGCCGATAGCGACGACGCCAATCGCTGTCATTGCGCCGAGGCCGAACAACACCTCGAAGTTGGTCTTGCCGTTCGCCAGAAAGCGCTTCGCGGTGACGCCCGCCGCCACACCGCCCACCGCGACGCCCACCATGCCCACGAGCGTGTGTCCGATGATGCCGCAGGGAACCCGGCTTAAAAGCCCCGCAATGAACAGTCCCACAAAGGGAAGTCCCAGGGCCAACCAGGCGATGCGCGTGCTCTGTGGTTTGCTCTGATTGTCAGTGGTTGTCATTGGATGACGACTTCTGCGCTTGGACAGCTTTGCGCTGCTGCAAAATGCGCCATATCCCTTCGGCGAGCACGCCCAGGCCGAGGATGAGCCATAGCACCCGCGCCCACCAACGGTCTTCCGTGCTGATCATCCCCGCGAGAAACAGCAACATCCCTGCATCCAGGGCCAAAGCGTAGCCCAACTCGTTCAGCTTATGGCGGACTTTTTGCTTGCTGCGCCCGGCTGCGTAGGAAGCGTAACTCCACACGGCCAGGAGTACGGCCAGCCCTAGAACCCACAAGAAGTTGGAAAATACGCCCCAAACGTCAATCATAATTCCCCCTCGGTGATCGAAACGTTAGTTTGCTTCGTGCGCTGCACGCTGTCGCTTCTTGCGCTGGAGTGCACTTTCCTGCAATTGTCGTTCGCCTTCACGGACCAAATCGCCGATGCGCTGCATAATACGCTGCGTCTCCGCTTTTACGCGGGGATGGTCCTCAATATCCCCTTCCAGGTGAATCGGCTCACCCACGACCATGCGGAACGGCCCGCGCAAGTACCAGTATTCTGGATAGGTTTGTCCTTTGATCTTGGCTTCCATAATGTGCAACCGCTCGCGCACCAACTGAATGCCTACTGGAATGATCGGCACGCCGGCGCTCAAAGCCAAGCGCACGGCGCCGGTGCGTGGCGCGCAGAATCCCCCTTCGGGTGGGCTGTTCTGCCCTTCGATGAAGAGCGCCACCGTATCGCCGGCCTTCAGGCGTTGCAGCGCCTCATCAAAGGCCAGGCGACCTGCGCCTTCAACCACCGGAATGTGCCGCGACCGCTTCAAATAGAGGCCCAAGATGGGTACCAGAAAGGCGATGGAGGTGATCAGAATCGCCATAGGGCGGGACGAGAGCAGCGAGAGCACGAAAGGGTCGGTAAAACTTGGATGATTCGCCACGATCAGCTTGGGGCCGGCCGGCAGCGGCGCTTGCCACAGAATCTCCAGTTCCAGGAAGAACCGCGCGTACAGCGCGATCAAAATCCGCCCCACAGTATACAGCACGCCTCGTATCACAGTCTATTTATCCTTTCCTATCCATTTTCTAATTTTTCTCTATCATACCACATTCTCGAAAAACACGCTGCGGGTTGGAAAACCGCTTCACGGAGTATAGAGTTTGAAACGCTCAAACGTGAAAATCGCATCGCCCGGCGTGAGCAACAGAACCGACAGCCCGGCTTCACCTTCTGTCAACTGCGCGTCCTCAATGGCGGCGACTTGTTCGCCGTTGATGCTGAACGTGAAGCGCGTCCCTTCGGCCAAAACGGCCAGTTGGTTGACCGCGCCGGGGCGAATCGCCAGCGTCCCTGTCCAATCAATGACAGCGCGCCACGTGAAATCGTACCACAGGTTGAAGTGGAAAAACCCGTCGTCGCGGATGCTGAACAGGTAGTAATTCCCGTCGCTGTGGCGGAAGACCAGCCCATAGCTGGCATCCAACGGCCCGCTGACCCGCCGCGCGTCCACCGTCAGGTAAAAGTCGGTCGTTGGCGTGATTTCGGGCATACACCAGCGCCCAACGCTCTGCACGGCGGTCATCTCCCACGTGTACAGGCCGTCGGTGATGACCCGGCTCATCGTCCCCCAGGCATCTGCATAGCTGCCGACGACCCACTCGTGGGCATTGTCGGCGAAGTCGTCGGCGAACGCGAGCGACCAATCGGCCGGCGCGGCGACGGCGCTGGAGCCGGGCGTGTTCGTCGGACGTGGAGCGCGCGTGGGCGTCTCTGTGGGGACGGCGGACTCGACTGGCGCAAGTGTGACGGTCATCTCCGGCGCGGCGAGCGGTGGCGTAGCGATTTCGACCGTGGGCGTGGCGGGGGCGCTTGCGCCGCGTCGCATCTGCAACGCCAGGCCGATGATCCCCGCCAGGCTCAACACGGCGAAGCCCATCAGCGCCAGCAGCGCCCAGTTGCGCAGCCGCTCCCCGCGTGAAGTCAGGATCAGGCGGGCTGGCTGGACTTCTTCGAGGGCGCTCAACGGCGTCTCGTCCAGTAACGCGGTCTTCATCGCGGCGGCGCTGCGGAAGCGTTTCTCGCGGGGCAGTTCCATCGCCCGCGTGATGACGGCCCGCAGCGGCGCGCTCACGCGGCGCAACTCCTTCACCGGCAGGAAGCGATAGGGATTCGCGGTGCGCTCTCCGGCGGTCTGCGGCGCTTTCCCCGTCAGCGCGTGGTAGAACGTCGCGCCGAGACTGTAGATGTCGCTGAGCGCGTCAATGTGCCAGGAGCGCAATCCCCACCGCTCCGGTGGCGCGTATTCCGGCGTTCCCATCACCCGCGTAGCCGCCCAAGAGCGCGGATCATTGGGGTCCCAGAGCTTCGCCAGCTCGAAGCCCACCAGCACGGCGCTGCCGTCGGGACGGAGGATGATGTTTTGCGGTTTAATGTCGCGGTGGAGCACGCCGTGGCTATGGCAGAACTCCAGCGCGTCCAAAATCTGCGCCCCCCAGGTCTTCACCTGCACTTCAGGCAGTGCGCCGGCGCGCGCAATGCGCTCCGCCAGGCTTTCCCCTTCCACAAAATCCATCACCAGATAGGTGTTGGCGACCGTTTGCTCGGTTTCAGCGTGGAAGAAATCCACCAACGTCGTCATCGCGGGGTGGCGCAACCGGCGAAGCATTTGCGCCTCGCGCTCCAACTCCTGGCGTAACCGTTCGAGGACTGCGCGGTCTAGCTCCGGCTGCGGCGTCAGCTCTTTGACCGAGACCTGCACATCGCGCTGCATATCCCAGGCGCGATACATCGCCCCCATCACGCCGAATTCGAGCAGGCGGTCAATCCGGTAACGATTGTGGAGTAACGTCCCCGTGGTCAACATAGCGTTATTGTCAGAACTTACGCAATCTCACAAAACCGGACGCGGATTCACGCGGATTTTCGCAGATTAAAGAAAAAATCTGCGTGTCGCTGCGAAAACCTGCGTCCAATAGCTGGCTGTACTGACATTATGCGTCTCTAAAATAGTGCGCCTTGTTCCAGTTGGGTGTCGGGCGCGTAATCGCGCACGATGCCGAGATGTTCGTAGGCCAGACGGGTGGCCGTGCGCCCGCGCGGGGTGCGCCCGATGAAGCCGAGCTGCAAGAGGTACGGCTCGACCACGTCCATAATCGTATCGGCGGCCTCGCCGACGGAGGCGGCGATGGTCTCCAGCCCCACCGGCCCGCCGTCGAACTTCTCGATGATGGTGTGCAGCACGCGGCGGTCGAGGTCGTCCAGCCCGCGCGCGTCAATGTCCAGCAGCGACAACGCCTCGCCGGCCAGCGCGCCGGTGATGACACCGTCGCCGCGCACCTGGGCGTAATCGCGCACGCGGCGCAGCACGCGCAGCGCCACGCGCGGCGTCCCGCGGCCCCGGCGCGCGATCTCGTCGCGGCCTGCCGGTTCCAGGGGCACGTTCAGCGCCCGCGCAGCGCGCTCGACGATTTGCCGCAGCGCGGCCTCGTCGTAGAAATCCAGCCGGTAGGTGGCACCGAAGCGCGTCCGCAGCGGCGCGGAGAGCAGCGCCAGCCGCGTCGTCGCGCCGATCACGGTGAAGTGCGGCAAGCTCAGGCGCACCGTGCGCGCCCCCGGTCCTTGCCCGATGACCAAATCCAGCGCGAAATCTTCCATCGCCGGGTAGAGAATTTCCTCCACCACCTTCCCCAGGCGATGCACTTCATCAATAAAGAGCACTTCCTTCTCATGCAGGTTGCTGAGGATCGCCGCCAGATCGCCCGCCCGCTCAATGGATGGGCCGGCGGTGATGCGGATGTTCGCGCCCATTTCGTTGGCGATGATATGGGACAGCGTCGTTTTCCCAAGGCCGGGCGGCCCGTAGAATAGCGTGTGCTCCATCGGCTCGTTGCGTCCCCTCGCCGCCTCGATGAGGATGCGCAGGTTTTCGCGCACGCGATCCTGGCCGATGAGGTCATCCAGCCGTTGCGGGCGCAGCGCCCGGTCCAACAGCACTTCTTCTGGTTCTGCTTCTGGGGAGATCGTTCGTCGTTCGTTCATAAATTCGCTATCGTTCCTCGGTTTTTACTGCCTGCATCCCGTATCCTCTATTTCTCAGAGAACATGGAAATCTTCGCTGCCCCTCGCCTGCGCGCTTCCCAGGCTCAAGAGGACTTAATCTTCTGGAGGATGCCAACCGGCCAGAATCCGATAACTGCGTACTTCTACGACATCGAGGTCATCGCTCAAATGCAATGCCTGTACTGTCGCGCGGCCAGTAGGCGTCAGACCCTCAATCCGTAGACCGTTATCAATCCACCGGAAATGCTCAGTCCATACTTGCTCACGCGGATTGAACAATGACACCCTTGCGCCAGTCAGCGGATCCGGCGCGGTCACTTTATCCCCTTTGTAGCGGTTGCAAATTGGACATGCCAACCATAAATTAGCCTCAGTATTGCTTCCGCCCTGCGCCAGAGGAACAATGTGCTCAATCTCCAGGCGCGCCATAACCAGGTGTTGTGGACTGAGACAATAACCACAGCGGTACCGCGCGATCTCACGGACGCGGCGGTCTACTTCTGCGGAGATGTACGGACGCGGCATTATGAAGTCAGCGGCGGCCGCAACCCACGTTCAACGGCGACTTTGAACGATTGCGCTTTGCGCAGCAATCCACGACGATAGAGGCGCATTAACTCATCCAGGCGATTTTGCTCGGCGCGACTGAGGCGTCGCTCGCGGTTCAAGTATAACAGACGCTCCATATCAGCCTGTTGATTTTCAGGCATTTGTGCATCACAGAGCGCCAGTACCTGGCTGTCAGGGAGCATTTCCACCGGTGGTTCGCCAGCGACACGTTCTAGCCAGTCCAGAATCACATCTTCAAACCGGCGCTCAGTGCGTGTTGCTGTCTCTCGAACACGAAAGGCCAGGGATTCCGGCAACTCCAATGTAATGACCTCGCTCATTGCCCACCTCACTTTGCGTATCAAGGTGCTTTGATACAGCTACATCCGCCATTGGTTGGCCATCATCGTTTCCCCATTTATCAGGGCATACCTAATTATATCATGAACCATCGCGTGTTTTTCATGGTTCCAGCATCCCCGTCTGCCCTTCCACTGAGATGATGACCTGCGTGACGGTGCTGAATTGCAGCAAGGTCTGCTCAATCTGCTGGCGGATGAGCGACATCCGCGCTGCGCCGCCGGCGTTCGCCAGCAGCTCTTTCGAGAAATCTGCCTTCGCCACGCCGTTGACGATGGTGAGGTCTTTGAGCCGCACGCGCTCGCCCCAATCCGCGCCGCGGTTCGCCGCCGTGAGCACTTCTGCGGGCAAGGGCAGCGCCGTCTGGAAGCCGTCGAGGTTGTTGGGAACTGGCCCCCACAGCAATGCCTCAAGAGAAGCGCGCCCGATACCCTGTGTGCGCGGGATGCGGATGGACTGCGCGACAACCTGCTCTTGGCGCACCCAGTAGACGTTGGTGCTCATCGTGGCGGCGTCGTTGGGATGCAGGATGGTCAACGGCTGCCAGGCTAAGGGTTGGCCGGCCAGATTGTGGATTTGCAGCGCCCCGCCCTGGGTGTTGGGATGCGCCGGTCGTGGCGTGACCACCCAATCCATCGGGATGACGGCCAATCCGCGGCCATCTTTCCCCGGCAGGAGGGTGACGACGTGGGCGAATTGTGTGCCGTCGTTCCAGGTCAACGTCACATTGACCTGCTCGCCTGGCTGGCCGACGCGGGCTAACACACGGGCAGGCACAGTCACCTGCTCCAACGGCGCAGGCATCTCGATGTAGCCGCTGCCGGGGAAGCCGCTCAACGTCACCGCGACGGAGGCGGCAGCGATGTCTTTACCGTCCTTGGCGCTCACGTCCGCCACTTCAATTCGCCCCACGCCCGGCACGCCGCCGTAGTAGATCACGCCCTCGAAGGTCGCCGGGCCGCCGTACTCGCCCTGCGCCATGATTGGCGCGACGGCGGCGAGCTGTCCCCACGCATCATATACGCGCACGACGAGCGTCGCCTCAAACGGCAGCATAGCGGTGCGCCCGCGCACCGTCACCGGGTTGCCGACGGTTGCGCCGCTTGGCGGGTCATCCAGAGCGATGACTTGCGATACGACTGCTACAGCAGGCTGTGGGGTGAAGGTGGGGAGGGGCACAAACGTTGGCGTCGGTGGCTGCGGCGTGGGCTGCGGCGTTGTCGCCAGGGGGGTAGCTGTATGAGCGAGGGGTAAAGGCGTCGGCGTCCCCAGTAATATCTGGCAACCTGATAACACAGTCAAACACAACAAGACATGGATCACTTTCTGCGCTGTACGCATAATCCCTCCGCTTGTATAGTGGCGACTTCAGTCGCTTTCTCAACTCACCAAAATCTGTGTTTATTCTAAATGGTGCGGAAGTTGAGTAAGGATGCGCAATGTGACCTGTGGCCCATCGAGCAATAGGATAAGCTGGTTGAGCAGTGTACGACCGAGAATCATTTCTTGTCCTTGATTATCGCCCACCACAACGACGCCCGGAAAAGTGTAGTCGCCGATGCGAATATCGAGCAAATACGTGAAGATGCGCCGTCGCTCCCCCCATTGGCTGCGCAGATAAGCTTCGTCCCAGATCGTTGCGCCCAGTTCGCGCAAATATCCAACCGGCACAAGTGTTGCATCGGCGCCTGTATCTACGATGGCTTTGATTGGGCCGACAGTTTTATTGTCATCGGGCAACTGAAGGGTAAGAGTCAGAATCGGCGCAGGAGGGATGTATTGGGTGCTATAGGGTACTTTCATACGTGGTCTCCATACGCTCAAACCGGGGGCTGAGGATAAGAAACTCATGCGGTTGGCGGGCTTCAGCCTCGGTAATCAGAACAGGAGTCCCTGGGTATTGGCGACGGATGCGGATAGCAAGCGCGCGCCGGTCGGGATCGTGATCCACGACTTGACCTTTAAGCACGGCGACGTACTCGCCCAGGTATGGAGCGCGGTCGGTATCGGAACGGGCATACCATAGTGCAGCTTCGGCGCTGATGCGCGTTTCCCAGAGTGTATTGGCATCACTTGTTTCTAAGGCAGGCTCGGCAGGCGGCGGCGCTGTTTCCGTAGATGGCGCTTCATTCACGATCCAACGGATCAGCTCAAAGCGCTGCCCTGGCGTGAGCCGCCTTACGAGTGGTTTAAGTGTTTCTATCACGTATGGTGATAACATACCATTCCTCCCCAAAGTTATCTCTTTGGCGTTTCATCCTTCTACCAAAAGTATAGGTTGAAATACCGAATCGGACAAGTGACTTGCCCTTCATCCTGGTTAGGGTATGATTAGGAAACTTGTGGAGGTGAGGCGATGCGCAATTTCAAGGCTTTTTTGCGGACGATGCGTCCCAAGCAATGGATCAAGAACGGTGTCATTTTTGCTGCGTTAGTCTTTGATGAAAAGCTGCTGAAATGGCAGTATCTCTGGCCGACCGTGGTGGGCTTCGTGTTGTTTTGCCTGGTTTCTGGCGTTGTTTATACGATCAACGACATCGTGGACCTGGAAAAGGATCGCCAGCATCCCAAGAAGCGCAATCGCCCTCTGGCGGCAGGGCAACTCTCGTCCCGGCTGGCGCTCGGTTTGGCGGTCGGCATTACCGTCGTGTCGCTTATCCTTGGCGTGCTGCTGAATCCGGTTTTTGCCGCCATTCTCGCCGGTTATCTTGTCTTGCAGATCGCGTATTCGTTTTACCTTAAACACATTGTTCTCCTGGATGTGATTGCGATTGCGGCCGGTTTTGTGCTGCGTGTGGCGGCAGGCATTCCGCTGGTGGATGCGGAACGTTTTTCGCCCTGGCTCTTTATCTGCATGACGTTGCTGTCCCTCTTTCTGGGATTGGGCAAGCGGCGCGGCGAGCTGGTCCAACTCGGTGGCGAAGCCGCCAACCACCGCGCCAGCCTGGAAGATTACAATTTGGCATTGCTGGATCACTTGCTCAGCGTTGTCACCGCATCGTTTATCCTGGCCTACGCGCTGTACACCTTTTCCGCCCCGAACTTGCCCGCGGACTATTGGATGATGTTGACGATCCCCTTCGTCATCTATGCGCTGTTCCGCTATCTTTATCTGATCCACGTGCGCGGCACCACGTTAGCGCCCGATGAAGTGGTGCTCACCGACCGCCCTCTGCAAGTGGATTTCGTCCTCTGGGGATTGACGTCCGTGCTCATCCTGTACCTCGGAAAATAGTCGGGTAGTCAGATAGTCGTTAGTCTGTGGAAAAAACCATCCCTGAGGACAAGGCTGAATTTGGCCTCAGGGACAATGACAATCCCACATATCCCGATTAAGATAAAAGTGCAGCAGTAGTTGAGTAGACTGCTGGACTAACGACTACGTGACGATCTTGAGGAGGGCAGAGCGATGTTACAACACCTTTTACTCAGTCTTGTGGCTTTGAGCCTGTTGTTTTCCCCGTGGCGCGGACCGGTCGCCAAGTCCTATAGCGCCGACCGCTTCGATGTGGACGTGGCGGTGCAGGCCGACGGTTCGCTCATCGTCACGGAGCGGCTGACATTCCGCTTCGTCGGCGGGCCGTTTACCTACGTCTACCGGCATCTGCCAGCAGCATATACCGATGGCATTGACGTGATCGGCGCGAGCGTGGATAGCGTCCCCTTGCCAGAGGGTGCGGGGGCCGGGCAGGTTGAGATTACCGGGCGCGATCCGGTCAAGGTCACCTGGCATTTCGCGCCCACCTCCGACAGCACCCATACCTTCGCGTTGACCTATCGCGTGTGGGGCGTGATCCGCAAAGAGAGCGACGCCGACGTCCTCATTTGGCGGGCGCTGCCCGATGAATACGAGTACACCATCGCCGCCAGCACGATCCGCGTAACCTACCCGGAGACGGCCTCGCTGCTCAGCGCGCCGGAAGTGCAGAAGGGCGCGGCGACGGTTGAGCAAGGCGCACACACGGTCACGTTCGACGCGCGCGACCTCAAGCCGAACAGCACGCTTATCGTGGCACTGCGCTTTGGCGCGGGCAGTCTGATCGCTGCGCCGCCGCAGTGGCAGACGCGCGGCGCATCTGGCGGTCGCGGCGGCCTCACGCTTGCCGTCATCGGCTCGATTGTGGCGGCGGTTATCGTCGCCGTGCTCGTGCTGTTGTTGAATCGCGCGCGCTTCTCTGCCTCCGGGCGCGGCGAGAGCGTGCGAACGCTTCCGCCGAGCGACCTGCCGCCAGCCGTAGCCGGCGTCTTGTTCAACAACGGCAGCGTGGATATGAACTGGGCATGGGCCTACATTCTGGGCGCGTGTTTTGATCTGGCGCGGCGCGGGATCATCAGCATTGAGGAGACGCCGCGCACCTCCTGGTGGCATGGGCGCGATTTCACCTTTCATCTGCATCACACAGCGGCTTCCTTGCGCCCGCACGAGCGCGGGGCGATTGAAACGCTCTTCGGCGACAAATCCGGCCTCCAGCCGGCGGTGCGTTTGAGCAAACTCCAGAGCAACCTGTACAACCGCCTCAAGCCTTTCACTGCCGCATTGAAAGCGGAATGTGAGTCCCTGGGGTTTTTCGATGCGGAGCGTCAGCGCCGCCGCAAGGCGCAAATCGCGTGGGGTGTAATCTTGATGCTGGCCGGGGTGGCGCTGATGATTGGCGCAGGACTGCTGGTCGAGGCTCTCGGTGTGTTGCCGATCCTGACCGCTATAGGCGTCGCTATTTTTGGCTTTGGGCTGCTCATTGCCGGCGCATCACTCTCCCCCTTGGGCGACGATTATCAGCAAACGGCAGTGGAATGGAAGAGCTTCGCCAAATATCTGCGCGATGTCACGCGCCAACGCGACACATTAGTGCATCGGGATCAATTTGAGGGCTATCTCTCCTATGCGGCGGCGTTCGGGATGGCGGAACTGTGGGCGCATTACCTCAAGAAACACGAAGATATGACCGTGCCGGCGTGGTTCCAGGCATTGGCGTCTGAAGATGGCGGCGCCGGCGCCTTTGCGGCGATGGTGGCGACCTCCGGCGCGGCCGGCGATGCGAGCGGGGCCAGCGCCGGCGGCGCGGCCGGCGGCGGGGCGAGCGGGGCCGGGTAGCAGATTGTCGTTTTTCGGATAGAATAGGAGCAATACACACGGGCGGGATTTTCCCCGCCCGTGAATTCTGATTAGTCAGCAGATTAAGCAGATTGAGCAGATTTTTTCTGGCTGACAGAAAATCTGCTTCATCTGCTTAATCTGCTGACAAAAAAAGGTGGTTCGTGAAACGGTCTGATTGCTCTCGCCGTTGGATGGAACGCGCGCTGCTCCTGCTCTTGTTGCTCGTAGGCGCGGGCTTGCGGCTGTGGGATACCGGCCGCACGCCGCCGGGCCTCTATCACGACGAGGCGCAAAACGGCCTGGATGCGGCGACGGTGCTCGAAACAGGCCAGGTTCCGCTGTACTTCCCCGCCAACAACGGGCGTGAACCGCTCTTCATCTACCTGGTCACACTCAGCGTTGCTCTCTTGGGACGTAGCCCGTTGGCGGTGCGATTGCCGTCGTTTTTCGTCGGCTTCCTCACCCTGGCGGCGACGTATGACCTGGCGCGCGTGCTGTGGGGACGCCGCGCCGGGCGCTGGGCGTTGGCGGTGCTGGCGGTGACGCTGTGGCACGTTCACCTGAGCCGAATTGGCTTTCGCGCTGTGTCGCTGCCGCTCTTCACCACGCTTTTTCTGGTGCAGGCGGCGCGCGCGCTGCGCACCGGAAAACTGCGCTACTGGCTTGTTGGCGGGGCGCTCTACGGCGCGAGCTGGTACACGTACATGGCCGCGCGCTTCACACCAATCGCATTGGGCGTGATGGTCGGATACGGCTTGCTCTTCCATCGTAAACAAACGCTGCGGGCGTGGCGCGGCGCACTCCTGTTCTGTGGGATCGCCTTGCTCGTTCTCGCGCCGCTCGGCGTCTACACGGTGCGCCACCCCGACGTGGTATTAGCGCGCACCGGCCAGGTGACGATCCTCAGCCCAGAGATCAACGGCGGCGACTTTTGGGGCACGCTCGTTCAGCACACTTTACGCACGGCGGGGATGTTCGTCGTGCGCGGGGATCGCATCTGGCGGCACAACCTGGCGTGGCGCCCCGTATGGGACCCGGCGCTCGGCCTGGCCTTCGTAATTGGCGTGGGCGCGGCGCTGGCGGGATTCCGCCGCAACGCCGGGGCCGCGCTCGCCCTTCTGTGGACGGCGGTGATGGCGTTGCCCACCCTCCTCGCCGAAGACGCCCCGCACTTCCTCCGCGCGGTCGGCGTTCTGCCTACGGCTGTGCTCTTTCCAACATTAGGCTTATTGTGGATTGAGTCGAAAGTCGAATCGGCAAATCGGCAAATCGGCAAATCAGCGAATCAGCGAATCAGCAAATCGGCGAATCAGCGAATCGGCGAATCAGCGAATCATGAATCACGAATCCCCAATCCCCAATCCCTCCTCCGTCTACCGTCTACCGTCTACTGTCTACTGCTTATCGCTTTCCTCTCCACCGCCTACGATTACTTCGTGCGCTACGCGAATGCGCCGTTGGCCTATCACTGGTTTGAAGCGGGGCCGGTGGAGATGGCGGGGGAGATCAATACCTTTTTAGGCGTTGGGTGGGATGGGGCGCGGATGCTCAGCGATGCGCGTACTGATCGCGCGGTCTATATGGATCGCCAGTTGTGGGAATCGTGGACGGCGGTCCCGTTCCTCACGCAACCGAAAGCCGTCAACTTCTTGCCGATCAGCGCGTCGCCGCCATTGGATGATGGGCTTTTGTTCGTTGTCTGGCCGTACCGCGATTGGGAACCGGATGTGCTGCCCTACTTGCCGCATCCGGCTTACCTGAGCGTCACAGAAGGGCCGCAGGCGCAAGGCGACCGCGATCCTGCGCCATTCACCGTCGCGCTATTCATCCGCGCAGAGCCGCGCCCGGAAGTTCCACAGCCTGTGGCGCGCTTTGATAAGAGCATCCTTTTGCGCGCCGCGTTGGTCCAGCCAGACGCAAACGGCGCGCGCGTTCGCCTCTGGTGGGACGTCGGAGCTGTCGTGGACGCGCCGTACACTGTCTTCGTCCACTACCTGCGCGACGGCGCGATGATCGCTCAGCACGACGCGCCGCCTGGCAACCGTCACCTCCCCACCACCCTCTGGCGCTCCGGCGACCTGATCCTCGACGAGCACCTACTCCCTGGCGTCATCCCCGACCCGGCGCGCGACAGCCTGCGCATCGGCTTCTATCACAGCGACACCGGCGCCGGTCTCCCGCGTCTCGACGACGCCGGCAATCCTATCGGCGATTGGGTCGAAGTCGGCGTGATTCTGGCGCCGTAGGAGGCAAGATGCAAGAGGCAAGAGGCAAGAAGCAAGAAGCAAGGGGCAAGAAGCAAGATTCCTGCATCCTGCATCCTTCATCCCCTATCCTGCTTCTTGCATCTTGCATCTTTCTATCTTTGCTTGCCGCCGCGCCGTTGTGGGGGCCGGGGATGGTCAACACGCGGGGTGGAGGCGATAGCCCGTTTTTGCTCCAGCGCACGCTCGATATGGCGGAGAATTTGCGTCATGGCATCTTCCCGGCGCGGTGGATGATGCACGCGGCCTATGACTTGGGCTATCCCTTCTTCAACCACTACGCGGCGCTGCCCTACTACCTCTCCGGCGGGTTGACGGCGCTCGGCGTTAGTCCACTCGTTGCGATTCAGGCCACGCAGACGTTTGGCTTTGTGTTGGCAGCGCTGACGATGGCGCTGTGGGCGGAATACACGTTCAAGAGCCGGACGGCGGCGTTCGTCGCGGCGGCGGCGTACACCTTCGCGCCGTTTCACCTGGTCAACGTCTACGTGCGCGGCGACTCGCTCTCGGAATTCTACGCCTTCGTCTGGTATCCCCTTATCTTGCGGACGTTAGACCGCATCGCCGAACGCCCCACGCGCGGGCGCATCATCGCCGCCTCCCTGGCCTACGGCGCGCTTATCCTCACTCACAACACCTCCGCCCTCGTCTTCTCGCCATTCGCGTTGCTCTACGCCATTTTCCGAGTGGCGAGTGGCGAGTGGCGAGTGGCGAGCGGCGAATCAGCAAATCAACAAATCAGTAAATCAGCAAATCTTCCTTTACGTTTTATGTTGGTAACTATTCAGCCTACCTGCAATGCGACCGTCACCCTGAGCGGAGTGGAAAGAGCGTCTGCGCGACTGGAACAGAGTGAAGGGTCTCTATGTTGCGCGAGCAGAGATTCCTCACTTCGCTCCACTCGTTTCACTCGTTCCGCTACGTTCGGAATGACGACTGAACAGTTAATTACGTTTTACGCTTTACGGCTCGTCGCCCCCTTCCTCCTCGCTTTCCTCTTCACTGCCTGGTTCTGGCTGCCGGCGATTGGCGAGACGAAATACGGGCAGATGGGGCCGGAGTTCACGGCGGGATATTTCCACTACAGTAACCATTTTCGCGGCCTCGATCTGGTGCAGCGGACGTTTGCTTTCGACTACAGCGTGTCCCCCCACGCCGAAGACGCCGGCCCGTTTGCGATGGGCCTGGCGCAGGCGGTATTGGCGGTGGTGGGCGTGGTTGGTCTAATGTCGAAAGTCGAAAGTCGAAAGTCGAAAGTCGAAGCAGCAAATCAGCAAATCAGCGAATCAGCGAATCAGCGAATGAGTGAATCAGCAAATGGAGAATCCCCACTCCCCACTCCCCACTCCCCCCCCGTCTACCGTCTACCGTCTACCGTCTACCTGCTTTTCGCCCTCGCCCTCGCCACCTTCATGATCACCCCGCTCTCCAAACCGCTGTGGGATCACCTGCCGTTGCTGGAAATTACGCAATTCCCGTGGCGTTTTCTCTCCATCCAGGCAGTCTTTACGGCGATGGTCACGGGAGCAATCGTTAATAGCAAAATTGTCAAATCAGCAAATCTGCAAATTGTGATGACCGTAGTGTTGTGTGGGTTGGTGATCCTGGCAGCACTGTTGGGGTTGCATCCTGAGCGGCTACTGATCACCGACGCGGATGTGACGGCGGAGCGATTGCTGTTCTACGAAACCTTCACCGGCAACATCGGCACGACGATCCGCTACGAGTATCTGCCGCGCGACGTGTCGCCGCGTCTCTACATCTCGGAAGCCGCTGTGGATGGCGAATTGCGCCCGATGGCGGACGGCGGCGGCTTGCTGGCCTGGAATCTACTGCAACGCACACCCGCCAGGCAGGTATGGCAGATAACGATAGACGCGGGCGGCGCGACGGTCGCCTTCCCCCTCAACTGGTGGCCCGGCTGGCAAGCCGACGTAGACGGCGCGCGCGTTGATGCTTCCCCGATGACCGGCTCCGGTCGGTTAGCAGTCTCCCTACCCGCAGGCGAACACACCGTCGCCCTGCGCTTGCGAAACACCCCGTTGCGCTCGCTTGCCGAAGTCCTTTCGATATTGACAATAATGGCCCTCATTGCCTGGGCGATTTTCAGCCGAAAGCCCAAATTACAAATTACAAATTACGAATTACGAATTACGAATCCCCCCCCGTCTACCGTCGCGCGAGTCTGCGCGCCCTGTCTACTGTCTACCCTCATAATCTCTATCGCGCTTCCTGCACTCTTGCATCATGCATCCTTTGCCCCCGCGACGTTCTTCGATTTCAACCAGATGCCCTATCCGCACGCCGGGCCGGTGGATTTCGGCGCGGCGTACTTGGGGCAAGTGACGCTCTCGACGCCGACGGTGCAGCCCGGTGACGCGCTGACCGCGCAGTTTTTCTGGACAGACGTGCGCGCCGGCCCGCTGACCGGCACATTACGGCTGGTCTCGCCGGCGGAACCGCGCCACGGCGTCCCTTACGCGCTGGCGGAGACGATGCTCACGTTACCCTGCGAAGTCGCGTGTGCCGCCACACTTATTATGCCGGATGATCTATCGCGCGGCCTGTATCTGCTTGAACTCCGCCTCTACGGGGTGAACGGCGAACTGCGACCACGTTCGGCAGACGGCAGCGGCTTGGGGACGCTCTATGTCGGCGCAGTGCGCGTCCCGCACGGACCGGCGCGGCGAATGGATGCGCCGGTGTTGGCCGAATTCCGTGACATAACGTTGCACGCCATCGAACCGATTCAATCTGCCCCCACGGCGCTGCGCCTGAAGATGACGTGGTCCACGCCGGGGACGCCGCGCAATTGGTCGCTCTCGCTGCGGCTGTTGGATGCGGCGGGGCGGCAACTCGTCCAGCAGGACATCCAGCCAGGGTACGGCTATCTGCCGACGACGCTATGGTTGCCCGGCGAGACCGTAACCGACTACCCCGTGCTCACGCTGCCAGAGGGCCTCGCGCCCGGCGATTACACGTTGCGCATCATTACCTACTTGCTGGCGACGATGGAGGGCGGCGGACAGGCCGATATCCCACTGCGACTCACGGCGACGACATTGTACGACCTGCGCAATGCCTGCTGCGAGCAGACCCGCAAGGGCGCGACAATCCTGTGTCAGACGGGCGGTATTGCGTTGCTCGGCGCCGATCTGCCGGAGCAGCTTACCGAGGGCCGCTCGCTCGATTTTCACGCGGAATGGAACGCCGTCGCCGCGCCCACCGCCGACCTGACGGCGCGTTGGGAAGTGCTGGACGCAAGCGGTAACATCGTCGGCGACACGGAAGGCCCGCTGGCGGTGGGGTCGCGCACGTCGGAATGGCCGTGGCATACCTGGGTGCGCGCGCCGGTTCATGTTGACCTGCCGCCCGTGCTGTCGCCGGGCGTCTATGACGTGCGTCTGACGCTCGCCGAGCCTTCGACAAGCTCAAGCCGGGTTACGGTGTGTACCTTCCGCGAGCGGCTGACGGTGACGCCGCGCCCACGCGTCTTCGCGGCACCGGCGATTTCGCACCCGCTGGCGGCTGATTTCGGTGGCGAGATCCGCTTGCTCGGCTACGATCTACAGCGTAAGGCGGATGTGGTCACATTGGTTTTGTGGTGGCAGGCGGCGACAGCGCCTGCGCGCGACTACAAACGCTTCGTTCACCTCTACGACCCGGCGACCGAGAACATCGTCGCGCAGGACGACGCGATGCCGCGCGCGTGGGCGTATCCCACAACCTGGTGGGCCACCGGCGAGGTGGTGAGCGAGACGGTAACGCTGGATGTGAACGCCGTCCCGCCGGGAGAATATCGTCTGGGTGTCGGCTGGTACGATCCGGCGACGCTTGACCGCCTCCCGGCAACCGACGCCGCTGGACAACCGCATCCCCTGAACCGCGTCACACTCGATATGCCGTTGAAACGTTAGCACGTTGGAACGTTTGAACGTTCGAACGTGTCAACGTTCCAACGTTAGAACAAACATCCTTGATGAGGAGGAGTTTTATGCCAGACGCGATTTTTCATTTTCCGCCGAACTTCCGTTGGGGTGTGGCGACGGCGGCGCACCAGATTGAAGGCAATAACACGAACAACCAGTGGTGGGCCTGGGAGCAGCAGGAAGGGCGCATCAAGCAGGGCGGCAAATCCGGCCTGGCCTGTGACGTGTGGCAGCATCCAGAAGTGGACTTCGACCGGGCCGCGGCGATGGGGTTGAATGCGATGCGGCTCTCCGTTGAGTGGAGCCGGATTGAGGTCGCGCCGGGTCGCATTGACACAGCGGCGCTCGACCGCTACCGCGCGATGCTCAAGGCTTTGCGTGAGCGCGGCATCGAGCCGATGGTGACGCTCCACCACTTCTCCGATCCAATCTGGCTGGCCGATGAGGGCGGCTGGTTGAATGTGAACATCATCCAGTACTTCACGCGCTACGTTGAGCAGGTCGTGCGCGCGTTGGGCGAGTACACCAACCTCTGGTGTACGATCAACGAACCCAACGTCTACGCCTACCAGGGCTATATGGCCGGCGTTTTTCCGCCGGGGAAGCAGGACAGCCGGATGGCCTTCGCCGTGATCCGCGCCATGCTTCAGGCGCACGCGGCGGCATACCGACGCATCCACCGCCTGCAAGAGAACGCGCAGGTGGGGCTGGCGCACAACCTGCGCTTCTTCGATCCCGCGCGCCCCCGCAATCTGCTTGACCGGCTGGCAGCGTGGGTGCGCGACCTGGGCTTCAATCAGACGACGCTCAGAGCTGTGTGGGACGGTTGGTGGCTGCCGCCTATGGGCTTCGGTCCAGCACTGCCCCTTCGTCACACGCTGGACTGGTTCGGCCTCAACTACTACACCCGCGATTTGGTGCATTTCGACCGGTCGGCGCGGGCGGATTTCTTCGCGCAGACGATGCACGATCCCCAAGCCGAGCCGCTGGATGGCAATTACGGCGAATTGTACCCGCAAGGGATGTTCCGCGCGCTCAAACACCTGGCGCGGATGGGCATCCCCATTTATGTGACTGAAAACGGCATCCCCGACGCGGACGACGATCAACGCCCGCGCGCGCTGCTGCTGCACTTGCGCGAAGTGTGGCGCGCGTTGCAGGATAACGTCCCCGTGCAGGGCTACTATCACTGGACGCTGACCGACAACTTCGAGTGGGCGGAAGGCTGGACGTTGCCCTTCGGCCTGATCGAACTTGATCCGCAGACGCAAGCCCGCATCCCGCGTCCCAGCGCCGACCTGTACGGCGCCATCGCGCAGGGCAACGCCATCACCCCGGAGATGCTCGACGCCTACGCCCCCGAACTGCGCAAAGTGCTGCTGCCGGGATAGGAGCGTTGGAACATTCTAACGTTCCAACGTTCCAACGTTCCAACGCACTAACGGAGAACCTGATGAAAACGACAGACCTGGATTACACGTTACCTGAAGAATTGATCGCGCAGACGCCGGTGGAGCCGCGCGACAGCTCGCGGCTGCTGGTATTGCACCGCGACGATGGGCGGTTGGAGCACCGCGTCTTCCGCGACATCGGCGAGTATCTGCGGCCCGGCGACCTGCTCGTCGCCAACGAGAGTCGCGTCATTCCGGCGCGGCTGTTCGGCCACAAAGAGCCTGGCGGCGGCAAAGTCGAAGTGCTGTTGCTGCGCAAGATAGCGGGGGTGACGTGGCGCGCCCTGGTGGGCGGGGCGCGGACGCACATAGGAACGCGCCTGCGCCTTGAGCAGGACGGCGCGCCGTCAGATTTGACGGCAAAGGTGCTTGAGATGGGCGAACGCGGCGAGCGTCTACTTGCGTTTTCTGAACCGGTGGAAGACTACTTCGACGTTTTGGGCGTCATGCCGCTGCCGCCGTATATCCACGAACCGCTGCGCGACCCCGAACGCTACCAGACCGTCTACGCGCACACGTTGGGCAGCGCGGCGGCGCCTACTGCCGGGCTGCACTTCACGCCGGAGCTGCTGCTCTCGCTGCGCGAGCAGGGCGTGAGCCTCGCTTTCGTCACGCTGCACGTCGGGCTGGACACCTTCCGCCCGATCACCGAAGCCGTGATTGAGGAGCACCGCATCCACACCGAATGGGGCAGCCTCAGCCTGCCCGTCGCCGAGCAGATCAACCGCGCGAAAGTGATGGGCGGTCGCGTCATCGCCGTGGGGACAACAAGCGTGCGCGTGCTGGAAACGGCGGCCCGGCGCGGCCTGCTGCAAACGCCCGACGGAGCGTCCCATGGGGACGTTTGCCCCTGGCGCCCGCTCGCGCCATTTGAGGGCTTCACCGATCTTTACATCACCCCTGGCTTTCGCTTTCGCGCCGTGGATGCAATGATTACCAACTTCCACCTGCCCAAGAGCACGCTGCTGGCTCTGGTGATGGCCTTCGCGGGCGAGGACAACATCCGCCGCGCCTACGCCGAGGCTATCGCGCAGCGTTATCGCTTCTTCTCGTTTGGGGATGCGACGCTGATTATGTGAGGTTGATGGCTACGGACACTGAGTTTCTCTTTGTCCCCTACTCCACCACTATGTCCGGGCGACAGGCATAGTTTTCAGCCTCCGCCGCCGCGCAACGCGCCCCCGGGGACGGATGACACAGAGCGCACGCGCCGCTTGAGATGGTACACCGTCACGGCTCCTCCCGCCACGTCACATCCGCCCAAAGCGCCGGATGATCGGAGTGCGGGCTGAGGAGATAGCGCGTCCGCGCCACCTGTGTACCCGGCGTGACGAAGATGTGATCAATGCGCCGTTCGGGATTGAAGCCCGGTTCAATGATGGCTGCCTCAGTCTGCGCCACCCAGGCATCCGCAAACTCCAGCGTCGTCAGACGATACTGCTCGGTCTCCGGCCTGAAGTTGAAGTCGCCCATCATAATCACGTCCGATTGCCCACGCACCCAGTCCAGGATCGCCGTCTGCTGCACCAGCGGCCCCCCGTTGCCCAGGTGCGTCACATAGACGTTGAAGGTGCGCTCCCCCACACGCACCCGCGCGGCAATCGTCGCCGTCTGCTCGCCCAGACTGTGCATGTAGAACGTCTCCACCGCTTCGATGGGATACCGGGAGAGGAGCGCGATCCCGAACGTGCCGGGCACCGTCGAAGGGCCGTAGTCACTGTACATCCGCAATGCCCGCGCAAAGTATCCCACGATGTCCGCGTTGCCGCCGGCGATGCGGTTCGTGTCGGTCTCTTGCAGGCCGATGAGATCGGCATTCGCAGCGCGCAACACGGCCAGTTGTCCGGCGAAGTCCTTCACGCCATCGGTGTTGTAGCCCTGTTGGATATTGTAGGTCATGACACGCAACGTGCCGTCATCCGCCGGTTGTGCGGGTGGGCGCGGCGACAGTCCCCACGCGGCGACGACGACCAGCGCGCACAATCCCGCCCAGATCAGAGTCAGCGACGCGCCGCCCGGCGATGGCCGTTCCGCGGCACCGTCACACCCCCGGCGCGCCAGCCAGACAGGTAACGCGCAGCCGAGACCTACCGCCAGAAAGACCAGCCAGAAGCGGTCCCGGAACCACGGCCCGACCACCGGGATGTAGTCGTAGACCGTGGTGAACACCTGCGCCAGGATCAACAGCAGCAGCCACAGCGCCCCCAGCGCAAAGCTGCCTCCAAACTGCGGCAGCGTCGGGCGAATCGCCAGCAATTCGCGCAGGCACAGAGCGAAGTCCAGGAGCACCACCGGGCAGATCAGCAGCAGCACCCACAACGCAAGACGCCCCCACAACGCCACTGCCGGTTCGGCCAGTGGATAGCCGTTCGCCTCCATCGGGAAGTCGATCTGGTGCGCGCGGAGGGTGAGCACTAACGCCAGGACAAAGATGACGTTCCACAGCAGCACGACGGCGGGCGGCAGGCGCAGCAGCCGGTGCGGATGCGCGATCAACAGCCAGCCCCACACGCCCAGCGCCAGCATCAAGCCGGAGACGACGAACGGATACGCCACCCCTGTCCAGCGCGCGATGACGTTGGGGCTCATCAAGGCGAAGTAAACGAACGTCAGCACGCTGAGGACGCCCACGCTCAGGCCGAGCACTTTGCCAAAGCGAGGACGAGGAAGCGCAGCAGCCGTCTCTGGAGAGACGGCAAGGAATGGACTGCCGGGCCGGACAAGCCGCCACAGTCCCCACCCGCCCACGGCGACAATGGCCCAGCCAATCGCTTGCGTCCCGCCGTAGGTGGAGATATCGAATCCCGCGCCCAACGTCCGCAACAGGATGGATAAGCCAAGTCCCAACGTCAGCCCCAGACCCAGGGTGACAGCCGGTGCGTTCTGGTCGTCATCCGGCGGAACGGCGCGCGCTGCATACCACGACCACGCCGGGAAGAGCACCAGCCAGCTTCCCACGCCGATGCCAGCCGCGATCAACTTGCCGCCCGGCCCCAACCAGACCTCGACCACCCGCGCGATGAGCACGACACAGCCCAACAGCGCCAGCACGGGTTTTGGACACCCTCTGCGCGCGAACAGCAACGCCACAGGCGCGAATAACAACACCACGCTGGCGATTTCGCCCGTCAAACTGGTGCGCAACAGCCCGAAAGCGTAGATTGTTTCGACGAAGTCGGAGAGCAATTGCAGAAATACCAGGAAGAAAACGCCGTAAAACAGCACCATACTAGACTTTGGGTTCGCCTTCATAACCGTGCTCCTCGAAAAATAAGCTTACTGCAACGCTTAAGGCGGATCACAATCCGCTGTCTCCGCAGCGCCGGATTGTGATCCGGCGCAAGCATTTTCGTGATCGTTGGTGAGCGCAGCTCATGGGGACTCCTTCGAAAATAGCCACCGAGAACACAGAGTTCACAGAGATGAGAACAATAACTCTGTGTGCTCTGTGCCCTCTGTGGCAGAAATTTTCGTGCTGGCATGGTGTGCGCAGCACCGACGTCTCCTCCGTAATAACCACAGAGAACACAGAGTTCACAGAGAAAAATAAAAAGACTCTGCGCTCTCCGCGTGCTCTGGTCGGAAAATAGAACGGCGCGTATAGACCTGACAGGTCGGATGCTGCCGTAGGGTACTGCATTCTCATACTTCATGGTACTCCGCTGCAGCATGTTGACTGCGGTGGAATTTTCATGAGCGGGACTGTAATCAGTATAACACGCAAAACGGCCAGCACAATTGCGGGCGGCGCTTTGAAGTGAGCGCTGGCCTGCCCATCCAACATCCGCCGACAGAATTGTGTTGCTATCATAAGACTGGCATAGGATCATCACGAAACCCGCACAATTAGAAGATACTTTTGTATTAAACTCTAGATGGATAAAGAGTCTGTATGCAAGCGCAGAGGGAAGAAGGCAATGCCCAAGTTAACGCAACAAATGAAACAAGTGCTCAAGCATCAACCGGTCGTTTTGGTCGCTACCCGAGATGACGAGGGACGGCCGAATGTCTCACCCAAAAGTCTGCTCAAGGTTGTGGATGACGACAAGTTAGTATTTGCCGACTTGTTCTCACTCAAGACGCGGGTCAACTTACAGGCAGATCCGCGACTGGCGGTGGCTGCGGTAGACCTCCAAACCTACGAGGGCTACCAGTTCAAGGGCCAGGCGGAAATGGTGGACGAAGGCCCTTTGTTCGAGGAGATAAGCGGGCTGCTGGCCCACGGCAAGGAGGGGCCGCGCCCGATGGAGCTGTGGTTCGAGAAAGCGTCGCGGGAGTTGATGGCGGCGCAGGGCAGGGCCGGGCGGAACGGCGTACAGCCGAGTCACATCATTGTGCTCCATATCGAAGAAATCTGGAACTTGACCCCAGGGCATGAAGGAGAAGTATGGCGTATGCCAGTAACGTAACTAAGCGTTTGATTCATAGAAAATCGGGACTTGATTTTATAATATATTTATGATATTATTATAGTAAATTAGATCAGGGGCTTTGATCCCAAAGAGAAGTCAAAGGATACGAGAAAGATGGCTTACGAAAGGAAAGGATGTGAGACAAACACCCAACAACTCTTTCTGTTTTGCGCAAAGGTTATTCATTCATGGTTACATTAAGGAGGTACAACGATGAAGGTTAGAAAATTTCTGAATATTGTTTTACTGTTCGTGATGGTCGCCTCGCTGGTTCTAACGGGAAGGGGGCGCGTCAGCGCCCAACGACCAGAACCAGGCGACGGCGTCAGCCCAGATCCGGGCAATGGAGTGGAAGAAAATCTTCCACAAATCAGCCCGCCAGACAAAAAACCCCGCATCACCCAGGCCGATCGAGAAGCAGCGGCAGCGCGTGCGGCGGCAGGCGGCTTTGTACTAGAGCCAAAGACAAAAACAGAGACGCTGGCTATGGCTCCGACAACGATGCCAATGGGCACAGCGCCACGGTATTTCAGCCACCCGAACTACGCCAACAGCCCGTTGCCGGGCAATATCGTCGCCGAGTGGAACGCTATTGCCCAGGATATTGTCCAGCCGGCGCCGATGCCGGGGATGCCCTCGATGCCTTCCATATCCATGTCGGCGGCGTTCGTGTATCTGGCTTACACCCAGGCCGCAGTCTACAACGCGTTGGTAGCGATTGAGGGTGGATACACACCTTATAGCTCGACGTTGCCAGCTTCGCCCAATGCCTCGCGTGAAGCCGCGGTGGCGTCCGCAGCGTATGGCGTCCTCAAGCACTACTTTCCGAGCGATCCCACATTAGACGGCAAGTATGCTGCCTCACTGGCGACGATCGTTGATAGCACGGCCAAGACCGCAGGCATCGCGCTCGGTCTGGCTGCGGCGACGGAGATCATCACCTTGCGGGCAAGCGACGTGCTGAGCGGCACCGATGGATATGTCGTGCCGGCTCCCGGCCCAGGCGTCTGGCAACCGACGATGCCAATGCCGCCGATGGATCCGTGGATGCGTTCCCTGACCCCATTCCTGCGCAGCACGCCCTCCCAGTACCGTCCCGCCCCCCCGCCGGCCCTCGACGATCCAGCCTATATCGCGGACTTCAACGAAGTGAAAGCTGTTGGCGGGGCTATGAGTATAACGCGCACGGCGGAGCAAACTGAGGTGGCCCGGTTCTGGACCACCAACATGGTCATTCAAACCAACAAATCCTACCGGCAGCTTGCCGAAACCCGCAGCATGAACCTGCTCGACACGGCGCGCTTGATGGCGTTGGGCAATATGGCCGCTGTCGATAGCCTGGTCGCCACGTTTGATGCCAAGTATGCCTACAACTTCTGGCGTCCGGTGACGGCAATCCAGCACACCAATCCCGATGGGACCTATTCGGCCATAACGGTCACGAACTGGATGCCAGCCGTCATGACGCCGAACTTCCCCGAATATGTAGCGGGGCACGGCTCCTTTATGTCGGCTCAAGCCGAAGTTTACGCCAATGTTTTTGGCACATCCCAGATCGATATTGATCTGGACAGCAGTGTCACGGGCACAACGCGGCACTATACCACCACCACGGATCTCAGAACAGAGATCGTAAACGCCAGAACGTGGGGTGGGCTGCACTTCCGCAGCTCCTCTGTGATCGCGGTAGCCCTTGGACAACAAATCATAGCGGACGCGCTGACGACCCACTTCCTGCCCGCGCCTTCGATCAGCGATCACGCGCCTGTCTCCGGCGGGATGCGTAAGTTCGTCGATGGGCTGCCGGGGCTGGGCGAGGCCAATGCCAACAACCTGGGCCAGTACCTCCCGGTGGCCGTACCAGACACCACCACGTACCCCGGCGCGGACTACTACGAAATCGCCGTAGTGCAGTACCAGGAGCAAATGCACTCTGACCTGCCCCCGACGCTGCTGCGCGGCTACGTGCAGCTTTCAACCAGCGTCGTGCCGGGCGCTCAGGTGACCCTGACAAATGTGTTGCTTGACGGTACCGAAGTCGCCACCGGCTACTTCGGTGTCACCCCGCCGCACTATATGGGGCCAACGATCATCGCCGCGAAAGATCGCCCCGTGCGGATCAAATTCTACAACCTGCTTCCCACGGGTGTGGATGGAAATTTGTTCATCCCGGTGGATACCACGGTGATGGGGTCAGGGCCTGGCCCGCTCTTGGACATGTCCCAGCCTGATCCCGATCCACAGAACCCGATGTGCGGGATGCTGCCAAAGCCCTACGAATGTTACACCGAGAACCGGGCCACGCTCCACTTGCACGGCGGAATCTCCCCCTGGATTAGCGACGGCACACCGCACCAGTGGATCACGCCGGCCGGCGAAAACACCCCCTATCCACAAGGCGTCAGCGTGATGCCGGTCCCGGATATGGGCGATTCCGGCGACCCGAACGATGGCGTGATGACCTTCTACTACACCAACCAGCAAAGCGCCCGCTTGATGTTCTACCACGATCACGCCTGGGGTATCACCCGGCTGAACGTGTACGCCGGTGAAGCGGCGGGCTACATCATCACCGACGAGACCGAGCAATCGCTGATCGACCAGGGGCTGATCCCCGGTCCCGACAGCACGATCCCGTTGCTCATCCAGGACAAGACGTTTGTGCCGAGCGAATCGCAACTTGCGCTGTCCGACGAGACCTGGGATATGACCCGCTGGGGTGGGTTCGGCGACTTGTGGCTGCCGCACGTCTACTCCCCGGCGCAGAACCCCGGCGACGCTTCGGGCGTCAACCAGTTTGGCCGCTGGGCGTATGGCCCCTGGTTCTGGCCACCGACGCTGAGCATTGATTACGGCCCGATCGCCAATCCCTACTATGATGAGAACTGCGATCCTGACGTTCAGTGGTGCGAGCCGCCACTGATGCCCGGCACGCCGTACAACTCGATGGGTATGGAAGCCTTCATGGACACGCCTGTTGTCAATGGCACAGCTTACCCCACGCTGGAAGTCGAGCCGAAAGCTTATCGCTTCCGCGTCCTCAACGCCGCTAACGACCGTTTCTTCAACCTGTCGCTCTACAAGGCTGTGGACGCCAACGGGAACGTGTGCGATATTGCCACTAATCCAAACCCGGTGGCCGAAAGCACGGGCGTCACCTGTACAGAAGTTCTCCTGAATCCGGCCGAAGTTGCGGCTGCCTTGGGAGACTCAACAATCTTCCCCACCCCCGTCGTCGGCACCGAAGGCCCGAACTGGATCCAGATCGGGACGGAGGGCGGCTTCCTGCCCGCGCCAGCAGTCCTTCCGGCGCAGCCTATCACCTGGGTGACTGACCCGACAGTGTTCAATGCCGGTAACGTGGACAAGCACTCGCTGCTAGTTGGCCCGGCCGAGCGCGCTGACGTGATCGTGGACTTCTCGGCCTACGCCGGTCAGACGCTGATCCTCTACAACGACGCCCCGGCAGCCTTCCCCGCGCGCGACCCGCGCTACGACTATTACACCGGCAATGGCGACTACCGTGATACCGGCGGCGCGCCCTCGACGCTCCCCGGCTACGGGCCGAACACGCGCACCGTGATGCAGATCAAGGTCGCGGCAGCTCCAGCGGCTCCGGCTTTCAATCTGAACAATCTGCAAACCGCATTCAAGGCCGAAAGCCTGGGTGGCCAGGGTGTATTCAAGAACGGCCAGCACCCGATCATCGTTGGACAAGGTGCTTACAACTCCGCGTACGGTACGACGTTCCAGAACAACGGCCCGCTGGCCGGGCTGGTGCAAATCTTCAACACTTCGTTCACCTTCAAGACTCTGGGGGGTCTCACCCTGACGATGCCCCTACGGCCCAAGCAAATCCAGGATGAAATGGGCGAGGCATTCGAACCCGAATACGGCCGGATGAGCGGCTTCCTGGGGCTGGAAACGCCCAATGCGCAGGCGGGTCTGCAAAACATGCTGCTGTATCCCTTCGCTACACCACCTACGGAGATCCTGCGCGGGATCGAGCTGCCGCCGGGTGTCGAACTGACCCCGATTACAACCATAGATGACGGCACACAGATCTGGAAGATCACGCACAACGGCGTGGACACCCACCCGGTGCACTTCCATCTGTACGACGTGCAGCTCATCAACCGCGTCGGCTGGGATGGCATCATCCGCAAGCCCGATCCCAACGAACTCGGCTGGAAAGACACGGTGCGGATCAGCCCGCTGGAAGATACGATTGTGGCGTTCCGCCCACTCGTCCCCAATATCCCGTGGGATTTGCCCAACAGCGTGCGCCTGCTCGATCCTTCCCAGCCGGAGGGCGTCCTGCTGACGGATACAGGGATGGCCATCTTCGATCCGTCCGGGCAGCCGGTGCAGATTACCAACCACTTCGTCAACTTCGGGTGGGAATACGTCTGGCACTGCCACATCCTCAGCCACGAGGAAATGGACATGATGCGCCCGCAGGCGCTGGGGGTCAGGCCGCGGACACCGTCCAACCTCTTCGGTACGCTGTCGGGGACTGGCGCCAGCCGGGTGATGAACCTCACCTGGAGCGATAACTCGCTGAACGAGACGAGCTTCACCGTGCAGCGCGCAACCTCGACGGCTGGCCCGTGGACGAATCTGATCGTCTTGCCGGCCAACACCACGACCTACGGTGATCCGATTGGCGATACAACCCAGACGTATGTCTATCGGGTCTTCGCGTCGAATACGGTTGGCGATACCGCCGTTTACGCGGCTTCGATTGGATTCCCGACTGAAACGATGAACTCGGAGTTCTCGAATGTCTTTACGCAGCTTCCAGCAGCGCCTTCCAATCTGACGGCATCCGTGTTCAGAATTGGCCAGCGCATCCGGGTCAGGCTGAACTGGGTGGACAATGCCAACAATGAAACCGGGTTCACCATTCAACGTTCTACCAGTCTCAATTTTACGACGAACCTGGTTTCCAGTAACATTGGGGTCAACAGCACCACGTTCAACACGGGTGATCTCGCACCTAACACGACTTACTTCTTCCGGGTGCGCGCATTTAACTCAAGCGGTGTATCTGCGTGGTCAAATATCCGCGCCATCACTACACCTGCTCAATAAACGCACTGCCACTGTCATGCAAGGGAGGATACAGTTCCTCCCTTGCATACCTTGTGTGACACTTGTTCGGGTTGGGATGATGTCTGGATCTTAATAAAAGTCAACTGTTGTTCTATTTTTCATTCAAACGGAGGTGTATGATGAAACGACGATGGGTGGTACTCAGTGTAATACTGATAGCACTAGTAGCGGCCTTGCCTGCCAGCACGCAAACCAAATCCGTGTTGAGCAATGGCGGTTTTGAAGTTGATACCGCGGGATGGACAGCAGAATATGGAACACTGGCACGAACGACAACTGCGCCGCACGGTGGTGTCGGCGCGGCGCAAGTAAACGCGCTGGCAGCCGAAGGTGGCTTTGGCTGGATTCGTTCTCAGTGTATTGATTTGACACCTGAGCTGGCTACTTGGCCTGTAGCGCCCGATGGTCTAAAGTACCTGACGCTCAACGGATACGTCAAGTCGGATGGCGTGTCCAATGTTGCACTTGAAATAGAATACTTTTCAAACAATGACTGCACAAATTCCATAGTCACTAAATCTAGCGACTTTACGCCTAGTACTGACTGGACATTCTTGTCGGCCACCGAAGATATCACCGATACTGTAGCCAGTGTCACAGTAAGTGTTTGGGGATTTACGGCTCCGGAAGCAGATACTGTCTTCTATGCCGATGACCTGACAGCATTTTCATCCGCCAGCGTTAACGCGGTACAGATACAAGGGCTAACCGCACGCGCTGGCCTGTGGAGTGTAGGATTGGTCAGTACGATACTGGTGGGCACGCTGCTGGTGCGACGGCGCAGAGTGTGATCATCAAGGACCCGATTTGCACAAGGAGATAAACAATGAACGAACACATTGAAACACCGCAATACGAAGAACCCAGCATCGTCTACGAAGGCGATCTGGAAATCCAGGCCGGCAGCCCGTTGAGCGTGGTCTCGGACTTCGACGAGTTGGACTGGTAAAAAAACCGGCGGCGGCGCAGTCTTTGACTGCGCCGCCGCCACACTAAGCGCTCTGCTCGTTTTACGCCAGCGATCCGCAGTTGCACTTAGGCGTTCAACGCGAACCCCACCCCGCGCACGGTACGGATGAAGTCCGCCCGTCCCGCGCAGGCAAGCACTTTCTGCCGGATGCGATGGATGTGGTGACGCACAATGTCGCCGGCTTCGAGGCGGTTGCTCTCATAGCCGAGCACCTGCCGGACCAGCTCCTGCGCGCCGACGACGTTGGGCGCGGCTTGCGCCAGACAGGCCAGCAGGTCGAACTCGGTGGGCGTGAGGTCGAGCTGGCACTGATCCAGCGTGATGATGTGCCGCGCCAGATCGACGACCAACCCACCCCGTTGTAGCTGTTGCGAATTTTCCGCTGCCGTTTCGACCGCCACCGGTGCAGGAGCAGGCACTGACTGAACAACGGCGGCGCGAATCTCCTCCAGATTGGCCGAGAGACTCTGCTGCACTTGCAGCAGCAGGGCACGCTGGCGCTGTTCGCGCTCGCGCTTGAGCAGGGCTGTGCGCACGCTCTCGCGGATGCTGGCCGTGTCGGCGGGTTTGAGCAGGTAATCGTGCGCGCCCTGGCGCAGCGCGTCGATGGCCGTCTCCAGCGTGCCGTGGGCGGTGAGGACGATCACCGCCGTATCGAGCGATCGCGCGCGGATAGCGGCCAGAACTTCCATGCCGCCGATGCCTTTCATCATCAAATCAAGCAAGGCCAGATCGAACGACTCGTGGGCGATGTGCGCCAGCGCCTCTTCGCCGCTCGCGGCGGCAAACACCTGATACCCGTCGCGATCCAGCAATTCTTCAAGCGACAAGCGGATGGAATCATCATCATCCACAATCAAAATTTTTGCCGGTGTTTTCATGCTCATCCCTTTCGCTGTTCTTCAGGACAACCACACTCTACGGGCCTGTAAAAGCATCACTTCCCGAAAGGCTGTGGCCGGTCTCTGACCGCGCCACCGCAGCGCCAAGCGTGGGCGGGCACGGTCAGAGACCGGCCCGAGCGGGAAATTGTTTGTTTACCACCCGGAAATTCAAGCGGACGCCACGGGCAACAAGATGCTGAAGGTCGTGCCCACGCCTTCCTCGCTGCTCACCGAGATGTGCCCGTTGTGCGCTTCGATAATGTTGTAGCTGATCGATAATCCCAGCCCGGCGCCCTGTTCCTTGGTGGTGAAGAAAGGCTCGAACAGTTTGGCCTGCATCTCCGGCGATATGCCGTGACCGGTGTCGCTTACTTCGACACACACCGCCGGTCGCCGTGGCTCGCCGCTTTCTCGCTGCATCTCGGCCAGGCTGCTGCGGATGCGCAATTCCCCACCGGATGGCATGGCGTCAATAGCATTGAGGATCAGGTTCAGAAAGACCTGCTTGAGGTGGTCGGGGTTGGCCTGGACGTGAGGCAAGTCATCGCTTTCTAGTCGCTGCACGACGATGTGGTGATGTTGCAGCTCCTTGGCGCTGAGGTCCAGCACGCTGTCCAACACAACACGCAGGTCTGTGGGACGCAGGCGTTCATGGGCCGGGCGGTAATAATCGCGCATGCGGCGCACGATGGCCGAGATGCGCCCCACTTCTCCGCCCACGACCCGCAGATAACGATCGAGTTTGTCGCGGCGTTGCTCGCCGTCCATTTCCTCCTGCATCAGGGTCAAATAGTTCTGGATGGCCTGGAGGGGGTTATTGATTTCGTGGGCAATCGTGGCGGCCAGACGTCCTAGCGCGCCCATTTTCTCTACCTGGATCAACTGCGCCCACGTCTGTTCCTGTTCGAGCAGCAATCGTCTGACCTCGGCGTAAAGCTGCGCATTCTGCATGGCCTGTCCGGCGTGGCGAGCTGCCACTTGAGCCAGCGCCCGATCCTCATCGGTGAAGGGTTGGCTGGCTGGCCGGCCAGCCAGCACCAATAACGCCAGCAGTATATTCTCTCCCAAAATGGGGACGAGCAGCCCGTCGGCGTCTCCGGCAGTGGGCGCAGCAAGGTCCTGGCAAACGCGCATTAATTCCGCGGCAGCCACAGGTAACGGCTCTTGCCAGCCCTGGACGCTGTCCAGCAGCGCCTGCCAGCCAACCAAAATCTGATCCGCCGCAGGAACATCCACCCACCCCTGCGCCGGGCTATAGGCCCACATCGCGGGTGGGCCTGGTGGTGCCGGACGCAGCAGCAATGTGGTCGCTGCCGGCGCGTTGAGGTGCGTGGCCAGGTAATGCAGGGTCACTTGCGCCAACTGTCGCGGGTCCAATGTGGCCGCCAGCGCCCGATCCAGATCCGACAAAACACGCAGCCGGTTCAACTGCCGCGCCGCCTCATAAAGTTGGGCGTTGTGCAAGGCGACACCCACTTGCTGCCCAATGGACAGCAGTAAGTCGCGGTTCCACTGCCGGTGGAGATCCGACCGCCGCCAGGCAATCTTCAAGATGCCCAGTTGGCGCTGACCAACAGTCAGCGGCACACAGACCAGGGCAGGCAAATCTCTACTACCTGCTTCCCTTTCTGCAAGGGCGAGGCAATCCTGCACAAGGCGCGGCTCGACCAGAGCGTCCTCGCCGGGCAGGAGATCCTGATACAGCGGGCACTCCTCACACGGCAGGATCGTCTCGACCGGCAGCAAGTCGGGATACGCACCTCCCTGGGCCGCAATACAAAGCGCGTTCTCCGGCTGCGAGTCGGGCAAGAGGATCCACCCGGCGTCGGCCTCAGAGACCCGTAAGACAACGTCCAACACCGCGGGCAACAGTGTATCCTGGTCCAACGTGCTGCTCACGGCTGAAGCAACGGCGTAGAGAGCGGCCTGTTCAGAAGCGTAGTGGCGCACCGCCGCCTCGACGCGCTTGCGATTGGTGATGTCGGCGATGACGATCATGATGTCGCTGATATGGCCATGCGTGTCGTGCAACGGCGCTGTCCAGATGGCGACATCAACCGGGCTGCCGTCTTTCTTGTGCCGCACCGTCTCGATGCCGGTCAAGGCGTGACCGGCCAATGTATCCGCTATGAAGGTCTGGAACTCTTCAAGTTTGCCTTCAGGAACGACGGGGTAGCGCTGACCCAGCGCTTCGGATTCGCTCCAACCAAAGATGTGTTCGGCGGCCGGATTCCACAGCCTGACATTCAGATCGAGGTCCACGGCAATGACGGCCAGCGGCGAGGCCTTGATCAACGTCTCGATCGACTGCTTGGCCTCGCGCAGCGCCTCCTCGGCCTGTTTCCGCTGGGTGATGTCCTGCATCAAGGCGGTGAAGAAACTCGCCTCGCCGGTCTTCCAGGTAGCCAGGGAAATCTCCAGGGGAAACTCGTCACCGCCTTTCCTGACGCCGATCGTTTCGACCGTTTCACCTGTCAATCGCGTGTTGCCTGAGGAGAGTACCTCAAACATACTCGCCTGGTGAGTATCCCGGAAGCGCTCAGGGATGACCTGCAACAACGACGCGCCGATCATCTCCGACGCCGTATAGCCAAAGATCGTCTCTGCCATGCAATTCCAGAACGTGATCCGCCCCGCGCTGTCGGTGGTTACGATGGCAGCGCTGGCCGTCTCCACCACCGAACGGAAGCGCAGCTCGCTGGCCTCCAGCGAGGCCACCAACTGGCTGTTGTGCAGCGCGATAGCGGCCAGTTCGCCAAAAGCCGTGGCCAGACGCTCGTCGTTGTCGGTAAAGCCGCCTGGTTTGTTGGCCAGACCCAGCAACCCCACTACCTGTTCGCCAATGACCAGCGGCGCAAAAAGCAGGTTTTCCACGCCCACATGGCCTTCCGGCAGAAATGTCACCCAGGGACTCGACCGGAAATCGTTATCGACGGCGACGCTCCCGCTGTGGTAGACCTGCCCGCGCAATCCGCGGATCGGCATCGGCAAAGCAGCATCGACCGTGCACGCAAACGCCCCGGGATCGAGAAAGAGTACCTCGTTCGCCGTGCCATCTTTAGTAGAGAGCGCCACATAGCCAGCCGTTGCACCGATCAAGTCCTTGCACGTGTCGAAAATGGAACGGGCGGTATGCTCGAAGTCATGCTGAGCCAGGACATGCCGTGCCCCTTCCAGCAACGCCGAGACCTCCGCCTGGCGCTGCTGCGATGCTTCCAGCTCACGGCGGAGCGCCTGCTCGGCGCGCTTGCGGGCGGTAATATCGACGGTGGCGATGACGACCTTCCAATCGGGGAACGACACCGGCGCAGCGCTGACACTGGTCCAGATCGTCTCGCCGTCCTCTTTGGCGATGCCGATCTCGACATCATAAACAGGGTTTTGTTCTTCAAACGCCCGCACGCTGGGGAAACCCTGGGGCGGGAACGGATGCCCTTCGGCGGTGAAATACTCGCGTGCGCGGAAACGCCCTCGCTGCAGGGCGTCAGGAGAGTAATCGAGAATCCTGGATAAGGCCGGATTGGCCTTCACCACGTTCCGCTCCTGATCGACCACCGAGATGCCGATAGGCAGGATTTCGAACAACGTGGCGAGCTTCTCCTCACTCTCGCGCAGAGCTTGTTCAGCCTGCCGCTGCTCGGTAACGTCGAGACCGGTGCCGATGACGTATTCCACCACGCCATTCTCACCGACCAGAGCCGTATTCGACCAAGCAATCAGACGGCGACGGCCATCCCTGGCAATCCACAAGTTTTCGTGCGTGTTTGGGAATTGGCTGGCTCGCAGGCAAGCAAATACAGCCTTGACACTCTCCACCTCTTCCGGCACCAGGAGAAAATCCCAGAATGGCCGGCCTTCTACCTCTGCAAAGCAATAGCCGGTACTGTGCTCGCATGCCCGGTTGAAACGCACGATGCGTCCCTCAGGATCAAGCACCACCACCAGGGCGCTGACCGTATCGAGCACAGCGTTGAGCACATCAAGCTCACGCTGCGTGGACTTGTCTGCCTGTCTGCCGCCGGTTTCGGTTACGTCTGCCATGCTGGTCTGCCTTTGTTCGGAGCGATCTCTACCCAAGATTCAGTTATAGTCTACTCACAGCAAAAAGGCAAACCAGCTTTTACATTCACGCTTCACTCCAAGACGGCAGAATCTTTTCCTCGTCAGCAAAATTCCAACCCGTGTTTCCCCAGGGAACTTGCACCCCTTCGGGTTGGCCGTAGTAGCGCATCTGTCCCAGGTCGGTCTCGATCACCACGCCGACGGCTGGCGACTCGACCGGTTTGCCCTTGTGCAACAAGACGCCGTGCTGCCCTTCGCTTCTGGTGCCGCGATTGCGGAAATAGATTTGGAGCGTCCAATCGCCGCTCGCGATGGTGCGGGGCTGCCTGGCAGATACGGCTTCTTGGAGAAGTTGCAATACGCGTTCCGGTTGTCGCGTGGAAAAGGCGACGTCCTGGACCGCTCCCTTCTTTGTCTTCAGCCTGACGACGACCCTGGGATGTTCCAGAAAATTGAACATGGCGCGATACCTGCCACGGATGAAGGAAAAGTGTATCCTCGCTCCCCCGATCCGCCACAGCGAAATATCGTCAAGCGCACAAGCCTCGATGTGCTCCAGGGGGATTTTCCAGGTGAACACCCCAAACTTGAGCGTCAGGAATTCGGCTGAAAGTTGAACGATGAGTGTTCGATAATTCAGCGCGTAGAACGCGAAGAAGCCGCAGAAGACCAGGAAGACCACCGCCAGGATGCCAAAGCCAACGGCACTCACACGCCAGACAAAAAGCAACAGGAAAAACAAGGCGAGGACGATGAAAAGGATTTCCGTCCTACTTGAGGAGACTTTCTCGGTATATGTTGTATTGTTATCCATAATCCTCACCTGTTGTTCGCGTTTGTTCTAAAATTTTGGGGGGCGTATCACCCACTGGATCAATCATCTCCCCCGGTCTACGCAGGAAGCTCGAAATAGATCGGGTTCGAGATCAACGCCGGGAGCATAGGCACACCGGGCACAAATTCGCGCAGAATTTCGACGCGAGCAAATCCGGGGGCTTCCATCGTATAAGAACCGTAAAAATCGCCAGGCGCTTCGGCTTTCAGGAGGACGGTGCTGCCTTGCGCAGTGACCACCTGCAGCATATCCCCCGCGTGCAAACCGGTCACATGGACCTGCATTTCTTTGACGCGCGCAAAGGGCACACTATCTCCCAACATCGCCTCTCCGGCGGTCATGTCCAGCGTGGGGCCGTCAGGGGCAAACACAATGTAGGCGTGCCCGGCCCGCAGCGCCGCCAGAATATCCGACGCACCCGCCGACAGAGCATACACGCAGGTCGTCGGCCCGCCGGGGAAGAGGAAAAGCTGGCTGCGGTGATAGTCGCTGCCGCCACACACCGGGATTTTCTTCCCAGCGGCGAGCAGCCTGTGCCACCAACCAAGCGCGTGCAGGTTGGCGGGACGCATCGGGCCGTTCCAGACCTCGATGCAATCGAAGGGGAGGGCATCCAGGTCAAACAGGAACGGGCAGCTTTCGTCGAAGGGATGAGCGATGGTGATGAGCGCGCCGCGCGCCCGCGCCGCAACAAAGCGGGCCGCCACTTCCTCGATCGTGTTCGCCGCAAAGGAGCCATCGTAGGGCCGGTCTACGCCCGTGAAATTGGCGTGCCCCCGGTAATGCGTCCATTCGATGCCGGGGATCAGCGTCAGGCCAGGGATGTGCGGGAGGGCGTCCGCCGTCACCATCTGGTTGTGGTCGGTGATAGCGAGGAAATCCAGGCCGTGGCGCAGGGCGTGCCGGCCCAATTCGGCGGCAGTAAGCACGCCATCCGAGGCCAGGGTGTGGACGTGCAAATCGCCCTTGAGGAGACGTCGCCGATTGGGCGTGAAGGTCAATTCGTAAGTGACAGTGACCCCGTCCGGCGTGACTTTGTACGCCCCCAGGAGAATGCGCCACTCACCAGGGATCAAGCGACAGGGCCGGTAACCGGGTGTGGCGTAGGTCTCGCTCACCTGGATGCTTATCTTGTCCGATCCGGTCTCGCCCACCTCGGTCCCATCCGGGGCGATCAAGCCCAGGTCAATGATGTTGATGCCCTGACGAGGCGTGAAGTGACCGTGCGGGACGTCGGTCTCGCTGCCGCTATAACGTTCGTAGTGGTAGGTGAGCGAGAGCGATTCGACATCGGGCGGCATCGTGAATGGGACGGTCAAATACTGGCCTTCCTGTTCGTGCCTGACGAGATATTGCATGCGCAGTGATGTATTCATGCTCGCCTCGCGTCAAAACAGCAAATCGCACATGTAGGGCAAACTGTCAGTTTGCCTCTGCCGCAAGCCAACAGCTTGCGCTACTAACCGCCAGTTAATGCGAAATTTCTTAGGGTATGGGAATTGGCCCCAGGATGGCGGCCAGGAACTGCCGGATTTGGCGATCCCACAGGAACCAATCGTGATGGCCGTCTTCCTCGTGATACTCAGATGCCACACCAAGCGCCTGGCAGGCGGCGTGGAAGTGACCGCTGAGCGGGTACAGATCTTCCTGGCGGCCCACGGCAATGAAAAGATGCGGCAAGGCAGCGGGATTTTGCGCGGCGCGCTGTAACCAGGCCGCCGGATCGTGCTCGCTCCCGGCGAGTCTGCTCAAGTCGCCGAACAGCAGCGCAAACTCCTCCCGACGCTTATCGTTGGGATCGAGCTTGAGAATCTCCAGCGACAGCACGCCGGAAAAGCTGGCTGCAGCAACGTACAGTTCGGGGTGCAACAAGGCCGCCTTAATCGCGCCGTAGCCGCCCATCGAGTTGCCAGCGATGAAGGTGTCTTCCCGGCGCGGCATCAAGCCGAAGACATCGGCCAGATAGCGCGGCAGTTCCTCAGTCAAGTACGAAAAATACTTCTGACCGTTGGGCTGGTCAATATAGAAACTGCGCCCCACCGAAGGCATCACGACCACCAGCCCGTAAGCCGCCGCGAGGGTCTCAATGGCGGTATAGCGTTGCCATGCGCTGCCGTCGTCGCTCAGGCCGTGCAGCAAGTAGAGAACCTTGCGTTGGGTCATGGGGATTCCCTTCATTTCCCCTGGATCGGGGACAATCATATACAGCGGCAGGTTGACCTTGACGGCCTCAGGAACGTGGTCGAGACGTAAAAGCGCCATCCTACCCCTCCTTCTGGGTGACCGGTTCGACTGCATTGACCGGTTTCTTGAAGTCAATGAACCACGAGAAGGCAAAGCTGATCACCATCAAGACGGGTGGAACGATGGTCATCAGGAAACGTGCAGCCTGATCCGGGTGCAAGCCGGGATTGTCACCGCTCTCGAAGCCGTAAATGCGGTAGACCAGGAGGTAGGCGGCGCTGGTAAAGAGACCGTTGAGGCGGTTCATAAACCCCAGTGCATTAGAGATGATGCCTTCCCGCCGCAGACCGTGCTTTTGCGTGTCCTCGTCCATGATCTTGGCGCCGATCAAATCCATGGTGGTGATCACGCCCGCAAAGCCGAAACCCACCAGCGCCGCGAAGATGATGGCCGTGGTCAGGTTGAAGGCGAAATACAACGGAATGAAGGTAAACGCCAGAACCGCTAAAGCCGCCCGCCAAACGGGGATCAGCGCGTATTTCCGCACCAGCCAGGCCCAGACCGCCACCCCGGCAATGGCGACGACCAGCACCGCTGCCAGCAAGAATGTGGAACTCCCGCTGGAAAGCCCCAGCGCATATTCGACGTAGAAGACCACCGAGGCCATCACCAACGACATCGCCGCGCTGTAAAATGCGTTCGCCAGTCCGGCGATCCAGAACTTCTTGTTGGTCAGCAAATCCCTGAGCGCCTTCCACAGGCCGGGCTTGGCCTCCTCAGGCTCGGGGTCTTTCTCCCGGCAGGTGAACGTCATATACAAGATGACCGCGCCGCCGAGGATGCCGTAGAGGATCGACGTCAGGCCATAGCCGAGCGCCTTGGTCACCATGGGGGTCAGGGCGATGCTGATGATCATCGCCACCAGTTGGAAAGCCTGGCGCAGGGCGTTGGTCTTGGCGCGGCTGGCGTCGTCGCGGAACAGCTCGGGGAACAGCGCCCCGTAGTTGGCGTTGATGACCGAGTCCAGCGTGCCGGTGAGGATGTAGAAGAGCATCGCGTAGGCGAAGATGGCGTTGCCCGACAGGAAGGCTGGAATGTTGTAGAAAGCGACGAAACACAGGATCAGAATCGGGGTGCCAATCACCAACCAGGGACGACGACGCCCCCAACGGGAGCGCGTCCGGTCAGAGAGAAAGCCATAGACGGGATTATCGAGAGCGTCTATGAACGTGTAGACAAACATCATCGCCGCCCATTGTTGAGTGGTCACGCCCAGACCGAGCACATAGAACGTGAAGGCAAACGTCTTGAGCATGTTGATGGGGATGGATGTACCAAACATACCGATAGCATAATTGAAGGACTTACCGCGTGGTTGAGACATAGCATAAACCTCCTTCGAAAATAGCCACCGAGAACACAGAGTTCACAGAGATAAGAACAATAACTCTGTGTGTTCTGTGCCCTCTGTGGCAGAAATTTTCGTGCTGGCATGGTGTGCGCAGCACCGACGTCTCCTGGGAAATAGTTGCAGGTTAAAGGTTGCATGTTGAACGTCAAGAAATTTGTGATGGTTTTAGAGCATCGCCTCCAGCAGCAGGATGCCGGCTTCTGCGCCGAGGACGTAGCTGAAGAGCCGCCACGAACCGGGCGTGTTGACGTGACGCAGGTGATGTTCCAGACCGCCGATGATGACAGCGACGACGAGAAATGAGCCGGGCAGGATCACCACCTGGCGCAGCGCCACCGCGCTGTAATAAGCGTCCCCGTACACGCCGCCTCCGGCCCAGAAAGCCGCGTAAATCGTCGCCACCACATCGGCGGCGGCATTGAGCGCGTAGAGCGCCAGGATGCTGGACACGATCCACAAGGCGACGGCCAGCCCCTTCAAAAGGACGGGTTTAGGGAAGGTATGGGTTGTTGTCATCGTCACATCATCCTCAGTCAGTACTATGGTTGGCAGTTCAAGGGCAGCCAATCCTCAGAACCGGCAACGAGGCTGCCGGTGACGCCCAGATAGTCGGATGGGCTGCGGCGATCTATTTGCACCAACACCTGGGCCATAGACAGGTCATTTCCCGTATCACGCCAGACCAATGCGGCGGGAAACGTCCTGTCTGCCAACGGCGGGAGCACTGCGAAGTGCAAGTGAACCCAGGAAGAGCGATAGCTGCCCTGGTAGCCGAGCAGGTCCCCCGCTTTGACAGGAACATCCACACTGCCAGGCGGGAAAGCCGCGCTCACGTAGCTGGCTTGCCCATCCTCTGAAGCCATCCCGCCGTAGAAAGCCCACACGTGCTGGCCCGGTTGCAGTGAATCGTCGTGCAGGATGGCGACGGCATCGGGCCAATCCGCGCGCCGCATCAACCGCCCGTCGGCTACGGCGTAGACCGGGACAGTGTTCTCATAGCCAACGCCCATCAGCGAGAGTGTCTTGTTATACCAATACAGTCCCAAACCGGCCACGGTTGGGAAAGGCCAGGGTGCGCCAGGGCAAGCGCCTTCGACAGGCGCTGCAATCCCGGCAGTGCTGCGCGGGCGGAAGATGATCGTTTCAGCCTTGATGTCGCTGGCGACGTAATGTTCCTGGATAACATCGAGCATCTCCGGCGTCCACCGCTCCTTATAGACAGGATAACCGCGGAAATGGTGGATCAGGATCAACGCGAATTTTTCCGCGCGGATGTCATCGAGGAGCGGGGTCTGATCCCACAACCCCGCGTTTGCCAGTTGCGTCACCTCGAAGGGCTGGATGTAAAGCGGCGCGTCGTTCAGCGTCAGCATCCCCATATACTCGTCGGCCAGGATCGGCCCGGTGGTTTGCGCGACCAGCTCCCGCAGTTCATGCAGACTCGTCTGGAAGGAATTGCGGTACTTGAAATCCTGGACAGGGTGTTGTAGCGTGAACCGCATCAACATTCCGCCTTGCACCGCCAGCAAGGCTAGCACAATGCTGCGGACGAGGGGCGGAACCCACGCTGGACGGGGTAATTCAGTTTCGCCGCGCCAGATTTCGCCGCTCCACGCCAACAGCGTCCCGGCGACCAGCGCCAGCGCAGCGCACAATTCCAACAGATAGTTGACATTCGAGCCGATTTTGCCAATGGTCAGCGCCGAGAGCAACGCCCCCGCCAGGTATGGAACCACCATCGGCCAGCCGGTGACTGCGCTAAGTCTGGCCCACCGCCGAATCGAGAGCACGACAACCAGCGCGCCGCAGAAAACCAACAAGATGGGCGCCAGGTCAAGCATCTCTTTCGCGTAACGCTCCACGGTAGCGAAGTTAAAGGGGTTAACGTTAGCCGTAATCACGTTGAAGAAGAAGCCGCCGCTGGTTGCCATGTTCAGAATCACGAAGAGGGTTAATCCGACCGCGCCCACCATCCCCGCCAGCGCGAAAGCAGCGCGCCATCCCCGCTTCACCCACACCCAGACAAAGGCGGCGAATGGCGCGGCCAACCCGTAGGATTGCCGGGTGTAGATAGCGGCGGTTAGCAAGAGCGCCGTCCCCACCAGAATACGGTTGTCCTGCGGGCGTCGCGCGATCACGTACAGCGCCGCCGCGCTCAGGGCCAACGCCAGCAGATCAATGCGCGCCAGCTTGGACCATCCCGCCACGTAGGGGAACGCCAGAAACAGCAACGCCGTGAGCCGCGCCGCGAACCGGTCGCCGCTCTGCGCGTGGATCACGCCGCCCAGGAAGTAAGCCACCGCCAGCGCGCTCGCCACCGAGATCAGCCGCCCCGCCCAGAAGTTGGGGCCGAAGAGCCAGACAAAGGGCGTCATTGCCAGAACGTACAGCGGCGGGTAGTTGGCGATGGTGTAAGGCGGCGTGTCGAGCGCGGCGCGGTAAATTGTGTCTCCCGCAGCCAAGCGCATCGCCTGATCCACCAGCGGCGCTTCGCCGTAGTCCAGCGGGTAGGGATAGAGAAGCGCCAGGACGGCATGGATGCCGTAAACGATGAACGCCACGACGAAAGTGATGGCGACGAGGATGCGCGCAGCGGCCTCCAGGTAAGAGGTGAAGGAGGCCGGTTTTCTTGAAAGTGAAGTCATCTGGTCTTTCCTTTAGGAGTTCCGAGTCAGCGTAAGATGCAGGTTTACGTCTGTGTAGTCGAATTATACTCCTTCCTCATAAAGTACAAGAGCCACCGTGTAGCCCCAGAGTCTTATCATTCTCTGAGTAACACGCTCGAAGCCCAATCCCCGCGGCGATTCTGGCGCTCGTGCTCGCTTAGCCGCCAGCATCGGCGTCAGACAGAAAAAGGCGAAGGGTCAGATGTTCGGGTGGGGAAACGCCAGGATGAGCATCGCGGTGGTCATCAGAACGTGGGCGATTTCAGGTGGGTGAGAGAAGGGGTAGAGAAACGTTTTGAACTGGACCAGAACTCAGGCACTAGATCGCAAACAACCGGCAGGCATTCTGCGTGGTGATCTCGGTAATCCCCCTGGAAAATAAACCGCGAATCGTAACTATTCAGCCGTCATCCTTCGGCAAGCTCAGGACAGGTCTCCGAACGGAGCGGAACGAGTGCAACGAGTGGAGCGAAGTAGCTTGCCCTGAGCTTGTCGAAGGTGCTTGCCCTGAACGCAGTGAAGGGAGGAATCTCTGCTTTTACAGCGCCAAGACCCTTCAACTCCGTTTCACTCCGCTCAGGGTGACGGCCGCAGTGTAGACAGGCTGAATAGTTACCGCGAATCTACACAAATCTTTCAGAAAAAACAGCGAAAATTCGCGTGATTCGCGGTTAATATTGCCTTTCGTTGGGGTGGAATCCCACAAGGGAACACCTCTGTAGCACTAACAGTTATTCCTGCTTCATCGCCTCATCCGCCGATTTCGGATGCAGAAACTGGCGCAGCAAGATCAAGACGCCGACGCCGATCAACACCACAGCGCCGAGGGATTGCGCCGCTCCCGCGCTCAGAACAAACGCACTGCCGATGACAGCCATGATCCCACCGGGGATCAACGGCCACCACTCGCGTGGGTTGCGGATGTAGACCACGAAGAAAGGAATGGCGATGGCGAACATCACGTAAGCGGGAACCATTAAATCGCCGAGCACGCCCGTGTCAATCAATGCGACCATCACACCCACGGCGATCAGCACATAGGCGGGGATCAAGGCCCACCAACTGTTATGGTCACGCAAGAACACCACGACAAACGGCAGCGCAATGGCCAACAGCACATACGTGGCGATGAATGTGTCAGGCAGGATATGCCACTCCGTCAGCCCGATCATCACAGCAATGGCCAACAGCACGTAAGCCGGGATGAGCGCCCACCAGTTTTCGCGGTTGCGCACATACACCACCAGAAACGGCAGGGCAATCGCCGCCAGCACGTAGATGGCGATGAATGGATCGGGCAAGATGTCCCACTCGACCAACGCGATCAGCAGCGCGACGGCCCACAGCGCGTACGTCGTGATGAGGAATCCCCACTCGCTCCGGTCGGTGAGGTAGATAGCTAGCACGCCCGCGCCGCTCACTGCCAGCACGCCGGCCCAGACCCACGGGCTTAGTTCGCTGATTGATTCCAGTAACCCCATGATGCCGAAGACGATCAACAAACCGCCCCAAACGAAAGATTGCTTTCTCGATAATCCGTACATGCGCTTATTCCTCCTTTACGCCTAGCTCTTTTGCCTGCAGAACGGCTTCCCTGCGGTCATGGAAAGGCAATTTGTCGTAGATATTCTTGAGATGCGTCTTGACCGTGTTGACGGAAACGTGCATCGTCAAAACGTTGAGGCAAGCTCTGTAGCGTGGCCCTGGCGACTCTATGAATACTATAGCATAGTATTTCGAATATTACAAAAGAAAGTACACCTCGTAACAAAGGCTGGCTGCATGGCGTCGAAACTTTCTCGGTAGTTTGCCCGAATATAACGGATGGATTTTCGTTCCATCCGTTATATCCGTTGAGACATGCATCATTGACTCAACTCCGCCAGGATACGGCGGTAGTTGTGATAGCGTATGGCCGGAAGACTGCCTTCACGCACCGCGACTCTGACAGCGCAGCCAGGTTCGTGGACGTGAGAACAATCCGCAAAGCGGCAACGCGCAGCGACCTCCGCAATCTCCGGGTAGAAGCGCAGCAATTCCGCCGGCAGCAGCCCGGCGACGGCAAACCCGCGGATGCCGGGCGTATCTACCACATAACCACCATCCTGCAGCGCGAACAGGTTCACCTGCGTCGTCGTGTGCTGGCCCTGCCCGCCCCAGTGTTCGCTGACCGCGCCGGTACGCAAATTCAGCCCGGGATGGACTGCCGCAAGCAAGGACGATTTGCCCACGCCCGACAGCCCTGCCAGGACGGTCATCTTCCCCTGCATCAACGCGCGTAACTCCGTAATCCCTTCGCCGGTGAGCGCGCTGGCGAACAGGACGCGATATCCCAAGGCCGTATAGGGTGCGAGCGACTGATGAACTGCGGCGCGGTCTTCCGCCAGGTCCATCTTGTTTATGCATATCACAGGCATTAGCCGGTTGCGCTCGGCGCCGATCAGATAACGGTCAATCAGCTCGTGCCACAGCGGCGGCTCAAGCCACGCGGCAACGATGAGCAATTGGTCAGCATTGGCAACGATGACCTGTTTTAGATGGCTGGAGAACGGATCAGGGCGAGCCAATGCGCTCAGCCGGGGCAGTACAGCCTCGATCACACCGCGATTGCCGCCCGGCGACGCCACGATGACGCGATCGCCCACGGCGACGAGATTGGTGTAGCCGGTATCCTCCACCGTGAGTGCCCCCCGCAGGCTACACAGTAACACGCGCCCATCCACCGCGACGCGGTACAGGCTGGTGCTTACCTCCACGACCATGCCGATCTCACCCGATGCGGCGGCATTTTCCCACGTGGTTTCGACGCCCGCCTCATCCACAGCTTCCAGCGTCGCCAATGCCTGCGCCGCCACCATCGCGCGGCGTTCATGCTCGCCGCGCCGCATCACCCGCTCGGCGCGGGGGATGGCATCTTCATCTATGGCATACTGCCAATCCTTTTGACGCGCGCGCTTCCCCTTGCGGTTAGGTTTGATGTGCCGGTGCGCTCCCCGCAGTTCCTCATCACGTCGCGCCTGAACACTCACTTCACAAAACCTTTCTCTTGACACCTCAATCATCTCCTGATACGAATCACGAATTACGAATCACGTTTTACGTCTTACGTTTTTATCCGTGTCGCCGGTGCAGTGAGGAGAACAAGCATCGCCGGGGGACATGCGCGACAGCCTGACGTGAATGTGGCAACAAAAAGCCACGGACCCGGCGATGTGCCGTCAGCCCGTGGCTTGGGGTGTTGAGGCAGTAGGGGTTAGCCTACGCGCGTCCTTCCCACAAGCACCGGCGAACACACATCGTATGTATGGTAACGACATTCTTATCCGACATGTGTACGCCTCCTTTGTTGTGAGAATGTAGACGAACTGATAGTTTTATAGCACGATTTGCGAATGTGTCAAACGTAATTCGTAAAACGTGAAGCGTAAAACGTAAGCGGCGACTTACGTTTTACGCTTCACGTTTTAGTCCGCACACCGGGCAATCGGGATTACGCTCGACGGTCACGATGTCAAATGCGCCCGCAAGTCCTTCCCAGAGCAGAATCCTGTCAACAAGCGGCTTGTCGAGGTTCAGCAGGATTTTCACGGCCTCGAGCGCCTCCAGCGCGCCGATGACGCCCGCCGTAGCGCCCAGGACGCCCAGTTGCGCCGGGGTAGGATATGTGCCCGGTTCGGGAAGCTGCGGGAAGATGCAGCTCCGGCAGGCGTGGCCGGGTAGATACACGCCTATCTGCCCCTCAAAGCGCGCAACCGCTCCCCAGACCAGGGGGACGCCCGCGCACACGCACAGCTCGTTCATCAGGGCTTTAGTTTCCAGGTTGTCGCTGGCCTCCACGACGAGGTCGTACTCTTGCACCAGAGACAGGCCATTTTCGGCCAGCACGCGCACCTCGTGGGGCGTGGCCTTGACCTCGGGATTCAACGCGCGTACCCGTTGCACGGCGGCGAGGGCTTTGCTGCGCCCGATGTCGTGTTTAGTGTAGAGGATCTGCCGGTTGAGGTTGGTAAGCGCAACCTGGTCGTTATCGGCGATGCCCAAAACGCCAACGCCAGCCGCCGCCAGGTACAACAGAATGGGCGATCCTAACCCGCCCGCGCCAACGACAAGCACGCGCGATTCACGCAATTTGGCCTGGCCCGTCACGCCAATCTCCGGCATCACGATCTGACGGATATAACGATCATCCATAAGCCACCTCCGTAAAAACGTAATGCGTAAAACGTCGGGCTAATGAAGCTTGCCATATTTCACTCCGCACGTTTTACATAGTGATTATAATGCCGCCTATCATGCAGACAACTGCGTTCACACGGTTTATGTGAATTGGCAATGTGCCAATGGCGCACTCCGCGAGTCGTTGAGGCGCGGCAGCTTGCCCCCACACACAACGCGCGACCGAGATGGTCGTCCCGGTCGCGCGGAGTTCTTAAAGCATCGCTATGCGCTCTGAGCGCATCAACCTTCTACAGGTGTATCATCCACAACAGGAGCAGGCGACTCCACTTCCGATGGCGGCAACGGGGCTGGCGTAACCGGCGCCGATGTCGAGGGCAACGGGGCCGGCACGATGGGGCCGGTGGGACGCGGCGGTTTCGGCGCACGCGGCGCGGTAGAAGATTGCCCCTGCGTGGCATAAGGCATCGTGCCAAAGCGCGTCAATACCACAGCGCCGGCAGCCAGTGGCACCAGAACGAACATCAGAAGGCCGTGAATAGGCCAGAAAACCCGCGCCAGCGCCAGCGCCAGGGTCAGCAGCGCCGTCCCAAGGACCGCCGAACTCACCGCCTTTGGCTGAGTCTGGTTAAAGACGCCGGTGAGGACACGCTTGCCCAGGATAAGTCCAAGCGCGACCCAGCCAAATAGCACCCCTACGCCGATGACGAGCCAACCTAAAATGGTAAAGGGGCTTAGACAGATCGTAATTGCCAACAGCGTCAGCACGATGATGGCCGCGACGAACAGGAGCAATCCCACCCCAAACGACGTCAGAGGCGCTTCTTCGACCACCCGTCCCACGCGCTCCGCGTGCTGCGGCCACACGCTGACGATAACCAGCGCCAGGAGGCTCAACACCACCACGCTGGCAACCGCGCGAACTATCCCCAAGGCAACCCGCAGCCACAGTGGGCGGGTGTGAACCTGCACTTGCGGGTTCACAAAAGGTTCAGGCACCTCAATCGGAAAATCTCGTTCAAAGTTGAAATCCTCTTCGCTGATCGGGCTGACGCTGCCGTCCACGACTGCGCCGTCGCGGCGGTTAATCGCGCCTGTCGCCGAGACGTCGCCGCTCACATAGGCCGTCTCGTCCAGCGTCACTGCGCCCGCGACAAACACATCACCGTCAATCGTCCCGGCGATATCGGCAGCCCCAAACACCACCAGCGTCCCGTCCAGGGTCGCGCCCTCCTGTACCTCCACCGGCCCGAAAACGGTCAGGTCGCCGTTGAAGGATGACGCTTTCTTGAGCGTAACCGGTCCGCCAAAGACCGTCAGATCGCCGGAGACAGAGCTACCGGCCGCCAACGTATAGGGGCCAAAGTGAACGCCCCCGTCGCCTTGACCTCCCGGCGCAGCCTGAACCGGCAGCGCGACAGTCGCCAGGAGCATCGCCAACACCACGGTGAAAATTAAACGCTTTAGCATCATTTATCTCCTTTTTCTCATTGTATTTTCTTTATATCCAGCATCTCGAAGCCATTGGCCCACGAGACGGATAACCCTATTCAGATCGCCGCAGCGGCGCGAGCGCGCTTCTTTTGGGAATATCGCGCCATCATCACAGTAGCAAGCACGCTGTTCGGCGTCAGGAACAAGAACAATGCCGCCGCTACCCCCATAATCAGGGGCAACAACGTTTTGACCGTGATCGCCAACCCGACGAGAGTACGCATCAAAGCGGCAAAAAGGATCTGGCGGCCTGAAATCAGCACGGTGGCGGCCCTGACAAGTACGGCCAGGGTCGCGTCAAAATAACTGAAGCCGATCCAGGCCACCAGTGCGACGATCAGAAACCCCACCACAAACCGCAGCATGTGACGCAGTTTTTGCTTTTGGGTAATCATCGTCACGGTGCGCGCGGTGAAGTCTTCAGCGAGCAGCGGGGGCGGCGCAGCCGTCCGCAGGATGAGGTCAACCTGCGTCATTGCCGCCCACTCCTGTCGGCAGGATGGGCACTGCTGCAGGTGCGCCTGCCAATCTTTTTGCTCCTCGCGGGTCAGTTCTCCATCGAGCGCGCGCATCCACCATGCTTCACTATGCATATCATTCATCGGATCACGCGGCATAAACGCCCTCCTCTACAATAAGTTGCGCCATAACCCGGCGGGCGCGGAAAAGTCGGGATTTAATCGCCGAAATGCTCAATCCGGTCGCCTCGCCAATCTCGGTATACGATAACCCTTCCCAATAAAACAAAATGATAATGGTCCGATCCAGCAGCGGAAGGCCTTCCATCAGTTCTCGAATTTGAACTTGCCGCTCATTCTGCAGCATTTCCGCCTCTGGGTTGGGACTATGTCCGGCCTGCCATTCCCAGGCGCCGTCATCGCCCATGCCATCCAGCGACACTGTCGGTTTGCGCCGCCGTATGCGATCAATACACTCGTTGGAGGCGATGCGCAGCAGCCAGGGTTTGAAGGGGCGTTCGGGATCATAGGAATGTAAATGCATCACCGCCTTGACGAGCGCCTCTTGGGCGGCATCCTCCGCTTCGGTGTACTCACCTAACATGCGGTAGCACAAATTAAAGACCGGCTGCTGGTAAGACGTTACCAGACGATTGACGGCCTCTTCTTCTCCGCGCTGGGCCAACAACAACCATTCTTCTTCCATGTTTATAATTCCTAGTTTGTATACGCAGGAGTGTTGGCAGGGTTGCAAAAAGGGGCGACTTTTTCGTCGCCCCTTTGCGTGATAGATGAAATGTTAACCGCCCTGCTAGATGCGGAAAGGCTGTTGCAGATCAGAGAGCAAGAAGGGTTCCGGTTCCTCTTCTTCCTCGCTCAGCAGCGTCCCCTTGGGCAATTCCTTTTCCACAGCGACCCCTTCATACTCGTCAATGGGGCCATCGGAGCCTTCGATGTCGCCGCGATAGCCGGTGCCGGCCGGAATAAGCTTGCCGATGATGACGTTTTCCTTCAATCCGTAGAGCATATCCTCGTCGGAGCGCACGGCAGCATTCGAAAGCACTTTGATGGTATGCTGGAACGACGCGGCAGACAAGAAAGAGTCAGTGGCCAACGCCGCCTTGGTCAGCCCCAGGAGAACCTGGCGCGCCCGCGCCGGGGCCTTGCCCTCCGACACGAGTTGCTGGTTCGTGTGCTCGAACTGTACACGATCTACCAGGTCGCCGGGCAGGTATTCGGTGTCGCCGGATTCCGTCACTAACACACGGCTGAGCATCTTGCGGATGATGATCTCGAAGTGCTTGTCGCTGATGTTCACGCCTTGTGACCGGTACACCTGCTGTACTTCGCTGAGCAAGTGAACCTGCACCGCGTCGCGGCCTTGTACCTGCAAGATACGGTGCGGATTAGGTACACCCTCGTACAATTGGGTGCCGGATTCGATCTGCTGGCCCTCGGCGACGAGCAGCCGCGCCGCCGGCGGGACATCGTACTCGTGCTCATCGCGGATCTCGTAGATGAGGATGAGGTCCTGACCGTCGCGTGTAATGCGCCCGCGTGCTTTGGCCCGCAATTCTTTCCCCATGTCGGTCGGGCTGCGCGCGAGCACATCGTTCTGGTTGACAGTATCCCCGTCCTCGACGAAGATCTCCCAATCCACCGGGATGTCGTAGCTGGCGCGCTTGATCTGGCTATCAACGATAGAAACCGTCACCGCGTCCCCCTCGCGGATGACATGGACGACGCCGGACAGATCGGCGATTTCGGCCTCACCCCGGGGCGACTTGCGCGCTTCCAGCAACTCTTCGACGCGCGGCAGACCGCTCGTGATGTCGCCGCTCGACGAAGCCGTACCGCCCGTATGGAAGGTGCGCAGCGTGAGCTGCGTGCCGGGTTCACCGATGGACTGCGCGGCGATGATGCCCACCGCCGTCCCAATCCTGGCAAGGCCGCCGCGCCCCAGATCGCGGCCATAGCACATCGCGCAAATGCCGTGTTCCAATTCGCACGTCATCGGCGAGCGCACGTAGACTTCCTCGATCTCGAGACGGTTGATCAGTTCCGCCGCATCCTCATCAATTTCCTCATTCTTATCAACGATGACCTCGCCGGTTTGTGGATGGAGCACCGCAGCAGCAGCCGTGCGTCCCAACAAACGCACAGTGATCGGCTGCCCACCGATGTTGTCCTTGCGGCGGATCCAAATACCGGTGCGCGTGCCGCAGTCAATGGCATTGATGATGATGTCCTGGGCGGTATCCACCAGACGGCGCGTCAGATAGCCGGCATCCGCCGTGCGCAGCGCGGTATCAGCCAGACCCTTGCGCGAGCCGTGGGTGGAGATGAAGTACTCCAACGCATTCAACCCTTCGCGCAGGTTAGAGCGGATGGGTAGCGGGATGATGCGACCCGACGGATCAGCCATCAAACCGCGCATACCTGAAAGCTGCGCGATGGGGCCAAAACCACCCTTGGAAGCGCCGGAACGCGCCATCACGGCGATGGGGCCATCAGGATCGAGGTGACTTGAGACCGCCTTCGACACCTGATCGCGGGCCTGGGACCAAATCTCGATCGTGCGGTTGTACTGCTCCTCTTCGGTCAGTAGACCGCGTCGGTATTGCCGCTCGATTTCGGTAACTTCGCGCGTCGCGCCGGCAAGAATATCCTCTTTTTCCTTGGGGATGGTGAGATCGTACACCGAGATCGTGACGCCGGAAACGGTAGCATAGCGGAAGCCCATCGTCTTGATAGCGTCAGCAAAGTCCACGGCGGCATCAGGCCCCATCTTGCGGTAACACACTGCGATGAGGTCTTGTAGATCGCCCTTATCCAGCGGCTTATTGATATAACGCAGCGGATCCGGCACGATGCGGTTGAAGAGCGCGCGCCCCACAGTCGTCTCGATCATCTGCTGTGGCGCAGGACGGTGATCGTAGACCTGAGCTACTTTGATGCGGGCGTGAATGTCAATCGTGCCCAGAGCGTAGGCCATTTCAACCTCGTCCAGGTCGGCGAAGGCTTTCACTGGGCCGGTGTCCGTTGACAGTCCCATCGTCATATAATAGATGCCCATGCACATATCTTTGGACGGGCCGATGATGGGCTGCCCATCCGCCGGTTTGAGCAAGTTGCGCGACGCCAACATCAGCTTGCGCGCTTCTTCGACCGCTTTGCGCGAGAGCGGGACATGCACGGCCATCTGGTCGCCGTCGAAGTCGGCGTTGAAGGCGGAACAGACCAACGGGTGCAGTTGAATGGCCTTGCCTTCGACCAGCAGCGGCTCGAATGCCTGAATGCCCAGGCGGTGCAACGTCGGCGCGCGGTTGAGCATCACCGGGCGATCCTGGATGACTTCTTCCAACACTTCCCACACCTCAGGGCGCTGGCGCTCGATCAGGCGCTTGGCGGCCTTCACGTTCGTGGCGTAGTTGTACTCCACAAGCCGTTGGATGATGAAGGGGCGGTAGAGTTCCAGGGCCATCGTCTTGGGCAAGCCGCACTGGTGAATCTGCAGGTCTGGGCCAACGACGATCACCGAACGCCCGGAGTAGTCCACGCGCTTACCGAGCAGGTTGCGGCGGAAGCGGCCCTTCTTCCCCTTGAGCATGTCACTCAGCGATTTGAGCTGACGGCGACCGCGGCGGCTCATCGCCTTGCCGCGCTGGCTGTTATCAATGAGGCTGTCCACGGCTTCCTGCAACATGCGCTTCTCGTTGTTGATGATCACCTCAGGCGCGCCAAGTTCCAGGAGGCGCTTGAGGCGGTTGTTGCGGTTGATGACCCGGCGATAGAGGTCGTTCAGGTCGGAGGTGGCAAAGCGCCCGCCGTCCAGTTGCACCATCGGGCGCAGTTCCGGTGGGAGCACCGGCAGCACAGTGAGGATCATCCACTCCGGCTTGTTGTGGCTCTTGCGCAGCGCCTCAACCACCCGCAATTGGCGGGTAGCCTTCTTGCGCCGCTGGGCCGAACGACCGAAGCGCACTTCGTGCCATAATTCTTCGGCCAGCGTCTCCAGATCCAGGCCGGTGAGTAGTTCGTGAACCGCTTCCGCCCCCATCCCGGCGCGGAAGACCTGGCCCCACCGTTGACGCAACTCACGATAACGTTGCTCGTTGAAGAACTGGCGCTCGGCAAGGCTGAGTAGTTCTTCGCGCAAGTCGTCGTAGTGGTTGCGGATGATGGTCGTTTTCTCTTGCAGTTCTTCACGAACGTGCTGAATGTCGCCTTGAATATCGGGGCCTTTGGCCGCTGTCTCCACGACAACCGGTTTCAAAGCCTCGGCCTCACGCTGGTGCAATTCCAGCTCCAGGGCATCCAAAGCATCCTGCGCGACGGCATTGAGCATAGCATAGTGCTCGCGGCTGACGATCTCTTCAGTCTCAACGATCACTGTGTCGGTCGCAGTGAAGATAATGGATTCTGTGGCCTGACGGCCCATCATCCCATCAAGACGATCCCGGAGCCGCTTCGCTTCACCGAGGATTTTCTCCGTCCGGGCGTTCAGTTCATCTTCGAACTTAGCCTTGATACTTTCCTCATTCGCGGCGACCTGCTTGCGCTCCTGCGCCATACGGCCTTCCAATTCGCCGATGCGCGTCGTCGCTGCGTCATCCATCGTCGCCATGCGCATCCGTTCTTCTTCATCAATGCGCTTCAACGCACGCTGGCGCGCTTCTTCGTCCACATAGGTGACAACGTACTGCGCGAAATACAGTACACGGTCCAGGTTGCGCTTGCTGATATCAAGAAGGATGCTCAGGTGACTAGGGATACGGCGGGTGTACCAGATATGCGCCACAGGAGCCGCCAGTGAAATGTGCCCCAGCCGTTCACGGCGAACGGAGTTGCGCGTCACTTCGACACTGCACTTGTCGCAGATAATTCCCCGGTAGCGGATCCCCTTGTATTTGCCACAATAACATTGATAATCGCGTGTAGGACCGAAGATTGCTTCACAAAAAAGCCCATCTTTCTCTGGGCGCAGCCGACGGTAGTTGATCGTTTCCGGCTTGGTGACCTCGCCATAGGACCAGGACATAATGTCTTCTGGTGAAGCCAAGCTAATACGTAGAACCTTAAAGGTGCGTGCTTCAGTTATCCGTTCGTCACGATTCATACATTACCCCCTAAAACCCAGTCTCAGGCAACAAAAAGCAAGCGACTGAGACTCTTTGTCTCAGCGCTTTAGACTCCGACATGCCAGCCGTGACATAAGTGGAAACATTATAGCGGAGTTTAACGAAAAGTCAACTTTAGAAGTCGGTCGTTCAAGTCGTAAGTTTTGATTTTCCTCTGGGTTAGAGTAGAATGAGCAAGCATTAAACACCCACCATTAAGGGAGATTTGAATGGATCTGCATAAAAAGTATCAACACGAAGTGAAGTTGTTCGTCAAAGTCTGTCATCGGTTGGCGCGCAATATGTTCGTGACCGGCTACGGCGGCAATCTGGCGTGGAAGCTGGAAGACGGCCTCGTGCTCATCACCCCCACGCAGATGAACAAGGGCGACATCCGCCGCAAGGATGTGGTGTTCGTCAACCTGGCGGGGGAGACGGTTGAAGGCGAGCGCCGTCCAACCGGCGAATTGCCGATGTATCTCACGTTCTTCCGCGAGCGGCCCGACATTGTCTCCGTCATCCACTGCCACGCGCCTGCGGTGGGCGCGCTGGCGATCTCTGGCGGCGAAAACTATCTGCTGCTGCCACTTTACCCGGAGACCACCACCGAAATCGGCCCCGTGCCCGTCGTCCCCTACGCGCAACCGCTCACGCAGGAATTGGCCGACAGCTTTGCGCCATACCTGCCCAAGTACAACAGCTTCATTATGGAAAATCACGGTCTGGTGACGATGAGTCGGGGCGACATCTACTGGACGCTGATGAACATCGAGCTGCTGGAAGCCACGGCGCAATCCATCATTATGGCGGTGCAGCTCGGCGGCGGCCTGAAGACGCTGGATTACGCGGCGGTCAAGCGGCTGGGCGAGGTGATGCATCTGCGCAACCTGCCGCTTTTCGGCGCGCCGGGCGTCAATGCGTCGTTGGAGGCGCTGTATTTCGGGGAATAGGCGGCTATGCAACATCCAGACCGCGCGGTGATGGAACAAGCGATTGCGTTTGGCCTGACCAACTGGACGGTGGGCTGTCTCATCGTGCAGGGTGACGAGATTATCGCCATGAGCGGCGGCACGATCTTTTCGGCAGAGCATGATGTGACGGGTCATTCCGAGATTAACGCCATTCGCCAGGCGTGTAGGAAACTGGGCCGTCATCACCTGGATGACTGTTGGCTGTACACGACTTATGAACCCTGCCCGATGTGCATGGCGGCGATCTGTTGGGCGAAAATGGCAGGCGTGGTTTACGCGGCAACGCAGGAAGATTGCAACGAGCGGTGGACGATGGAAGTTCACATCCGCGCGGCGGAGGTCATTGCGAAGGCCGAGCATAAGCCGCAATTGATCGGAGAGTTTATGCGGCAAGAGGCGCTGAAGATTCTGGAATTATAAGAAATCAAAAGAAGCTCCATGTGGGATTTCACTCAAGGAGAGCGAAGATTATAACCGCGAATCACGCGAATCTTCGCTGATTTTTCTGAAAAGATTCGCGTAGATTAGCGAGATCAACGGTTTATTTTCCGAGGAGAAATAAATGATCGCATTATCCGTTGAACAAAAAGGCAAAATTGACACTTTTCTGGCCGCGCCGCTGCTGGCGCGGTTCGCCACGGCGTCACCGGGGACGTTGCAGCCGCATGTCGTGCCGGTGTGGTACGAGTGGGACGGCGAGACGCTGTGGATCAGCTCTTACGAGAGCACGCGCAAGATCGGCGAGCTGCGCGCCAATCCCAGGTGCGCCGTCGTTGTAGATGTGGCCGAAAGCGTGGATGGCGTCTCCGCCGTGGTCATCGAGGGTGCGGCGGAACTCGTCACCGAACCGCGCGACTTCGTGCGCGACATGGCGCTGCGCATCTACACGCGCTACATGGGGCCGGAGGGCGTCCTGGCCCCTGACCCGCAAGAGTGGGCCAATTCGCCGGAGAACTTGATTATCAAGGTGACGCCGGAGTTTGTGAAGGTGTGGTAGATGGTAGACAGTAGACGGTAGACGATAGACGGGAATTGGGGACAGGGTGCTATCACATCACCGGTTACTCGTTGCTCGTTTCTCTTCACTCTTTACTCTTAACTCTTCATGGAGGACACAATGTCAGAACAAACAATGCTTACATCCCGGCTGTACGGGATTCGGGATTTGCGGGTGGAGCGCGCGCCGGTGCCTACGCCGGGGCCGGGCGAGGTGCTGCTCAAGATCGCTTCGGTGGGCACGTGCGGGTCGGACGTGCATTACTATCTCGAAGGCGGCATCGGCGACGCGATTGTGAAGGAGCCGATCACCATGGGCCACGAGTTTTCGGCGTGGATCGCCGGGTTTGGGCCGGGCGTCGAAGGCGCGCACGGGTTGCGCCTGGGGCAACTGGTCGCCGTGGAGCCGGCGATTTCGTGCGGCGTGTGCGAATTCTGCCAGCACGGGCATCCCAACATTTGCCCCAACGTGCGCTTCTGCGGCACGCCGCCGATTGACGGCGTTTTCGCCGAATACGCCGTCATGCCCGCCGAGAACTGCTTCCCGCTGCCGGAAGGCTTCAGCGCGGACGACGGCGCGCTGTTGGAGCCGCTCGGCATCGCCATTCATGCCGTTGACCTGGCGCACCTCAAGGTTGGGCAGACAGTCGCCGTGCTGGGGGCCGGCGTCATCGGCCTTATGACGGCGGCGGTAGCGAAGGCGGCAGGCGCGGGTATGATCTATATGACCGAGCCGCTGGCGCACCGGCGGCAGTTCGCGTTGGAGTACGCCGCCGATGCGGTGTTCGATCCAAAGTCGGAGGATGTGGTCGCGGCGATTCTACGCGCGACGAACGGACGCGGCGTGGATGTGGCCTTCGAGGCGGCCGGCGCGCACGAAACGCCCGATCAAGCGGCGCGCGTGACCTGTCCCGGCGGCAAGGTCGTCGTCGTGGGCATCCCCGCTGACGACACAATGACGATGAACGCCTCGGTTATCCGGCGCAAGGGCCTCACGATCAAGCTGGTGCGGCGGATGAAGCACACGTATCTGCGCGCTATTCGCATGGTGAGCAAAGGCATTGTGGATATCAAGCCGCTGGCGACGCATCACTTCCCGTTGGAACGCATTATCGAGGCGTTTGAACTGGTCGCCGGATACAAAGATGGCGTGTTGCGGGCGATGATTCAGGTGGGGAAATAAGCGTTGATCGGCTACATCATCAGTATGGTTTTGGCGTTGTGCAGCGTCACCCTCACCTTCTTGGGTCTCCTGCACCCAAGCGCCTATGTCCAGTTTGCGGGGATTGCAGCCCTGGTCATCGCTGTGGGTCTTGTGGTCTACGAACAGAGTGTCCACAAGAGACAGCTCCAATGGATGAACGCAACCAACCAACAACCCATCGAAGACCACATGGTGCAACCGACTGAAGAGGACACCCTTCCCTCTTTAGTTCTAGCCGACCGTCTGGCAAACATATTACGGCGTGTTGAAGGTGAGCGTGTCAACATAGGGGTCGCGCGGCGGGACCGCTGCATTATGGAAATCTACTCAGACACGGACAAACTGTCATCGGTAGCCATTGTAGCATGTAACACCAACCCTGTGAGTGTCTCCGATGTACGAGGATTGTACAGCCTGATCGCAAATTCTGGTGCAGAGCACGGCCTTTTCTTTACCTATGGGACATTCACCCCACAGGCTCTCAAATGGGCCAAGGGGAAGGCTCTTTATCTGGTGGATGGAACCGGACTTAACCGGCTCATCGCCAGATATGAGGCTGATCAAAAACAATCCATTGCCACATCATAAGGAGAACGTATGAACAATCGTGAACGAGTCCACGCCATTCTTCACTACCAGGATTACGACCGGATGCCCGTCGTCCACTTCGGCTATTGGCGCGAGACGCTGGATAAGTGGGCCACTGAGGGGCACGTCACCGTCGAAGAGGCGCAGGCATGGGGCGATGGCAATCCCACGGATGCCGTTATCGCTGCGCGGCTCGGCTTTGACTTCAACTGGAGCACGTGCTACGGCCCCGCCACGCGCTTGCGTCCGCCGTTCGAGACAAAGGTGATCCGCGAGTTGCCCAATGGCGGGCGGCACATCCAGAATGACGAGGGCGTCATCATCCTGCAAAAAGATGACGCGATTTCCATTCCCCAGGAGATTGAACACTTGCTCAAGGATCGCGCCTCGTGGGAAGAGCATTACTTGCCCCGGCTACAGTATAGCGAGGAGCGCGTCACGCACGCCTGGGTCAACTGCGACGGCGTGATGGTGCGCTTCGACTGGGGCGGGCTGGACTATCTGCGACGCGGCGCGTGGCAGAATCCTTACGGCATCCATATCGGCAGCCTGTTCGGCGTCATCCGCGACTGGATTGGCATTGTGGGGCTGTCGTATATGCTGGCGGACGATCCCGATCTGCTGCAAGAAATCGTGGATGTCACCGCCGAGCTATGCTATCAGACGACAAAGACGACATTGGAGTTGGTGTGTCCCAATGGCGGCCCCGCGCCCTTCGACTTCGGGCACTTCTGGGAAGACATCTCCTTCAAAAGCGGGCCGCTCATCAGCCCGCGCGCGTTTCGCCGGATGACGGGCCACCACTACAAGCGCCTCACCGAACTGGTGAACAGCTACGGCATTGACATCGTCTCGCTCGACAGCGACGGCGACGTGACCAAACTCGTTCCCGTGTGGCTGGAGAACGGCGTCAACACGATGTTCCCCATCGAGGTGGGAACGTGGCGGTCGAGCATCGCGCCGTGGCGGGCGCAGTACGGGCGGGCGCTGCGCGGCGTCGGCGGGATGGATAAGGTCGTCTTCAGCCGCGACTACGCCGCCGTGGACGCCGAAATCGAGCGCCTCAAGCCGCTGGTTGACCTCGGCGGCTACATCCCCTGCCCCGATCACCGCCTCGCGCCGGATGCGAAGTGGGAGAATGTGCAGTACTATTGTGAGAGGATGCGCGCAGCGTTTGGTTAAACAACAAAGAAGAGGACAAAATGCACACAGTAGAATTGCAAGAAGAAATTTACAAGCTTTTGCAAGAGCCGTTTATGGGTGAACAGACATTCGATACTACAATACGAATGTTAATCGAAGCTGAGTATCTACGGCGCTTGAAACGATACCATTATCTCGATCAAACCCTTCGAGATAAGTATGGTATGGATTTCACGCAGTTTCATCAGCAAAAAATAGCCCAAAAACAAGGCTATACCTGGGAAGTGGAAAAAAGATGCGATGGATTGGGAAACCGCCATAGGTCATATTCAAACCCTGGAACGCAAATTAAAGCAACTCCATTAACGAGAACATGGATACTTTCTTTGACTTGCTGCAGGAAGCACAAAATGCCTTTGAGCGGGTATGATTTATTCAAGCCATCCAAGATATCGAACGCACTGATGCAACGCTCTCGTTACGCTTATATATCCGTGCAGATGTTTTTGTTCATGTGTTTTATGGGCAACTTTCAGACTCTTTGTACTTCGCGCTCATTGAACATGGTCGGCGCATCTTTGGCATAGATCGTGAAAGTGGAGAGTGGCATTTGCACCCTTATGATGCTCCCGAGAGACATTTACCATTCAGTGAAGGATTAGGACGAAAACCGCTCCTCAGTTTTCTGACGTTTGTTGAAGACCTTTTGTTGCAGCATGATCTGCTTTAACACAAGTCGCAAGGAGTAGGTGTTTTTGAAAGCGTCAATCGAAACTCTAGAAACACAATTGAACGATTTCAATGTCGCCGCACGCACTACCGCGCTGCGTGAGCTACTTGCTTTGGCCGCCCAGGGCGCAGTGGACATCGCGCCGCCCACCAACGTCGCCAATATGCACTGCCACACGTTCTTCTCGTACAACGCCTACGGTTACTCGCCGACGGCGCTGGCGTGGCTGGCGAAGAAGTCCGGCTATGCCTATATGGGCATTGTGGACTTCGACGTGTTGGATGGCGTGGAGGAGTTCCTCGCGGCCTGCGACCTTGCCGGTGTGCGCGGCAGCGCGGGGATGGAGACGCGCGTCTTCATCCCGGAGTTCGCCACGCGCGAGATCAACTCGCCGGGCGAGCCGGGGATTTTCTATCACATGGGCATTGGGTTTACGACAAGCACGTCGCCGGTTGAGATCAAGCTACTTTTGGATAATTTGCGCGCGCGGGCCGAGGGACGCAATCGCGATGTGGCAGCACGCGTCAACGCCTACCTTGATCCGGTGGTCATCGACTACGACCGCGACGTGCTGCCCCTCACCCCGGCGGGCAACGCCACCGAACGGCACATGGTCGTCGCGTACCTGGAAGCGGCCAAACGGACGGTCTCCGATCCGGCAGCCTTCTGGGCGGAGAAGCTGCATACCTCCCGCACCGAGATCGATGCAATCCTGCACAACGGCCCCAAAATCCAAAACCTGGTGCGCTCCAAGCTGATGAAGCGCGGCGGCGTAGGCTACGTGCGACCATCGCCGGAGATGTTCCCCTCGGTGGAGGAAGTCAATCGCGTCATCACAGCCTGCGGCGCGCTGCCCTGTGCGACCTGGCTCGACGGGACATCGGCGGGAGAACAAGCCGAAGCAGAGCTGTTGGATTTGCTCATCGGCAAGGGCGTCGTCGCGCTCAACATCATCCCTGACCGCAACTGGAACATTGCTGACCCGGAAACGAAGCGCGTCAAGTTGCAAAAGTTGTATGAGATCGTGGAACTGGCGCAGCGCCTCGACCTGCCGCTCAACGTCGGTACAGAGATGAACGCGCCGGGCAACCGGCTGGTGGACGATTTCGCCGCGCCGGAGTTAGCGCCGGTGCGCGCGGCGTTGATGGACGGCGCGGCCTTCATCTATGGGCATACTGTGATGCAACGTGCGCTCGGACTGGGGTATGGAAGCGAGTGGGCGAGAGAGCATCTGGCTACACGCAAGGCGCGCAACGAATTTTATACCCGGATCGGCCAACACATCACGGCGGGGGAGACGGCGTTGAACGCTCTGCGCCGCTTCACAACTGCCGTAACACCGGCGACCATTTTGCGTGCTGTTGGTCAGACATAAGACAAGTTGGCAAGTCGGATCCCTATGCAGCGCAATTTTTTCAGGAGAGTCTATGTCTAGCGAATCCCTGCCGCTCAACATTCTGATTGTTGATGACGAGCCACAAAACCTGCGCTTGCTCGTGCAGTTGCTCACGTTCTATGATTATCAGGTACGGGCGGTCAATAGCGGCCGGTTGGCGCTTCAATCGGCGCGCCTTGAACCTCCGGCGCTCATTTTGCTCGATGTGATGATGCCGGAGATGGATGGGTATGAAACCTGTACGCAACTCAAGGCCGATCCCAATACTAAAGATATTCCGGTGATCTTCCTCAGCGCGTTGGATACCCTACAAGATAAAGTGGCAGCGTTCCAGGCTGGCGGGGTAGACTACATCATCAAACCCTTTCAGGCTGAAGAAGTCCTGGCGCGCATCGCCACCCATCTCCAATTGCGCGAAGCACAACGCCAACTGCAAGCCCAAAATGCGCGGCTGGAACAAGAAATTGCCGAACGCCAACGCATCGCCGCTCATCTGCGCCTGCTACGCGAGTTGGATATGGCTATTCTAGGGGCGCCGACGCCTGAATCCATCGCTGCTATCGCGGCTACTCACCTGCGCCAGGCTTTGAACTGCCAACGGGTCACCATCCTCGAATATCGCACCGACTATCGCCCGAAAATCCTCGTGGTTGAAGCCGTCGGTAGTCTGGGGGCTAACTCCCTGTGGGATAAAACACAAGATCCTGTGGACATTCAGAACCTTGACCGCCGGCAAGTCATTTCCGATCTCGCCGCAATTTCGCCCCGCACGCCCTTTCAGGAGAAATTATACGCCGCCGGGACGCGCGCCTATGTCTCGATTCCGTTGCCGTTCCAACAACAAATCATTGGGGCGCTACAGTTGGAAACCGACCAGCCGCGTACCTTTGCCGATGAACACATCGAGCTGGCTACACAAGTCGCCGTCACCCTGGCAATCGGTCTGCACCAGGCGCGTCTATCGCTGGACTTGCAACAGGAGGTGGCCGAACACAAGCGCGCGCAACGGGCGCTTGAGGAACGGGCGCAGGAACTCGAAGCCAGCAACGCGGAGTTGGACGCTTTTGCGCATACCGTCGCCCACGACTTGAGAAATCCATTGACCGCCCTGATTGGGTTCGCGCAATTGTTGAATGAGTATGGGAGTCAGTGGTCGCCGGAGAAAACCGCACAGAGTACGCATTGGATTATCCAGGCGGGGGAAAAAATCGCCAGCATCATCAACGAGTTATTGTTGTTGGCGAGTGTGCGCAAGTCAGAATCGGTGCCACGCACGCCATTGGATATGGGCGTGATTGTGGCTGAGGCGCAATTGCGCCTGGAGGGGCTATTCACTGCCGCCAGCGCGACTTTGATTCTGCCAGAAGTATGGCCCACAGCGATAGGCTACGCCCCCTGGGTCGAGGAAGTGTGGGTCAACTACTTGAGCAACGCGGCCAAATACGGCGGGCGGCCCGAAGAAAATGTGTCGCCACAGATCCGTGTCGGTTGTGATGCGCTCGTTAACGGGATGGTGCGTTGTTGGGTGCAGGACAATGGGTTAGGCATCCCCCCCGAACAACAAACGCAACTGTTTACCCAATTTACCCGCTTGCACCAAACCAAAGTGGAAGGGTATGGACTGGGCCTCTCCATCGTCCAGCGCATCGTGACGCGCCTGGGCGGGCGGGTCGGCGTGGAAAGCGCCGGGCCGGAGACCGGCTGCACGTTCTACTTCACATTGCCCAGTGCGTCGGAGGAATGATCAGGATATGGTTGGCCTCTACTTGACGCCCTCGGCGATTAGCTATTTGACCCAGACCATCCTGGCGCTGGCGATTACTGGCTACTTCTTCTACCGGGCAGTGCAGGCCCCGCAGCATCGTCAAGAATCCTACCAAGTGCTCCTGCTCGGTTTTTTTGCTGCGATTACCGGGTTTAGTTTGCTGCTCCTGGCCGAAGCATCGTTGCCGCGCGGCTTCGACTTTTACGCTATTTTCCCCCAAACGACCGTCGTCGGGCTAGGGGTGGTGGCGTTGCTCCAGTTCGCCTATCGCTTCCCAACGCAGTCGCCGCGCCACAAATGGGAAGCGCGCGTGGTATTGGTGTTGAGCAGTGCATACGTACTCTGGGAATTCGCCTTCACCTTGCATCGCTTTCGCCTGCTGCGGATGGGTCAGGCCATTTACCGGCCCGAATTTGCCGATATTCCCATAGCGCTGGCTTTTCTGTGGGGGCCGCTGGTCTTTCTACGCCAGGCGATGCGTGTTTCCGCCGAGAGCCTTAAAAGCGCCGCCGGCAAGAAGATGTTTCCTTTGTGGCATCTGTGGCATCCCCAGGGACGTGATGCGCGCGTCGCCCGTGCGCTGGCTTTGATCTACATGATTCCCTTCATCCTGAGCCTGAGCAATCTCCTGGCCACCTACCACATTGTTTCCCGAACGTACTATCACGCCAGTCTTTCCGTAGGTATCCTCGTCGCGCTGACTGCTTTTACGATAGTCTATCTCGACTATCGCCCGGAAACAACCTCGTTCGTCGTCAAATTGGTCAGCGTCACCCTGATGGTGCTGTTGGCTGCGTTAGGCACCGTCGGGTGGGTGATCGCGCCGCGCTACGCGGCTTCGTATCATCCCGTTCTGCCAGACCACCGCACGCTGCGCTTCACCCCCAACGCGCGCGGCGGCTATGCCGTGACGCAGCAGCCCTTCTACTTCGAAAGCGATCTCGGCGACGTTCTGAACCTCACCGAGGGCGCCGACAGATGGGGCGTCAATCTGAATTTTACGTTTGCTTTTCCTTTTTACGGAAAAACTTATCGCGAGCTATACGTCTCTGGCGATGGCGTCATCAGCCTGGGCGAAAACATCCGCTACTCCTATATGAATTATCACTATGGCGGCGGCATCCCCGTGATTGCGCCGCTGTTCCTCGATTTGAACCCGGAAAGTGCGCCCGGCGGTGTGTTTGCCCGGCATGATGGGGAACGGCTGATTCTGACCTGGTATGAAGTCCCTTCATTCTACGACGCCAAAGCGCTTTACACCTTTCAGGTCATCCTTTACCGCAGCGGCGTATTCGACATCACCTACAAAGAACTGCCGGCTCAGGCGATTTATCAGCCTAACCAAGACGCCGGCATCACGCCCTGGATAGCCGGCGCGATGCCGGCCGGCATCGAGACCTGGCCGGTCCACGCTGACTTTGCTGCCTTGCCCATAGAGGGAGATGCGCGTGGTCTGGCCCAGGATTACCAACTGGAATATCGCCAGTATCTCCACGATTTCCTTGCCCCGTTGGCTTACTTGATCATCGGAGTCAGCCTGTTGGCGATTGTGGGGTTTCCGCTGCTGTTCTACGCCAATCTGGTCAGACCGCTCAACGTCCTGCTGAAGGGTGTCAGGCAGTTGAATGCCGGACGCTACGATCTGGAACTTGCCGTCCAGTACCCCGATGAAATCGGCTCTCTGACCCAATCGTTCAATGCCCTGGCCGCGCAACTGGGCGCGCTTATCGAGGGACTGGAGATGCGCATCGCTGAACGCACGCAGGCGTTGAGCGATAATGAAGCGCGGATGCGGCAAATCACCACCGCTATGCGCCAGGCCGTCTGGCTGCGCGATATCCATACACTTGAGGTGCTGTACGTGAATCCAGCCTACGAGGACATCACCGGGTACACGTGCGAGAGCCTGATCCGCGATCCGGTTTCGCTGTTCCAGGTGATTCATCCAGAGGATGCCAGCCGGGTTATGGAGGCGATTCAAAGAGAATATGAGGGGCAGCCCTTCGATGAAAAATATCGTATTGTCCGGGCGGATGGCGAAGTCCGCTGGGTGTGGGATCGCACGTATCCCATCAAAAACGAAGCGGGCGAGGTTTATCGCGTGCTGGCGGTTGTCGAAGACATCACCGAGCGCAAGTCCATGGAGGAGGCGCTACAACAGGCCAAGGAAGCCGCCGAGGCTGCCAACCGCGCCAAGAGCACGTTCCTGGCCAATATGAGCCACGAATTGCGCACGCCCCTGACCGCCATCCTGGGATTTGCTGAACTGTTGTCGCACGACGCGCAACTCAACGCGCGCCAACGCGAGAATCTGGAAATCATCCATCGCAGCGGCGAGCACCTGCTGGCCTTGCTCAACGATGTCCTGGACTTATCCAAGATCGAAGTCGGGCGGATGGAGTTACAACCCGAAGTCTTTGATCTGCACGATATGCTGCTCGGTCTGGGTGAAATGTTCAGCCTGCGCGCCGAACAAAAGGGGTTGACGCTCATTTTCGATTTGGCGCCGGCCGTGCCGCGTATTGTCCGCGCTGATGCGAGTAAGCTGCGCCAAATCCTGATCAACCTGCTCGGCAACGCGCTGAAATTCACGCCAACCGGTAGCATCACCATGCACGTGGAAACAAAAACTGCGCCAGCTTCACCGCAATCAGCAGCGTCAAGTTCGGAATCTGCTCTCTGGCTACACTTTGCGATCAAAGACACCGGCGTCGGCATCGCTCCCGAAGAACTGGAAGAGGTTTTCCAAACTTTTGTGCAGACCGAGAGCGGCAGACGGTCGCACCAGGGTACGGGCCTGGGGCTGCCCCTCAGTCGAGAATATGCGCGTTTGATGGGCGGCGACCTCACCGTAGAGAGCAAGCCCGGCGCAGGATCGTGTTTCCAGTTCGACATTCGCGCCGAGTTGCCTGGCTCAGCCGAAGTTGAAACGCTGGTCGCGTCTAAAACATCGCGTCACGCTATCAAGATAGACCCCACCCAGCCTATGCCAGAAGGCGGCGCCTATCGCATCTTGATCGTGGATGATGCCACAGCCAGTCGGCGCTTGCTGCGTTATTTGCTGCATCCTTTGGGACTGGCGGTGCGAACTGCGTTGAATGGGGAGGAGGCGCTCGAAATCTGGCAAACCTGGCAACCGCACTTGATCTTTATGGATATAAGGTTGCCCGGCATGGATGGACACGCGATCGTAAAACACATCCGTACGCATACCGCTGCGCCCACTGGCGACGCGGCGCCGCCACGTCAGTCTCCCATCATCATCGCCCTCACTGCCAGCGCCTTTGAGGATGACCGCGAAGCTATTCTGGCCGAGGGCTGCGACGATTTTATCAGCAAGCCCTACCGCGAGGCGACGATCTTCGAGGCCCTGCATCGTCATCTTGGCATCCGCTTGATCTATGCAGACCAACCTGATGCCACCACACCCCAGAGAGAAGCTATACCGCAAGAAGTGCTCAGAGCGCAAGCGCAGAGCCTACCACCGCAATGGAAGGCGGAAATGCGCCAGGCTGTTTTGGTGGGGGATGTCGAACACTTGAATGCTCTGATCGCCCAGATACGAGAGGCAACTCCGCCATTGGCTATGCGTTTGGCAGGATGTGTCTACAATTTTGCGTATCATCAGATTCAGCAGTTGATTAAGCCAGAAGGAGAATGAGATGGCGTTACAGACCGCACACGCAGACATTCTGATTGTGGATGATACGCCGGATAACTTGCGTTTACTTACCCAAATCCTTACGCTCAAAGGGTATAAGGTGCGCGCCGTATCCAGCGGGGAACAAGCGCTTATCGCCGCCACAACGGCGCCACCCGATTTGATTTTGTTGGACATTATGATGCCCGGCATGGATGGTTATACGGTGTGCGAACGTCTCAAAGCCAGGCCAGAGACGACGAAAATTCCCGTAATCTTCGTCAGCGCGCTCAACGAAGCACTGGATAAGGTCAAAGCCTTCGCTGCGGGGGGCGTGGATTATCTGACCAAGCCCTTTCAGGTGGAGGAAGTCTTAGCGCGGGTGGGCGTCCATCTTACGTTACGCGCCTTGCAAATTCAGCTTGAAGAAGCCAACGCCCAATTGGCCGCTCAAAACGCGGAACTACAACAGCGCAACGCCGAACTCGAAGAGGCACTATCCGCCATCAAAACGCTCAGCGGCCTGGTGCCCATCTGCGCGTGGTGTGGGCGTAAGATTCAGGATACGCAAGGAAACTGGATCAAGGTCGAGAACTACATCGAAGCCCATTCCCAGGCCACATTTACCCACGGCATCTGCCCGGACTGTCTGGAAAAGTGGAAATCATAACGGAGGAAGAACCCATGAAAACATCTCGCGGTGCGAAAACAATCGTCTATCCCACGCCCGTCTTCATCGTCGGCACCTACGACGACGCGGGCAAGCCCAATCTGATGGCAGCGGCCTGGGGCGGCATCTGCTGCTCACGACCGCCGTGCGTCTCGGTCTCGCTGCGCAAAGCAACGTACACCTACGGCAACATCGTCGCGCGCGGCGCGTTCACCGTCAACATCGCCTCGGAGCAGTACGTCAAGGAGGCCGACTACATGGGCCTGGTTTCCGGGCGCGACGTGGACAAGTTCGCCGCCGCTGGCCTCACGCCGGTCAAGAGCGACCTGGTGGATGCGCCCTACGTCGCCGAATTCCCGATGGCGTTGGAATGTAAGCTGCTGCACACGCTCGAAATCGGCCTGCACACCCTCTTCGTCGGCGAAATCCTCGACATCAAGGCCGACGCGGATGCCTTCGACGCCGACGGCAAGCTTTCCGTCCAGAAAATCCGCCCCATCCTCTGGGCGCCGGACGACGGCGGGTATTACGGCGTGGGCGAATACCTGGGGCCGGCATTTGAAGTCGGCAATGCCATCAAGGGGAAATAGAGGTTTTCAATTTTAACCGCAGATCACGCAAATCTTCGCTAATTTTTTATCAGATTCGCGTAGATCAGCGAGATTCGCGGTTACCTTTTAGGAGAAAACAATGCCTATCATCGAGCCTGAATTTATGGAACTAACCCAAGACTTGGACGTGGCGGCGTTCTGGGAGGAAAATGCCCGCTGCCAAAGATTCACCACCGACAAACCGCGCTGCGCGCTGTCGTTTTCGCCGGACGATCACTGGATCTTCGAGTTCGAGAACGTTCCCTCGACGCTGCGCTACTATCACGACACCGCCTATCGCAACGCATTGCACAAGGAGGTCAATGCCGTCACCCAAGAATACGTGGGCCGCGCCTTCTTCAACGAGGACACCTGGGAAAACGAGCCGCACCGCATCGAAAACCTCTTCGATTGTGTCTTCACCTACTACGAGGGTGGCACCCCCTGGCTCACCGCCGTCAACCAGGGTGATGGACCGGAAGACGCTGCCGCCTTCGCGCGCATCCTCGACAAGGCTGAAGCCACCGACATCCGCGCGTGGGCCTTGCCGGCGCCGTATCTGGCGGAATGGGAAGCGCGCAAGGCCGCCGGAAAACCCCTGCCCAAGTTGGGCACGGGCAGTCGCGGCCCGGCGACGATTATGACGTCCGTGCTCAAGCCGGAGACCGTCTTCTACTGGATTTACGACTATCCCGACCTGATGCGCCACTTCCGCGATATTCTGGCGGAGAAAATGGTCGAGTTCAACACCGTGCTGCGCGAATTCAGCGGCAACGACGAACCGGGCTGGTGGATCACCGACGACAACTGCGCGCTCTTCAACAAAAAGCTCTACCGCGAATACTGCTTCCCCGTGCTCAAGCGCGTGCTCGAAGCTATGGCCCCTGGCGACGCCCGCCGCTACCAGCACTCCGACAGCGCGATGGGCCACCTGTTGGAGATGCAGTACGAACTCGGCATTCGCGCCGTCAACTACGGCCCCACCGTGGACGCCGCCCTCATCCGCGAGAAAATGCCCGACGCCTACATCCACGGCCAACTGCCGCCGATGCTCCTGCGCAACGGCAGCTCAGAGGAGATTCGCCAGCACGTCATCAGCGACTTCAAGAAAGCCGGCGCCACTGGCGGCCTCGAAATCGCCACCGCTGGCTCCACCCCCGCCGGCGTCGGTGTGGGCCGCATGCGCTGGCTGATGCAGGTGGTGCAGGAAGAGTGCCGGTACTAAATCATGAATCATGATTCGTGATTCATGATTCATGATTCATGATTCGCTATGTGGGAGGACTTTATGACGATCAACATTCGCTTTACCGAATCGGATTGGGAGCGCATTGCGCGGGACTGGAATGCGTGGTGGGCCGGAGAACTGGAACGGCCGCTGGTGGTACTGGAAACCGTGGACCCGGTCGAGGCTGACTGGTCGCAATTCAGCAAATATGGCCTGGATACGCCCGTGGACGAGATTCTTGACAACTGGGAGCGCATCCTCGAAGCCACACACTGGCTCGGCGACGCCTTCCCCAAGTGGTGGGTGAACTACGGCCCCGGCACCATGGCCGCGTTTCTGGGATCGCGCGTCTCGTGGACGCCGGATACGACCTGGTTCTGGCCGCTCGAAGGCGTGGACAGCCTGGCCGACATCCACTTGCGCTACAATCCCGACAATCCCTGGTGGCGGTGCGTGCTGGAGGTGACGCAGCGCGCCGTCGAGCGTTGGGGCGACCGCGTCCTCGTCGGCATCACCGACATCGGCGGCAACCTGGATATCCTCGCCAGCCTGCGCAGCTCGGAGAAGCTATTGCTCGACCTCACCGACGCGCCGGAGGAAGTAGACCGGCTCGTGAGCGAGATCACCCCGCTCTGGCTGCGCTACTACGACGAACTTTACGCCATCACCAGCGCCGTCGGGCGCGGCAATGCCTGCTGGGGGCCGTGCTGGTCGCCGGGCAAGGGCTACATGCTGCAATCGGACTTCTCGTATATGATCTCGCCGCGCATGTTCAAACGCTTCGTCCTGCCCGACCTTGTCGCATGCTGCGATCACCTGGACTACGGCTTTTATCACCTCGACGGCAAGGGCGAAATCCCGCACCTGGACTACCTGCTCGGCATCGAGCGACTGCGCGGCATCCAATGGCAGCCCGGCGACGGCCAACCGCTCGCCGACGGCTGGCTCCCGCTCCTCCAACGCATCCGCGACGGCGGCAAACTGTGCCAGATCTACGTGGACTGCAAGGGCGCGCTCGCCGTCCAGAAAGAACTCGGTGGCAAGGGGTTCTTGATGCATATCATCAATGAGCGGTTGACGGTGGAGGAAGGGAAAGCGTTTTTGAAAGAATTGCACGGAAGTAACCCGTAGGAGGCGAAATGTTTCAAATGTCGTTTGATGAATCTTTAAGTGTTGCCGCTGAAGATATCGCGTTTGAGCTTCGCGGGTATACTCAGGTCGAATGGTCAGATTTCGTGCTTAATCCTCGACGCCTGCGCGGCAGTGATTTTCTGATGCGTTGGTCGCAGGGCGTATGGAGCGAGGAACGAATTATCCAGGCCGTGAATGAAACTGCCGAATTCTTTGCTATCCCCTATGGTCCCAGTGGTACGGCGCCTGCTGACAGTGTTCGAGATTATGAACTATATTTTGAACGACTTGAGGCGGTAGGTCTGGGCATAATAAAACGCCCGGATCTATTGGTTTTCAGAAAAGCAGATCAGCAAACGATTATGGGTTTGATTGAGCATCTGGGAGGGGTTTCTGAATTGCCCTTCACGGCTGAGGATAACATCAGCATCCAGACAATCCTCGCCAAAGCCATTCTTGCGGTGGAATGTGAAAACAGCCTATGGAAAGCATCGCTTATGCCAGACTTCAAAGCTGAGCTGAAACCCCAAAAAAGATTGGGCGGCAAACCGGGTTTGAAGAAAAATGCTGTTCTGCCCACGGTTATTTTAAAGGAAGAGGATCGGGAGCCTTTGCAATCATGGCAAAATAATCAAGGGGTTGCCATTCATATATGGCATGTTTTCTTCGATATGGCGTATGGAATTGCTTTGGACCAAGCGCAAAGGTTAATTAACGAGGGTTACATTTTACCAACTGAACAGGTCTTCCAAGCTCCTGGTGGAGCGACAACAAAGAAATCGCTCTACAAGATTTATTATCAATACGCCTATCCTCTCGGTGCTGCTATAGAATCTCCTGAGTTAATAGCAAAGTTTATTGAAGACAAAAACGGCCACATTTTGCCCTACGTTCACTTTGCAGGCGGTAAGATGATGTTACGCGATGAAGCATTATGCGTTTTAAGGAACATGGCTGATGCAAAAGCATAGTTCTTACAAAATTCCAGCCGCAGGTACCGCCAGAGAAAAACTACGCCAGAAGGGACAATTTTGGACGCCTGAGTGGATCGCCGAGGCTATGGTCGAATATGTATTGTCTGACAAAGGCGGGGCATTATTTGACCCGGCGGTAGGCGCAGGAGCATTCTTGCGAGCCGCAAAGGTCATAGCCAGCGAGAAAGGATTGCCTGTTACCTTGTCCGGGATGGATATTGATCCCGGCGCGTTAGCGTTAGCTCTTGAGCAGGGTTTAACAGCCAACGACCTTGCTAATATTACTATTGGCGATTTTGTTTTTCAGCCTCCACAGCAAGAGCAAGCGGCGATTGTCGCTAACCCTCCATATATTCGTCATCATCGCTTAACTGTTGAAACGAAAACGGCGCTCAAGCGTTTAAGTCTGCAAACCATTGGAAAAAGCCTGGACGGTCGCGCTGGCTTACATGTCTATTTCTTGATTCGCGCGCTCACATTGCTGGAAGACCAGGGGTGCTTAGCCTTCATTTTGCCGGCTGATGTATGTGAGGGTAAATTTGCACCTGACCTATGGCGCTGGATTTCAACTCACTATGCGTTGGATGCTGTTATCGCTTTCACGCCGGCAGCATCTCCTTTCCCAGAAGTAGATACAAATCCACTTATCTTCTTCATCCGCAATTCACCGCCAACAGAGCAGTTCTTATGGGCCACATGCGAAGAAGCGCAAACGGAAACGCTCAAGATGTGGGTTCGTTCAGGCTTCACAGCGATACCGGCGCATGGACTTACTGTTACGGCGCGCTTTCTATCCGAAGGTCTGCGCACCGGTTTATCAAGACCGCCAAACATGAGAGGAAAGAGTCAATATATCCTGGGGGATTTTGCACAAATTGTTCGTGGTGTGGCAACCGGCGCCAACGATTTCTTTTTTTTGACGGCTGAACAGGTTAAACAAACCGGCATTCCAGACGTTTACTTTACAAGAGCCATCGGACGAACCAGAGATGCGCTCACCGATGAAATCACACAAGCAACCCTGGATTGTCTTGAAAGCAAAGGACGCCCCACTTTTTTGTTGGCTTTGAAAGGAGAACCGTTTGAAAGCTATCCCGAAAGCTTACAAAGTTATCTCAAAAAGGGCGAATGCCTCGGACTGCCGCAAAGACCACTGATCTCACAACGCAAGCCGTGGTACAAGACTGAATTGCGCTGCACCCCACCTTTTTTGTTTGCCTATCTAGGGCGCCGAAATTCAAGATTTATCCGCAACACAGCCGGGGTTATTCCATTGACCAGTTTTCTCTGCGTCTATCCGCACAATAAAGATGCCGACTCTATCGAACACCTCTGGAAAATTTTGAGTCATCCCGATACCATAGCCAATCTCTCCATAATCGGGAAATCATACGGCGGCGGCGCTATCAAAGTGGAACCACGTTCCTTAGAAAAATTGCCTATCCCTGAGAGTTTAGTCGATCTGCCGCCTGCACAAGGCCAAATGCGATTATTTGAAAGCCAGCCAGCTTACAAATCTTGACTTTGGATGAAATTTTTCTCATCACCAGGAATACAAGGAGTAAAACTTTATGATTGACAAACTCACCCAATACCAACGCGCCGACATCCCCCTACCAGCGACGAACCGCTTGTGGCCGCTCTACGGCGCGGGATTCGAAAACCTCGGCGTGGACGGCAAACCGATCACCATCCCTATGCCCACCTACGGCCCGGATGAGCTGCTGATCCGCCACGACGCCTGCGGGCACTGCTTCTCCGACATCAAGGTGATCTACGCCGGGCAGAATCATCCGCGCATCCATCGCAACATGCGCGAGCGGCCCGTCGTGCTTGGCCACGAGGTCAGCATCACCGTCGTCGGCGTGGGCGCGGCGCTGCGCGACCAGTACAAGGTCGGCGACCGCTTCATCGTCCAGGCGGACATTTTCTATCACGGGCAAAATTGCTCTTACGGCTACGAGATTGACGGCGGGCTTTCGGAATATACCGTGATTGACCAGCGCGTGCTCAACGGCGACCACGGCAACTACCTCATCCCCATTCGCCACGCCGAAACCGGCTACGCCGAAGCCGCGCTGACCGAACCGTGGGCGTGCGTCATCGCCGCGTACCAACTGCGCTACCGTACCGCGCCCCGCGCTGGCGGGACGATGTGGATCATCGGGACGGAGCGCGCCAAAGAGATGTATACCTTCAGCCAGGGCTTCGACGAGGCCGCACACCCGGCCAAACTGCTGCTCACGAACGTGCCTGCGCCGTTTGTCGCGTGGCTCCGCGAGCGTGCCGCGCACCTTGGCATCGCCGTGGAAGACGTCCCCGAACTGCCCGACCCGGCGACCGTCGAAACCGACGACGCGCCCGTTTCTCCGGCGGAGACAACCGGCGGCAGCGGCAAAGGCGTGGACGACATCATCCTCCTGGGCGCGGACCCCGACCTCATCGAGCGCGCCAGCCCCAACCTGGCGAGTTATGGCATTATGGCGCTATTGGACGACGCGCCGATGTCCCGCAAGGTCAAGCTGGACGTGGGCCGCATCCACTACAACCGCTGGCTCTACGTCGGCGGCGCCAGCCCAGACATCGCCAAAGCCTACAGCGATATACCGGCGCGCTCGACGCTCAAGCCGGGCGGGCGCGCATGGTTCGTCGGCGCGGGCGGCCCCATGGGGCGGATGCACGTCCAGGCGGCGATTCAGGCGGAAAACAGCCCGGCGGTCATCGTCTGCACCGATGTCAGCGACGTGCGGCTCGATGATCTCTGCACCAGCTTCAGCCTGGAAGCCAAAAGCAAGGGTATCGAATTTATCTGCTTGAATCCGATGAATAAGGAAGCCTATACAGCGGCGATGGCGTCGTTCAAGGGAACTGGCTTCGACGACATCATCGTCCTTGCGCCGGTCACGCCCGTCATCGCCGACGCGGCAACCTATCTGGCCCCCAAAGGTGTGATGAACATCTTTGCGGGCGTCCCGCGCGGCAAGTACGCCGATATTGACCTGAGCGACGCCTACCTCAAGCAGGCGCGCGTCATCGGGCACTCCGCCTCCACTATCGAGAACATGCGCTTTATGCTGGAACAGGCGGAGACTGGACAACTCTCGCCCAATCGCTCCGTCGCCGCCATTGGTTCGCTGGAAGCGGCTTACGACGGCCTCAAAGCTGTGGACGAGACGCGCTTCCCCGGCAAGATCGTCATCTACCCGCACATCAAGCCGCTGCCCCTCACCGCGCTAACCGACCTGAAGGACGTGCTGCCCACCGTCGCCGCCAAACTCAAGGACGGGCGCGAATGGACGACAGAGGCCGAAGCAGAACTGCTGCGGGTGATGCTCCCATGACACGCGCCCGCATTGCCACCGTCTGCCAGAATGAAGAGTATTACCCGACCATCGAGGAAAACCGCGCGCACATTTTACACTTGCTCGATCTGGCCCTGGCGCAGCGGCCTGACCTGGTCTGCTTGCCGGAAACCTTCACCACCGCTGGCGTGCTCGGCCCGGAAGCAAATCTGGCCGAACCGGTTCCCGGCCCCACCACCGACCTCATCGCCAAACGCGCCAGGGAACATCACAGCTACGTGATCTGCCCAATCAAGACGCAGCGCGATGGCATCCACTGGAACTCGGCGATACTCATCGGGCGGCAGGGCGAAATCGTGGGCATCTACGATAAAGTGCATCCTGTCACCACCTCGGCGGATTACACCGTGATGGAAAATGGCCTCAGGCCAGGCAGCGATCCGCCGGTGTTCGACCTTGACTTCGGGCGCATCGGTATTCAAATCTGCTTCGATGCCGGCTTCCCTGAAACCTGGCAGATGTTGGCGAACAAAGGCGCGCGGCTAATTTTCTGGCCGTCGGCGTACAATGGCGGCTTTCCGCTTCAGGTCTATGCCTACCTGCATCACGTGTACGTCGTGTCGTCTGTAGCGCAGGAGAGTTCGCGCATCATTGATCCCCTCGGTCGCATCCTGGCGGCGACCGATCCGCACGTCAACGTCATCGTCCGCGACATCAACCCGGATTTCTGCGTCTGCCACTACGATTTCAACTACAGCATCCCCGATCTGATTATGGCGCAGTATGGCGACCGGGTGACAATTCGCTCTGACTTCGACAGCGGGCACTTCCTCGTCGAACCCAACGATGACGCCATTACCATCGCGCACTTGCAGCAGGAATTCGGCTTCGAGTCCACCGGCCTGTATCACCAACGTCACCGCGACGCCTACACACTGCTCCGCGAAGGAAAAACGTCGCCGCCCCAAACCGCCCTGCACGGCAACCGCCCGGAGTATGCGAAGTGGTGAGAATCAGCGAATCGGCGAATGGGCGAATCGGCGAATGAGCGAATGAGCGAATGAAGACCCATAACCCACAACTCATAACTCACAACCCTCCACTCTTGATGACCTCCGAGCCAGGATCGTTCGCGCGGGCGACGATTGTGGAACGCAAGCCGGAGATCATCCGGCGCGTTCTGGCCGATAACGTTTATCCGCCGGAGATTGTGGCGGCGCTCGAAGCGTTCCGGGATGAAATCGCGTCCGGCGTGATGACACCGTTGACCGAGGACGCGCCGGACGTGGAGTTCTGGAATGCGCAGCAGGCGCAGTATGCGGGCAAGACGTGGCTGGAAGTCCCCTGGTACTTCGCCGAGACGTACTTCTACCGGCGGCTGCTCGAAGCCGTGCGCTACTTCCAGCCGGGGCCGTGGCAGCGCGTAGACCCTTTCGCGCCGCAGAAACGCGAACAGGAAGCCGCCGCCATCGCGCAACTGGCGACCGTATGGGCGGCTATCGAGCAATTGCCACCGGACGAGCGGTTCGTGCTGCTGTTGCACTCCGCCCTGTGGGGCAACCGCGCCGACCTGAGCAACTTAACCGTCAAGGAGAGCGCGCATCGCGGGTTGGCAGCCCATACCGAGCGTGAGAATCTGTTGATTGACGATACTGAGGCGGTGTTGGCATTTTTCTGTCAACGGATTGAACGGATGAAACGGATGTCTCTCCATAATCCATTAAAATCCGTTCAATCCGTTGACAAAATAGTTTTTATCAATGACAACGTCGGCGCGGACAGCCTCTTCGACCTGGCGCTGGCGGATTTCCTGCTCACGCAAGGCTGGGCGCAGCGCGTCGTCTTCTACCTCAAGAACCAGCCCTTCTTCGTCTCCGACGCAATGCCAGAGGATATCGAACTCGTCATCCACCAACTCCAAAATGCTCAAGAATCTACCGTCGCCGCATTAGGACATCGCCTGCACAACGCCCTACTCCCTACTTCTTACTCCCTACTCCTTACCACCGATCCCTTCTGGACAAGCTGTCTATCCTTCCACCACCTACCGCCTGCTCTGCGCGATGACCTGGCACGCGCCGACCTGCGCATCCTCAAAGGCGACGTGAACTACCGCCGTCTGCTGGACGACCGCCACTGGCCCCACCACACGCCCATCACGCGCGCCGACGCTGCCTTCCCCCGCCCCTACCTGCTCCTCCGCACCCTCAAAGGCGAAATCATGGTCGGCTTGCAGCCAGGACAGGCAGAAAATATTACGCTTGAAGACCCAACCTGGCTTATCAATGGTAAAAGAGGGCTAATCCAATTCCCAAGAGATTAACCGCTGATTCGCGGTTAGAAAAATTGTAGAAGGCAGGCTATGAATAACTCTTTACAAGACAAAATTGCTATTGTTACGGGCGGGGCGCAGGGACTTGGCGCGGCGTTGTGCGAGCGGCTGGCGCGTGAGGGGGCGCACGTGATCGTCGCGGACTTGAATCTCGAAGGCGCCGAAGCTACCGCCGCCGCTATCGCTGCGCAGCACGATCGCCGCACGCTCGCCATTCAGGTGGATGTGACCGACGAAGCACAGGTCGCTGCTATGGTGGACCGCACGGTCGCGGAGTTCGGGCGGCTGGACATCGTCGTGTCCAATGCTGGCATCCTCATTTCCGGCGCAGCGGAGGAGTTCGACGTGAAGAAGTGGCAGGCTGTCATCAACGTCAACCTCGTCGGCTACTTTCTGGTCGCTAAACACGCTATCCGCGTGATGAGGCCCCACAAGAGTGGGGTTATCATCCAGATCAACTCCAAATCCGGCAAGAAAGGCAGCTACAAAAACTCGGCCTACGCCGCCTCGAAATTCGGCGGCATCGGGCTGACGCAGAGCCTGGCGCTGGAACTGGCCGAAGAGGGCATCCGCGTCAACGCGGTCTGCCCCGGCAACCTGCTCGATTCGCCGTTGTGGACGCAATCACTGTTCAAGCAATACGCGCGCAACCAGGGCATCACCGAAGAAGAAGTCCGCCAGAAATACATCGACCAGGTGCCGATGAAGCGCGGCTGCACCTACGCTGACGTGTGTAACGTCGTCGTCTTCCTGGCGTCCGACCAGGCCAGCTACATGACCGGCCAAGCCATCAACGTCACCGGCGGGCAGGAAATGCGGTAAAGAGATTTACCACGAATCCTCACGAATTTGCACTAATTTTTGCCTTTTCGTGGAGATTCGTGTCAATTCGTGGTTGATGCTAAAAGGAGGCTGTATGAAAGACAAGATAGAAGCTGCCCTGAGAAGCAGCAAAGCGGATTACACCGAGATCCGTCTGGAAGAGCGGGAGGCGACCTCGGTTTCGTACCGCGGCACCGACCTGGAGAATGCCAGCGCCATCATCGACGCGGGCGGCATCGTGCGCTGCATGTGCAAGGACGGCGGCTGGGGCGTCGCCACGTTCAACGACCGCGATGACTTGATCGCCAAAGTGGACCAGGCCTACCAGTGCGCCAAAGTCGTCCATGCCGCGGAACCCATCGAACTGGCGCCAATCCCGGTGGCCGACGATCACCTCACGGTGACGTTGAAACACGATTTCCGCGGCGTCTCACTGTCGGACAAGAAGGCGCTGATCGAAGGGTACAATGCCCTCGTGCGCGGCTACAGCGACAAGATCGTGGATACCATCGTGGGTTACAGCGATTCCTTCAGCCGCGTGCACTTCGCCAACTCTGAAGGTACGTGGATCGAGGAAGAACGTCCCGGACTCGGCCTGATTCTGGTCGCCATCGCCCGCGACGGCGATAACATTCAGCAAGCCATCGAGAGTTGCGCCGCGCAAGAGGGCTTCGATTTCGTCCAGAACCGCGAGGCGCTGGCGCAAACCGTCGCTCGCCGCGCCGTGGACTTGCTGAACGCCGAGACGGTCGTCGGCGGGCAGTACCCCATCGTCATCAACCCAATGCTCGGCGGCGTGTTCATCCACGAAGCGTTCGGTCACCTCTCCGAATCGGACTTCATCTACGAAAACCCCAAAGCGCGGGAGATGATGATCCTGGGACGGCGCTTCGGGCAGGACATCCTCAACGTCTTCGACGACGGTTCGCTCCCCGGCCTGCGCGGCACGCACAAGTACGACGACGAAGGTACGCCCACCCGGCGCAACGACCTCATCAAAAACGGCATCCTGGTGGGGCGGCTGCACTCTCGCGAGACGGCGGCCAAAATGGGCGAAAGCCCAACCGGCAATGCCCGCGCCATCAACTACCGCCACGCGCCGATTGTGCGGATGACCAACACGGCCATCGAGAACGGCACGACACCGTTCGAGGACTTGATCAAAGACATCAAACTGGGCATCTACGCCTGCGACGCCTATGGCGGCAACACCGAGCTGGAGAGCTTCTCGTTCAGCTCCGGCTACGCCTACATGATCCGCGACGGGCACATCGCCGAAATGGTCAAGGACGTGATCCTGGCAGGGAACCTGTTCACCACCCTGCTGAACATCGACGCCATTGGCAACGATTTCAAGTGGATTCAGGGAGCCGGCGGCTGCGGTAAAGGCGGACAATTCCCCCTGCCCGTCGCCTTCGGCGCGCCGCACGTGCGGATTCAGAACGTCGTGATTGGAGGGAAATAACCATGGACGTGTTAGCGCAACTCATCCCCCAAACGGAACAAGTCGAAGTGGTGCGCCTGAGCAATGAAACCACCACCGTCAACTTCGAATCCAACCAGTTGAAGACCAGCAAAGTCGAAGAAACCGCCGGTATCGCCGTGCGGGTCATCAAAGACGGGCGCTTGGGCTTTGCCGCGTCCAGCGATCTGACCGCGACGGATAAACTCGTTCGCAACACGCTGGAATCGGCGGCCTACGGCGATCCGGTGCCGCTCGTCTTTCCCGGTTCGCAACCCGGCTCCGACGTACGGACATTCGACACGACCATTGCCGACCTCCCGGTAACGCGCATGGTCGAGATTGGGCAGGAAGTCATCGCTTATCTGCGCGATATCGATCCTGACGTGCTGCTGAACGTCACCCTCAAACGCGGCATCAACCAGGTAACCATCCGCAACCAGGCCGGCGCGGACGTGGCCTTCAGACGCTCGCCGTTTTCCCTGCAGGTGGAAGTCAATCGCGTCAAGGGCGACGACATCCTCATTATGTTTGACATGCTCGGCGTGACCATCTGGGACGCCGACTATATGCTCCCTGTGCGGCGGCTCGGCGACAAGCTCCGCCAGGCGCAGCAAATCGGCACGCTCGCGCCAGGGCGAATGCCGGTGCTGTTCTCGCCGACCGGCACGTTAGTGCTCGGCCTGCCGCTCATGGAAGGCGTCGATGGCAAGAACGTCTACAAAGGCATCTCGCCAATGGCCGGCAAGGTGGGTGAGAAGCTGTTCGATGCGAAACTGACGCTGGTGGATGACGGCACCCTCGACGGTAAATTCGGCAGCGCGGCCTACGATGACGAAGGCGTGCCACACCGCCGCACCGTTCTCATCGGCAACGGCGTGCTCAACGGCTTCCTCTACGACCTCAAGACCGCCGCACAATCCGGCGTCGAATCCACCGGCAATGGCTCGCGTGGGTTGTTCAACCAACCCAGCCCGGCGCCCACGAACCTCATCATCGCGCCCGGCGAAACCCCGCTGGCCCATATGCTCGCCGGGATTGACGAAGGGCTGCTGGTGCAGGACGTGCTCGGCCTGGGACAGGGCAACGTGCTCTCCGGCGCATTCTCCAACCCCATCGCGCTCGGCTTCAAAATCGAGAAGGGCGAGATCGTGGGACGTGTCAAGGATGTCGCCATCGCGGGCAATGTTTACGAGGTGCTGCAAAACATCGCCGCTGTCAGCCGAGAAAACGACTGGATTTACAGCAACTTCAATGCGCCGTATATTTTGTTGGAGGAGATGAACGTCGCTGGCAAAGCATAAGGTGGTGACCAGAGATCGGGGATCATTAATACCAGGGGATGTGATTTGGGGTTCGTAGTAGGCGCTTCAGCACCCCAAAGGGCGCTCAAGCAGTTTCTACGAACCCGAATTTCGATCTACCGAATACGAATATAGGACTATCGGCACCGCCGAGCAGCCTTTGTCCAGTCGAGTGAAACAGGCGTCTAAACCAGATTGCGCACACTATGGCACTTTGGTTCTGCCTTTTCACGTCATCTGCATCATCGGCTTGGTTTGGTGCTGCTTCTCTGCTCTGCCCTATATATGAGATGGAGGTGCCTTCCTATGAAAAAGCTGTCTGGTGTCTTCTGGATTGTGATGACGTTGTTTGCGTTGAGTACGCTATTCCTCAAGACTGGCGAGACCAGGCTGCGCGCTGCCCCGGCGAACCCTGCAGCGCTGCTCTTCGGCAGTGGCAACCGTCTTGGCGCGCCGGGCGATACCGTACAAGCCCTGCTCTCCGCTGACCTGGATAACGATGGCGACAGCGATCTCGTCTCTGCTGGAGGCAAGATCAACAGTTGGGAAAATGACAAAGACCCACTCACGGGTCCGTGGACACTGTATACGCTCGGCTCACCCGGTGTAACCAGCTATGCACTCGTCGCCGGTGACTTCGATAACGATGGCGCGGTAGATATAGCATCGGGTAGCGCGTGGTTGACCGGCTACGAAGTTCAGGTTTGGCAAAACGACGGCACGCCCTTCGACGCGCTGTGGACTGCCAACGGCGTGGGCAACGCCGACACCGTGCTCGCGTTGGTTTCCGGCGACCTGGACAACGATGGCTACCTCGACCTGGTCTCCGGCGACGACGGCGCGGCGCTCATGGCCTGGCGCAACGATCACACACCCTTTGCCGGGACATGGACGTCGCTCTACATAGGCAGCGCGTCTACCGATGCCACAGCCCTCGCCATCGGCGATCTGGACAACGACGGCGACCTCGATCTCGTCTCCGGCAATGCGGCAAACCGCGTGCGGGCATGGGAAAACGACGGCACACCCTTTTCCGGCGCGTGGAGCCAATCCATCGTATTCACGACCACCGACGGCATCGAATCCCTGGCCCTCGCCGACGTGGATACCGATGGCGATCTGGACATCCTGGCCGGGTGCCGAACGGGCGAGACCTACGCACTGACCTCCTGGCAGAACAACGGCGACCCCTTCGCCGGAACGTGGACGCGCCACGACCTCGGCGATAAAGACCTGGGAACCGTCTACACGCTCGCCGCCGCCGACTTCGACGTGGATGGTGATTTCGACCTCGCGTCCGGCGCGCAGATGAACGCCGCTTTCGCCGAAGTGCAGGCCTGGGAGAACAACGGTTCGCCCTTCGGGGGCCTTTGGGCGGGCAGTGCGGTGGAAGAGACAGCAACCGCTGTGCGCGCCCTCACCGTCGCCGACCTGGATCACGACGGCGACACCGATCTGATCGCAGCCACCGATGTCTTAACGGCGTGGCCCAACAAACGCGCCGCCGGCAGTTGGAGCGCGTGGACCGAGGGCGCGCAGCCACTTCCCACCGGCAGTATGCTCAGCGTAGCGGCGACCGACTTTAACCACGACGGCAAGCTCGATATCGCCGCCGGAGCCAGCACAATCGGCATCCACGTCTGGAAAGGCGACGGCGGCTACACCTGGACGCACGTGCCCGCCGGCGTACTCCCCGCCAGTGGGATGTGGACCGGCGTGGCCTGGGGGCAAATCAATCACGCCGACGAAGTTGACCTGGCAGCCGCCAGCGCAGCCAGCGGCGTGCGCGCCTGGATAGCCACTCAGGATGGATGGGTGTGGGAAGACGCCAGCGTCGGACTGCCCACCACAGGCAGTTACAACGATGTCGTGCTGGCGCACGTCAATCATGATGGGTTGAACGATCTGCTGGCGAGCGGCAAGAGTGTCGGTGTGCGTATCTGGCCCGGCACCGGGGCCGGCAAGACGCCAGATTGGAATTCACCCAAGGTGCTTTCCGACACCCTGGATTTCTGCGATCTGGACGTAGGCGACATCAACCACGACGGCAACCTCGATGTGGTAGCCGCGAACTGTGGGAATGTTCAGGGCGTTCCCATCTGGCTGGCGCAGGGCGATTTTGGCTTCAATCCTTCATCCTCGCCGATTACGACAGGCAACTATCAAGCCGTCGCGCTAGGCGACCTCAACAACGACGGCGACCTGGATCTCGTCGGCGCGCCAAGCGGCGTTGCCGGGGCGCGCGTGTGGTTGGGCGACGGCGGCGCCACGTGGTCGTACCAGGGCGTGATCAGCCCCACGCTCGCTGTGGTCAGCCTCGAGATGGGGGATTTCGACAACGACGGTTATCTGGACATCCTGGCAGGGCTGCAAAATAACGGCGTGCGCGTGTGGAAGAACGCGGGCGGCGCGGGATGGAGCGACGCCAGCACGAATCTGGCAACGACCAAGTACTATGAGGGCGCGACATTCGGGCGCATTGATGCCGATGCAGCTCTGGACGTCATTGGGGCGGAGCAGGACGCTGGCGTGCGCGTGTGGACGGCGCTTGAACCGCCGCCCGGCGGATGGGCCGATTTCCAACCCGCCACCAATCCCCCCTATGTGTGGGAGCGCAACCGCCAGGTAACGTGTACCGTGCAGGTGGGTGACGTCGGCTCCGGGTTGGATGTGAGCACCGCGCAATATCGCTTCTCGCGCAACGGCGGGGCCACATGGATCGGAGATTGGCTCACGGCGACCGTTTCCGGTGTAGACGGTACCACCGCGCCCCAGGTGATGACAGCAACGAATGTACCCTTCAACCAGGACGCGGAGACGCTCAACGCCATCCAGTTCCGCATTGCGGATCTGAGTGGCTTGACCGGCGACAGCCCCATCTACTACGTCGCCATTGACGGGACGCCGCCCACCAATCCCAGCGACCTGACCAGCCCCGATCATACACCCGGCGAATGGAGCGACGATGCGTCAATCCATATCACCTGGACGGATGTGGGAAGCGATACGACCAGCGGCGTGTGGGGCTACTCGTGGATACTCAACCGCATTGCCGATACGCGCCCCGACGAGGATGCAGAACAGGGCGCCGGCCCCGGCGATTTGATTGACCTGTGGGCCATCCCGGATGGCGATTGGTACTTCCACTTTATGACGCGCGACCGCGCAAGCAACTGGGCCGCGCCCGCTCACCTGGGACCGTACCGCATCGACACCGCCGATCCCGTCACCCCGACGTTGGATTGGTCCATCCCCAACATCGGTGCATGGATTGACGGCACAGTCCGCGTGGCGTGGAAAACGACCGATACCGACATCGTCGGGTATTCTTATCTCTGGGACCCCGTTCCCACGCATTATGTAGACTTGACGATTGATACGGCCACCGCCTTCGCCAGCAGCACGCTGACCGATGGCTGGTGGTATTTGCACGTCCGGGCCATTGATGGGGCTGGGAACGGCGGTCCCATCGCGCACTTTGGCCCGTTTGGTGTGGATTCCGCCGACCCGTATGGCTGCTGGATCAACGCGCCGCGTTACTCCAACAGCGACTCGTGTGTGGTGCAATGGCACTATCTGGACGCCGACAGCGGCATCGCCAGCTACGATGTGCAGGTGCGCGACGATAGCTACGGCGTCGGAACGTGGGAGGATTGGTTGCTGGGGACGACGGCGACTTCGATGCTGTATCCCGACGCCAACCTGGGCACTTTTTCTTTCCGCGTCCGCGCCCGTGATGCGGCCGGCAACCTCAGCAGTTATAGCTGCGAAGATCAAACCATTATCGAAGACCTGGGCGCTCAAGAAATTGAAGTCACACAGGTCACGCAAAACCTGGTTAACGACGTGACGCTCATCGCCAACAAAACGACTTACGTGCGTTTCTACGTGCGCTCTGCGTTGGTTGATCTGCCAGGTGTGGATGCGCGGTTGTATGGCACGCGCGGCGGAGCAGCGCTGCCTGGTTCACCGCTGCGGCCCACCGGCGGGCGGATCACCGTCCAAAGCGACGGCGGCGACCGCGCAAATCTCGACGATGCCTTCTACTTCTTACTGCCAGCGACGTGGCGCTCCGGCGTCGTCACGCTGCGCGCCGTGGTTGATCCGGGGGACGCGATTCCCGAAGAAGAGTCCTGGAGCAACGAAAGCACCGAAACTGTGACCTTCCAAAGCGCCAACGGCTTTTGCATCGTTTTCGTGCCCGTCCATCTCCATCCGAATACATACTACATAGACGACCATGTCTCCGACTTCTGGGATATTGTGGACTTGATGCGGTGGTTCTACCCAACGAGTAACACTGGAATCGGCATCTACGACGACCGCACGATGTACCCGAGCAGCCACGGCGTGGGGTGGGAATACGGTTTGCCGAGTGATTACGACCGCGTTTTATCTGATTTGTGGTGGTATAACTTCTGGACGACAAATCCGTGTCACGATACGCACTATTTCGGTATGGTTGATCCACGCAGCCAGCCAAGCGGCGCGCTGGGGATGGGGAATAATCCCGGCCATCAGGCAGCCGGCGTCATGGCAGTGTCGCGCGGCGGCGACTGGCCTGAGCCATTGGGAGGACGGGTTGTCGCGCACGAACTGGGACACAACTTTGGCCGGGAGCATGTGTGGTGTACTGGCTGCGAGGAAAAGGGGGGCGACGTGGACAATGACTATCCCTACGAAGAGATCATCCGCCACACGTGCAACTCGACGACGACCTATACCTGCCGTTTTGGACCAGATTCTACCATCGAGTATTACGGCTTCTGGCCTTATACTGGCGGAGAGCCGGAGATTGTCCCACCGCTAGGCTATGGGGACTTGATGAGCTACTACTGGCAGCGCTGGCCTTCGGATTACACTTACGAAGCGCTGCGCGACGCCATCGCCGACGCCGCGCTGACCGCGCAGGCGCGAACGTTGACGCCGCTTTCGGCGGCGTGGGCCAACGCGACGGAATACCTGCTCGTGGGTGGCATCATCACCCCAACGACGCCGCTTGCCGAACTGCGCCCCTTCTACCGGCTGGCAGAGGTCCCGCCGGACGTCATTGCGCAGTCATACCAACAGGAGCTTGCCACCGCCGCTGCAACCGACGCCTACAGCCTGACCCTTGAAGACGCGGGGGGCGGTGTACTCTACACACACACCTTCTCGGCGGCAGTCAACAGCGACCTCAACCTCGAACCTCCGACGGCAATTTTTGCGGAGGCGTTGCCCTACAACAGCGCGGCGGCGCGCGTCGTGCTGAAACAGGGGACGGTAGAATTGGCGTCGCGCCTGGTCAGTGCTCACGCGCCGACGGTGACGCTGCTCTCACCCAATGGCGGCGAGACAGTTGCCAATCACCTGCACCTGGCCTGGCGCGGAGCGGACGCCGACGGCGACGACCTGTTCTACACCGTACAGTACAGCCCCGACGACGGCGCGAATTGGTACATCCTGCGTATGGACTTCCCAGACACCAGCTATGACGTCGCCGAGCAGGACCTGCGCGCGCTGCCGGGCAGCGAACACGCGCGCATCCGCGTCATCGTGACCGATGGTGTTCACGTTGCCAGCGACGAATCCGACGCCGCGTTCACCGTGACCCGTAAAGCGCCACGCGCGTACATCATCGCGCCGGACAGTGGCAGCGAATTCGCTTTCGGGGAGACCGTCGTTCTCCGAGGCACGACACTCGACACTGAGGATGGCGCATTGAGCGACACAGCCCCCCTCACCTGGACAACACCTCTGAGCGGCACACTCGGCGTTGGCACAGAGTTGTGGGTGAGCGGTCTCGTCACGGGCGCGCATCGCATCACCCTCATTGCTACCGACAGCGACGGCCAGACCGGCATGGACGAGGTTCTCATCTTCGTAGGCATAACGCCGCTACGTGTCTATCTGCCGGTCGTTTTGCGACAACAATAAACTTCCCGTCTGACACACGCGGGGACCTGACAGGTTGGGCGAACTTCGTTCGCCGAAAACCTGTCAGGTCTGGCGCAAACTCGCCCTAATCCTGAAACGCCCCACAATCTGTGCTCGCTTGCACATCGCTTGCGCGTGTGATATGATCACATCACAATCTCAGCGCGCATGGGATTTCACACCACGAGATGATATGAGGAGAACACTATGCTGCCAGATGATCGCATAAAATCAATGTTGTTCGACTACCCCACGCAGATTCCCATCAGCGCAGGAATTCTGCCTGCCGCGTGGATGAAATACCGGGAGGCTTTGGATGAAATCGTCCATCACCACCCTGCCCTGTTCGGCGAGCAAATCGGCCAACGGGATTACGACGCAATCGGCCCCTCAACCTACGTCTACGGCGATCACGTGGATGCCTGGGGATGCGTGTGGAGCAACATCAAAACCGGCATGGAGGCTATCGTCACGGGACACCCGGCCCCCACACGGGAAGCCGTGCACGCGCTGACCATTCCCGAAAAGGATGACGGCATCCCGCACGGATTTATGTACCTGCGTCTGGGGGATATCCGTGGGTTTGAGGAGATCATGGTTGACTTCGCGGAGGAACCGCCAGAGTTACAGATGTTGCTGGATAAAGTGCTCGCATACAACATGCGGCAGGTCAAAAAACGCCTGGATGCCGCCACCACGCCGGGCCAGATCTTCACCTTTGGCGACGATCTGGGTATGCAGGCCAGTCTCCCCATCAGCCCCAAGAAATGGCGCAAGTTCCTGAAGCCCTGCTTTATGGCCCTCTACCAGCCGATCCGCGCTGCCGGGCATTACGTGTACATGCACACGGATGGACACATCTTTGAGATCATCCCCGATCTCATTGATTGCGGCGTGAACGTCATCAATCCACAGGTGGGGGCGAACGGCTTGGAGAATCTGGCGCGGGTCTGCAAAGGCAAAGTCTGCGTTGACCTGGACCTGAACCGCCAGATGTTCCCCTTCTGGAAGCCGGAGGACATTGACGCGCACGTGCACGAGGCGGTCGAAGTGCTCGGTTCCCCGGCCGGCGGGCTGTGGCTCAAAGCCGAGATCGGCGAGGACGTTCCGCTGGAAAATATCGAAGCGATCTTCACTGCTCTGGAAAAGTACAGCGCGTACTACAGCGGCGCTAATGCACATTGAACCTGTGAGACTACGATAAGCCAGATCGGCTGGCTGAGGGGAGGTGGGCAGACCACCGCGAGACGTATGCGGATAAGCTGGTAGCGTATGCAGAGCAGCACATCCCTGGCTTGCATGCGCACACCCAGACGCGAGCGATTATGACGCCGGAAGACTTCCGCCAGCGCACGGCCACACAGCACCACGCTTTTGGTGGGCTTGCGCCGGTCGTGGGCAGTGTGCGCATCCCACACCAAACGCCCATTGAGGGCCTTTGGTTTATTGGCGCGCAAAGTCAAAGTGGAGGCGGCGTCAATGCTGTGATCCCGGCGGCCTACAAAGTGGCGCGCCAGGTTCACGTGCAGGCGATGGAGAAGGGGCGCTGAAGCAACATCCAAAGTCAAAAGTCGAACTGCCCCAGTTCACGTTTTAGCTTTCTGCAGCCTCACGCAACATAAACGGCGGGCGTTCTTCTCTGCCCTGGCTGGCGTACTCAGAGCGGTGCTCATCGTGGCTGCCGACATGATCAGCGGAGCAATTCTGGATGTGCTCACTGCACCCGCTTGGTAGACCGTCGGCGCCAGGTCGTTCAGCCAGCTCAAGCCAAGGTTGACTTTCCACGGCGGCGCGGTTGCGGTGGCAGCAGGGTTCCACGTCGTGCTAATTTTTAAGAAAGGAATGTATGTCACACATGCGCGAAACTTCCGCCGCCGTTATTCAGCGTTGTCTGGCGATATTGCAGCGTTTGCAGCGTGGGCCGGCGAGCCGTGCTGAGTTGATAGAGGCTGCCGGTTATGAGGACGCCCCTGCCCCGCTGCTCGCCAAGCGCTTCGAGGCCGATAAGAAACGGCTATCTGACTTCTTCAACGTCAAATGGCGCTATAGCCGAGCCACCCAAACCTATGAACTGGTGGATGCCTGGGCCGGGTTGTTCGATGTCTCTGATACAGCAGTGAACGCGCTGGCCTTCCTGCAAACCACCTTCGAGCCAGACGCACCGATGGCCGACGCGGTGCAGGAATTTCTCGGCGTGTTAGTGAGCTATCTCCCACCGGAAAGGCGCAATGCTCTCCAGCGATTGCGTGCGACGTTGGAGGTGGAATGGGGCCAACATGACGACGACGTGATTGACGCCGACGCAGAGGCGAAAATCCGGCGGGCGGTGGTGCAACGGCGGCTGATCGCGTTCGACTATTATTCCCCTTCGCAGGCTGATGGTCTCCCCCGCCGCCATACGGTTGAACCCTGGGGACTTTCCTTCATTGCTGTGTGGGGGCATTACTATCTGCGCGGCTATTGCCGTTACACCGACAATGAACTGCATGGCCGCGAGATACAGCGCCAGTACGTGTACTACCGCCTGGGGCGTATCCGCAACGTCGAGGTATTGCCGGACAAGTTGCCGGCCACGCCGCCGACCGTCTTTCCCCAACCTTTGCAGTACCGGTTGGCGGCCAGCATCGCGCGCACGGGCAGCGTCACCCGCCATCCGGGGATCACGATTTTGCGCACGGAGCGGCAGGACGACGGTAGCGTGATGGTGTACGCCGAAACGGATAACGTGTGGTGGGCGGTGCGTGCGCTGCTGCACTACGGCGCCACTTGCGAAGTACTCGGCGGACCGGAGGCGCTGGCGGAGATGCGGCGGACGGTGGCGGCGATGGCGGCGGTGTATGAGGGGAGAGAGAGGGAGAGATAGAGAGGGGGAGAGGGAGAAAGAGATGTGAAATTGGGATACAGGGAGAGTAAAACCCCTTATTTGTGGGGTATGCGTGTGATAAGATAGAAGTAAAGAAGCAGGAAGCAGGAAGAAAGAAGCAAGGGGCAAAAGGCAGGAGGGGGGATGTGGATTAGGACGTTGCCGGTGTATTCGCGGTTGGCACAGGTGGAAGATGTGCCGCCGGAGGTGGCGGCGCGGCTGCCGCGAAAAGACGATGGAACTCCCTGGCAGCTTTCGCAGCATCAGGTGGAGACGTACAGGGCGCTGACTACGGGCGACGCCGACGTGATTTTCAATACGGCGATGACGGGGGATGGGAAGAGTTTGGCGGGACAGTTGCCCGCGCTTGTGCGCGATTGGCGTTGGCCGGTGCTGGCCATGTATCCCACCAATGAATTGATCCGCGATCAGCGTCAACAGTTGGCGCGCTCCCAGGCAGACTGGAAGGCGCATATTCACTCCGATCCTGAACCGTTAACCGGAGACCGTTTAGACAAATTATTAGAAACGGGAGAGTATGCGCAGCGTGGTGAGGCGTTGTTGGGCATATTACAAAACAATGATGTGCTGTTGACCAACCCCGATATTTTCCACTACGTTATGGAGCAGTTTTACATCACCGGCAGCGACGCCCCGGATAGAATCGCCGGGCGGTTGACCGACCGCTTTATCCAGTTGACCTTCGACGAATTTCATATTTTTGATGCGCCACAAGTGATCAGTGTTTTGAACGCGCTGTTGTTTATGGACGAAATCAGTGCGCCGACGCGCCCGCACCGGTATCTGTTTTTGTCGGCGACGCCAGGAGAATTGATGTTGACGTATCTGCAGCGTTCCGGGCTGAAAGTTGAGGAGATTCAAGGCGCGTATTGTCATAGCGCGACACAACCGAACCCGGCCCAATGGCGGCGAATCCTCCATGCGGCCACGGTGCATTTTCCACAAGAACCGCGGCTAGAGCCGTGGATTGAAGCGCATTTGGATGATGTGGTGTTGCCATTTTTCCTGGAACACCGGCCAGGCGCGAAAGGCGCGATGATTGTCAATTCTGTGGCAGCCGCCAAGCGATTGGTCGCGCGTTTGAAACCGGTTTTTGCGGCGCACCAGTTGACGGTCGAGGAGAATACCGGCATCACCTCACCGGCGCGCCGCAAGGATTCGTATGCCGCGGATTTGCTCGTTGGAACCTCTACCGTGGATGTGGGCGTAGATTTTCAGATCAATTTCCTGGTATTCGAAAGCCGCGATGGTGGTACATTCTTGCAGCGTTTAGGACGTTTAGGCCGCCACAGTGGCTATACACGCGACGGGCGCTTCTACCCTTTCCAGGATTTTGCCGCTTACGCGCTTACGCCGACCTGGATTCAAGAGACGCTTTTTCAAGGGAAAGATGGCGCGGCGCGGCTATTGGAACCGGAGGCAATAATAACCCGCGAACAACTCAATGCCGCGATCCGTGAAGCCTATCCCCCGCCAGCGTGCTTCGACGCATACGCGCGCTTGTGGGGCGAATTGCAGACGGTGAAGATGATGATTGGATTGAGCAGCGCCACAGTGCGCGAGCAGTACAAGGAAACGCGCGTGCGGTTGCAACAACGCTACGAAACGACTTTTGACATTCGCCTGAACGCGGCGTTTGGCCGGTACAAGGAATTGCGTGCTCAACAAAAAGCGCTTTTGGATGAGGCTGAAACGTTCCGCGGCGGGAGCTATTTCAATTGTTGCGTGATAGACGAGACCGAACAAGGCGTAGACCGCTTCAAAAGCGTTGACCTGTTTATGGTCGCTGCTAATGCTGAACTGCAAGGGCTTGATGAAGAGACGTTTTATACGGCGGCGACGCGCGCCGGATTGTCGCACCGTATATTTGAGCGCCAATCTCCTTTAGCGTTTTATCGTCTGTATGGATGGCGGAGCGAACGTGAGGATGTGCGCATCAGGCTGGATCGGGACATTCGTGGGTGGGGAGTGGAGCAATTCGGGCGGGCGCAGGTGCTCAAAGGTTTTCAGATTGACGCCAGATTGCCGGAACTGACCGCGCTCAACAACCGTTTGGGGCGGCGAGAATTGCCGGCCCTGTTATGCCTGGGGCACAATTCTTTAGCACTTAAGAGCCGTCTACGACTTCCGCTGCTGTTTGCGATATTTTCATTCGAGAGCCGCGACAATGTGACCGGTTGCGTGGCGTTTGGGAGGGAAGCGTTACTGCTGGAAGCACGACTACAATACGCGAAAATAGATTGCGGGGGCGGCGCGATGGTGTTTTGATTGGGCTGAAACTAGGTTCTGACCAGAATTGGGCTTTTTATGGAGGTGACCATGGCCGATGAAATGGATATGATTCAAGACTCCCTTTTTGCACTTGAGGATGAACCGCTGGTCGTTACAACGACAGAAGCCGTTACGTTGGCCCCAGAGCCACTGTTTGTGGCGCTGTTGCGCGAGGCAGTCGCCAAACTGTGGCCGGGCGATGCGGTGATGGACGCTTTTGTGAATCACGTCGCCGGCCCGCTCACGGACCAACTGGCGACGGCAGCGGCCAAAGGCGGCGATTTTGCGCGCGAGATGCGCACGGCAGGCAAGGATGTCGCGCGCTACAGCGCCGACCAATCTATGCGCGCCCACTTGATCAACGGCCTGTTCCCGGTGCTGAACGTGGCGCGGACGTTGCAGACGTGGAACGCGCCGCGCCTGCGTTATTACGACGACGCGACGCGGCGGCTGTTCATCGCCGGATATGTGCTGCACGATTTCCTCAAGTTGCCCGGCGTGGAGGCCCAGTTGACGGCAGCCGGTTTCAGCCACGACAAAGCCGTGGGCGCGGCGCAAATGCCCACGCTGGAAACCATCTTCCGTAATTGGTGCATGACGTTGGGGCTAGACCAGTTCCTGAGCGCGTCAGGCGGGGCGGACGCCGTGCTGCACGACTTGATCTACGTCGCCTGTAACACGCAAATTCGCTGGGGGACACTGCGCAATCTGAGCTTGTTGCCCCGGTTGAGCCTGGCCTCACCGCAATTAGAACTGGCTGAAGACCTGAGCCATCTGGCCGATTTGCTGGCTTATGTTGTCCGCACCCCACAGGAAATCGGCAGTGAAACCGGTCTGAAAGATTTGTTGAGCCGTCTGAGCAACGCACAGGCGCGTTTCACCTATCATCATCTGGCTGACAACCGGGGACTGTTGAGCAACTTCGTGCATAATGCCGCGCTCAAGTTGATGCAGCATGAAGCGCGCGTACCGCTGCTCTACGCGCCTAGCGGCGTCATTTATCTGGAGCGCAGAGAGGGCGCGCCAGGATTGCCTGCGGCAGCAGCAGTGGCCGAAGAAGCCATCCAACATATCCGCGAAGTCGTCAGTCTCGATTTGCGCCGTACTCGCAGCGGCATGAAGCGCGACGGCAAAGGGATGAAACACGCGGATTTCTACTGGCTTGTCTTTGACTTGCCGAGCCTTATTCTGTTAGGCGTGCAGGGAACATTCGACGTGATCCGCGAGGGCAAGGCGCCTTCGGCCGGCAAGCGCTTCGCCAAGATGCGCGACGGGGGGTGGCTGGATGCTGCCGTAGACCTTGACCTGCCAGACGACCTGCGAGTGGATCAATTGGCCGAATGGTGTTATCTGGCTGAAAAGCAGGTGGCGTTCGAACTACCCGGATTCGATGTCGCCGGATTTTTGCTACAGGCGATGGAGTTGGAGGCGCTACGCGAGCAGTTCGAGGCCGTCCCGCGCGACAATCGCGCCGGTGGGGTAGGTTATCACTGGTATTTCGCCGCCGGACACTATCTCAAGCAGCACCAGGGTCTGGACCCAACCGCCTGGCGGGAGCGCGTCGAAGACTTTGCCCGACAACTCTCGCGGGCTGTCGCGGCAACGCCGCAGCCAAAAGCGCGTAACACCCGCGACGATTGGGATGACCTGCGGGATTACATCGCGCAAGTGCTGACCCTGGGGAGCGACACCGACCATGCCGACCGCGCAGTTTTTGCCGCCGAATGGCAGCGTTACACCAACGCCAAGCGTAAGGGGCATGGCACGACGCAGGTATGCGCTTTGTGTTCTTCCCCGTATCGGGTGGACAAACAGCGAGAGGCGGCGGTGTTGTTTGCGCCGCAGGTCTACAGCAACAAACAGGCTTTACACGGCACAGACGCCTTACGGAGCATTTGCAGCATTTGCGGGCTGGAAATGATGTTGCGGCAGTTGCTCATGAGCCGTTCGGCAGCGACCGGCGGCGATTTCGAAGGGCGCCGCGTCCGCTATCTCTTCTTCTATCCAACGTATTTCTTCACCCCAGAAACGCTGCACATTTTGCGCCGGGTGTACAGCCGGTTACAGCGCATCAGCTTTACCGAACTACGGCGGCAATTGGTCAACGAAGGCGCGGTGGATCTTAGTCCGGCGACGTTACAGCGCCTCGAGCCATTGCTGTTGGTGGCCGATGCAGCGCTCGATCCGGCGAGCGACCGCTATGTGCGGTTTCACTTCTCCGAGAATGAACCGACGACCTTTTACTTCATCGGCGTACCGCCGGCCGGCCGCGACGCGAAAGACGCGGAAGCCTGGGTGCATCCGGCCTTTCTGGCGCTGCTGCTGCCGCTGTGCCTGGATGTGAAAGTGGTCGCCAGCGAAGCCTCGTTGCCGCTGCTGTTGGAAGCGGGTGAAATTGACGAAACCGTGTTTTTGGACGCGCCGCACGCTGCAATCCGCTATCTGACCGGCGGAGAACTGCGGGTGAACATTGACCACGTGTTACCTACCCTGCAACGGCTGGCCGTGGGGTATCTGGTGCATCTGGATGCTAACAGCGGCATGGGGCGCGGTGGGTACGACTATCGCTGGCAAAATCTGCCAGCGGTCGCCCGCGATTTGGACGCCTCACCCTTGTATGCGTTCCATTATCTGAAGAAGTGGCAGCGGCAACAAGGGCTGGATACGTTGCCACAGTCGAAGGTCAGGCAGTATCTGACATATTTCAGCATCTTGAGTGAAAATCGAACACAGGAGGATATGGGTATGAGTCATGCACGCGAATTGACCTTGTTGTACCGGCAGTTTTATCGGGCCAAGAAATACAACTCCAACAGTATCTTGCGCCCCATCTCAATCGCCGCCAACGCCATTCTGGCGGCGGATGCCAGAATGTTTGCTGATGTAGAGAGCTTGCAAGAAGCCGTGCGCGGCGCTTTGCACAGCTTTATTGACCGGGCGTATCGTGAGCGACTGGCTTTCCCGCCCAGGGGCAGCACGCGCGAGAGCCAGGAGACGGCGATCCAGATGTTTGCGACCTATTTTGTGGAGCGCGTGTTTTTGGAAGCGTTTCGCGGCGACCGCAGCGCGCTGCGGGGAAAGCAGTTGAATTTGCTCAAAAATGCCTGCGAGGTGATTTATCTGGACGAGGCGGCGCGCGACCGCGCCGAACGCGAACTAGTCGAAGAATCAGATTCCAATGATGCAGCTTAACGAAAATTGAAAGGAGATAACACGATGAAACCCTTGAACAGCGATTGGTTTTTGACAAAGGTACCCGGCAAGCCGATGGGGCGCTACGCGCACATCATCATGATGCGGGTGACGGATTCCTATCCGCTCTTTCAGACCGACGGGGAACTGAATACCGCGCGCGTCAACAGCGGCGTCATTGAGAGCGAGTTGATGACGCGCCTCACCCTCTTTAAGCGCAAACAATCGACCCCCGAACGGTTGGTGGGACGGGAGTTGTTGCGGCGCTACGGTCTGTTGAGCGGCGACGCCGGCGAGACCGGCGGCAAAAAGCTGATCGGCGATGATGGTCTGCCCATCTGTGACTACAATGTGCAGTTCTGTACGACCTGTCCGGACTGCATCAGCTACGGGTTTGCCATTGGCGACAGCGGTTCGGAGAAATCGAAGGTCATCACGGATACGGCCTATTCGCTCACTTCTTACGATCACAGCCACGAAGCGTTCACGCTGAATGCGCCTTATGAAGACGGCACGATGACGCGCTACGGCGAAGTAACCAGCCGCATCAACGAGCAAGATCACGTCCAGCCGCAGGTGATTTTTCCGGCGGTGGTGACCACGCGCGATTTGACGGAGAACCTGTTTCTGTATGTGCTTGGTAACGTGCTCCGGGCGCGGCGCTACGGGGCGCAGACGACGCGCACCGGCAAGTTGCACAACCGGGTGATTGCCATTGCGCTGACCGATGGCGAAATCTTCTCCAACCTGTTGTTCACCCAGCGCCTTTTTGATGCACTCAAAGCAGCAGGCGCGATCAATCCGCCCGACCCGGTAGACCCAGAACTTGCCTATGCTCAGGCGCAGGCGCTTGTCCCGGCGTTGCTGCGGGAGGATGGTGTGGCGGTGGATCAATTGCTCATTGGTGAAGAATTGACGACTCTGTTGGCAGAACTGGCGGCGTTAAACAACGACGATACTGGTGTGGCAGGGTTGTTGATGGCAGCCTTCAACGACAGTCGCGCTTACCATGAAGCCTGGATTGCCAAAGCATCCGGCAAAAAGAAGTAGGAGGTGCGTCATGCGCCTCTATCTTTGTCGGCTAACTTTTCATGAAAACCTGTTTTATGCGACCCGGGAAGTGGGGCGGCTCTATGAAACCGGACGGTATCTGCACAACTACGCGCTGACTTACGCGCTAGGGTTGGCAGCGGCGCCCTACTTTCAGGCGCAGCAGATTCCGCGCTATGCCGAGGAACTGTCCGAACTTAATCAACGCGGCGTGTACGTGACGCCGGCGCGGGGAGTACAGGTGCGGTATGAATTGGCGACGTTCAAGTATGCAGACAATGCCTATCGCGTCAAGATGTCACCGGGCAGCCGCAATACACCCAGCTTTGGTCGAGCCAAGGAAGTAGCCGTAGGCAGCGTGTTCGAGTTTGCCGTGTTAAGTCGGGAATCGCTGACATTACCACGGTGGATACGGATGGGGTTATGGCGTAGTAAGGCGTTGGTGGAATGTCGCGCCGCAGTTGAGGCAAAAACCCTGAGTCGTTCCGAACAAGTCGCGGGATTGCCGCTCAATCCATTGGATGTGCCGGGGGATTTACGCGTCTTCGATCTGATCTCGATGCCGCCTTCCAGCCTGATTGAGCACGCCCGCATCGAAACCGAATGGTTGCAGGCAGATGTGGATGGACAGGATATGCTACTTCCGTCCGGCATGGCCTACACTTTCCCTGCACCCTGAATAGGGCAGCGTTCAGACCTGACAGGTCTTCCGGGACCTGTCAGGTCTGAAGGACTCACAAGTATAAGGACACATAACATGCCAGATCATCCAGATACCAGGTTATATTCGATTGTGCTCACGCTCACCCCGACGCGGGAGGCGACGGTGCGGGCGACGATGGGCCACCAGGTGCACGCGGCGTTCTTGCGCACGGTGGAAGAATCCGATGCGGCGCTGGCGGAGGTGCTGCACATGCCCGATCTACCGGCCAAACCGTTTACGGTCTCGCCGTTGATGAATGTGCCCCGGGCGCGTGAGGGCCGGCTTCACCTTTCGCCGGAGGAGACGTATTGGCTGCGTTTTACGGTGCTCTATCCGCTCATTTTTGAGCGGTTTATGGCGCGCTTTCTAGGCGGCGAAGGGCGGCCCATCATCCGCCTGGGTGACGCGATTTTGCTGATCCGCGAGATTTTGACGACGCCGGAGAGCCATCCGTGGGCAGACTATAGTTCGTGGGGGACGTTGGCGGCGGAGGCGCAGCCGGCGCGCGAGATTACGCTGGATTTTGTGACGCCGACGGCGTTCAGTTTTGGGCAGCAGGCGTGGGGCAAGAAGATCATGGTACTGCCGGCGCCGGAGACAGTCTTCGATAGTCTCGCGCGGGCGTGGAATACTTTCGCACCGCCGCCGGTGCAAGTGGAACGTGACGCGCTCAAGACGTATGCCGAGCAACACGTCGTCGTCAAACGGCTGGAGGATGTGAATACACAGATGTTATCCTTCAGCCGCGCGCCGCAAGTAGGGTTCGTGGGGCGCGTCACCTACGGGCTGATGGGGGAGAACGATATCGCTCGCGCGCAACTGGCGATGCTGGCCGATTTCGCTTTCTACAGCGGCGTGGGGTACAAGACGACGATGGGGATGGGGCAGACGAGGCGAGTTAGGAGTTAAGAGTTAGGAGAAATGTGTAGGAAATGGAGCGTGAGGAGTATTTGCCGATCTCGATGTTGAATCAGTATGCGTATTGCCCGCGGCGGTTTTGGTTGATGTATGTGCAGGGTGAGATGGTGATCAATGCGCCGGTATTGGAAGGAACGTTGCAGCACGAGCGGGTGCATAGCGGCGGGCAGGGGCAGGAGGATGGCGAGGCGCGCTACCGGCGGCTGTATCTCTGGTCCGACCGGTTGCAGGTAAGTGGGTTTGCCGATCTGGTGGAAGAGCGCGCCGGCGTGCTGATGCCGGTGGAATACAAGCACGGCAAGCAGGGGCAATGGGGCAACGATCACATCCAGTTGTGCGCGCAAGCCTTATGCCTTGAGGAACGCACGGGGAGCAGTGTGCCGGTTGGGCAGATTTTCTACTGGGGATCGCGGCGGCGCGTGACGGTGGAGTTCGACACGGCGCTGCGGACTGCGACCGAGCGCGCTGTGGCGGATATTCAGGCGTTGCTGGAGGCCGGCGTGATTCCCGATCCAGAGCAACCTTACGCGAAGTGCCGGGAGTGTAGTTTGGAGCCGATATGCCTACCGCGCGAGGTGAAGCAGTTGCGGGAGAAGGTAGACGGTAGACGGTAGACGGTAGACGGGAAGGGGAGAGGGCGGATGGGGGAGACAGAGGTTTGGAGTGAGGAGATGGGGACATTGTATTTGACGACACCGGGAAGCACGTTGACGAAGAACGGAGAAGCGCTGAAGGTCTACGTCCCTGCCGAGGGCGAGACGCCGGAACGCAAGGTGACGATTCCGCTGCACAAAATCACGCAGGTGGTGGTGTTGGGGAATATTACCATCACCACGCCGGTCTTGTGGACGTTGTTGGAGCGCGACGTGGGGGTAACATACCTGACGGGGCCAGGGCGCTTTATGGGGCATCTGGGACCGGCATTGAGCCGCAATGGACAATTACGGTTAGCGCAGCATCAAGCGCATCACGATCCCACGCGGCGCATGGAGATGGCGCGCGCTTGCGTGGTGGGCAAGCTGCACAATATGCGCGTTTTGTTGATGCGATTTGCGCGCAAGGAAGATAATCCCGTCATCCAGGAAGCGGTGGAGAGCCTGGCGCGCAGTAAAAAGGAGGCGGCGGAGGTAACGCCGGACGGGACGCTGCCCGCCGATCCCGAACATCCACAGGCGGGGAGCACGTGGGGGACGCTTTTGGGATACGAGGGGAGTGGCAGCGCGGCCTATTTCAAGAGCTTTGGGGCCTTGCTGCGCGAGGGCTGGGTGTTTCCCGGCCGCAATCGTCGTCCGCCGACGGACCCGGTGAACGCGCTGCTCTCGTTCGCCTACACACTGCTGCACAATCAGATGTTATCCGCCGTGCAAACGGTGGGGCTGGACCCTTATGTGGGCTTTTTGCACGGGACGCAATACGGCAAGCCAGCGATGTCATTGGATTTGATGGAGGAGATGCGTCCGGTGTTGGCGGATTCGGTCGTGCTGACGGTGATCAACAAACAGATCATCAAACCGGATGATTTTGAGGAAGAGTTAGGCGCGTATCGGTTAAACGACAAAGGACGGCGATCCTTTTTGGAACAATGGGAAGCGCGCCTGGAGACGGAACTGCAACATCCGGTCTTCAGCTACAAAGTGACGTATCGGCGGGCGTTAGAAATGCAGGCGCGTCTGGCGGCGCGCTGGTTGCTTGGAGAAATCCCGGCTTATCCACCGCTGTTGGTGCGGTAGAGGGTAGACGGTAGACAGTAGACGGTAGGCGGGGTAAATGAGTCAACAGAAGTTGTTTTATGTGATTGCGTATGATATCACCGACAATAAACGACGCACGAAAACGCACAATCTGCTGAGCGGCTACGTCACCTGGACGCAATACAGCCTTTTCGAGGGCGAATTGACGGAGAAGCAGCAGATTGCGTTAGAGGCGAAAGTGCGTAAAATCATCAATGAAGCGCAAGACAGTGTGCGATTTTACCCATTGTGCGCGGCGGATATGAAGAAGGTGATCACGTTGGGTTCCAAGCCGCCGCAGAAGGAAGGGGAGTACATTATCTAGCCGCGAGCATCGCAGCACCGCCGCAAATCCCAGGGGACGCTCGCGGGCATGGAACCCCTATCCCTGGGGGATGCAGGCAACGCAAACGCCAGCCCTAGTTCCAGGCCCGCAGCCAGCGCGTGCAAAATGGCGGTTTCTCGCAGGGTATAGTAAAATGGGGTGTAAAGACAGCAGCACTGCACCAACGCTGTGCGTCGTGGGGCGCGGGATACGGCAATTTGGGATTGTTGCTCCCCCCAGTGGGGGATTTTTTAAGGGCGCGAGGGTCTGTCCGAACAGACAGAATTCCGAGTGAGGAATTGAAACCTGTTCAGGCGCAGCGCCGCCGATGGCACACTGGCAGTCCGAACAGACAGAATTCCGAGTGAGGAATTGAAACCTCGATGATCCAGCGGCGGATGTTGCTCTCGCCCTGCCGTCCGAACAGACAGAATTCCGAGTGAGGAATTGAAACCTAGGTAAAATGCACTATGATGAGTCCGCGTCCCCACGTCCGAACAGACAGAATTCCGAGTGAGGAATTGAAACCCTTCTTCTGCGCGAAGGCGATCTGCTTGATCAGCGCGTCCGAACAGACAGAATTCCGAGTGAGGAATTGAAACTGCTCTGACGACCGGCTACGACAGCGGGCCATATCTGGAGTCCGAACAGACAGAATTCCGAGTGAGGAATTGAAACGCCCCTACACCGATATATGGGCCGGATGGGTCAATGTCCGAACAGACAGAATTCCGAGTGAGGAATTGAAACAGCGGCGAGAAGAAAGACAGCCACAACCATCGCTATGTCCGAACAGACAGAATTCCGAGTGAGGAATTGAAACTGAAGATCTTCCCCGCCAGCGACCGCAAGTCATTCAAGTCCGAACAGACAGAATTCCGAGTGAGGAATTGAAACACACATACCGACCAGTCTGCGCCCGAGGTCTCCTCCGTCCGAACAGACAGAATTCCGAGTGAGGAATTGAAACCGCTGCTCCTGCGGGAGGAGATGCTGAAGTGGTTCAAGTCCGAACAGACAGAATTCCGAGTGAGGAATTGAAACCTGTACCAGCTTCCCATTACGGGAGTTCCAGTCCCAGGTCCGAACAGACAGAATTCCGAGTGAGGAATTGAAACTACTGTAAAGCGCACGGATCAGCGCACTCTGGTCACGTCGTCCGAACAGACAGAATTCCGAGTGAGGAATTGAAACTTCAAGGCACATAGACCGAACGGCGGACAATGATTCTGGTCCGAACAGACAGAATTCCGAGTGAGGAATTGAAACCTCGATGATGACAGCGGCCACGAAGCTGCTGTCAATGGGTCCGAACAGACAGAATTCCGAGTGAGGAATTGAAACTTGTCGCTGATGTCTATGACTGCCACTCCAAAGCCAGTCCGAACAGACAGAATTCCGAGTGAGGAATTGAAACTACTGCGACGCAGAATTCGAAAAGCCGCAAGGACTCTCGTCCGAACAGACAGAATTCCGAGTGAGGAATTGAAACAGCGAAGCGCCGGAAGTGTCTGCGCCTGGAATTCATGTCCGAACAGACAGAATTCCGAGTGAGGAATTGAAACATTTTAATTCCGACGAGGAAGCGACGGCCTACGTGTCCGAACAGACAGAATTCCGAGTGAGGAATTGAAACCCATACACCGGCCAGCAGCGTGACGTTGCCCACCATCGTCCGAACAGACAGAATTCCGAGTGAGGAATTGAAACATCGAACAACGGAAGCGGGACGCCCTGGTCGCGGGAGTCCGAACAGACAGAATTCCGAGTGAGGAATTGAAACACGTTGACGGCGGGCGCGGGCTTGACGGGCGGCGGGTCCGAACAGACAGAATTCCGAGTGAGGAATTGAAACCCGCCGGGCGGCAGTTGCAGCAAAGATAGCTTTTACGTCCGAACAGACAGAATTCCGAGTGAGGAATTGAAACGACGTAGACGACGTTGACCGCGCCAATCCGCTGCCGCGTCCGAACAGACAGAATTCCGAGTGAGGAATTGAAACTTCCGACTTAGAGAAGTGGCTTGACCAGCCAGGCGACCTGTCCGAACAGACAGAATTCCGAGTGAGGAATTGAAACGACATTAGCCTGCATCCAGGGCAACGGGTCGTATGGGGTCCGAACAGACAGAATTCCGAGTGAGGAATTGAAACTTATAAAAGTGCCAATAGCCGCCGCTACTTCACGGCGGTCCGAACAGACAGAATTCCGAGTGAGGAATTGAAACAAGCGATACCATTGAACTGCGATACCCGGCAATGGCAGTCCGAACAGACAGAATTCCGAGTGAGGAATTGAAACAGTTGCATCACTCCACGCCCACTCAATGCATGCCATCGTCCGAACAGACAGAATTCCGAGTGAGGAATTGAAACAACAGGTCCATCTCGCCTTCACAGAGCAGCGTCGGCAGGTCCGAACAGACAGAATTCCGAGTGAGGAATTGAAACTTGTCTCAGCGGCCCACACAATGCGCTTGCCGCGCAGTTGTCCGAACAGACAGAATTCCGAGTGAGGAATTGAAACCCCAGCGCGTCGGCAAGACGCCCAGAAAACGCCCCTGGGTCCGAACAGACAGAATTCCGAGTGAGGAATTGAAACACTACTATAAGTTGATGCCTGGATGCGCATTCGCGCCGAGTCCGAACAGACAGAATTCCGAGTGAGGAATTGAAACCCAATGGGAACCGGGCGGCGCATCGCCGAACCGCCTTGAGTCCGAACAGACAGAATTCCGAGTGAGGAATTGAAACTACACTGTAAGGTTTACAATGGCAGCACCGAAACGCGGTCCGAACAGACAGAATTCCGAGTGAGGAATTGAAACAGAGCATCTATGCTCTCAAGCCTGGTGGCATAACGAAGTCCGAACAGACAGAATTCCGAGTGAGGAATTGAAACTCGTCAACGCTCCCGCAACGCTGGCCGTGGCGCGTGGTCCGAACAGACAGAATTCCGAGTGAGGAATTGAAACTTCGCCAAGATGTACCAGCACCAGGTCGCCTACGATCACGTCCGAACAGACAGAATTCCGAGTGAGAGGGTTGGAGGAGTCCTGACTGATTACGCTGCGATTACGAAAAAGCGTAATGAG
>ENA-UOWE01000127-UOWE01000127.1-activated-sludge-metagenome-genome-assembly--contig:-NODE-127-length-113659-cov-14.403674_pt1 | contig 113659 bp, 99 predicted proteins | sample MGYA00249841_ERZ761562 | MGnify/ENA primary metagenome ERZ761562 (study PRJEB28883, sample SAMN05720200) | activated sludge metagenome | isolation source: Anaerobic digester | place: Japan... | reverse complement strand
AATCGATCCGGTGTCAAGCGCAAACTCGCTCTAGAACGCATAGTGAGAATTGCTGACTGCGCGGAAGTTTGAAGAGGGAAGGATGAAGTTTGAAAAAGGGAGAGGGACGGTGCGATGCGTTCGCCCTTCGACAGGATCAGGGCGAACGGGGGCATCATGGCGCAGGAAACAATAGTTCCTGAAATACGACCTGCCCGGCCGAGAGACTCGACGGGCAGGTCGATCGAGAGAGGGGGATTACTTCAGGTCGTGGTCGACGACGGCAACCATATAGCGGGAGGTATTGTTCATCGTGCGGCGGTCGACGGCGATCTTCACGTTGAAGGAGGCCGGCTTCGGGTGGCCGACGGTGAGGAAGGTGCGGTGGATGATCTCCTGCTTTTCGTTGGAGCAGAAGACGTCGAGGCGGATCTGCTTCGCGTTCTTGCGGAGATAGGCGAGGGCGGCCTTCTGGTCGACCGACAGGCCGGCTTCGTCGGCGTCGAGGTTCACGATCTCGGAAATCAGACCGGTGACTTCCCAATACCCGTCGATGAACGCCTTCTCGCTCTCGAGAACGCGGATCGTGGCGTCGACGATGATCAGTTCCTGCGTCTGGGCCATGCCCGCAACGGGGACGAGGGCAACGCAGAACGCGCAGAGAAGGGCGAGCAGACTGATGCGTGAAAACATGTGGTCATTCCTCCGGTAGCTGATTGAATTTTGAAATGCGACAACGCGAAACGCAATATGCATGCCACCTTGAAAAATGTTTATTCAAGCCTCTCTGCCGTTCATGGCTGCCGACTTTCCGTACACGGTGCCGAAAGATTCGGCACGTCCCGTGGTCTGAACCCCCGGAATGTTCGAATCCAATCACCGCCGTTGTCCCACAAGGGCGGGTTTGAAACCCGCCCCTACAACAGATGGTGCATCGGAATGTGACGGAAAATGGCCCTTGATGGAAAAGACTTCGGAGTTCGGAGCCGGCAGCCGAAAGACGAAGTGGTGCATTCTTTTTCTTCGACGAGAGAAACCTGAATCATGGCCGACAACAAGCGCCCGGCGATCATCCGCCTGACGGCTCTGGGAGCCGCTCTGGCGGTGATGCTTTGCATCTGCCCTCGGCCGGCGGCCGCCTCGCGGTTCACCGCTGCGTGGGATTACGACTCGAAGACCGCCATCGACAGCACGCGCAAGGACTCCTACACCGTCGAGTATCCCGCCCCCCTGTATGCGCCCGTCGCGAAGCCGGCGGCTTACGACAAGAGCTTCGTCAGCACGGTGCAGGATCTGAACTTCACCCTCCGCGGCGACCTGTCGGAGCGACATTTCATCGACGTCAGGGAGACGTTCCACTACCAGGGATATCGCCCCGAGGATGAGAAAGCCTTCGCCGTCGACACCTACAAATACTCGGCGCTCGACCACACGTTCGATTTGACCTACGGCCTCTCGGTCGGCGAGGCCGACCTCCTCATGCTCGATTACGTGAACGCCGCCTACCGGCTTCCGATCGAAAATATATTCAACTATACATCGAACATGGCGAAGATCCGGTACGACCACCGGGCGGGCGATCACACGGGTCTCGGCTTCGAAGGCTCGTACGAAGAGCGCGAATTCGCCGACGACCGCGACGCGAACTACGAGGAGGGCAATCTCTCGATCGACCTCTCGGCGTTCCTGCCCGAGCGGCTTCACTACACGCCGGTCAGCAACTCGATCCGCGGCGAGCGCTCGACGTTCGAACGTATCCCGACGGGCATGGCGACCCGGAAAGCCGTCAACGCGTATACCGACTGGACCCGCCGCCCCGGCGAACCCGATCCGCAGGCCCGATTCGTCTCGCGCGTCGCCCGCGGAGCGCTGTATCTCGGCCTCACGGGGAATCTGAAACGACAGCGCCGGACGACGATCGACAACGGGTTCGATCAGCCTTCCGGCACCTTCCGCGCGACGTACGAGGCGAACCGCCAGACCAGCCTGACGCTCGAGGAGACGTATTCCTCGCGCAGGCACGACAAGGAATCGGATGCCTATTCCCTGTTCAACCACGATTCGAACAGACTTTCGCTTTCCGGGCAGTACCGGCCGTCCGAACGATTCCTGCACCTGATGACCCTGTATGACGAGCGGTATCTCCACTCCACACACGAGGAGCACGATTACCGCGTCGACGCGTTCCTGTGGGAAAACTATTTCACCGGGCGGCGCACCGCAGCCAGTCTGAATCTCAAGGCCACCAGGACCAGATACGGAACGCCCCGGGCCTTTTTCGCGGATTCCGACGAGTATCAGATGCTTTTCGGCTACGACTACCCTTTCACTCCGACCTGGCTGCTTCACCTGAAGGACGAGTGGCTCGACACGAAATACGACCAGTTCGAAGATCTCGTGCTGTCGTCGAACACGCGGCACACCTGGCGCGTCGGCGTCGAAAAGCAGCTGTCGACCTCCCAGAGCCTCGAACTCGGCTACCAGAGCCGCCGCGAACGACACACCACCCATACCGCGAACAACATCACCGAGAAATCGCTGATTTTCAGCTGGCTCTCGAACTTCTGATCGTTCCGGCGTTTCACGCGCCGGGTCATCGTCGTTTCCCTCTGCGTTCCACCTCCCGCACGCTTCGTGTGAATCCGGAAATTGTCTCCCGGAATTCGGGGCTTTTGAGTTGAGGGTCCGCATCTCTCTGTGATAAACTCAGGCGGCTTATGCTGTCTTTGCTCGTGCTGGGGGTGATGACCCGGGAGATCCGCGCGTCCGATCTGCGGTCTCTGACGTCGTCCGCCTGCTGCGAGGGAGACGGTCAGACGGCCGTGATCTGCAATGCCTCCGGTCTCTTCGGAACCGGCGGCCGACCGGCGGGTCACGTCGAACGGCTCTTTGACAGTGGAATCGACGTTATCACGCTCGGGGCGAAATCCCTGGCGAGGCCTGCCGTGCGCGAGTTTCTGGCCTCGGACAATCCCGCGAGACCGATCATCCGGCCGTTGAATCTCCCTCCCGGAGCCCCCGGAAAGGGGTCGGTGAAGCTGGAAACTCCCGCCGGAGCCTGCTGGATCGTCTCGCTCGACACCGGAGACGACCGTTTTCCCGTCGAGCCGGCGTGGGAAACGCTCATCCCGTTCGAGCGTTCGCTTCCCGACCGACTGCCCATAGTGATCGACATCCACGGCCCCGGTCTGGAGCTGAAGCAAGCGCTCGCATGGCGTGCCTCCCCTCTTGGCAGGCCGATCCACGTGATCGGAACCGGTCTGGGCTGCATCGCGGGCCATCCTACCGTTCGAAACGGCCGGGCATGCGTTCCCGATGCGGGTGTCGCAGCCGAAGAGTCGGCGATCAACGGCATCCCGCCAGACGCCTGGTGGCAGCATCGAGAACATCTGCGGGGAGGCTCATCGCTGCCTCCGGAACGGGTTCTGATCGATGCGGTCAGACTTCACCTCGCCGAGAACGGCCGGGCGGATTCGCTCGAACGCCTGCGTCTCGTGGCGAACCCGTGAAACAAAACGTCGATTCCATTGAACGGATGGAAATATGGTAAAATCTGCTCGGGCTCGCGTTCAACGCAGGCCGTTGCTCAAGGAGAAAAAAACGGGTGGTCGAAGCTTCCGGCGGTGACGTGGTGCAGGTCCTTTACAAGACCCAGCGCGACATTCTCGCCAACGCCAAAGATTCCGACTCGCTGCTTGCCATTCTCAGCAAGGCGGCCCGCGAACTGTCGGGCCAGCCGGGGTTTGCCGTCCTGTTTTACGACGTCGCCTCGAAGCAGACGCGTGTGCGCTTCTCGGACGGCTTCGACGCCGCTTCCCTGACCGCCTACTGCAAATCGTTCACCGCCGCAAAGCTCGGCAATCTGCCGATCTCCAGCGAAATCGTCTCGACCCTGGAAGGCAGCCGCCGGTATTTCATCCCGATCGGCGACGAGCTGCTGCCGTTCGGCGCGCTGATCCTGCCCGTCACCGAGACGCGCACCTTCGATTACGGCATCGACGAGTTCCGAAGCATCGCCGCCGACGCGATCGGCCGCTTCATGGAAGTCGAGCTCGTCAAGCTCCAGATGGCCGAACTGGCGACGTTGCTCGAGATCGGCAAGGCGATCAGCTCGACCCTCGACCTGAACGACCTGCTGCGCAAGATCATGCAGATGGCCACGAAGGTCATGCGATGCGAAACATCGACCGTCTATCTCGTCGACCGGCAGACCAACGAACTGTATTTCCACATCGTTCAGGGCGACCCGAACGTCGGCTCCAAGCTCCAGGAGATCCGCCTCCCGATGGGAACCGGCCTCGCAGGCTGGTGCGCCAAGGAGAACAAGCCCGTCATCGTGCCCGACACGGCGAAAGACCCGCGGTTCTTCAAGGGCGCCGACAAGAAATCGGGCTTCGTCACGCGGTCGATGATCTGCGTGCCGATGCGCCTGAAAGACGAGGTGATCGGCGTCCTGCAGGTTCTCAACCGCACCGGCGACATCCCGTTCAACGATCACGACGTCGAGATTCTCGAGGCGCTCGCGAACCAGGCGGTGTCGGCCATCGACAACGCGCGGCTGTATGAGAACATCCAGAAGGTCTACCTGTCGACGATCGAGGTTCTCGCGACCGCGATCGACGCGAAAGATCCGTACACGCAGGGCCATTCCCGGCGCGTCACCCAGTATTCCGTCGCCATCGCCGAAGAGATCAACATGAACCGCAAGGAGATCGACGCGGTTCGATACGCCGGTCTGCTTCACGACGTCGGCAAGATCGGCATCAACGACAGCATCATCCGGAAGCCGTCGCGGCTGACCGACGAGGAATACGCGATCATCAAGAAGCACCCCGAAATCGGCGCCAAGATCCTGCGCCCCGTCGATTTTCTCGCCGACAAGGTGCCCGGCGTCAAGCATCACCACGAGTATTACGACGGACGCGGCTACCCCGACCACCTCAAGGGCGAGGAGATCCCGCTGATCGCGCGCATCATCTGCGTCGCCGACGCGTTCGACGCCATGACGACCAACCGCCCCTACCGCAAAGGACTCAGCTTCAACACCGCCGTGGCGGAGTTGAAAAAATTCTCGGGGAAGCAGTTCGACCCCGGCTGCGTCGATGCGTTCCTGCAGGCGTTCGAGAAAAAGTTGTTCCAGTATTTCGAGAAGGTCGGCGATACCGGCGACATGGTCCTCAAACAGGACCCGGCCGAGGCCGAGGAAAGCCACGGCCCCGCCGGCGGCAGTCTCGAAGGACAGCCGTATCCGCCCATGATGGCGATCGGCAACACCCCGTCCTCGCAGCCGTACCCGCCGATCATCCCCGCCGGTAACGAGCCGCCCGGCAAGGGAACGCCCTCGTCCCAGCCGTATCCCCCGGTCATCCCTCCGGGAAGCGAGCCCGCCGCAAAGGGAACGCCCTCATCCCAGCCGTATCCCCCGGTCATTCCCGCCGGAAACGAAACGTCGGCGAAAGGCGCGGAGGCACCGAAGCCCGACCCATCGGGCACCGAAAAGAAGTAGTCGCTAAAATATATCTATAGTTATATCGAAGCCCGGCCGGAGTTCCGGCCGGGCTTCGGTTTTCTGCGGAGTGCGAATGCGGGATTCGATCAGCGATCCGGGTTGGTTTCGCTCGAGCGGAGATTGATGAAGATGTCGAGAAGTGTCCGGCCGAACGCGATCATGTCGGGCCTGTATCCCTGCTTCACGAGCAGTTCCTCGGACTCGCGCCATTTCGTCTGCCGCTCGGCGAGCTGCTCGGGGGTCTCGCTCGACCATTTGTCGAGCTGGAGCGCGTTCACCACCATTTCGCCGAGGACCGCGAGTTTCTGGGGGGTCATGAACAGGCGACCGTCCTTCCAGATGCCTTTCGCCCAATTCATGTGGAGGCTGATCTCTTCGGGAAGGCGGACGGTGGGGTTGTCCTCGTAGGGTTCGACGATCAGGTCATGCTCGCAATGCGGGCAGGGGAAGCGCTCTCCCGGCCGGAACGTCTCCGAAAACATCTGATTGTGACACAACGGGCACTGAACGGACTGCATGCGACTGCGTCTCCTCTCTGAATCAAACCCTGATTTCCGTCGGACTTCGCAAATTCTACCACGGCGCCCCCTCCCGGAAAACCCGGTTCTTTCTGCCGCGTGCGACCTCCTGCGGCCGAAGGATTTTTCCCAGGAGGGAGAAGGAATGTGAACGTTTTGTGGAATTCGGCCGATAAAGGAAGCGGATTCATATGCCTTTTGCGGAACGACACCCTCAATCGACCTACCTGCCGCCCCGGCCGGTCGGGTATGTTCCCGTCGCCGGCGGCCGCGGCCCGACGTCGTGGCATTGCCTCCACTGCGGAAAGCGCAATTTGTCCACGTCGAAGTTCTGCGGCGGATGCGCGGCGCCCAGCCGGCTTCCGGCCGAGTTTCTCGAATCGCTGGAAACCCGGAACCACGAGGCGCAGACGCCTGCGCCGACCCAGCCGCCTTCCGCCCACGCGCTGGCGACGGCCGGCGTCCCCACTCCGGCGAAGCCTGTTGAGCCGGCCGAGGCGACCGTCTCGGCGGTCGCGACCTTCACGACCATCTCCGTCATCCCGCAGATCGATCCGCCGGAACCAAAGCTGATCGAACGAATCGACCTGAGCGTTCAGCCGCAGCAGCAGATTCCCGAGCAGCCGGCACCCCGGGAAAACCCCGTCCCCCCCCCGAGCCCGGCCACGCAACCCGCGGCCGTTCCGCAGGAAAGCGTCTGTCGCGAAGCCGCTCACGAACCGGCCACAACAAAAGCCGCCCGCCGCAGGCCGGCCCCGCACCTCCGTGAGCTGGTCGGCCTGATCGCTCCGTCGGTCCGCTCGATCCGGGCATCGATCGTCGCCGCCGCTTCGAACGCGGCGCGCCTGATCGTCTCCCATGTCTCGGCTCGGCACAGTCTGGCCGTCGGGATCGTCTCGGTGCTCGTCCTGTGCGCGCTCTGGCCGATGCCGACCTTGACCGCCGCCAAAAGCATGACGATCCCCGCCCTGGAAGGCGGCAAGCCGGTGTTCTGGAATGATATGCAAGAATATATTTCGAAGAAGCTCGGCCTGAGCATCTCCGATACCGAACTGCTCGCCCGAGCCGCGTGGGGCGACGTTCCCTCACTGCATCTCCCGATGACCTGCGAAAGGGCCCTCGCGATCGAGTCGGTGGTCAACCAGCGCGGAACCGGCTCCCTCGTCGTCTTCCCGAACATTCCGTTCCGAGGCCCCCTCCTGGACCGCCATCTTCAGATGACGGCGAGCGCCCCGGCGCCGTTCTCGGATGTTCCGCTCGATCATCCGGTCTACGACGCCTGGCGGGCCCTGCTCGCCATGACGCCGCCGCCGCCCGTCGCGCTCCCGAGCGGGAAAGCATGTCCCTACGAGGTGATCCGGTGGGAGGAATGGCAGCCGCTGGTGGCGGCGGTCTGGCGCTCCTGCCGGCCGGGCCGGACGCCCCCGGAAGATGTGCTCGCCGAGCGGTCCGGCACCGTCACAGGCGACGACGCGGACCGCTCGCTCCGGGCGCTGGCAGAAGGGCTGGGAGTCGAGATCGGGGAGACTCCGTTCCGGGCGAACCCGCAGGAAAGACCGAGCCGGATGGAAACCCTGGCGGCCCTGTCCCGACTTCTCACCGCCGCTCGCAAGATCGCGGAAGAGGCGGACGGCGCATGATTTCCACGAGCCTTCGCGCGCTGCTGATGACCGCGATCATCCTCGGATTTCCCGGGTCGCCGGCCTGCGCGAAAGAGCCGACGCGGATCGAGGACGTCGTCGTCAGTACCTCCGACACCGACGGGAGCGTCGAGATCAGAATGACCGTTCCCGCACAGCCGGTCATCAGCTGGATCGCCGCCGACTCCTGCTGGCGCCTCGATTTTCCGGGGGTGACGACGGCCCGGACCGCGGGCGATCCTCTCTCTTCCGAGTTTCGCGGTCCTCTGCGCCAGATCTGGCTGGGGCAGGTCAACCAGGATCCGCCCGTCCAGCGATTCAACCTGTACGTGAAACCCGGCACGGGCATGAAAGTCGCCCACACGACCGCCGGACTGACGGTCCGCCTCAAGGTGGGGATGCCGATCGGTTCGTTCTCTTCCGGAGGAGGAAACGCGCCTCTCCCGGCTCCGCTGATGTTGCCCGGCCACGGCGGGGGAAGCGTCGAGATCGACGTGAAGCGGGCCCCCGTGATGCCGCTGCTCGGCGAGCTGTCGAAAAAAGCCGGCATCACGCTGCGGCTTCGCGACGACCCGCCGGCGCTCGTTTCGTTCCGCACGCAAAGCGACTCGGCCATGGCGGCCCTCAACAGGCTCGCTCTCCGGATGGGCATGACGCTGACGCAGGAAGACGGCGAATGGTGGCTGAGCTCGAAACGGAACCCCCTGCTCAAGCTCCCGTCGAACGGACTCGTTTCGACCGCGGCCCTGCACGGCATCACCGTGAGGGAAGCCCTGAACCGGCTTGGGGGGCGCGAACTCGGGAAAAAGCTGTGCGACGGCGTTTCCCCCGACCTGCTCTCGAAGAAACCCGACCTTTACCCGGAAGGCCTTTCGCCGCGTTCGATGGCCCAGTATCTGAGAGAAATATATTGATGAACATATTCGATCGGGCGGGCGCAACGGTCCGGCCACGGCTTTTCGCAGGCATCGCCGGCGCCGGGATCGTCATTCTGATCCTGGCTGGATGGTGCTCTCCGGACGCCGCGCCCCGGATAGATCTCCTCACGAGGCGGGACGTCGGTCTGCACCTGGCACGGGGGTTTCTCCAGACGGGCGGCGCCGTCGCGCTCCCGCCCGACCTGGATGCGGCGGCGGACGCGGATATCGGCCCGTTGATCGCCTCCGGTCACATGGGTGTGTTTCCCGACGGAACCTTCAGACCCGAAACGACGATGCGGATCGGGGAAGTTCTCGCCGTCTGGGCGCGCCTCTGGAAGAGCCTGCACCGGGAGAACGTTGCTCCCGCCGGAAGCGCCCCTCCGTCAGCCGGATTCGATTCGCGATGGCGCTGGGCCGCAGAGCATCTCGCTCTCCTTGCGGAAGCGGATGCGGAAGCGGCGGCCGCGGTGGCGGCCTCGTCACCCGACGCGCCGGCGTCGCGAGACTTCTGGCGATACCTTCCCCTGCCGGACGGCAGGAGGACGGCGCCCCCGAGCACTCCCGACGAGCCGGCCTGTCCCTTCGATCCGCGGACGACGGGACTCGTGATCGACGCCGTCACCGGAAGGCCCCTTCCGGGGGCCGTCGGAACAATCGATGGGAAGGCATTTGCGTCGGACGCCCACGGACGCTTTCGTCTTCCGGACGGCCCGACCGATGCGATTCGCGACGTTTTCGTCGCCGTCAACGGGTATCGGAGCCTTTCGTTCCGCTGGAATCCCGGGTTGAGGCCAGAGCTGAAACTGTCGTTGAAACAGTTCCGGGCTCCCGTCGACGTCCGCGTGCTGACGGCATCCGGCGAACCGGCGCCGGGAATCAGCCTTTCGCTCCCGGATGCGGCCGCATGCGTGACGGATGACGACGGAATGGCCAGACTCCGGTCGATCCGGCCGGGGTATCACCGTCTGCGCGTGGCGGCGCCGAACAAGGCCTCCACGACGATGCTCATTTCCGTCGCCGAGAGCGGCGGCGTGCATACCATCAGACTTCCCGCCTCGTTCGCGTTCTGATCGCCGGGCCTTTTCGGCAGAGCATCAGAGAATCCTCCCGTTCGCCCTGAGCTGCTCGAAGCCTGTCCTGAGCATGTCGAAGGGGGCGAGGACCTCTCGTGCTCTGACAAGCTCAGCACGAACGGGACCGCGACTCTGGCTATCGGGATGCAGGAATCAATGAAGGAGGGCAAACGTGCCGTCGGGTCGTTTTTCGGCCCTGCCTGACGCGACGAGTTCGGACACGAGCGTTCTCAGCCGTTCCGCATCTCCGCCGAAGACGTGATGGAGCTGTTCGAACGTGCATGGATGCCTGCCGAGGAGATCGATGATTTCCGGGCCGGTCGGCGGACGCTGCGATGACGCCGGCCTGGGGAGCGGCGAATGATCGAACGCCGTCGAGACGGGGACGTTCAGGCCCAGGGCCGTTCTGAACCCTTCCAGGAGTTCGGGGGCCGCCTTGGACAGCGACGCATCGACGGGGCTTCGCACGGCGGAGTTGAGATACACCGCTCCCAGGCCGGGGAGTTCCCTGAGGAACCGGCCGAGGTCCTCGGTTTCGCATGGGGCGTCGTTGAGGCCTGGACAGACGAACACCTCGAGCTCGAGGAAGCCGGAAAATTCCGCCCCGAACGTCTTCAGTCCCTGTAATATATTTGATAATTTTATATTTGGCGACGGCCGGTGGATCGAACGCCAGGTTTCCTCGTGTACGCTGCACAGGGTCGGCATCACGCGGTCGGCGAGAAGCAGATCGGCGCGGACGTCCGCGCGATCGAGGAGCGACCCGTTCGTGATGACGCAGACGGGCGCCGCGCTCAGTTTTCTGATGCCGCGAAGGACGGCGCCGAGCCCCGCGTAGAGGGTCGGTTCGCCGGTGCCGGAGCAGGTGATCCAGTCGGGAGGCTCGATCGTCGCAAGTTTTTCCCGCAGTTCCGAGAGCAGATCCGACGGCTCGAAAAACATCCGCCGCTCGGAGCCGAGATGGTTCGTCTCCGTCAGCTGACAGTAGCGGCAGTCGTAGGTGCAGGTTTTCGCCGGCGTCAGATCGAGACCCAGCGATCGCCCGAGCCGTCGGGACGGAACGGGGCCGAAAACGCGCGAGGTCATCGTCCGGGCTATTCGACGCTCAGCGCCAGACCGGCAACGACCTCGGTCAGCTTGATCCTGTCGCCGCACCCGGCGAGGTCTCCGCCGAATTCATACGGGGGAGAATAGATCGCATCGACGCGGGCGACGAGCGGGAACTTGTATTTCCCGAACGCGAAATCGCGGATCTTGTATCCGACGAAGGCGCGAAACAGGCCGTTGACGCCGTCCTTGAGATCGAGGTTGTAGCGGGTTTTCCCGAGGTCCTTCAGGCCGTCGGTGAACAGGATGATGTTACCGCCGACCCCGCCTCCGAAGAAAATCTTCGGCCCCTTGTAATAATACCGGTTGAACGAGAACTGGACCCGGTCGATGCGTTCGTCGTTCTTCATGCCGAACGGCACCATCGGCCGCCAGGAGTATTCGATGACTTCGGAGTAACCGCTCTTGCGCTTGATGAAGGCGACGCGCGGCTCGAAAAAGTCCTTGTAGCCATGCTTCGTGAACCACCGTGCGCCGAACTCGGGCGAGACCTTCTCGAGAACGGGAACCCCGGAGGCCGTCGTTCCCGCCTCTTCCGCGGCCCGGACCGGAAGGCATATCGCCGCCAATACAATAACAATTGCTATGACATGACGCATCGGGGAGATATCCTTTCTCATTGGCAGGAGGGTCTGGTCTTCCAGACGATCAGCAGGGCGATCGCCAGGCCGAAGCCGAACAGGACGTAAGGGAGCGGGGAACGGGCTTCGCGGCATTCGGCCTCGTCCTCGAGGTGGTCCCGCACGTGCCGCATGCGGTTGAACCGCTGCGTCAGCTGGCGCTTCAGCGGCCCGTCAGGCAGGGCCTCTATCGCCTTATTGAGATCCCCCATGGCCCCGTCGAGGCCGTCGATCGTTTTCGGGTCGAGCATGCGTGTTCTCCTTTGACGTATGCGCGTATGATAGCAGAATCACTCGACGGATGGCGACGGGCTGCCGGTATACCTGTGAAGCTCGGCCAATTGCGTCTCGGAGAGATTCATCCCCTTGAGACGGCCGAGAAGCTCCGCCGCGTCGGTCCGCCTCCCGAGGCGGTTGAACCGTTCGACGATGCCGAACATGGTATCCGGGTCGATCAGGGGGCTTTTCAAAGCCGCCTGATATTGGAGAACCGCCGCATCGGTCTGACGGCGGGTCCAGTACAGGTCCCCCAGCTTCACGAGGGGGGCCGGGTTCTGCCCGTCGATCTCGAGAGCGCGCCTGAAGGCGGATTCGGCCTGCGCATCCTGCCGGAGGGCGAGGTAGACGTCGCCCTGGAGCAGGGCGAGTTCCGGCGAGTCGGGGTTTTCCGCGACGCCGACGCTGACGATCGACAGCGCCTCTTCCGCAAGGCCATTCGCCAGAAGCGTCTTCGTGAACGGTCCGAAGGCCCGCGGGTTGCTTCGCGTCGTCGCCGCGGGGACGCCGGAATCGGCGGACGCTCCGGTCGCGCGCGCCGCCAGTCCGGCCGCGTGGCCGCGAAGGCCGAGTTCGTCGTACGCCCGGCTCAGCGCCTTGAGGGCGTTGGCGTTGCTCCGCTCCTGTTTGAGCGCGAGCAGGTAGTGGGCGGCCGCGTCGCTCGGTCTGTTCATCGCCATGTAGACGTTTCCGAGATTCATGCGGGCGTTGAAATTCGTCGGAGAAGCCGCCAGGATTCGGCCGAACCCGTCGATCGCCTCCTGGTATCGGCCGGCGCGGGCCGACTCAAGCGCGGCCTGGTAGACCGGATCGGACGTCTCGCTTCCGGTCGAAGGCGGAACGACGACGTTCCCGACCGATGTCGAACGAATCGCCACGGGGAGAGGTTCAGCCGCGACAGCGACGGGAACGGAGGCGGCCGGCGCCGCAGGGGCGGGAAGCGGCTTTCCGAGGGCCGCGGCGATGCGGAGCGCATACGGGTCGGACGGCGCAAGATAGGCCTTCGCGCTTTCCCAGACGGCTTTCGCCTCGGGTTCCATGCCGGCCTGCTTGAGGTTGAGTCCCGCGAAATACCGGAACTTCAGGTTCGCGGGTTCCCTGGCGAGGGCTTTGTCGAACCAGTCACGCGCCTCGTCGGCCTTTCCCTGCTCCATCGCCAACTGGCCGATATTGAACATCGCCGGGGCGTAGGAAGGATTCGCGGAGAGGGCTCGTTTCCAGCATGCTCCGGCCTCGGCGAATCTGCCGAGCTTCGCGTAGACCAGGCCCGTCTCGTCGAACACCTGGGCGGTCGCCTTGTTTTCCGATGCGAGCTCGTTCAGCGCCTGAAGCGCATCGTCGGTGCGGCCGGCGAACTGGAGGCACCGGGCGCGCAGCAGGCGCGCGCGAAGGTCGTCCGGCGAGCCGGAGAGGTAGGTTTCGACGAGGGCGAGAGCGTCCTCGTGCCTGCCCATGCGCTCGTACAGCGTCGCCTGGCGCAGTTTCGCCCAGGCGGCGTCGGGATGGGCGGCAAGATACGTTTCGAGAAGGGCCTGCTGTCCGGCCAGGTCGCCGGCCGACTCGAGCCGGGCCAGCTTTCGGACGGTGTCGGCGTCGGGCTCGTCGGACTGGTCCGACGAAGGGCTTTCTGCCTGGCCGACGGGGATGGTGTTCGCGAGATCGGCCTTGAGCGTCAGCGCCTCTGCATTTCGGGGAGCGAATTCGAGCACCTGCTCGACCTGTCGGAGCGCGCCGCGCACGTCACCCATGCGTCTCAGCAGGGACGCGTAGGAAACGAGGCCGGCCTCGAAGTTCGGATGGGCATCGACCAACTCTTTCAGCTCGCGCTGGGCCTCGACCAGGCGATCGCCGTCCATCAGGAGCTTCGCGAGGTCGAGCCGAGGCATCGGACTGTCGGGAATGATCCCGATGGCCTCCCTGAACGCCTTTTCGGCTTCAGCCGGCCGGCCGGCCGAAGCCTTCGTTTCGCCCAGGCGCCTGTATGCTTCGGCAAGTCGTTTCTCGGTCTGCCGGGGCTCGTATTTCATCGCCAGACATCGTTTCCAGAGTCGAATCGCTTTTTCCGGGTCTCCCGCTTCGAGCGCCCCGGCCGCATCGGCGTCGAGAAGGCCCGCCAACCCCTGACGCACGCTCGCATCGCCCGGTTGCAGGACTTCGGCCTTTTCCAGCGCCTTTTTCACGTCCTCGTCCGGGCGGTTCAGCGCGACGAGGCTGCGCGCCAGCAAGCGATGTGCCTCCCCGTCGGCCGGATGGCTTTCGATCCGCTTCCGGGCGAGCCGTTCAGCGGTCTTCGCGTCGCCCCGGTCGAGCGCGGCGCGGATACGAGCGTTGGCCTCGCTTCCCGGGATCTCCTTCCCGCTCTTTTCCGGCCGTTCGACGGTCGCGGAGACCGGGTTCCGACGCCGGCCGCCACCGCCGCAGCCCGCGAGGGTCGTGGCCAGGAGAGCTACCGAAAGCCCCCCGATCAGAAGAGGAGTTCGCATGAAACGCATGGGGAAAAACCTCCGTGAGGGGCTTCGGATCTTGCCTAGATGAACAGTTCGCTGACGGAGCGCTTGTCGTAGATGCGCTGGATGGCTTCGCCCACCAGCCGCGACAGCGAAATCGTGTGAACGCGACACTTCTTGCGCTTTTCCTCGTCGACCGGAATCGAGTCGGTCGTCACGATCTCGGTCACGGCGGAGGGCGCGATCCGCTCGGCAGCCGGGTCGGAGAGGAGGGCGTGAGTGCAGCAGGCGATGATCTTCTTCACGCCTTTTTCGGAAAGAGCTTCGGCGACCCTGACCAGCGTGCCCGCCGTGTCGATGATGTCGTCGATGATGATGACGTCGCGGCCCTTGACCTCGCCGATGACGTTCATCACGACGGCCTTGTTGGCTTCGGGGCGACGCTTGTCGATGATCGCGAGAGGCAGACCGAGCCTGTTGGCGAACGCCCTGGCGCGGTGAACGCCGCCGGTGTCGGGCGAGACGATGACCGTGTTCGAGAGGTCCGAACTCCGGAAATGGTCGGCGAGCAGGGTCGAGGCCGAGAGATGATCGACGGGGATGTCGAAGAAGCCCTGGAGGGCGGGGTCATGCATATCGACCGATACAATACGCCCGGCGCCGGCCGTGCAGATGAGGTTGGCGACGAGTTTCGCGGTAATCGGCTCGCGGCCGGTGCTCTTCTTTTCCTGGCGGCTGTAGCCGAAATACGGCACGACGGCCGTGACGCTGCCGGCCGAGGCGCGGCGGAGCGCGTCGATCGTGATCAGCAGGCGCATCAGGTTGTCCGTCACCGGCGGACAGGTCGGCTGGATGATGAACGTGTCGCAGCCGCGCACCGACTCGTCGATGCGGCAGTACAACTCGCCGTCGGCGAACTTGTTGTGCATGATCCTGCCCTCGCGGACCTGCAGATACTCGCAGATCGACTGTACAAGCTTGGGATTCGCGGTGCCGGAGAAGATCTTCACCTGCTTGCCGTTGACCATGACCTTCGATGCCTCCGTTGGCTCGTTCGGGGCCGGGCTCAGGCGGGCTCGTTCCCCGAGATGTTCGTGAATGGTGAAAGGGTCACGCCGTCGCGGACGGTCGCGCGGTCGATCACGCTGAATCTGACGACGGCGCCGTCGCCGACGTTCGAGTCCGAAATCATCGTCTGGGGGCCGATGACGGCGCGACGTCCGACGGAGGTCGCGCCGGTCAGCGTCGTTCCAGGCCAGACGACGGTCTCTGCGCCGATCGTCACGCCGGGCTCGATCCAGGTCTGGCCGGGGTCGAGAATCGTCACGCCGGCCGCCATGTGACGTTCGAGCACCTGGCGGCGCAGGATGTCGCCCACCATCGCCAGGTCGGCGCGGCTGTTGATGCCGAGGGTCGACCGCTCGTCCCGCTCCCGGATCGCGAGAACGCGCTTTCCGTCGGTCGTCAGCATCCCGACGATGTCCGTCAGGTAGTATTCCTTCTGATTGTTGCGGTTGGTCAGCTTGAAGAGCCGCTCGTAGAGCGCCGGGCCGTCGAAGAGATAGATCGCCAGGTTCACTTCCCTGATTTTCTTCTGGTCGTCGGAGCAGTCCTTGGCCTCGCGAATCTCGGTCACGTTGCCGTCCCGGTCTCGCAGGATGCGGCCGTATCCGCCCGGTTCGGCCATGTCGAGAGTCATCATCGTGCAGGCCGGCCGCTCGCGCAGGTGCGTCTCGACCATGGTGCGAAGGGTGTCGCGCGACAGGAGGGGCGTGTCACCGCACACCACGAGCAGATGTGCGGGCGGCGTCGGGCAGGCGCGGGCGAAGCACTGGGCCGCGTGGCCCGTTCCGAGCTGCTCGGGCTGTTCGACAAACATGGTCCCGTCGTCGCGCAGCGCCTCGATCAGGCGCTCCTTGCCGAATCCCACGACGACATGGACCGGGTCGGCGCCGATCGAGCGCACCGTGTCGATGACGTATCGGACCATCGGGCGGCCGAGAATCGGGTGGAGGACCTTCGGCAGGTCGGATTTCATCCGGACCCCTTTGCCGGCGGCGAGAACGAGGGCGGTGATGCTGTCGGCAGCCATGCTGGCGACCTCCCGGGGCGTTCAGTTCACACAGGGTTGAAAAAAAAGAGCTGGGGCGCCAGGATTCGAACCTGGGAATGCATGCTCCAAAGGCATGTGTCTTACCGCTTGACGACGCCCCAAAAAGCGCTCGGAAGAGCTCGCGAGCACGGGCTACACGGTAGCACAAAACCGCGTTTCCTGCAACGGTCAGGGACGGGCGAGTTCGTCCTCGTAGGCGCGGAGGATGCTCGCCTGGATGCGGCCGCGGAGTTCGCCGGTCACGGGGATGACGAGGTCATGGAAACGCCCGTCCGGGGCGCGGCGCGCGGGCATGCTCACGAAGAGGCCTCGCGGGGTTTCGATCACTTTGAAGTCGCGGATCGCCAGTTCGCCGTCGAACGTGACCTCGGCGAAGGCTCGCGTCTGTCCCTGAGGGGTTTTCAGCCGGACGATCCTGATGTCGGTGATGTTCAAAACTTCAGGATGAATTCGGTCCAGACCTTCTGGTCGCTGGCCGGCTTGCGGTCTTTCGTCTCGGACGGGCTCGTCTCGTTGCGATACCCGGCCTTGATGATGACGTCCTGGCCGGCCTGGACGATACCCTCGACCTGGACGTTCTCGTTGGGATCGAACGTCTCGATCTCGGAGCGCTTGTAGGAAACCTTGCCCTGGAGCGAAGGCATGAAACTGTAGATGGCCTCGAGATAATAGTTTCTGAGGGCCAGGGCGGAGACGTCGTCGTTCGCCGCATGCGCGTCGATGGGCCGGACCAGTTCGTCCTGCGCGGTTTTCGGCATCGCGGGGGCCACGCGGTTCGCCTGAACGACCGGGCTGGCCTGCGGCCTGACCGACGAGGTCTGGAGAGGGTTCTTCACGACCGTGGCATGGTCGATCTCGCCGTAGAGCGAGAGGCGGCCGATTCGGCGAACGCCCGAGATGCGGGGGGAATCCTCCTGCGGCTGGGCGTAGCCAGTCATCAGAGTCAGCGTCGTATCGAACTCGTCCACGCCGATCCGGCGTGATTCGCGGATTCGGCGGAGGGGAATCTCGAAGGCGGAGGAATCTTCTTCGGCAAGCGAGGAACTCCGCAGAACCAGTTCCCCGGTGAAGGGCTGGGAAGAGGCTTCCGGCAGCTGAAAGCGCTCGGCGACGGTCTGTTCGACGCGCGGGGCGAGCAACTGGCTGTCGAGGGAGATGCGAAACTCGCCGAGGGGTTCGCTTTCCTGGGGGGTGGTGCGAATGGCAGGTTGGCCGGCGAGGTTGAATTTCATCGGAGAAACAGGCTGCGCAATAACGGAGCCGACCGCGCACAGCAACAGCGCGATCGCGACCGGGAGCCTGGATGCAAGATTCAACTGCCGAAGCATAGCTATTCCCTCAAAGGGAATAGTATATCACATATAAGGGAAAAGGCAAGGGAAAAGTGGCGAAAAAACCGCTTCAGTCCAGCTCCAGATCGCGATGTTTCCGGGAAACGAGCACCTGGGGATGCTCGAGCGTGTCGGCGAGATACTCGGCCATGGCGACCGACCGGTGCCGTCCGCCCGTGCAGCCGATCGCGATCTGGACGCGTGTTTTCGGTTCCTGGACGAACTGCGGGATCAGGTATTCGAGAAACTCCTTCAGCCGCCCGACGAACTGGCTTCCGACTTCGGAGCCGAGGACGAAATCGGCCACTGGCTTGTCGAGCCCCGAAAGGTATTTCATCTCGGGAACGTAATAGGGATTCGGCAGGAACCGCACGTCGAACACCATGTCGGCATCGAGCGGGATTCCGTGCTTGAATCCGAAGCTCACGATGACGAGCGACATGGACTGGGATGCGGATTCGTAGTCGATGATCTTGCGGATCTCGTCGTACAGCTCGTGCGAGGAGAGTTCCGAGGTGTTGATGATGAAGTCGGCTCGCGCGCGAATCTCGGCCAGCCGTTTCCGTTCGTATTTGATGTCGTCGACGATGCGCCCGCCCGAACTGAGCGGGTGTTTGCGGCGGGTTTCGGAGAACCGCCTTACGAGAATGTCGTCTTCGGCCTCGAGGAACAGGATCCTGACCCTGACCCCCATGTTTTCGAGCTGCTGAAGCGATTCATTCATGCTCTCGAAGAACTTGCCGCCGCGGATGTCGATGACGATCGCGACCTTGGTGATTTTCCCGTGAGTGTCGTAGCAGAGCTGGGCGAATTTCGGCAGGAGCGTCGGCGGAAGGTTGTCGATCAGGAAATGGCCGGCATCCTCGAAGAACCGGCTGGCCTTCGTCAGGCCGGCGCCGGAGAGCCCCGTGATGATCGTCATCATGAGGTTCGGCGACGGGGTTCCGGGAGACTGGGTCTGTGAAAGGGATTCCATGGTGTCTTTCGCCTCCGCGCTCAGGTGAACAGGTCCAGGACGAGGCCCCGGATCTCGTCGAGAGAGCCGAGAAGCGCCAGGGCCTTGTCTTTCTGGAGGGATTCCCGCGTCATGCCGTCGACATCGTGTTTCACGGTCTCGACGAGCTGATATACCTTCTGCTGGCCGTCTTTCATGCTGCCAAGTTCCTGCCGAAGCGAGAACGTTTCTTTCGAAACACGGTCCAGATACTGGGCGACAGCGTCCTTGTAATCGTCGAGCTTTTCTTCGTCGGGGGACCGGAAGAATGCGTCGCCGATGGAGCGCACCTTGTCGAGCATCTGGCGCAGATCGCCGTCGAGCACCTGGCGCCTGGCGCTTTTCACCGCCGAACCGAAACCGGCGCGATCCGCTCCGCCCGCCGGTCCCGTGGATTTTTTCGCCGCCTCGCGCCGCGCCGGATCGACGGCGGGTCCCTTCACCTTGATGTCAACCATGGAACGGCTCCGTGCCCGTCACAATTCCGTTCCGCACAGGACGACGCGGTTACGGCCCTGCCCCTTGGCCTGGTACATCGAACTGTCGGCCTTCTGAATGAGCTCGTCCTTCGAATCGGCGTTCAGCGGGAAGCCGGCGACGCCGATCGAGATGGTGCAGTGCAGGGGCGGCTGGCCCGGCGCGAGGGCGGGGAACTCGAACTTCGCCGTGTCGCGCCTGATGCGTTCCGCGACGATGCGGGCATCCGACTGGGTCGTCTCGGGCAGGATGATGACGAACTCCTCGCCGCCGTAGCGGGCCGCGATGTCCGTCGATCGGATGTTGCGCCGCAGGATCAGGCTGACCTCGCGGAGAATGATGTCGCCCTGCTGGTGCCCGTACTGGTCGTTGATCATCTTGAAATGGTCGATGTCGCAGAGAAGCAGCGACAGGGTGGAGTTGTATCTGCGACTCCGCTTCACTTCCTCGTCGAGGCGGAGCTGGAAGTAGCGATGGACGTACAGTTTCGTGATCGAGTCGGTGATGGCGAGCGAGTAGAGACGGGCGTTCTCGTAGGCGATGACGGCCTGGGAGGCCAGCGTCGTGAAGAATTCGAGATCGTTTTCGGTGAAGGGTTCGCCGTTGATCTTCTGGCCGATCTTCATCACGCCGTAGATCTCGCCCTCTTTCAGGAGCGGGATGTAGACGGAGAACGGCAGCATGCGGTTCACGGCGAGGTAGCTCTGGAAATTGGATGCCTTCGTGAGCTCGTGAGAAAGGATCGGCTTTTTTTCCTTCTCGAGGGTGGTCATGGCCCATGACTCGGCGGGGTCCTTGCACAGCCCGTCGACCTCTTCCGATGAGATGCCCTTGAACGCCTTCACCTCGAGGTCCGGCCGGTCTTCCGCGGAGAGCATCAGCACGCCCTTGTTGGCCCACACGGTCTCGAGAAACATGTCAATCGAGCTTTTGATCAGCTCTTCGAGGTTGAGGGTCGAGCTGAGCACTTTGCCGGCCTGCTGGAGCGCCATCAGGTTGAACACCTTCCGGTCGAGTTCGTTCTTCGTTGCCTCGGACTTCTCGTAGAGCGTCGCATTGTTGATCGAGGTGCATGCGAGGCCGACGACGGCCTGGATCAGCTGCCGGTCTGCATCGGAATAGGCGCTTCCGTCCTTTTTCTCGCCCAGAACCACGATGCCGACGAAATGGTCCTTGATGCGCATCGGGAACAGGGTCCGGATCGACCGGACGGCGTCGGTTTCGAACTCGGCGGCCATCAGGGTCAGATCGGTCTCGGCCGGCGACCAGCACTCCTCCTGGGATAATATACTTGAAGCTATTTTATTATCCGAGTAGAACCGGAACTTCGCGAACAGCTCGGGCGGAAAGCCGAGAAGGTCCTTGATCGTGATCATGTCGGTGCGGTCGTTGTAGAGCATGATCGCCGCGCCGGCCGTCCCGATGCGCTCCATGAATAGTGTCAGAAGCGTCCGGATCAGGGAGTCGATGCTGAGCGTGGTGCCCATCGAGCGGCTGGCGGAGTACAGGACGGACAGCGAATCGACCTTCTGGGCCAGCTCCTTGTTCATGCTGCTGATCGTCTGCATGTAGTTCTCGATCGCGCCCCGCGATTCGACGAGGGTGCTGACGATCTTCGACATCCCCTGATGGACGTCCTGGACCGCGGCGAATTCGATCTTCTCGAGACTCTGGTCGAAATCGCCGTCGGCGATGTTGTCCGATATCTCGACGAACCGGCGGAGCGGTTTCATGATGCTCCGGTAGACGATGACCTGGACGACCACGGCGGTCGCGGCCGCGATAGCCACGTACGGCACGAGGGGCAACTCGACGCCGTTTTTCCGGAAGATGAACCAGCCTGCCACCCAGACGGTGAGCAGGTAGGCCTGGATTCGCAGGGTGAAATTCATGCCGGGGCCTCACAGCCGAGATTCAGGGCGAACCGGGCGTTGAGGGCGGCCGAAACGTCGCGGGCAATCTGCGCGACGTCGCGGTCGGCAGGGATGACGAGGTAGCGTTCCGGCTCGGAAGCGGCCGCCGCGAGATATCCTTCCCGGACGCGGCGGTGAAACGCGAGCTCTTCGGACTCGATGCGGTCGGGGGCGCCGCGGCCGGAGGTTCTGACACGCTCGAGCCCTTTTTCGGGCGGCAGGTCGAACAGAACCGTGGCATCGGGCAGGAACCCGGAGCCGAGAAAATCGATATGCAGCTTGCGGATCGCGGCGACGTCGATCCCGCGGCCGTATCCCTGGTAGGCGAGACTGCTGTCGAAATAGCGATCGCACAGAATGATGCAGCCGCGCGCTTTCGCCGGCTCGATGACTTTTTTCCAGTGTTCCGTGCGCTGAGCGAGCATCAGAAACACTTCCGTCTCGGGCTCCAGGGAGACGCCGGTTTTATCCAGGAGGATGCTCCGGATGCGGTCGCCGGCGGTCGTACCGCCCGGTTCGCGCGTAAGAATCACGGTTCGTCCGACCGCTTCGAGTTCGGCCGCAAGCCGCCTGATCTGGGTGCTCTTGCCGCTGCCTTCGGGCCCCTCGAACGTGATGAACAGCCCCGGCGATCGGCTCGGGGCGGTTGTTCCGGCGGCAGGCGGATGCATCATCGGATCGAAGACGTCGTTCAGCCCAGCTCGAAAAACTCGTTGAGCTTCGTGAGGCGGAAGACGTTGAGAACGGCTTCCGTCGGGTTGGCGATGACCATGCGTCCCTGGCTTCGAAGGATTTCCTTCTTGAGGTAGACGAGCATGCCGAGCCCCGAGCTGTCGATGTATCCGACGCTGTTCATCTCGATCACGTACGTCCAGACGCCCTCCTCGAGCTTCTCGAGAACGGTCGACTTGAGCGTCTTCGCCTGATGGACGTCCAACTCTCCGTCGAGGACGAAGGTCGTGCGCTGATGCGCCGCATCCCGCTGTATGTCTATCTTCACATGGGGCCTCCGGTCGTGAAAAGAGGTTTCAGCAATTTTACCATACGCAAGGTCACCATCCCCGTGGGGGGGTCTGTTGAATATACCACGTCATCCATGATGTTGCGCATGATATAAACGCCGAGCCCTCCGCCTTTGTATTCATCGAGATCCGGGAGGGGGATCGAATCAGGATTGAACCCGGAATCTTCATAGATCACGCGAATCAGGTAGAGCATCGGGGAAATCTGGATCGTGACCCCGAATTTTTTCGTCGGATCGTATTTGAACGCATGCTTGATGACGTTCGTGCATGCCTCGGTCACGGCGAGCTTGATGTCGTTGAGCAGGGTCTCGTCGAGAAGCATCGAATGGGCGCTTGCCTCGAGAAGACGCCGCACGAGGGCAAGGCAACGCGGATTGCCCGACAGTTCGAGATCGACGAGCGTCGTCCTGTCAGGCGCCGAATCAATCAACTTGTCTATATCGTATCCGCCGGAAACGGGCACCTTGGGCAAGATCCTTTCCAGGCGCGTCAGATCTTCAGGGCCAACTCCGGTTCCGATAGTATCACGGCCTGTCGAATCGCGTCCACCCGTGCCGCACGACCGAGCTCGCGATACATTTTCGCGAGCAGCATCTGGTATTCGACCGCATGAGGGTCGAGAAAAACGGCCGTCTCCAGATGTTTTGCCGCCCGGTCCGTCTGGGCGAGGTCTTCGAAGCCGAGATAGCATCGGGCGACCGCCGCATGGGCGGGGGCCAGGTCGGGATGTTCCCGCGCGATCTTCTCGCAGAGTTTCAGGTTCTGGTTCAGCGCCCGGAGCCGATCGGCGCCCTTGAGGAACTCGAGTTGCGCCTCCATCAGCCCCCAGCGCGACCACTGCGGCGCATCGGCCATCGAGGCGGCCTTGTTCCAGCTCAGGAGGGCCCGGCGCGACCATTCCTCGCGCTGCGTCGAGCGGCGCGCCATGATCGTCTGGGCGACGGCGAGATCGTATGCGGGCCAGGGGTCGATCTGGGACGCCTTCACCTGTTCCTGGACCGTTCCGAGGAATTCCATCAGCAGGTTCTTCCCGCCGGCCTCGCTCTCGTGCGACATCATCTCGACGATCCGGCGCCGGTACAGGCCGTTGTCGGGAAACAGGTTTTTGAGAGAGGTGTAACAGCGCCGCGCGTCCCCGTAGAACTGGAAGTTCTCGTGGAGTTTCGCCAGCGCAAGGAGTTGGGTCGGATCGGAACTCTGCCTGACCACTTCCTGCAAATGGTGCGCCGCCTTCTTCACGTCCCCCCGGGCCCGGAAGACCAGCGTCAGGCCTCGCTGAGCCCACGGATCGTCGCCGTTGCGGTACAGGGCCTCCTCGAATAATTCCTGGGCCTTCGCCAGCGCCTCGGTCTGGGAACGGGTTCCCATGCCGAAGATATACTGCGCGAATCCCTCGACCAGCGCCGGCACCGGGCTGTTTTTGCCGAGACCGGACAACTCGGCCTGCACATGCTTCATCAGCGAACCGAGCATGTCGCGCTCGAACCGGTCTCCTTTGACCTGGCCGCGCTTGAGTCTGAGGAGCGCGATATGCGTCTCGACGTCGCCCGGCTGATCTTTCAGCGCCGAAGCCAGGAGCTCGATCGCAAGCGTCTGCTTTTCCTCGCTCTCATACACCCGCGCGAGCTGGCGGCTCACCCATACGTCGCGCGGATCGGCGGCGCGCACCTTCGAGAGCATCTCCGAGGCGCGGCCGAACGCGCCGATGCGAAGGCAGACGTCGGCAAGAAGCCGCATCCAGGCTGTTTCGCGCGGAACGAGTTCGAGAGCCCGGTCGAGCCGCTCGACCGCGGTGAGAAGAAACCGTTTTTTAATCGCCTCGCGCGCCTGTTGAACGAACTGCTCGCCGTCGGCCCGGGCTTTCTCGATGCGGATAAGTTCGGGCGCCTGGTAGGCCCGGGCGCAGGTCGGATCGAGATGGGAAGCGGTTTCGAACGCTTTCTCGGCCTCCCTGAACTTGCCGAGCCGGATCAGGGTCTCACCCAGGTCGCACCAGGACTCGGGCGTGGCCTGGCCGGCCTCGATGAACGCCTTCTGCGCCTTCGCGACGCGCGCGAATTCGCCTTGGGCGCGGGCGCAACGGATCACGCCTTCCAGGGCCCAGGCGGTCCCGGGAACGCTTTCGAGGAACCGCTCGTATTCGGCGAGGGCTTTCGCCGTGTCGTTTTCGGCCTCGAGAATTTCGCACAGCATCCGGACGATCCCGGGATGATGCGGACTGCAACTGCGGGCTCGCTCGAGCTCGCTTTTCGCCCGGCCGGGCCGGCGTCTCTTCTGATAATATTCCGCCAGCGATAGAAACACCTCGCCGTCGCGCACGTTCTGCCGGTGAATCCGTTCGAACAGCTCTTCGGCTTTCTCCTCCATCCCCATGTCGCCGTAGAGGCGGCCCATTTCGAGGAGAACCGGGATTCTCGTCGGAGCCGCCGCCAGGGCCCGCTCGAACTCGAGCATCGCCTGGCCGCGCTCGCCGCTTCCCAGGTATGCCCGGCCCAGGCCGAGCCGGAGCTCGAAATCGTCCGGAAATTTCGCCAGAGCGTCCCGGTAATGGCGGATCGCGCCGTCGTGGAACGACTGGGCCATCATCGCCTGGCCGAGCAGGAGGAACATCTCGCGCGACTCACCGGTCTGCTTGCGGTACGCGGTCAGGTCGATCTGCGCCGCGACCGCATCTCCGAGACTCAGCTCGATCTCGGAAAGCCTGAGAAGAATCTCCGGCTTGCGCGGCGCCGCGTCCCGCAGCCGCTGAAGCCGGTCGAGCGCCTTCTGGCGCCGGCCGGACTCGTGGAGGATCCTGGCGGCCTGGAGGTCCGCCTCGATATCGCCGCCCGGGCTCAGCTTTACGACCGTGTCGAGCGCGGCCAGCGCCTCGTCGTGCCGCCCCAGCGTCTCGAGGATCTCGGCGCCGAGCCGGTGGATGCGGACGTCGTTCGGCGCGATGGCCTTGGCCGCCCGAAACGTCGAAAACGCCCGTTCTCCCTTTCCCGAGGCGAGCAGAGCCGCGCCGAGTCGCAGATACGCATCGGCAGAGGTCGGCGACCGTTTCACCTCGGCCGTCAGAGCCTCGAGCTCGGCGGGGGTGACGGCGCCGGACGCGCGTCCCCGCGGCGCCGACGGCGAAGCGGATTCGGGCGTTCCTTCGACGGACGATTCGAGGCGGGCTCCGCACGAACCGCAGAAACGGCGGTTGGGCTCGTTCGGCTGGGCGCAGGTTGGACAGACCGGCATGGCTTACATCTCCTGGGGCGCTTCGATGCCAAGCAGGTCGAGGCCGAGCGCCAGGGTTCGCCGCGTGATGCGGCACAGGGCGAGGCGCGACCTGCGTTGCTGCGGGTCGGCCGCCACGAGCACCGGGCACTGATCGTAAAAGCCCGAGAATGCGGTCGCGAGGTCGAACAGGTAGGTGCACAGGGTGTGAGGTCGCAGATCGGCTTCGACCGAGGCAACGACGTCCGCGAACTCCAGGAGCTTCAAACCGAGCGCCCGTTCTGCCGGCTCGACGAGGACGGGATCGCCGAGATCTTCGGCATCCGCGATTCCTCCCTTGCGGAAGATCGAGCAGATGCGGGCATGCGCGTATTGCAGATACGGCGCGGTGTTGCCCTGCAGAGCGAGCATGCGGTCGAACGAGAATATATAGTCATTATTACGGTTCTGACTCAGATCGGCGTATTTGACGGCGCCGATGCCGACGGCTTTGGCGACGCGGCGCTTCTGCTCTTCGGGCAGATCGGCGTTCTTCTCGCAGACCGTGGCGTAGGCGCGTTCAACGGCTTCCGAGATGAGGTCGGAGAGTTTCACGTTCTCGCCGCTGCGCGTCTTGAGAGGCTTGTTGTCCTCGCCGAGCACGCTTCCGAACGGCACGTGTTCGAAGCTGACGGAGGTCCCGTCGGCCCGTTTCGTCCAGCCGCAGACCGTCGCCACGTCGAACACCTGCGCGAAGTGCAGAGCCTGGCGGGCGTCGGTCACGTAGATCACGCGATCAGCGGCCAGCTCGTTCACGCGATAGATCACCGCCGCCAGGTCGAACGTCTCGTAGTTGTAGCCGCCGTCGGACTTCTGGACGATGACGGGAAGCGGGCTGCCGTCCTTCGCCTTGAAATGCTCGAGGAACACGCACCGGGCGCCCTGCGACTCGACGAGCCGGCCGGCCTGTTTTACGGCTTCGACCGCCGCCGCCAGGCGGTCGCGGTAGAAGCTCTCGCCGCACTCGTGCTCCGGCGTCAGTCTGACGCCCAGCTCGGCGTACATGCGATAGACCTCGGCCATCGAGACGCGGGTCACGGTGCGCCAGTCGCGGAGCAGCTGCTCGTCCCCGTTCTGAAGCTTCACGAGGATGTCGTGACACGTCGCGGCTGCGGTCGGGTCTTCCTTGCAGGCGGCCGTCGCATCGCGATACAGCGTTTCCAGCTTCGCGAGGGTCAGTTCGGACTCGACCGGCACGCCGCGGGCTTCGATGTCGCGCAGGAGCGGGCCGGCCTTCCAGATGACCATGGCGATGGGCAGTCCCCAGTCGCCGAGATGATTCTGGCGGATCACCTTTTCACCGCGGGCTTCGAGCACGCGCGAAAGCACGTCGCCGATGATGGTGGAACGAAGATGGCCGACATGCATCTGCTTCGCTATATTCACGCTCGAATAATCGATGACGACGGTCTGGGGCCGGTCTTCGCGCCGCACGCCCAGGTCGGCCTGCTTCGCGGTTTCAGCGAGCACGCGGCCGATGACGGCCGTCTTGAGAAACATATTGATGAAGCCCGGCGGCGCGACCTCGATGCGGTCGAACCAGTCGGTCTCGGTCCGGAGAATCGCGGCGATCTCCTCGGCGAGTTCGAGCGGCCGTTTCTTCGCGGGTTTCGCCAGGCGCATGGCGGTGTTCAGGGCGAAGTCGCCCTTCGAACGGTCGGGCGGCACCTGGAGATCGAAGACGCCGGCCGGGTCGACGCCGTACCGGCGCACCGTTTCCGTCAGTTTCGCTGCGATCAGGGCGGTCAGGGGCTTTTTCACAAACGGTCTCCTGGAACTCGGGCACCCGCGGGGGATGCCGGGATGGACGACGGCGGCTCAGGCCTTGGAGCGCATGATCAGCCACACGCCGATGCTGCCGATGATGAAGTTCGGCAGCCAGACGCCCACGAAGGGCGACACGTAACCACCGGTGGCGAAGGCCTTTCCGGCGGCGAAAAAGACGTAGTACAGGAAAATGATCACGACCGACATGCCGATCCCGATGCTGGTGCCGGAGCGGCTCGTCTGCGTGCCGAGCGGCGCGCCGAGAAGAACGAAGATCAGGCTCGCGAACGGAATCGAGGTCTTGGTCCAGAACTCGATCCAGTTCTGCTTCAGGGCCTTGCCGGTCAGTCCCTTGCCCTGGAGGTCCTGGATGTAGGCATAGAGCTCGCCCAGGTTCATCCGGCGGGGGTCCTTGTTGTCCGGCACGTCGTCGGGGTTCACGTAATGCGTGTCGATCGGGTAGTCGAGCGTGTCGAAGTAGGTGTAGTGATAATCGGCGCCGGAGCTGCGAAGGTCCGAGATGCGGCCGTTCCAGAACACGCACTTCCCGTCGGAGATCCGGGCTTTCGCGGCCTCGATGACCCGCGGGTAGTTCTTCGCCTGGCCTTCGTACATGATGACGCCGAACATGTCGCGGGTTTCCTTGTCGAACTCCTGAACGAAGAATTTCCGTCCGGGACCGGCCTCGAAGAACCGGTTCGCGGCGATCTTCGGAAGGGGCCGCTTGAGCGTGACCTCGCGCCTGAACAGTTTGCTGAACTTGTCGTTCGCGACCGGCACCACTTTCTCGTTGAACAGAAACGTGACGCCCGTGACGGCGATTCCGGCGACGACGGCCGGCATCGCGATGCGCGTGAAGCTGTACCCGCCCGCCTTCATGGCGATGACCTCGGAATCGGACGAGAGGCGGCCGAACGCCACGAGCGTGCCGAGCAGGATGGCCATGGGAAAGCTGATGACGAGGGTGGGCGGAAGATTGTAGACGAAGAACAGGAAGACGACCGAGGGAGGAACGCCCTTCGTGAAAATGAGGTTGATCAGCTCCATCATCAGGTCGATCAGCCAGATCGCGACGAAAAACGCCATTCCGAACAGGAACGGCTGCAGGAGCTCGGCAAAGATATAGCGATCGATCGTCTTCAGCATGTTTCCTACCGCGTCGGCGGGTTCGTCCGAACCCTCACTGTACCGTGACGCGACGGCAATTGCAACAGGAAACTCTTGCTCTGCGTCGGATTTCCTGCCACAATTGGAAAACGGATATGGGCATCGAAATCGAACGGAAATTCCTGGTCACCGGAGATGCTTGGCGCACGGGCGCGCGGGGCGTATTCTATCGTCAGGGATATCTTTCGACGGCAAAGGAACGGACCGTCCGCGTCAGAATCGCCGGCGACCGCGGGTTTCTCACCATCAAGGGGGAATCCTCCGGCGCGGCCAGGGCGGAGTACGAGTATGAGATCCCCGCCGTCGACGCCCGGGAGATGCTCGAGCGTCTCTGTGAAAAGCCCCTCATCGAGAAAACGCGGTATACCGTCGCATTCGCCGGCAGGAAGTGGGAGATCGACGAGTTTGCGGGCGAGAACGAAGGTTTGATAGTCGCTGAAATAGAATTTTCCGGCGAAGGCGTTCACTTCGAACTTCCCTCCTGGGCCGGCCGAGAAGTGACGGGCGACCCCCGCTATTTCAACTCCAGCCTGGCCCGGAACCCCTGGCGGAACTGGAACACCGCCTGACGGTCACTTTGCGTGATTGCCCGGGAACGCCGCCGTCACGTCGGACGGCAGGCTCGGCCCGAACTCCTTCAGCCTGCGCTCCAGGTCCTCCCGGGCACTCGGCTCGATCGCGTAAAATGCGACCGTATCGCTGCCGCAGATGATGTTGTTTTCGATCTTCCACGTCGCCACCTGCGTCCAGGAGGCGGGAATGCCGCCGAACACCTTGTACCAGTCGGGGGTCAGGATCGCCGTTTCCGCGCCGGCCCGCCTGGCAAGCCGTTCGATCGACTCCGTGGAGTATTCGTGGCGGATTCGGACGCGATAGACTTCGGGGCTGGCAAGGCCGAACAGGTCCAGGATGGGGGTGTCGGAGTAATAGGCGACGGCCCCGATATCGTTCAGGGCCACGGTCTTCCCGGTCCCCTTCGCCGCGAGAAATCGCGCCAGCTGCACCTGCTGGTCACCGATGTTCCGATACGCACGAGGGGTGTCGACCAGGGACAGCGCCGCCCGCGTGACGAACGGCCAGAACAGCACGCAGACGAGCGCGGAGAAAACGATCGAATGGAATTTCCGCCGATCGTCCCGCTGCGACGCATGAACGACGACGTCGTTCACGAAGGCCGGCAGGGCGGTCGTCATTCCGACCGCGATCAGGTAGGCTTCGTATCGGTAGAACCAGCCGACGCCGACGAATTCGGCATGGATGAGCGATGAGAGGGCGAACATGCCCGCGGCGCCGGCAAACCGGAACGACTCGTTCGTCCCTTCCCGTCTCGCGCGGATAAGCGTGTAGACGCCCAGCGCCATCATCACCAGCAGGGGTGGACAGACCAGGATTCGCATGGCGGCCTTCACCAGCGGTGTATACAGAAGCCACGACGGAAGTCCCTGGGCGAGCCCGACCGTTTTCACCAGGATCGACGCCGGCACGAAGGGCATTCTATTTACAATACTATATATTCCGAACAGAACCACTGGGAGGAGGGAAGCCAGAACCAGGGGGACGGCGAAATTCCATTTTCGTCTCCAGGCCAGCACTAGAAAGACCGGGGCAACCAGGGCCATGCTCTCATACCGCGTCGCAACCGTGAGCGCGGCGATTGCCGAGAGCGTCAGGAAGCCTTCGGAAGGCTTCGATGAATCGGGGCCAGGCCAGAGAAACTCCGCCGCCTTCAGGATGAAGAGAACCGCCAGCAGCGCATGCAGAAGATGCTCCATTCCCGAAAGGATGAGCGCCGGCGCGGGAATCGCGAACATGAGCGCGCACAGGAACGCGAAGCGGCGCCACGGCCGCCCGGCGTAGCCGTCCCAGGAGTCGCACAGCAGCGAATCGGCAACGGCGACCAGCAGACAGGCGAAGAGAACGTTCAATGCGAGCGGCGCCAGATCGCTTGCCCCGAAAATGCGGCACCAGAGGGCGAGAAGGATCGTCCAGAGAGGGGAGGAGGAGGCGGAGGAGAATTCGCGGGGTGACACGCCCCAGATGCCGTGCTCGGCGAGCGTTCTGCCGATCGTCAGGTGGATATAGGCGTCGTCCAGGGCGTAGACGAACGTGCCGTTCGCCGCGGTGCTGTCATACCAGCCGGCGAAGGCCGTGACGAACACGAGGCATATCACGGCGACGACGGGCCATCTCGACCTTCCGGTCATGACATCATTCCTCGCCCTGGGATTTCGAGGGCGGCGCCGGCGGGCGACCGCTCGGGAAAACGAAGCGGATGGCGTCGGCGACCGTCCGGACGCGGGTGATACCGGCGCCCTTGGGGGGGTCCCCGGCTTCCGAGACCAGGAAGCGCGTGAAGCCGAACCGGCGGCCTTCCGCCAGGCGGCGTTCGACGCCGGAGACCGGCCGGATGTCGCCCGAAAGCGTCAGCTCGCCGGCCATCAGGAGGTCGCGCGGCACCGGTTTGTCCCAGGCGCTGCCGACGAGGGCCATCGCGAGGCCGAGGTCGCCGCCGGGTTCGCCGAGCCGCAGGCCGCCCGCCACGTTCACGAAGACATCGCGGTTGTAGAATTTCAGCCCGCCGTGTTTTTCGAGCACGGCGAGCACGAGATGGAGCCGGTTCGAATCGATGCCCGACACCACGCGGCGCGGCATCGACAGGAACGAGTGGGTCACCAGGGTCTGCAGTTCGGCCAGGATGCAGCGGGATCCTTCGAGAAGCGGCACCACGACGACGCCGGGAGATTCGGTGCGGTGGCGGCTGACGAAGAGGTCGGACGGGTTCAGCACCGGCATCAGGCCGTTTCCCGTCATCTGGAACACCGCGACCTCGCCTGTGGCGCCGAATCGGTTCTTGAACACGCGCAGGATGCGAAAATTCGAATTGATCTCACCCTCGAAGTAGAGGACGGTGTCGACGATGTGCTCGAGCACCTTCGGGCCGGCGATCGCGCCTTCCTTCGTCACGTGGCCGATGATCATGACCGGCAGACCTCGGTCTTTGCCGAACTTCGTGAGGATGGCGGCGCACTCGCGCACCTGGGCGACCGCGCCGGGCGTGGCTTCGAGCTGAGGAGTGAACACCGTCTGGATCGAGTCGATGACGAGCAGGCGCGGCTGGTAGGTCATCACGGCCCCGAGCGCCGCGTCGATGTTCTGCTCGGAAACGAGGAAGATGTCCTTCCCGTTGCCGATGCCGAGCCGGTCGGCGCGAAGCTTGATCTGGGTCAGGGACTCTTCGCCCGAGATGTAGAGAATGGGCTTGATCGTCACCCCGAGCCGCGAGGCGAGCTGGAGCATGAAGGTCGACTTGCCGACGCCGGGCTCGCCGCCGATCAGGGTGATGCCGCCGGGAACGAGGCCGCCGCCGATCAGCTCGTCAAACGTATCGAAGCCGGTCGCGAAGCGGGCGGCCCGTTCCGCCTTCACGTCGTCGAGGGACTGGCACAGCGCGAGGTTCGCCGCCCCCGACTTGAAATCGTGCATCGTCGGGCGGCCGGCCGGGCCCGCGGCCTCGGCGACGATGGTGTTCCACTCCTCACACCCGCTGCACTGGCCCTGCCACTTGCTGTAACTCTGTCCGCACGTCTGGCACGCGTAGGTCACACCGTTCTTGCGGCCCATATCGTCTCTCCCTGCCTGTCTCGCTCCGGCACACCGGGCACCGATCAGGATATCACACCGCCGTCGTCCGGTCCGGCGCTTCCCCGCGCCGAATCAGCAGCCACCAGAACCAGGCCGCCCAGGCGAGCGGCAGGTAGGCGATCGCGAGCGGAAGACGATCCGAAAACGGCATGAACGGCATGAGGCCCGTCACAAGAAATACATATTTTGCTATTTTATAAGACGGCGCTCGCCCGAACGCCTCGACGGCCGCCGGTGTCAGGAGCAGGTAGGAATAACTCTTGAACCGCGGGACGACCAGAGCATAGGCGAGCACCGCGAGGAACACGGCCCGCCGGCGGGCCTCTTCTCCCTCTGCTGAGGCGCGATATCCGACCCTCCAGGTCGCCAGGCCGACGGCGAAGCTCACCAGAAGGGAGGGGATCAGCGCCTTTCCGGATGCGACGCTGCCGATCGGAACTCCCAGCAGATCACGCCAGAGAGCAACCTGGCTTTGGTTGTTCAGGCCTCTCTCGTCGATGGACGCGGCCAGGGAGAAAAACCTGCTCCACGACTCGGGCGCAACCGCGACCAGCACGCCCGTAAGGGCGGCGAGGCCCGCGACGGACATCGCCAGCGTGCGTCCGTGGCGCGGCGAACGCCAGGTTAGCAGAGAGATGAACGCCAGCGGCGCCAGCTTGGGCTGTCCGGCGAGAACGATCAGGGCGGCGAACCGCTCCGTCCGACCGTCGATCCAGGCTTCCAGAGCCAGCCAGACGAGGAGCGCCTCGAAAACGGCGATATTGCCCGCCCCCAGATCGGAAAAGAGGGCCCCGTGAAACCCCAGCATCGCGAACCAAACGAGGTTCCCCGCATGTTCCCCGACGATCCTCCTCCAGCATCGGATCAGCAGGATCAGCGCACCGACCTTCGCCGCGAGAAAAACCAGGTGGAAGAGCGGAAGAGGCAGCAGCGAGAGGATGCCGATGAACGGCAAGACCGTCGGCGGGTAGACGAACGGCAGGGGTGGCTTTCCCGTCATCTTCGTCAGGAGCATCAGGTCGTAGGGATCGGCGCCGGTCATCCAGGCCCGGCCGGCCCAGAAGTAGGCTTCGGTGTCCCACTGGAAGAGGCCCATCAAGGAGCCGGCTGCGACGGCAGCGATGAAGGCTGCAAGAACGATCAGATCCGGTCGACGCGCCAGGAGGGATGAATGCTGCGTCGGCGGCCGGTCAGCGGGCAACGGACCTGCTCCCGCGGCCGCGCTTTTCCGCTTTGGGTCTGGGTGAAGACGCCGGGCCCAGAATCTCGGCCAGGAAGCGGCCGGTCATGGACGCCGGGTTCGCGGCGAGGTCCTCCGGCGTGCCGGCGGCGATGATGCGGCCGCCGGCGTCGCCGCCTTCGGGGCCGAGGTCGATGACCCAGTCCGCCGTTTTCACGACGTCGAGGTTGTGCTCGACGACGACCACGGTGTTTCCCTTTTCCACGAGGCGGCTCAGAACCCCGAGCAGGCACCGCACGTCCTGGAAGTGAAGGCCCGTCGTCGGCTCGTCGAGGATGTAGAACGTCTGGCCTGTCGCCATACGGGACAGTTCGGTCGCGAGTTTGATGCGCTGCGCCTCGCCGCCGGACAGCGTGGTGCTGGCCTGGCCGAGCGTGATATACCCGAGACCGACGTCGCGGAGCGTTTCGAGCTTGCGTCTGAGGACGTAATGCGCCTCGAAGAAGGCGAGCGCGTCGTTCACGGTCATCGCGAGCACGTCGGCGATGTTCTTCCCCTTGAAGTGGACCTTCAGCGTCTCGTCGTTGAACCGCAGTCCTTTGCAGGCCTCGCAGGTGACGAAAACGTCGGGAAGGAAGTGCATCTCGATCTGGATCTGCCCCGATCCCTCGCAGACCTCGCACCGGCCGCCCTTCACGTTGAAGCTGAATCTGCCCGGCGTATAGCCTCGCGAGCGGGCTTCGACGGTCTGCGAGAACAGGGTGCGGATGGGGGAAAAGAGACCGGTATAGGTGCAGGGGTTCGACCTCGGCGTGCGGCCGATGGGATCCTGGTCTATATTTACCACTTTATTTATATGTTCGAGCCCGTCGAGTCCCGCATGCCCACCAACGTCGAGATGGGTCTTGACGAGGCGGTTCGACAGCAGCGGATACAGGGTGTCCGTCACGAGACTGGACTTGCCCGAGCCCGAGACGCCGGTGATCGCGATCAGCCGGCCGAGAGGGAACTCGACGTCTATATCTTTCAAATTATTATGTCGTGCGCCTCTGAGCGTCAGGGTCTTCCCGTTCCCCCCGCGCCGCGTATCCGGCGGCGAAATTCGCTCGATGCCTGCCAGGAAACGCCCCGTGAGGCTCTCCCGGTCGGCCGCGACCTCGGCCGGAGTCCCTTCCGCGACGAGTCGCCCGCCTTCGGTTCCGGCCCCGGGCCCCAGGTCGACGAGGTGATCGGCTTCGAGCATGATCTCGTGATCGTGCTCGACGACCAGCACGGTGTTTCCGAGACTGCGCAGGCTTTTGAGCGTGTCGATCAGACGCCGGTTGTCGCGCGGATGCAAGCCGATGCTGGGCTCGTCGAGCACGTATGTGATGCCGACCAGCGCCGATCCGATCTGCGTCGCCAGGCGGATGCGCTGCGCCTCGCCCCCAGACAGGGTGTGGGCCGGCCTCGCGAGCGTCAGGTAATCGAGGCCGACGTCGTTCAGAAACCGCAACCGGCTGCGGATCTCCTCGAGGATCTTCTTGCAGATGAACGCCTGTCGCTCGGTCAGAACGAGCTTCTCGAAAAACCGGACCAGGCTCCCGACCGACATCTGGGTCAGCCCGTGAATGCTGAGGTTCTCGACGGTCACCGCAAGGGCGGCCGGGGAGAGGCGCTTCCCGGCGCACCCGGGGCACGGGAGCTCGCGCATGAACCGCTCGTACCAGGCGCGGGCTTCGTCCGACGGCGTTTCGCGGTATCGCCGCTCGAACATGGGAATGATTCCTTCGAAAGGCTTCTTGAACGTCGCCGACATGCGGCGACCCTCGTAGAACACCTCGATTTCGTCCGTTCCCGACCCCTTGAACAGAATATCCATGACTTTTTTCGGGAGCTTCTCGACCGGGGTGTGCAGCGAAAAGCCGTAATGCTTCGCCAGGCTGTCGAGCCAGTGGCCGAGAATCGTCTCCTCGCCCGTGCCCATCGCCTTGAGGGCGCCGTCGGCAAGCGACACGCTCCGGTCGGGAATGAACAGGTCGGGATCGACGACGAGCTGGCTGCCCAGCCCCGAACAGTGCGTGCAGGCCCCGTAGGGAGCGTTGAACGAGAAGAGCCGGGGCTTGATCTCGGGCAGGCTGATCTCGCACCTCCCGCATCGGAGCTTCTCGCTGAACAGGATCTCCTGGCCCTTCGGTCCGTCCGGTTTCTCGAGAACGACGACCAGCTGGCCGTCGGCCATCTTGAACGCCAGTTCGACGGCATCGTTGAGCCGGGAAGCCTCTTCCCGAACGCCGGAGAGGGAAACCCTGTCTATAGCTATTTCTATTGTATGCGCGCGCTTCGCGTCGAGCCGCGGAAGTTCGTCCTCAAGGAGACGGAGTTCCCCGTCGACGCGCACCCGGGAAAACCCCTCGCGGCGCAGTTCCTCGAACACCTTCTGGTATTCCCCCTTGCGGCCGCGCACGACCGGCGCGAGCAGCGTCAGCCGGGTTCCCGCCGGGTATTCGAGCAGAACGTCGACGATCTGGGCGGGGGTCGAACTGGTGACTTTCGCACCGCACTCGGGGCAGTGAGGCTCGCCGACGGCGGCGAAGAGAAGCCGGAAATAATCGTACAGCTCCGTGACGGTGCCGACCGTCGAACGCGGGTTCCGCGAGGTCGTCTTCTGCTGGATCGCAATGGTGGGCGACAGCCCGTCGATGCTTTCCACATCCGGCTTTTCCATCTGCTGGAGGAACTGGCGGGCGTAGGAGGAAAGCGACTCCATATACCGCCGCTGCCCCTCGGCATGGATCGTGTCGAACGCAAGCGAGCTCTTTCCGGAACCGGAAACACCGGTGATGACGGTCAGCGCATTGCGGGGAATGCCGAGCGTCAGATCCTTGAGGTTATGGACGCGGGCTTTGACGATGCGAATCATGGAAACGCATCAGCGCCAGTCGTACTGAATGACGCTCGCCTGGGTGGGATTTCCCAGCTGGTTGGCATCGAACACAATCTTGTAGAATCCGGACACCTTGACCCGGCGACTCGCGCTCTTCTTGCTGTAGACCTCGACGAGACCGTTCTTCACCACGACTTCGCCGGTTCCTTTCGCCTGGTTGTACAGCACCTTGAAAAGTCCGGAAGCGCCCTTGGCGACGATACCGCCGCACTCGATCTCCAGCAGATCGCGTCCGTCGAGGGAGATCGCCGCCGTGAGCTCGCCCCGGCTCAGCTTCACCGACTCCCTGACGACGCGGTTCTCCTTCTCGTGCAACGTCGCCTTCATGACGGTCATTTCGGACATCGAGGCCAGTTTCACGACGTTGTCGAGCTGCAGCTTGACAGACAACTGGCCGCCCTTGTCGGCCTTGAACGTGTACTCGTCGTTGAAGGTGAAGTTCGGAGCGATTTTTTCCCAGTCTCCGATCGATCGGCCCAGGACGGGGCCCTTCACTTCCGCCACGGAAACGGCGTACATCTTGTCGCGTTCTTCCTTGTATGCCTTTTCCGCCGCGCGGTTCCGCAGGATCGACAGGAACACGAGGCCGCACACGATGGCGACGACGACGGAGGCGGCGATGATATACATCCGCTTCTTGTCGGCTTCCTGTTTCTGCAGCAGGGCCTGCTTTTCGCGGTCCTGCTGCAGCTTCTTCAGCGATTTGTGATCGAGTTTTTCAAGCTGATGCCATTGCTTTGCCATGTGTCGTCAACCGATTCTGCAACTTTCTACGGCAGCGTTTCAAGGCCGACGTTGGGCGTCGCCATCGTCGAATTGTCCTTGAACGCTTTGGGATCTTTGGGATATACGCAGTGGATCGAAATTTTCAGCGGCTGGAACTCCGTCGCCCCCGAGGGGAGCGGGCCGGGGGCCTCGAATTTGATCCAGGCCACATCGCGAACGAGCGTCTGCCTCCCCGGTTGTCCGTCGTCCACAAGATTGAGCTGGCCGGATTTCGCATACTGGGGGGCGGCCGTCGTGAATTTCCGGTTGACGATCTCGACGGAGAGATCTCCGACGCTGGTCAGGGTATTCTCCCGGCCCTCGAACCACAGGGTGAATTCTTTCATGACGCCCGCCGCGGGCGGCTTTTCCGGCTGGCAGGAAACCCAGGTCAGGACCTTTTTCTTCGCACCGGCGGCGGGCGCGGCTATTTCCTGGTGGTTCGCGAGGATCTTGACGAAGTATTTCCGCGCGACCGCTGGGTCGGAGTTGTCGGACGGATCGCTGATGCCGTCCTGGAGCAGCGTTGTCGGATATGAGGTGCTCTTGAGTTCCTTGCTGAGAAACCCCGTTGCAATGCGCAGTTCGTCGACGGCCGAGTTCGTCCACTGGGCTCTTCCCGCGGTTTTCGAGCCTCCGATGAAGATCTTGTAGGAAAAAATGAGGAAGACGGACAGGATCGCGACGGCGATCATCAGCTCGAGCAGGGTGAACCCGCGACACGCCGATTCCCGGCGCGACGCGGATCCCGTGCGGCAAGGCATGTTCGTCATTTTCCGGACCGCGTGATCTTCTGGATTTTCTTCTGGACTTGCGTGAAGCGCGCGCCCTTGAAGTCGACGATGCTTCCCTCGACCTCGATCTCGATCGCTTCCTCGTTGTAGCGGCGAAGTTCCTTCATGGCGTGGATATTCACCTTTGTGACACGATAACACATCGTGTAGGGAAATCCATCCGATCCTTTTCCGAGGGCCCAACTCTTCGCGTTGTTGATCGTCGGGCTGATGTTCGTCTCGAGCGCCGGCTGAATGTGTTTTCCGTCCTTGAGCATGTTGGTGCAGTCACGTATATAGTAATCGAGATACTTGCCTGCTCTCCAGCTCGGATCGGGCTTCACGGGCTGGACATAGCGGAGCCGCATGTCGGCCTGCGCCATGCCCGGCGCCAGATAGCGGTAGTCGGGGTTGTAGAAGCTGCCCATGCGGATGTAGGTGTCGTCACGGCCTTCCAGCTGCATGTAGAAGAATTTCGGCCGCTCGTTTTTGTCGCGCTCCTCGTTCGGCAGGACGCGGTAATACACGCCCGAGAAGCCCTGCAGGGGCTTGAATACCTGCCTTCCCTGAGCATCGGTTCCGAGGATTTCCGAGAAATCGCAGAGGGGGTTTTTGCCCTGGCTGAACTCGACGGCGTCGTAGAACTCCGTCGGGAAGAGCTTCGCCTTGAGCAGGATATGCTGGATGGCCGCGCGGGCCGCGAAAAAGGCCTGCTGGTTCTGGAGGTTGAGCCGGTTGTGGCCGGCCACGTTGCGATGCTGGAAGAACATCGAGGCAACGAGGATCATCAGGCAGAACGCGAAGAACAGCGCGATGACGATGGCCATGCCGCGGCGGTTCGTGGTCACCGGTTGATGTCTCCCTTCATCGTGATCAGGTGGATCCGCTGGATATCCGGACCGTCCGAATCGGGACTCTTGTATTTCCGCTTATCCATGTTCCACTGGACCTCGACGATCAGGCGCTTCATCGTGCAGAACGCGAACGTATCGTCATCGGTATAGTTCACCTTCTCGCTCGACATCCGCTGCGTGTATCGGGCCGCCGTGGGATTGAGGAACCGCGGGGAATCGTCGCCGGCGTCGTATCCTTCGTCCTTATAGATGTTGTCGGCCGGCTGGGCAACGCCCTTCTTGTCGGCCGTCAGCTCCGTCTCCCAGCGGGGAGACAGGGCGGTCGTGGTGAACAGGTTGTATTTCTGGAACCACTTCGGGTCGGACAGCCTCCCCGGGTTCTGCAGGAACGAAAAGGTCAGTTCGTTCACGGACGAAAAATCGGTCGGGGCGGAAACGGGGAATCCCGTACCGATCTGTTTGCGCTCCGGCTTCGCGTCCGCGGGAGCAGGCAGGGCGGCGAGGTCTTCGACGTACAGCGTCACGAGATAACTGATGCCACGCGGATCGGTGACGATGCCCCGACACGGATATCCGCGGGCGCCCTCGTCCGTCGAGCCAGGGAACAGCATCTGCGCGATTCCCTTGAGCCAGTTCGCGTCGTATCTGGAATATTCGGAAGCGGGAAGGCCCGAGATGCTCAGATATCCAGGGTTTCCCATGCGTAGTATTTCAAAAGGAATATTATCGAGCGCGGCGTTCAGTACGTCGGAGGCCTTGGTGATCGCGAAAGCCTGCGATGCCGTGAGATCGGTATCCTCCGTGCCTTTGTGGATCATGTTGAAAACCGGCAGGAGAGCGACCGCGAGGATGACCAGGGCGATCATGATCTCGACGAACGTCAGTGCCCGTCGCAGCCGCAGAACGCGGGGCGCGCGAGACACGTGAGGCCGACGGCCGGATCGCCGGGCGGCCGCTTCCGCGACGGTCATAGCAGTTCCGACGCGAGCGCCGACAGCGACGACCGTTCCGACTTGTTGAGGATGATATGGCCGAAAAGGGCGTTGTTCTTGAACTTCTCGATGATGAAGTTCAGGCCGTTCGAGGAGCTGTCGAGGTATGGGTTGTCGATCTGGTAGGGATCGCCGGTGAGAACGACTTTCGTGCCGTCGCCGGCGCGGCTGACGATCGTTTTCACCTCGTGCGGCGTGAGGTTCTGCGCCTCGTCGACGATCAGATACTGCTTCGGAATGCTCCGGCCGCGGATGTAGGTGATGGCTTCGATCTGCACCTTCTGCGACTCGATCAGGAACTTGATCTTCTTGTCGACGTCGTCGGAGTTGTTATACAGCTTGTCCATCACGAACTCGAGGTTGTCGAAGATCGGCTGCATCCAGTGGCTCAGCTTTTCATCCTTCGAGCCGGGCAGGAAGCCGATATCCTTGCCGAGCGGCATGATCGGCCGGCTGACGAGAAGTTTGCGGTACACGTGCTCGTCGATCGTCTTCTGGAGGCCGCAGGCGAGCGCCAGGAGAGTCTTTCCGGTTCCGGCGCGCCCGACGAGCGACACCAGGCTGATCTCGTTGCACAGCAGCAGCTCGGTCGCGAACTTCTGCTGAAGGTTCGCCGGCTCGACGCCCCAGGGCCGGGCGCTCTGATGATACAGCGGGATGATCTTTTTCGTCTGGCCGCAGAACTTGCCGAGGGCCGTCTTGTTCTCGTTCTCGGCGGCCTTCAGAAGCACGAACTCGTTGAGATACAGATCGTCGCCGGCATACTCCAGCGTTTTTTCCGCCAGGAATTTCTCGATTTCCTTGGCCGGAAGAATCAGCTCCCGCCAGCCGGTGTACAGTTCGTCGATATCGATCTTGTTGGTTTTGAAATCCTCGGTAATGACGCCGAGCGCATCGGCTTTGATGCGGGCGTTGATGTCCTTGCTGACGAAAATGACGTGCCGGCCCTGCTTCTTGAGGAAGAGCGCGCAGGCCAGGATGCGATTGTCGACCTTGCCCTTGTCGAAGCCGTACGGGATCTCCATCTCGCTGTCGAGCAGGACCTGGATGCTTCCGCCCGAGGGAAGCGGGATGCCCTCGTACAATCGCCCTTTCTGGCGCAGGGAATCGAGCTCGCGCGACGCCGACCGGGCTTCGCGGCCTCGCTCATCGTTGAATCCCTTGAATCTGTCGAGTTCTTCGATGACGCCGAGCGGAATGACGAGATCGTTGTCCTTGAAGGAAAACAACGCCTGATGGCTGTGAAGGATGACATTGGTGTCGATGACGAACGTTTTTTTCACGTGGGCCGTCCTTTGTCAGAAGGCTATTTGGATCAGCGTACTCTAGCATACGCACCCCATCCAGTCAAACGCAGCTCACGACTGGCAGCAATTCTCAGTGAGCGTTCTGGTACGGGTTTTGAGGGGAACCTCTGTCGGGATGTGGCTCGAAAGCTGTTCTGCAAGCTCATCTTCGCGACAGGTTTGAGATTGGGCTCTAGAACACTGGCTCCGCAGGAAAAGGGGAAAAATGGGTGATAAAGATGAATTTCTGGCATCTCCTTCCGTCCATCTCGAAGAACCGCTCCCTATGTTGATCTTCCCCTGCGGGCACCTAGGTTCGGGATTGAACGTGTACACATCAAATCGATCCGGTGTCAAGCGCAAACTCGCTCTAGAACGCATAGTGAGAATTGCTGCACGACTGGTTCAGGCAAGAAACTCTCTCAACATTCAACGACGTTGTGCCGATACCTGATCCGGATACCTATCGATCGACGCGTCCCATGCCCTGACGGCGGCGCGCCGGTGACAATGCGGAAAGGAACGGCCTTCCATGAAGAACCGCACGCTCAGTGTCATTCTGCTCTCCGGACTTCTCGCCCTGCACCTCCAGGCATCGCCCCTGGCGGCGCAGGAATACCCCGACGCATACGATCTGGACGTCGTATCGACGGCCCCGCCCGGGCGCGACGTCCCTCTCATCGATCCTTCCTCCGTGGGAATCGGCGGCAACGACGATTCCTCGGACGAAACGATCGCGTTCGTCTCCGGCGAGGGCGGCTACGACGCTTCGATCGAGGCCGACGGCATGGAAGAGGATGATGCCGCCCCCACCGCTTCCTCCGGCGATTCCGGCGGCTCGCAAAGCTATACGATCCGGAAAGGCGACACGCTCGGCTCGATTTCGCGCAAGTTCTACGGCTCGACGAAGTATTGGAAGAAGATTGCGGCCGCGAACGGCATCAGCAACCCCGCGGCGTTGAAAGTCGGCCGCAAGATCGTGATTCCTTCCGTCGGCAAGACCGTGACGAAGCGGAAACGCCCGGCACGGAGCTATGCGCCGCCGGCCATCGAAACGCGGACCGTCACGCCGCCGGCCCTCCAGCTGCCCCCCGTCACGGGCGGCAACGACCAGGTGCTCTACTCGGACAAGGGCCTGCCGCCGGTCATTCTGCCGGGCACCGAGAAGAAAACCGATGATTCGCGGCGGATGGTCAACTTCGACGGCATGACGGGCCTGGTGCACACCATCGCCGCCTACCCCCTCGGCAAGGGCAAGTTCTCGACGGCGTTCGGCGTAATCTGGAACAAGATCGTCAAGCGCGACGGCACCCGCCTCGTGAACGGAGAAGACGGCGACTATTACCAGTTCCCGATCGCCCTCACCTACTCGGCTGAGGACTTCGAGATCGGCATGCAGCTGCCATTTGAATCCTACGACATCTACGCCCCGATCACCTACAACTTCCGCGACGGAACCGACTCGGGCATGGGCGATGCGTCGCTCCGCCTCAAGTTCTCCTCGCAGAACGAAAACATGGCCTCGTGTCTCGGCTTCGGCGCGATCTTCCCGACAAACGACCGCGCGATCGGCAACACCGAGAACGACAACGCCTGGGAGCTGTTCGGCGGCGTCTCGACCAAGCGCAAGGAGGGCGGCAACTTCCACCTGAACTGCGGTTACGAGGCCGGATCGGGGAACACCGCTCACGAGGGCGTCTTCGTGAACGTTGGGTTCGAGTATCTCGCAAACGAGTCGTTCTCGTTCATGGGTGAAGTGAACGCCTACAACCGGGTCAACAACGGCCGCAGCACCGATCTGACGCTCGGCCTGCGGTATTTCGTGAAGGAAGGCATGGCCCTGACGCTGGCAGCTCCGATCTCGCTCAGCAATGACATGTTCTTCGGCTACGACTACCGGCTCGAAGGCCAGCTGCAGTACCACTACTAAAGCACTCGCATCAACGCCGGGGGCGGTCCGATCGGACCGCCCCCGGCGCGTTTCAGCACAACATGCGTGGGCTCATCCCCGGACGGCTTTCTTCTTCCGGCAGAAGGCGATTTCTTTGGCGAGCAGCTCCCCGAGACTCGAGGCCTGGAACTTCAGTTTCGATCTCGCCTTTTTCAGGTCGGCCGCCGCCATGTCGATTTCGCGCGAGGCAAGCAGCACGTCGTTGCCGCCCAAAGCATTCTCGCCGGCCATGTCGAGGCAGTACAGGCTTCCGTCTGCCGACTCGCCGACGATGCTCAGGCCAAGCCGATAGAATGATTCGCCATATTCGTCCCAGACGTTGAGATCGATGAGATCTTTCAGAGGCAGCAGCCTGAACCGTCCGACGTCCAGGGACTCCACGGGGTCGTGCTTTCGATAGAACTTTTTCAGCTCGTCCGGGAAATCCATCGAGCGCAATTCCTTGAACTCGGCCTCTTCGAGTTCCTGGAAACAGTCGGGGAACAGGAGTTCCAGCTCTTTCGCCACATCTTCGAACGTCATATCGTTTCTCCCGATACCGCAGTTCGGGCCGCCTGCGGAAATGGAGCCCAGCATACCATACCGCCAAAGAGTCGGCCCCCGGTTTTCACCGGGGGCCGGCCTGCTTCAGACGTGTTTTATATACGTATTTCTCTATGCGTCGTCTCTGCGACTCCGCGGTTCGTCACGGCGTCTACTCGGGAATGGCGATCGGACGTTCGACGCGGCCGGAGCCGAGGCAGATATTGCAGGTCTGGCGGCCGGTTCCGCGGCACCAGTTGCACAGCGTCTGAATCGGCTGGCCGTTCTGGCCCTGGACGACGATGATGCCCGTTCCGTTGCAGGTGTTGCAGCGAACCCAGCCGTACCCGTTGCATGTCCAGCAGCGCTCGGTGCGGAGTTCCAGGCGGAAACCCGCCTGCGCTTCGGGAGAATAGCGGGCGCATTCGTCGCTTTCGCACACGGCCCATTTGTAGTGATGATCGATCGGAAGTCGGCCTTCATCCATCTCGCAGGAGCGGGTATTGAGCACGATCCGCTCGAAGACGGTCTTGTTCGCGGTGACGTCGTACAGGGTGACGGCGGCGTATTTCCCAAGACCGCTCCAGGTGAAGGTCGGGGCGGTCGGGTCGCTGTTCTTCGCGAGCGCAAGGCCGGTCGGGCGGGCCACCGGCGCGCAGGGGGGCATATTCTCGACGGCTTCGAGCCGGACGTTCAGCGTGCCCTTGCTTCCGAACACGGCTTTCGGCAGATGGACGCGGACGTAGTAGTAGGTCGGGGTCAGTTCTTCCCGCTCGATCACGAGCTTGCCGCTCAGGGTCAGCGAGCGCCGGAAGAAGGACATGCCTTTTTGGGCCATCGCGTCGGGAAGGTCGATGCGGTGTTCCCAGCTCTGCGCGGCCTGGTTCATGCCGAGCTTGTGGTCGAAGTTCTGCGTGAGCGTCTCGGCCCCGGCGATCGCAGGAAGCAGGAACAGGCAGACGGTTACCAGCAGAAGAAAACGAACGAGTGTCCTCATGGGTGCCTCCAGATATCAAAATCTCTCTCCCCAGTATCGGCTCCCTCGGGCGTTACCGGCAAGTCGCAGCTGTTGTCCAGGCCGCCGGGCGGCATCGGACCGCCCTTTCACGCCATGCCACCCGCCGGGGGCGTTACATGATTTATGCAATCCTCGGCTGCACGGAACGAACGATCCTCGTCACCCAGAACAGCCCGACACTCCCGACGACCAGGTCGGTCGCCAGGCGCCCCGCAAAAACGCCGCGGACGCCGCCGTACCACGCCCCGACAAACGACAACGGCAGAAGCAACACGAGGATTCGGAGGGCGTTCAGCGCCGTCGCCGAGGCGGGACGATGCATGCCCGTGAGGATGAAGCCGCAATATCGGTGGACCTCCATCATGCCGTAGCCCCAGGCGATAATGCGCACGTAGGAGATCAGGATTCCCGCCACTTTCGGGTCATCGGTGAAGAAAGCGGCGATCAGCGGAGCTCCGAGGCTGAAGATCGCCGCAACGATCGCACCATATGCCAGAGCAAACCGCGTCGACAGGCTCTTCGCCTCCATGATCCGGTCCAGCCGGCGGGCGCCGAAATTCTGACTGACGAAGGGGGTCAGCGAGATTCCGAGCGCCATGGGAATGACGAACGCGAACATCTCGATGCGACTCGCGGCGCCGCAGGCGGCGACCGCCTCGTTCCCGAAACGGCTGATGAGCCCGGTGATGACGGCCGACGAGACGGGCATGAGCATCATGCTGATGATGCTCGGAACGGCGAAACCAAGAATCTGCCTCCACGAGGCGAGAACTCCGCCACCCTTCCAGAGCCCGAAATCGAGAAGGTGGTGTTTCACGGACAGCAGATGAAAGAGCCATACGGTCGAAGCAAGCTGCGAAAGGACGGTGGCGAGAGAGGCGCCGAATATTCCCAGAGCAGGGCATCCGAAAAGTCCGAAGATCATGATCGGATCGAGAACGACATTGAGCGCCGGTCCCAGGAGCATGAAGCTGCTCGCGGCTTTTGAATCGCCGAGCGAGATGAGAATGCCGTTTCCCATCATGGGAAGCGCCATCGTCACGGCGCCGAGATACCACGTGCGCATGTATTCGCCGATGAGCGGCAGCGTCGCGGCATCAGCCCCGAGTCGCGTGAAGACGGGCACGATGCTCAGATAGCCTGCAACCGCCAGCGCGCCCGCGACGAGCATGGTCAGAAGAACCCCGTGCGAAACCAGCCTGGATGCCGTCTCCCGGTCCTGGCGGCCCAGCGCGTGCGACGTCAGCGTCGTGACCCCCGTGCCGATGCCGCCCGCCGTGAAGGTCAGCAGCATGACGACGGGAAACGTGAACCCCATCGCGGCGAGCGGCAGCGTTCCGAGCCTGGCCACGAACCAGGTGTCGGCGAAGTTGTAGGCAGTCATCGCGAAGGTGCCGGCCAGCATGGGGAAAGCCGTGCGAAACAATGTCGCGCGGACACTTCCCTGAACCAGGCTGGCCATAGGGTTACGCATTTTTCACCGGTGTGGCATCAGGCGCCGTTTCCAGAGGGCGTATCGGCGTCGCCGCGATCGCTCTCAGGGCTCTTTTCCGGCTCGGGTTCGGGAACCCGCACCGACATCACCTGAATTTTCTGCCCCGTCGCCTTGCGAATATGGAACCTGAATCCGTCGACCGCGAAAACCTCTCCGGAGGCCGGAATGCGCCCTGTCTGCCGGAGGGCGATCCCCGCGAGGGTTTCGACGTCTTCGCACAGCGTCTCGCTCAGCGGGGGAAGCTTTTTCTTCTTCAGTTCGGCCTGGATTTCCGATATCCCCGTCCGCCCTTCGGCCTCGAACACCCTCGGGTTCACCCAGCGGATACGGGCGGCGCCCTGGTCGTATTCGTCGCTGATCTCTCCGAAAATCTGCTCGACGATGTCTTCGAGCGTGATGATGCCGGACGTCGTGCCGAACTCGTCGACCACCACCGCGAGGTGCGTCCGGCTCTGCCGCATCTTGTCGAAAATGCCTCCGATCCGGGCGGTCTCGGGAAAGAAGAGCGGCGGGCTCATCACGTCGGGGATCCGGAACGATCCGCGCAGATGATCGAATCGAACGACTTCCTTGATGTTGAGAATGCCGACGATCTGATCGAGGCTTTCGCGGAACACCGGCAGGCGCGAATATAATTCTTTTGTATATATATCACGAGCTTCTTCCAGCGAAGCCGTTTCCGAAATCGCGCACATCTGGGTCCGGTGGATCATGATCTCCCGCGCCATCGTCTCGTTCAGGAACATCGACCGGCCGATCAATTCGCGCTCCATGGGATCGATGACGCCCGCCTTCTGGCTCATTCTCACCAGGGCGAGGAGCTCGTCGGCGGAAGGCCCCGTGCGATTCTGCGGTGTTCCGATGACAAAAAGCACCAGGCGGTTCGCGAGATTCAGGATCGCCAGGAGCGGCGTCAGCAGCTTGACGAGGTAGTGGCAGGGATACGCGATCCAGAGAGTGATCCGCTCGCTGAACCGAATGGCGATATTTTTCGGAATCACCTCGCCGCCGATCAGCAGGACGGTGATCGAGAGGACGGACGCCGCGACCGGCGCCGACCATGCCGGAAGGGGCGAGTTCAGGATCATCGCGTCGAAGACCGTCGCCGCATAGACGGCCAGCAGGGTGTTCACGATGTTGTTGCCGATCAGCAGGGCCCCGATGACCGTGCCGCGGGAGGCGATCAACGAGAGCGCCATGGCCGCCCGCCGGTTCCCTTTTTCGGCCAGCGGCGCCAGACCGACGTCGGAGACCGATGTCAGCGCGGTTTCGGACCCCGAAAAGAATGCCGAACCGCCCAGGAGCAGGAGGAAGACGAACCCGTCGAACAGCGTCATCGCAACCGCTGTTCCCCGGAGGGTCGGGCGCGGGCTCCGCGGGGCGCCGTCAACCGCACCGCCTCCCGGATCGCGGCGACGAGGCCGCGGGGGTCGGCGACGCCGCGGCCGGCGATGTCGTAGGCGGTGCCGTGCCCGACGGAGGTGCGCACGTATGGCAGGCCGAGCGTCACGTTCACGCACCGGATGCCGCCGAGCGCCTTGATCGCGATCAGGCCCTGGTCGTGGGTCTGCGCGACGAAATACGCGGTCGTTCGCCGGTATTCGGCCTTGAAGAGGCTGTCGGCGGGAACGGGGCCTTCGACGCTCGGGTTGAGGAAACGAAATTTTTCTATAGCTGGTATTATTGATATCCGCTCCTCGTCGCCGAACAGGCCGTGTTCCCCGGCATGCGGATTCAGTCCCGCGACGCGGATGAGCGGATGCGGGGTCCGCCTCGTCGCAACGGCCTCGTGCGCAAGCCTGATCGTCTCGTACACCGAATCGACGGTGAGCAGCGCCGGAACGTCGCGCCAGGCGACGTGCAGAGTCGTCATGGCGACGCGGAACCGTCCCCAGACCATCGCCATGCGGGTATCGGCGACGTCGGCGAGCGCGCACAACATGTCGGTATGCCCCGAAAAGCGGGAACCGGCCAACCGGATGGCTTCCTTGCCGATCGGCCCCGTGATCATGCCGGCGCAGATCCCGGTTGCGCACAGGGCGTGCGCGGCCTCGACGGCGGCGACGGCGGCTTCCCCGCCCTCGCGGCAGATCGCGCCGGCCCTGAACGGGCCGGGATGCCCGGTATCGAGAAGCTTGACGCCGGGAGCGTCCGGATCGAAGGCCCCGGCGGCATCGACGGGAACCCAGCGCGGAACGGCCAGGCCCGCGGCGCGATGCGCCGCCTCGATCGCGGCACGCGATCCGACGACGATGAGCCTGCCGGCGATGCCGGTCGGGAGGTCCGGGAGGGCTTTCGCGGCGATTTCCGGCCCGATGCCGCACGGGTCGCCCAGGGTGAGAGCGAGCATCGGGGATGTGCGTCGGCGCTCGCCGGAAGGTTCAGGGATGCTCATGCGCCTGTTCCAGGTCGAGCCGGAGGACGCCGTCGAACGGGTCGATCTGCCGGAACCTCACGGTCAGCCGTTGTCCCGGCATCACGTCGAACGCAGGCTTTCTCGCATGACGAAAGTCGGCCGTACGCTCGACATACACCGTCAGATCGTTGTTTCCGACGTCGACGACGACGCCGGGAGACGTATCGCGGCCGGCGGCCTGCTCCTGCTTCAGATACTTCAGCAGATAATACCACTCGCGATGTTTCATGACCTCTTCGCTCGTGCGCACCGCTTCTTCTGCCATCATGGCCGCCTGTTCGAGCCCCTCCCGGTCGAGGGGCGCGGCGGCGCCGGCCAGGACCGACTTGATCTGCCGGTGCAGCAGGAGATCCCCGTATCGGCGAAGCGGCGAGGTGATCTGGCAGTACGGTTCGATGCCGAGCGCGCAATGCTTCCCGGACTGGACGGTCACGACGGTTTTCTTGAATTTTCTGAGAGCCGTGAAGAAGGCGACCGGCTCGAACATTTCGGGCACCTCGACCTGCTCCTCGGGAGCGTCCTGGATGCGGTACAGGCACGCGATCTCCCTGTCCCGGCACCAGGCCGCCGCGACGTGGTTCGCCCAGATCATGAACTCGGCCACCATGTCCTGGGTCGGGCTGTTCGCCGGCCGCCAGCCCAGCTTGACGAGGTCGCCGTCGAGGCTGATCTTGCGCTCGGGCTGGCGCTCGAAGACGAGCGCGCCGTCTCGCCGCCGACGCGCGCGCAGCAGGCCTGCAAGCCGAACAGCCGCGTCGAGGTCGCCGTTGCCGGCAGCGTATAATTTATCGGCTGATATATAATCAGTCGCATGCGTGACCCGGATCACGGTCTCCTCGATCACCGAATGGATCGTCTCCCCGCCTGGGCCGAAGTGCATCCGCACCGTGAGCGCGAGGCGATCCGCGTCCTGATTGAGGCCGAGCGACTCTTCCGAAAGGACCGGTGGTAGCATCGGAATGTTGCCGTCAGGAAGATACAGCGTCGCCCCGCGTCTGCACGCTTCGTGCTCGAGCGGCGACCCGGGCGCGATGACCGCCGCGGGATCGGCGATATGCACCTCGAGAACGAGTCCGTCGTCCTTGTCCGGCGAGATCGAAAACGCGTCGTCGCGGTCCCGCGTTCCCTCCGAGTCGATGGCCCAGGTCGGAACGCCGCGACGGTCGCGGCGGTTCGCCGGATCAACCGGCCGGGCGGCGATTTTCCCGGCCGCCGCGAGGATTTCCTCCGGGAACGCTGTCGGAATGCGATATTTCCGCAACAGCAGGTGCTCGTCGGGCTCGAACACGCCGATGCGCACGAGATAGGCGAACAGCTTGCGGTCTTGAGCGATGCCGGCCCGTTCCAGCAGATCCCACAGTTTTTTCGGGACGGGCGCCTCGCTTCCGAACACCGCGGCGCTCACGAGGTGGTCGACGACCGCGGCGACGTTTTCCGGAAGGGGGTGTCCGGATTTGGGCGCCTGTTTCAGGGCGGCAACCAACTCGTCATCCTCCCGCTCCTGCTCGAGCCGCTTTTTCTCGCGCGCGACGGCCGCCTCGGCCTCCTCGACCGGAACCGGGACCCAGCCTTCCTTGCGCGCCTTGAAATACCAAGGGTCGGCATGCAGTCTTCGAAGAACCGCCGCCTCGAGATCGTCGTCGGCCGGGCTGGCCAGGAACTCGGCGAGCTCGCGAAGCGCGTAGGGCCGCTGATCTTCGGCAAGCAGGGAGTGCAGCCCGGCAAGATCGATGCCGGCGGCCAGTTCCGACCGCTTCCGGTCGATGCGCTGGGCGCCCTCGAACGCGGCGTCCGTGTCGAAGATGCCGACCCGCGACGGGCCGCCGGAATGAAGGATGCTCCGCTCGGTGACCGTCGTTTCCTTGCGGTTGAGGAGAAGCACCCTGACGCCCTTCGCGGAAACCGACAGGACGACACCCATCGTGGGGGTGCGTTCTTTGCTGTCGAATTCAACAATACTGCCGGCTATTATTGACATGGTTCGGGATTTTTCCTGAAAACGTTTTTCCACCCGGCCGGGGGAAGGGGTATTGTATCACCTTCCGCCGCTCCGCGAAGCATCAGGGGACGATCATTTTTTCGACGAAAGCAGAAAGAACAGGATGATCAGACCGAGCAGCGGGTGCGCCGTGATGACCGGCAGGAGAATCAGGGCGAGGAGAAGGCTTCCGCAGCCGCAATTGCCGGCCCTCACCGAATGCGCTCCTGTCGCCCATTCGGCATCTTCAGCGCCTTCCCAGGGTGTCGGCGACGCTCGCGAACCAGGATCGGACGGCATCCGCCGCTTCGAGATACGCCTGGGCCGCGCTTTCCCCGTTCTCGGCTCCGTCGGCGACGGAGGGCTTCTCGACGGCATACGAGCCGGCTTCCTGGCGGAGATTCACGGGTCGGTATCCGGCCGTTCCCACGCTGAATGGCCGGTTGGGAACGAGCAGCAGCAGCAACGGGTCGAAGTCCGTTGCTTCCCCGTATGCCGCGGCGGCTTCGCTGGCCGCATGCGGGCTTGTGCTGGCGCGGGGCGGATACAGTCCCGCGAGGGAACCGATCGCCGGAGCCACGAGAGCGGCGCGGGACTCCTCATGCCGATACGGCTGCTGATCGTCGCGCCATTCTTCCAGCGCAGCGGCAAGAAGCTCGCCCATCGTCGACCGCTCGTGCCGGGTGAAACTGATCAGACGCCACGCGAGATGACTCCGCTCACCGCCCGACCAGTTCGACACATCGCGCCAGTCACCGCTTTTCATCGACTCGAACCTGCTTCGCAGCTGCCTGGTGAACGCCTGGTGCCTCTTCTTGTCCGCCTCGATGCGCGACTCGGCCTCAGCCCCCGCCGCGACGGCCAGGAACCGGGAGGCGGAAGCCAGGTCGGGGGCGATGTGGATGAACAGGAACTCCAGCAGGCGCGTCGCCTCGTGCGGATCATTCACGAGCGCCGACCGGGTACACTCGGCGAGTTCCCGAACGATCTCGAGCCGCAGGGGGGTGAACCCACACCTCCCGCTGTCGGGCAGGTCATCGGCGAGACCGAAGGGGGTCGTTCGCGACTGCGCCGGGCGGGTCAGGCGCCGCAACCTCAGGTTGAGATACGAGAGCACCGACTCGGGCCGGTTCACTTTCTCGACTCGGATGTCCTCGATCAGGATCAGGAAGAGCTCGGTCAGAATCTCCCTGCATCGGTCGGTGAACGTCAGGGACGATCTCTGCCAGAACCGCGCCTGGTCCATCACGAAAGGCCCGAACGCGCTCAGCAGCTCGTCGACGCCGCGTTCCGGCGCGGCAAGAAACGAAGACAACGCCTGTTCGAGCGTCGCATCCCGCATGATCCTCACCTCGAGCGTTATGTGAATAAAGTATAGCGGCTGCCAAAAGATTTTTTCATCTTTTTTTTCCCCGACCCCGCCGGCCGGTTGATGTATGGGTGACGACCGCCGAACGGAGGATAAACGACATGATGTGCTGCAACGAGTGCCCGTTTCACCCGACCCTTGGAAACGCCATCGAGCGCTGTCCGAACCCGGTCTGTTCCGCATCCGGCCACCAGTGCCGCGACGGATACTGCGCCCTCACGGTGCGGGAGCGGTGTTTCCAGGATCAGTTCGTCATCAGCCGCCTCTACCAGGAGCACCCCCTCGCGATCCGGCTCGCGGAACACACCTTCGAAACCGCCTGCCTCCGGCGCGACCGGCCGCTCCTCCTGTCGCTCCTCCATGCCGCCACCCCTGAACTGCGCCGCACCTTCTGGAAGCGCCTTCACGAGTTTCAGCCGCGCGTCCTCTGGATGCTCAATCCCGTATTCGCCGCGGCAGGCCTTTCTCCCGTTCCCTCCCTCCAGGGGCTTGGCTCACGCGAAGAAGCGTATATGGAAGCCCTGTATGCCAACCCCTACGCCGGAAGATTTCTCTTCCCGCCCGACCGCGAACCGCCCCAGCCCTGGAACATATCCGTACGTGCAACTGCCGGCTCGATGAACGCCTGAAGGAGGTTTCGATCATGATGTGCTGCGCTCAGTGTCCCCTGCGACCGCAATCCCGGCCGAACGGTGGCCGACCAGCCGCCGCCGGGGGAACCGGGTACACCCGCCCATCTCTGCCCGAAGGCCTGTTCGTCTGTCTTTCACCCAATTGCCCGCGCCCGGGGATGACGGTCGACACCGTCGGGAACGCTTCTGCCGAAGCCGTTCACGCGTGTCAGGACTGTCCTCAGAGGCAGAAAGTCGATCTCTGTCCGCACGACCTCTGGGTTGTGACCGGCCTCGCACGCGGAGACGAATTTGCCGCCCGGACAGCCCACCACACCCTCGACACCATTGTTTCATGTGAATCGGAGGAACTGGCCTGCGAGTTGTTTCTGACCGCCGAACCCGAAACGAGAAGCGACCTGTGGCATCGCATGACGGCATGCCATCCCGACCGCCTCGACCTGCTGAATCAGCTCTTCGAGCGCCTCGGGCTCCCCCCCCTCGACAGAGGCCAGTGGCCCGACCGCATTTTCGACTATCGCCTCGCCATCGCCTGAAAACCTCCTTCAGCGGTTGTGACGTCCGAGATGTTGCGACATGCGACAGGGAGCCGGCGTATCATGTCCCGTGGCGACACCGTTATGAGACGACGTCTCGCCGGAGAAAACACATGGCCGAACCTTTGCATATCTGCTCATATATAGTATCACGACTCATATCTGGAGGGCAGACCGGCGTCGACCGTGCGGCGCTCGACGTCGCCCTCGAGCTCGGCATTCCGGCGGGCGGCTGGTGTCCCGCCGGCAGGCGCAGCGCCAGCGGACCCATCCCGGCCCGGTATCCGCTCGTCGAGACGGAAGCGGCAGCATACCCTCAGCGAACGAGACAGAATATCCGCGACTCGGATGCGACGCTGGTGATCACACGGGGCGAACCGTCGGGCGGAACCCTGCTGACGATCCGTCTCGCCGAACGGATGAAACGTCCCTGCCTCGTGATCGATTTCTCGATACAGCGCCTGCCGGTCGCGCGGATCGAGATTCTCGAATGGCTTCGGAACATACGCCCGGCCGTGCTGAACGTCGCGGGGCCGAGGGCCTCGGAATCTCCCGGACTCGGCCGAAGCGTGCGCGCCGTGCTGCGCGACGTTCTCGCTCCGCCCCCGCCCGGGTCGCCTTCCGCTCCGTGGCCTCCGAAACGGCCCCGCTCGCCGAAACTCCCCGGAATACCGGAATGAGCCGTAGTTTCAGCCGTTTGGAAGCTGCGGAGCGCCCGATCCGCCGGGCAGTTTGAGCATCTCCTCGCGCACCTGGCGTTTCATCTCTTCGGGAAGGCGAGATTCGTAGATCGAGATGATTTCGAGACCGTCGCGGTGCAGGGCTTCGGCTTCGGCGAACATCTTCCCGAGCTGGTCGATCGTGCGCTTCAGATCGTCGGAGAGTTGCTTTTCGACGGTGCTCCATTTCGAGACGAGCGCAGCGTTCAGCTTCTGATTATGTTCGAGAAGCTTGTAGATGAGCATCTGCGGGTTTCCCTGGGAAGCGCCCTTGAACTCGGCAAACTTGAGCCCCATCTCCTGCTTCCAGGCTTTCAGCGACTCGAGTTCGGCCAGCAGCGAACGGATCTGCTCGTCCTTCTCGTCGAGTTTCTGCTTGAACGACTCCTCGATGCGTTTCGACTGCTTGTAGAGGTCTTCCGACAGGCTGGCGCGGGCGCCCTCATGTTCCGATTTCACGGCTTTCAGCTCGCGTTCCGACTGCTCGCGGATCATCGCGATCTCGCGATTCTTGAAATACAGCCCGATCTTGGCGCCGATCGTGAACAGCACGGTGATGACGAGTACAAAGAGAATGGCTGATACGGTATCCATGTATGCCCCCCGTCGATGATGGCACATGACCAGCTCCGGAATCCGGATCGCGGGGCCGGTCACCGCATGTTTACTCGCCGGTAAAGACGGCCCGACTGATGCCGCCGTTCACGGTCCCCGAGGCGGGATGGGCGATCCACACATTTCCATGGGCGACCTCGACGTCGCCGCAAGTGTTGATCGTCAGGCGATTCGCAAGGTTGAAGGTGGTGGGTTCTCCCATGTCAAGATATAGCATCAACCCGGCGTTCGTGGGAACCCATGTTTCTCTGTAGACATCGGCAACCCGGTCGACCATGCCGAAGGGAGTGAATCCGGTCGCCAACTGGGCCCAGTCATTCGTGCCAGACTTATACACGATCCCGGCACCGTTCCCGCCCGCATACCAGACGTCGCTCTTCTTCGTGAAGAAATTTGCCCCGCCGCCGAGCGGCGTCGTCAGCCTTGTGAACCCGGAGGACTCGGCAAACTGGAACAGGCCGTTTGCCGCCGCATCGCCGGTTCCGCAGGCGATCGTCAGGGTCGAGTCGGGATCGCAGTAGATCATGGTCGTGCGGGAAGCCGTCATTCCGTCGGCTTTCCCGTAGAAGGAGAACGCGCCGTCGTCCTTTTGCCTCGCGATCGTTTTCGCCGCCGTTGCGTCGGACAGGCCGACCCAGAGAATCTTTTCTGCTGACGTCTTTTTTTCGGCCAATGCCGTGATTTTCAAACCGGCAAAGCCGTTGACGGCCGCGATCGAGCCGTCGGCATTCCACCGGTAGAGGCCGTTGTCCGTGCCGATCAGGAGACTGCCCGACGCTTCGAGCAGAAGAGCGTTGATGCTCTGCGTCACGGCGTCAATCGGGAATCCAGCGGCGGTCACTCTGGCGAATCCCGGCTCGGTCGTCGTCGGATTTCCGAGGTAGAGACCGCTCCCAGTTCCTGCGAAGAGATACGACGCGTTCCCCGCGATGGCGCGCACGTCTGCCGGGGTCGTATACGTCGTGAACCGGTAACCGTTATATTTCACTCCCGAGGATGGGTTGAAGGGATCTCCGCCCGAACAGGCGACCAGCAGGGGAAGAGCAGCGCACAACAGCGCAATGAGGCATTTTCTCACAAAATGTATCTCCTGATGTATATGGTATGATATTATTTATTTTTACTTACGCGAAGGTGATGTCGCCGCTCGTGCTGAGGACGTTGAACGAGGCGCCGGCCGTCCCGGATTCGGCGACGGTTCCGGCGCCGCCGGCCTGTTTCGAGATGCCCTGCCAGCGGATCTCCATGTTGCCGGTGCGGGTGCCGGCGTCGATGCGGCTCCAGGGCCCCTGCGCCCGCTCGACCGCCACGTCGCCCGACGTCGTCTCGATCGTCACCGACGTCGCGTCGCCGACGTCGGCGTCGATGATCAGAACGTCGCCGGAAATGCTGTGAATGCCCACGTTCGCGAGCCGAACGCCTTTCAGAATCACGTTGCCCGAGGTCGTCCGCAGCTTGCCCCGAACGGCGCCGCTTTCAAGGGAGATGTCGCCGCTCACGGTGTCGACGCCGCCGTCTTCGAACTCGACGTGGCGCAGCGCGACGTCGCCGCTGATCGTCTGGATCTGCCCGGCGGTGAACGCTCCGGCGACCTTGACGGAAGCCGTATCGGTTTCTATATCAAGGTGAATACCCTTCGGAAGCGTCAACTCCATCTCGAGAATCGCCTTCACGGGCGCGGAGCGGCTGATGCCGATGACGGCCGTGTCATGTTCGATCCGGACCGCGTTCTCGCGGAACCAGATCGTGGGGGTGGTCGTTCCCAGCGCCGAGCGGCTGATACGGCCGCGCACCTTCAGCGCAAATGCGCTGCCTTCGAGGACCCGCACGGAGCCGAACAGGTTCTCGATGCGGCAACGGCGGCACGAGGAAACCGCGGCCGGCTCGGTGAGATCGACGTCGATCTCGACGCCGTCGAGCGGCTGGCCGCGCATATGGGCAAAATCGTTGAAGGCCGACCCGACCATCGTCTGCATCCAGCCGCCGAACTCCTTCATGCGCGTCTTCAGTTCCCGGCTGGGCGGCTCGATCTTGCGCATCGCGTCGCGCATCGTTTTCTGCACGCTGTCGGCGAATTTCGAGATCTCCTCCGCCAGCGGGGGGCGGGTTGGCGACGAAGCCGGCTGCTCCTGCGCACCGGTTTTCTGCTTTTCATCCCGTTCGAGAGCCGCAAGCAGCTCCTCAGACTGGTCGACGGTGATCTTTCCCTCGGCAAGCATGGCCAGAATTCGTTTGCGGGCTTCAGACATGCGTCCTCTCCTCCTTGTTCGACCGGCTTCGCTCGTCACGAACCCGATATCGTTCTTTCGATTCTACCACGATCCTTCTCCGCCCCCGAAATGCCGTTCCGGGAATTCGCGGAATTCGAATTTCACCGGCGCTGCATCGCCCGGGCGGGTTATTGAGCCCTGCATATCAAAAACCAGTTTCGTGTCTCCGTTCGTGCTGAGCTTGTCGAAGCACGAACAGCCACTTGCCGATGGTTCCTCATTTCGCCCTTCGACAGGCTCAGGGCGAACGGTTGGTTTTCATTCTGCAGGACTCAATAACCCGCCCCTATAGATGATTGCAATCAGAATGGCACGCGATACGTTCTCTCATGCAGCCGGCATTGGAAAGCCGCTCCATGGCGCACTCGAGGGCTCCACGGGAAATGTCGCCTCCCGCCCACGTTCTGCCGAGTCGTTCGGCCGCGACGAGGGTCGTGCCGCTCCCGCAGCACAGGTCTGCGACCGCTTCTCCCGGGGCGCTCAGGGCGCTCACGATCCGCTCCAGAAGGGCCAGCGGCTTCTGCGTCGGATACCCCGATCGCTCAGGGGAGTTGGGGTTGATGATCGGGATGTCCCAGACATCGTCGACAGGCGTTCCCAGCGGATGCGCCCGGTATTTTTTCCCGCTTTTCGACGTCACGCCCCGCAGCAGAAAGCCCGAGTCGGCCTTGTAGGGAACCCGCACCGCGTCCGAATCGAAATACGGCTTCCCGCCTGCCGCATACCAGAGAATCGTGTCGTGCTTGTTTGAAAACCTGCTCCTCGAGCGGCCGCCACCGGTGTAATGCCAGACGATCTCGTTCACGAAAGCATCCTCGCCCATCAGCTCGTCCAGCATTACCTTCGCATAATGAACCGTCCGCCAGTCGAGATGCAGCACCAGGCTCCCGGATGGAACGAGAAGTGGAAGAACCGCCTCCAGCCGCTCATGAAGCCAGGGAAGATACGACGCAAGCCGGCCGGGCCACGCATCCGGGTAGCGCCATTCCGACCGGGTCCCGACCCGCTCCTTCCCCGTCAGGAACGGCGGATCGAGGTAGACGAGCCGGAACGCACGCTTCGGAAGCCGCGACGCCGTTTCCAGCACGTCGCCAAGAAACAGGCTTCTGCGAAAATCTGCGTTCATCTGCGGATCATTCCGGTTCCGGCTTCGAGAAACGGCCGCCGCCCGACAGGGGCGACGGCCGCGCATGAAACGGATCCGCTCAGCAGGCGCCGAGGCGGGGGGCCAGGTAAGCCTGGAGCTGGTCGATGGCGACGCGGTCCTGGGCCATGGTGTTGCGGTCGCGCACGGTGACCGTCTTGTCTTCGAGGGTCTGGAAGTCGACGGTGATGCAGAACGGCGTGCCGACCTCGTCCTGCCGGCGGTACAGCTTGCCGATGCCTGCCGTGTCGTCATAGACGGTGCGCCAGCCGAAGCGCATCAGGCTCTTCTTGATCTCCTTGGCCGTCGAGACGATGCCGTCGTGGTTCTTCTTGAGCGGCAGCACGGCGACCTTGATGGGGGCCAGCTCGGGGTGCAGGCGCAGCACGACGCGCTTGTCGTCGTTCACCGTCTCCTCGACATACGAATCCATCAGGAAGGCGAGCGTGGCGCGGTCGACGCCGGCCGACGGCTCGATGATATACGGCACGATATGCTGGTTCGTCTCGTGGTCGAACCAGGTCAGCTTGTTGACCGCGTGCTCGTTCGGAATCTCCCGGCCGTCCTTCAGCACGAGCTTGCCGCCCTTGCTGTGGCAGGTGAGATCGAACGACGTGCGGTTCGCGACGCCCTCGACCTCGTCGAACTGCCTGGCCTCGTCGGGCCGTTCGGGGAAGAAGCGGTACAGGATGTCGGTCGTGGCCTTCGCGTAGTGGGCCAGCTCTTCCGGCTTCTGCGCCAGCTTGCGCAGGTTGGTCGGGTTGATGCCGAGCTGAACATACCAGTTGAACCGCTCCTCGACCCACTTTTCGTGCCATTCCATGTCGGAGCCGGGCTTCACGAAGAACTCGATCTCCATCTGCTCGAACTCGCGCACGCGGAAGATGAAGTTCTTCGGGGTGATCTCGTTGCGGAACGCCTTTCCGATCTGGGCGATGCCGAACGGCACCTTGCGGTTCGTCGAGTCGAGCACGTTCTTGAAGTTCACGAAGATGCCCTGGGCCGTCTCGGGCCGCAGGTAGGCGATGTTCGAGTCGTCGGCGACGGGGCCGACGGTGGTCTTGAACATCAGGTTGAACGGCCGCGGCTCGGTCAGGTCGTGGGCGCCGCCCTCGGCGCACTTCTCGTTCGGGTCGACCTGGTCGGCGCGGAACCGGCGCTTGCACTTGCGGCAGTCGACCATCGGGTCGGAGAACGTGTCCTCATGGCCGCTGTATTTGAGAACGAGGCGGTTCATGAGAATGGAGCAGTCGAGGCCTTCCATGTCGTCGCGCTCGTAGACCATGCGGCGCCACCAGGCCCGCTTCACGTTGTTCTTCAGTTCGACCCCGAGCGGGCCGTAGTCCCACGTGCCCTGGAGGCCGCCGTACTGGTCGCTGCCCTGGAAAAGAAATCCGCGGCGCTTGCACAGGGAAATGATGGTATCGAGATCTGCCATGGTCTGCTCCTGTCGTCGTGCTCTGTCTGGAATCGGTGTTCGGATCAGCCGCCATTATACGGGCCCGCGCCCCCTCTGGCAAGAACCGGCTGCGTCGTCGTTCGAGAGCAGGCACGTTTTGACAGCCGGGAAGCGCGCCTGTATGATCTCTCTTCATGACAAAGCATCTGAAACCTTCCGCCATTTGCATTTACTGCGCCTCGAGTGCCGACGTTTCCGACCGTATCCGCGATGAAGGCCGCAGGGTCGGCACGCTTCTCGCCGAAAACGGCCTCGACCTGGTCTACGGCGGCACCACCTGCGGCCTCATGAAGGTCGTCGCAGACGCCCACAAGACGGCGGGCGGCCGCGTCATAGGCATCGTGCCGGAGTTCATGCTCGCGCACGGCATCGGCAACGCCGACGGACAGGACGAAACCGTCGTCGTCCCCGACATGGCGGCCCGCAAATCGAAGATGATCGAGCGCTCGGGCGGCTTCATCGTCCTGCCGGGCGGCATGGGAACTCTCGACGAGCTGTTCGACACGCTGGTCAACAAGCAGCTCGGCCGCCATGCGAAGCCGATCGTGCTGATGAATACCGATGGATATTATAATCCTCTCATCAGTCTTCTGAAACACGGCATCGAGTGCCGCACGATCCGGGCCGAGCACATGTCGCTGTTCTCGGTGGCGAACACCCCGGAAGAAGCGATCCGCCTTCTCGCCGAGTCGAAGGTCGACGAGAAAAGCCTGAAGATGCGCGGCTAACCGCGCGGAAGCGCCGCGATGCCGGCGGGGTCGAGATCCGACAGGCGGCCCGGCCGGAAGCCGCGGCCCAGCAACTCGTCGAGCATCCTCGGCAGGGCTTTCGCCCCGGTTTTGCTGCCCACGTGCATGAGAATGACGGAGCCGCGCCGCACCCGCGAACGCACCTTCTGCTGGATCGAGGCCACGGAGGGCTCTTTCCAGTCGAGGGTGTCGATGTTCCAGTAGACCGGCTTGTAGCCGAGTTCCTCGACGATCGCCTCCACCCGCCGGTTCTGCGCCCCGAAGGGGAACCGGAAGAACGGCGCGAATCGCCGCCCCAGCACCGTCTGCATCGCCTGTTCCGCCTTTTCCAGCTCGGCGGCGATCTTGTCCTTCCCCCAGGCGGCCATGTTCGGATGGCGCATGCTGTGGTTCGCGATCTCGTGACCGTCGGCGAGAATCCTCCGGCCGAGCGCCGGGTAGGATGTCACCCACTGGCCCGTCAGGAAAAAGGTCGTTTTCAACCCCCGCGCCTTCAGCGCCCCGAGGATCGCATCGACACCGTCGGCGTCGGCTCCCCCGTCGAACGTCACGAACACCTGGCCGCCGGAATCTCCCGGGAGGGGATGCTGGTACATCTGCGGCGCTTCGCGCTCTTCCGCGGGTTCCGCCTCTTCAGGCTCTTCGGATGACTCTGTCTTCTCCGGTATTGCTCGTTGCGTCTTCCCGTGGCCCCGCTTCTCAGGCGAAGGTGACGCAGGCGCCGGTGACGGCCGCTTCGCGACCGCAACGGATACCGGCTCGAGAACAGGCTTCGCGGGGGCATCCGGCGTGACCGGAGGCAGATTCACCGTGGTGGGGACCTTCGCCCGAACATCGTCGAACGCGCGGTTCAGCCGCCACAGACGTTCTTCGGCCTGACTGAACGACGGGCACAGTCTCAGGGCCTCGTGATAGGCGCGCCGGGCGTCTTCGCGCCGCTTTCCGTCCTCGTGAAGCAGGCCCAGGTTATACCAGGTCCAGTAGGTCGGCTGGACGCGCAGGCTGGCCTGGTACCACGCGAGCGACTCGGCGGCATATCCGAGGCGCCGCAGGGCGCTTCCGATATTATTATAAAAGTGAACATAATCAGGCGCTATATCAAGCGCATGCCGCCAGGTGCGGATCGCGCCGATCAGGTCGCCCGCCTTGGCCTGCTCGATGCCCCAGGCGTTCAGGGCCGCCACGTCCCTCGGGTTGGCTTCGAGCGCAGCGGCGATGTCGCGCATACCGACGGCGACGGCCGGGGCGGCACAGAACAGAAGCATGGCCGCCAGGAGAATCAGGCGCACGATTCCCCGAAACATCGCAACGGGTTCTTTCACGGCCGTCGGAAGATCACGCATCGCTCCGGGCGTCAGTCGCCGGCCGCGGCGGGCGACGTGGATGACGCCGGCAGTCGGCCGATCCAGAGAGTGTTGAGCGGATTCGCCCAGATCAGGCGGCTGAAAGGCGGGCATGTTCGGCTGTAGATCGCGATGCGGTCCTGCGGCCGGAGTTTTTCGACCCAGGGTCTGAACGAGACGGGCGCCATGTGGGCATACAGGATGTTCATGAAGATCAGCCTGTCCTCTTCGGGCATCTGCGAGGGTTCCTTGCCGAGAATGTATTTCCACCGTCCATCGGGATACGTATAGACAAGCGTATTGTATAAGCCCATATCGGGATGATAGAGGATTCCGCCCGGCTCCGGCAGCAGATTCGCCTGGTCCGGCTTCGTGATGTCGATGGTTTCCAGCGTCGCGGCGTTCGCCCAGCGGTCGCGGGTGTTGGCCGTCGTGAAGAGGAACAGCGCCAGGCCGAGCGTCAGCGCGAGGCCGATTCTTCCGGGCGACGACGGCCCCTGCGCCCGCTTGAGGAACGAATGGAGCTCGAGCGTGACCCAGGCGATGACCGCCGGCGCGCCCCAGTCCGTCCAGAACCGGATCACCTTGAAGCCGAGAATCCAGTAGAGGACGCACAGGAAAAACAGGGGACTTTTGACGACCTGGAGTTTCCAGGCGCGTCTCGCCTGCCGCCAGAGCAGAAAGAGCGCGACGACGACGGCGATATCCATGTTCTGGGGATTCGACCAGAGCTCCATCACCAGCTGGCGCTCGAGCAGCTGCGTATTGACGGTCCGGAACACGTGAACGACGCTCTGGACAGTGAACTCCCAGGCATGCCCCGTCGCGACCAAGCCGACCGTCACGCCCGCCAGCACGCTGACCGCGAGGCGGCGCAGGACGCGCCATTCGCCTGAGAGCGCGGTCACCGCCAGCGGAACGGCGAACAGGTAGAACACCGCGTGGGAAAAGGACGCCAGTCCCGCGAACAGCGCGAGAACGGCCATGACGCCGAGGGGCGCCCGGCGCGCCCGCAGGCGGCGCCACCAGAGCCCGAAAAACAGCATGAACGCCATGTCGAAGTTGTGGGGCCGCCCCAACAGGGTTCTCGTCCAGTCCGGGTCGGCCATGAAGCAGGCGAGCAGCCCCCCGAGCAACGCCTCGGACCGCTCCAGCGCGAAGAGGGGCAGGGCGGTGATCACCCAGAACATGATCGCCACGATGGCGGTCATGAGCAGTTCTTTGTCGCGCCCCAGCACCTCGAAGAGGCCCCTCCAGAGATTCAGCCACCCGACGTGGATGCTGATACGGGTGTCCTCGTTCAGAACGAGATAATCGACCAGGGTCCTGCCGGATGCGATGACGCCGCAGTTCGACCGGATATCGTCGGGAGGCGCGAAGCCGAGGCTCAATATTTTCAACGGTATACAAGCGACGACCGCCAGCGAGATGACGAGGGCGAGAAGCGGGATGTATTTTGTCATGACGGCTCGATTATAGCGTAACTTCCGGTTGAATGATAAGCTGTCGCCAACGGGAGCGAAACGACGTGATTCCCCAGTCCATCAAACGCTTGATCGCCGCCGAAGTGTCGGCGGTTTCCCGCTACGCCGACCGCGTCATCGCCCTGCATCCGTATGCGCACGATCGCGGCGAGCTGCTTCACCGTCTCGACTGCCCTGACAAACAGGTGGTGGCGCGGAACGCCGACCCGCCAGACCTGTCGGGCGAGCGCGCCCGGCGCTCGGTCCTGCTCCTGAACGGCCAGTTCAATCACGAACCGGACATCCAGAGCTACCTCACCGGTCTCAAGCCCTTCCTGAGCCGCACTTCACGGCTGGTCGTCGTCACGTACAACCCCTACCTGTATCTCGCCCTGCTCGCGAAACGGCGCCTCCTGGGTGAAACCAACGCGTCGATGACCTTTCTCACCAGCGATAACCTGCATCACCTCGCGAAGGTTTCCGGCTACGAGGTCGTCCGGATCAGGCCCGTCGGCTTTCTCCCGGATTTCAACGGCCTCAGTCGGGAAGCGAACTCCCTGTTTCCCGTCCTTCCCGGCATCAACCGCCTCGCCTTCGCCAACGTGATCGTCCTGCGGCCGGTCATCCCCGAATCCGCCCGTCCATCGCTCTCGATCGTCGTGCCCGCGCGAAACGAACGGGGGAACATCCGCCCGCTTCTCGAGCGCATCACCCTGCCCGACGGGTGCCGCGCCGAAGTCCTCTTCGTCGAGGGCCATTCGACGGACGGAACCTGGGAGGAAATCCTGCGGACGATCCCGGAATTCACGGGCCGTTTCCCCATCAGAACCCTGAAGCAGCCGGGAAAAGGCAAGAATGACGCCGTCCTGGCCGGCTTCGCGGAAGCTCGCAACGAGCTTCTGACCGTCCTTGACGCCGACATGACCGTGCCGCCGGAGATGCTCGGCCGCTTCGTCGAAGCCTACTCGCGCGGCCTGGGAGACTTCATCCACGGCAACCGCCTGATGTATCCGATGGAGGCGGATGCCATGCAGCCGCTGAACTGGCTGGGCAACAAGGGCTTCGCGAAGCTCCTGAGCTACGTGCTCGACACGCCGATGGACGACGCGCTGTGCGGCACGAAGCTGTTCCCCCGCCACGACTGGCCGCGCCTCATGCGCTGGATCGCCGATTTCGGCAACCGCGACCCGTTCGGCGATTTCAACTTCCTCTTCTTCGCCGCCGAGACCGGCCTCGGCATCGTCGACATCCCGATCCGGTATCTCGCCAGAACGTACGGCGAAACGAACATTCTCCGGTTCCGTCACGGCTGGGAACTGCTGAAAATGGTCCTCCACGGCTTCAGAAACGTCACGATGGGAAAACGTCTGCCGTGAGTCATGATGAAACTCTTGTCATCAGCCCTCAATCTGCGGAAGGGTTCTTGAAACGACAATCACCCGCATACTCGATCCCGTTCGTGCGGAGCTTGTCGAAGCACGAACAGCCACTTGCAGATGGTTCCTTCTTTCCCCCTTCGACAGGCTCAGGGCGAATGGGTGGCTTTCATTCTGCAGGAATCAATACCAGATGAGACGAGTAGTGGCGATATGTTCCGGGAATTCTCAGCCGCGGCGCTTGTAATCGACCTCGCGCTTGCGGATGCGGGCGGCGCCCGGCGTGACTTCGAGCCACTCGTCCTCGGCCACGTATTCCAGCGCCTGGTCGAGCGTCATCCGGCGCGGCGGAGCGATGTGCGTCAACTCTTCCTTCGTCGAGCTGCGGTGGTTGGTGAGATGCTTCATCCGGACGATGTTCACATACATATCTCCGGCTATAGGTCTCTCGCCGACGACGAGGCCGACGTAAATCTCCTCGGCGGGGCCGTAGAACAGCGTGCCGCGCTCGACGAGCATCTCGATCGCGTAGGACGTCGAAAGGCCCGCTTCCATCGCGACCATGACGCCGACCCGACGACCGGGAATGTCGCCTCGATAGGGTTCGTATCCCTTGAAACACTGGTTCATGACGCCCGTTCCGTTGGTGATCGTCAGCAGCGCCGACCGGAAGCCGAGCAGGCCGCGCGCGGGGGCGCTGAAGATCAGGCGCAGCGTGCCGTCGGGTAGCTTCTTCGAGTTCTCCATGATCGCCTTGCGCGGGCCAAGCACTTCCATGACCGCCCCGACGTAGTTCTCGGGAAGGTCGATCGTCAGCTCCTCGATCGGCTCGAGCAGGTTGCCGTTCTCGTCCTTCGTGATGATCGCCTGGGGTTTGGAAACCTGAAGCTCATACCCCTCGCGCCGCATCGTCTCGACGAGAATGCCCAGATGCAGTTCGCCGCGGCCGGAGACCTTCACCGTGTCGGGCGAATCCGTCGGTTCGACCTTCATCGCGACGTTGGTCTCGAGCTCCTTCATCAGGCGGTTCTGGATCTGGCGCGCCGTCAGGAACTTGCCCTCGCGGCCGGCCAGCGGGCTCTGGTTCGGGGCGAACAGCATCGACAGCACGGGCTGGTCGATCGGAATCACGGGAAGCGGCTCGGCCTCCATCGAGACCGAGACGGTATCGCCGATCGACACGTCGGTCAGGCCGGCCACGGCGGCGATATCCCCGGCGCACACCTCGGGTGTTTCGACCCGGCGCACGCCCTGGAAATTGTACAACTGCACGATCTTCGAGGATCGCGGGGTCTTGCCCTCGTGCAGCAGCCAGACGTCGGATTTCTGTTTCAGAACCCCGTCGAACACGCGGCCGATCGCGATGCGACCGACGTAATCGTTGTAATCGAGGCTCGTGACGAGCAGCTTGCCCGGCTTTTCCAGCGAGCCCGCAGGCGGCGGAACGAACTCGACGATGGATTCCAGCAGCGGCCGGATTGTATCCCGCGGATCGTCGAGCTTGCGGCAGGCATATCCGGACCGGCCCGAGGCGAACAGGATCGGATACTCGAGCGCGTCGTCCTCGGCGCCGACATCGATCAGCAGGTCGAGCACTTCGTCGACGACCTCCTCCGGCCGCGCATCGGGACGGTCGATCTTGTTGATCACGACGATCGGCTTGAGACCCGCCGCCAGGGCCTTTTTCAGCACGAACCGGGTCTGGGGCATCGGGCCCTCGAATGCGTCGACGACGAGCAGGCAGCCGTTGGCCATCTGCATGACGCGCTCGACCTCGCCCCCGAAATCCACGTGCCCGGGGGTATCTATCAGGTTGATTTTCACGCCGTTGAAATCGAGTGACATGTTCTTGGCGAGAATCGTGATCCCGCGCTCGCGCTCGAGGTCGTTGCTGTCGAGGAACCGCTCGGCGATCTGCTGGTTTTCGCGAAACAACCCGGACTGGCGGATCATGGCGTCGACCAGGGTGGTCTTTCCGTGATCGACGTGCGCAATGATCGCGACGTTGCGAATCATCGATGGATTGTAACGCGACTGAAACTGTATCGTACTCACCTGCTGACAAACCTCCGGCTGCTGCGACTGAAGAACTGAAACAAAAGAAAAATCCGCCGTGAACGCATCCATCAGGTGCCCGGCGGACCGCTTCCTGCGTGATGTGGGCAATAAGACTACACCAGAGGAATCCGCAATGCAAGACAATTACACACAACGAACGTTTGTTGTACACTGCCGTCACAGCCATGCCCAGCCAAACCGGTTACCTCCTGCAGAAGAAATCCATCCCGGGGCGCATGAACGCACGATGTTCGAGAATGCACTGACATGATGATGAAAGGGCTTCTCGACCGGCTTCGTCTGCCCGGGGCGAAAGAGCTTCCCGGCCTCGACGACGAGGCCGCGGCCCGGGTTTTCCGGAAGATCCTGAACCGGAAACCGTATCTTCGGGCTCTCTACAGCCGGTTTTACCGGATCCTGCTGAAGGAGGCCGGGACCTGCACGCCTCTCGTGGAACTGGGCAGCGGTTCGGGGTTCCTTCCCCGGATCGCTCCGGCGGTCATCGCATCCGACATCCTTCCGGCACCTGACCTCGATCTTCGCTGTTCCGCCCTGGAACTGCCGTTCAGATGCGACTCCGTCGGCGCCTTTCTCATGTTCGACGTGTTTCACCACGTGAAGGACGCCGGGGCGTTCCTCGCCGAGATGCATCGCGCCCTGAAGCCCGGCGGCAGAATCGTCATGATCGAGCCGGCAGCCACCCCGTTCGCGCGATTCATCTACGGCCGCTTCCATCACGAACCGTTCGATCCGCAGGCGGGCTGGACCATCCCCGGTGGCGGCCCACGCTCGGGCGCGAACGGTGCCCTTCCCTGGATCGTGTTTATGCGCGACAGGCCCCGTCTCGAACGCGAGTTCCCCGGCCTCCGTCTGAAGCCGCCGAGCCTCCACACCCCGTTCAGCTACCTGGTGAGCGGGGGGCTTTCTTTCCGCCAGTTTCTGCCGGGCTGGACCGAACCGGCAATCGCCTTTCTGGAGCGGCGTCTCGTTCCGGTCATGAGCCTGCTCGCGATGTTCATGACCGTCACGCTGGAAAAGGACGTTTCCCGCTGAAAGCGAATAAAGCACTCATTATATTTTATATGATATATCTACAAAAGGAATGAGCGCTTTCCATCCGCGACAGTTTCCTCGTTTTGCCGAGAATCCGGATTTATCGGCAATTCCCGGCGTTCGCGGGAATGTCACCTGGAGAACGGGCCCGTTCGCGAAAGAACGTCGTCACGCCGTGCTCTTCGAGAAGTCTTGCCCCGATGCGGGTGTTTGAAACGCCGTCGGCAAGGCGGTATCGGAACGCGAGACGGCCCTCGCGGATTTCGGCGTTGAAGCATTGGAAGCGGATATTCCCGTTCGGCCGGATCTCGGGTTCGAGTTCGACCAGGTGCGACGAAATGAGAAAGAAATGCTCCCTGAGTCCTGCGAGGCCGTTGATGACAAGCTTCGAGCACTCAAACGCATCCAGCACGTTCGTTCCTTTGAAAATCTCGTCGATGATCACCATCAGCCGAAGCTTTCCGGCGCAGAACTGGAGAATGCGCTGGATCCTCACGACTTCCGCCATGAACCCGCTGATTCCGAGCCGGACATCGTCGTGCATCGTCAGTTCGCAGAACAGGTAATCGACAGGGGAAACCGTCATCGATTCCGCCGGAACCCCCATTCCGATATGCGCCAGAACGAGGGAGATCCCGACCGCCTTCATGAACGTCGACTTTCCGGCCATGTTCGGCCCCGTCAGGAACAAAAGGTTCCTCTCCTCGTCGAGCAGGAAGTCGTTTCGCACCGGACGCGACAGGAACGGATGGAACAAGCCCCTGATCTCGAGTCGTCGCCCGGGGTCGTCGACGATCGTGGGAAACTCGAATCCATTCTCCCTGGTGGCGATCGCCATTCCAAGATGGGCATCGAGCCGGTACATGATTTCCAGCATCTTCCGAAGGTTCTCTTTGTTCTGGATCCGAAGCAGATAATCGATGACGAAGACGTCGACCGTGGAAGGATCCTTTCCCTGGGCGACAATTTTCTCGACATCGATCATTTTATATAACTTATAAAATTCATCAATGACGCGTTTCAATCCCTGCGGGCAGTTCCCGTGCGAACGAACGCCCTCGATGAATCTTCCGCACGCCTGAATCGACCGTATGGCATCCTGCAATCCCACGCGGCAAAACCGGAACATCTCCGGATACTGGTACCGGTAGGCATACGACTGCAGATATCGATTCCAGGTAAGCGTCAAATCGACGCCCATATAGTTCGATTCCAGGTAGAGTTCTAAGTCTTGGGCGTCCTTGTCTCCGATCGGAAACGCCAGTTCCGACGCTTCATCGTGGAAAAACCGCGTCATTTCCTGGAGGTCGCGAACCGAGAAATCGGGCCCGGGACCGTTTTTCACCAGATCTTTGAGAAAGGCGGAGCCACCGGCCGTCCGGCATCGGTCGACAAAGCGCATGACGGGATGACCGCCATGCCGACATTCGAACACTTCGAGATCGCAAAGGGTTTCCCTGTCGGTTCGCATGCGTCCCCCTCCATCAACCGTTGTTTCGTCGCCCTTGAACCGCCGATTCGCCAGCCGCCGCCCCAAACGCGCATCGCAACTCCTCGAGCTGCCGGATCGCATCGGTGTATCTCCGGCGCATCGGCTCGATCTGATCGGCCCGGTTTCTTCGGTAATCCAGCGTGGCTCTCATCGCCCCATGGGTGGCCGCGACGGTCTCCTTCAGCCGATTGTCGAGATCCGAACCGAAGCGCAGGAAGGTCTGATCGAGGCTTTGGAAGATCGGCCACCGAAGATTTTCGACGTTCTCGATCACCAGGGCCCGCAGCTGTTCCGCTATCCGCGCAAGCATGCGGGCCTTGATGGTGGCTGCCGAGGAAAACCGGCTCAGGAAGCCGCCCGCGAAGGAGCGGAGTCCCGACCGCCATTTATGCGTGACCCAGTAGGGTTGCTCGACCATCCGAAAGGCATCGGCGCTTTCCGGGGCCTGGTAAGGAATATCGAAGAGCTCGGCGGCGGTTCGCCGGATAGCCCCGATCAGTTCGTCGGTTCGTGTCTGGAAAGGCCGGAGCGCCTCACCCATCTTTGCTTCGAAGACCTTGACCGCCTTTCCCGTCTCGTGTTCGAAATACCCGGGAATAGCCTGCGCAACGGCTTCCCGAAGGGCCGTCTCATCTCCGCCGGCGCCGTTTCCCTTTTCCATCACCTCCCGCACCAGGCTGTCGAGATAGGTGAAAGAGCGCTTTCGCAGGTCTTCTGAATACTCCTCCAAATACTCGTGCATTCGTCGATTGGTTCCTTTGAGGAGGTCCTGGGAGGTCAGCCGTTCCTGCTCGATTTCCTTCAGCTTTTCTTCGAATGTGCCAAGTCTCCGCTCGAGTTCTTCGATGGAAATGGCCATCGACCGCAACCGAACCTCGACCGACATGATCAGCTCGTCGGTCAACGCCAGCGCCTTCCGAGAAATGGCCGCCGCCAGCGCTCTGCTCTTTCCGGTGGCCAGAAAGTCGACTAGGTGCGCCTCCAGCGCCTCCAGCCCGCTTTCTTTCCAGAGTAAGGGGTCGTTCGCCAGTCGCCCCTTCAAACCCCGTCGGGCAGAAACCGAAAAGATCTCGGCCGGCGTGGCGAGCCCACCGTGGCTCGCCAGCACCTGGCCGAAAAATTCGAGGGCGGTGGCCCGCTCCGAGGAGTCCAGGTAATCGACCTTGTTCATGATGAAGCACAGGTGGGGCACCTTGGTACGAACCTGGCCGAGAAACTCGATCTCCACCTCGGTGACGGGCGGGTCGGCAGACACGATGAACAGGGCAGCATCACACTGCGAGAGGAAATTCAGGGTCGCTTCCGTATTGTGCCGGAAGGTCGAGCCGATCCCCGGGGTATCGACCAGCACCACGCCCTTTTGCAGGATTGCCGCAGGCAGGAAAACCTCGACGTGCGAGACGTTGAGCCGGTTCTTCGGATTTCCGGTTTCCGTGACATACCCCTCGAGAAACGCGTGGAGGGCCCCGTCGTCGGGAAACGTCCGATCTTCAGGCGGTTTGGTGTCGGAAAAGGCGATCCGGGCGCGACGCCGCTCTCCCCATGATAGAAATGTGGGAATTGCCGTCAGGGGAACCACCGACGTGGCCAGGACTTCCGCGCCGAGCAGGGCATTCAGGATGGTGCTCTTCCCCCGTTTGAACTGACCCAGGACGGCCAGATGAAACCGGCCCTCGAGAAGGCGGCCCTTCAGCTCCTCGAATTTGGCTGCAATTCCCGCGTGCTCAGGCTCGAGCGTTTTCAGCAACGCCACTGCCGTTGTCAACAGCGGCGGCAGGCTTTCCATGGGCGTCTTCCCCTGAAGCCGTTGTTCTTCACATTTCATCGTCTGCTCCGACAAAGTGCTTCTCCTTTCGCGCATGGTCATGCATCTTCGAGGGTCGTGCCGGCCTCGGCTTCATGGAATCCGGAGAACCCCGGGAAGAAAGGACAACAGCACGAACGCAACAACCCAGAAGAAGATGAAGGCAACGATCCCAAACTCGAGTGCCATTCGCCAGGTTTTGCGGGAATCGGTGAAATGGTGCTCGTATTCCTGATAGGCGATGAGAAAAGCGCACAACCCGGCCAACCCGCCGAAGACGGACGAAATACAGGCAATACCCAGCGCCGTTCCCATCTCATGACCTCACCCGAATACCAATGCCCGAAAAGCGGCAAGCCATCTTCGCACAAGGGAGGAATGCCGCTTTTTCTCCCCCTCGGGCAGCACCGTATGGACCTGAAAGAATTTCTTTTCCACCCTCTGCCATGCATCCGCCTCGTTCCCGAGCGGCTCTTCATTGAGATAATCCGTTTTCCGGGCAAACAATCGCAGATCTCCGGCTAGTGCGGCAAACGCCTTTGCCTCCTGCTGCATCAGCCACTCTTTGTCCTCCGCATCATCGATCAGAGCCAGAACCTTGCGCAGATGGTGCAGGCACAGACCGAAGGAGCTCTGGAAACGTTCCCGGAAATCCCTTTCCGAAAGATGATCGACGAATTCCTGCTGATATGCCATGGCGGACTGGTCCACTCGCCGGGACAAAGGGCAGGGGGCTTCGGGAGCGAGCTCCGAGTCCCCGTTGCGCAACCGATCTGCGACGGATTGCGCGATGTTTCCGTAAATAAGGCTCATTCCGAGCGGATCGTATCGTTGCAGGGCAACCTGCATCGGCTCCGCCGCAAAACCGAAAGACCTCGCCAGAGATGCGTTGACGCCGGGGTCTCTCGCATTCTCATAAAAGAGGTCGTCGATGAGCTTTTCCATTTCTTTGGCCCGAAGAAAGCACACCGGACAGTTCCGGATTTCCGGGGCCATGGCATCCCACAAGCGAAAGAAGGAAAAGTGCCGATAAGCCCGTCGGCGATCTTTCCGAGCATCACTCGCCAATTTTCAAGCACCAAAGCCACACGGCTGCGACGAGGACAAGAAGACTTCCAAAACCATCCCCCCCGTTCATCGCTGAGATTGCTTTTTCCATCGGTGTTTCCTTCCGTCTTCCCACATCGGTGTTTTGCCGCATTCCCGGTCAACCGAAATGCAATGTTCACCAGAAATCTGATCGGATATTCAGCCGTGTAAGACCATGTAGATGCCGATGAAGACCAGTAAATACGCAACGTACTTTTGAAATTTTTCTCGGGGAAGCTTTTCGATCAAGCGCTTTGAAGACCACGTTCCAAGGATCATTGCAAGACTCATGAACCCGGCCAACAGCCACAGATGTTGAGGCATGGGAACGTAGTGCTGATACACGGACATTTTCACCCCGTGCATGACGAGGGCGGTAATTGCCTCGCTGGCAACATACGCAACAGGGTCCAGATTCAGCGTAAGGAAGACGGCCGCCCCGAGCGGACCAGCGCTGCCGACCAGGCCTGATAGAAAGCCGACAACTCCGCCCCCGGCAATCAACAGAAACGGACCGCCTTTTAACTCGAGAAGCCCGTAATACTTGAGTCCGACTGCCATCAGAAGAACGGAGCCAACGCAACGAGTAACAACAACTTTCGACAGGCCAATGAACGAAAATGCCCCTAATGCGCTCAATGGAACGGCAGTTACCAAAAACAGACCTACCGACCGCCATTGTATCCGCGAGAACCCGAAGCAAGCCCTGGAAATATTGCCGATGAACTGGGTAATGGTCAGCAAGGGAACCGCATGAACGGAACCCACTGTCCCCACAAGGAGCGGCAATAAAAGAAGCGCGCCGCCAAACCCCGCCGCACCTGAAATAGCGGCTGCAACATACGTAGCCGCTACGAGAAGCAGCAAGGAAAGCATTGTCCGGCCGCCGAGAACCGAATTTTAATAGTGCTTCAATCGAATGGCGCTGGCCGGCGGGGATTCCGTATCTTTCAGATCGTAGTTCGAATCAATGAAGACGGGGATCGCTTCGGGGAATTCCCGAAGCAACGCGTTCAAGTTCCGGGGCTGGTTTTCGAACACAGCCACGACGCTCCCCAGCTCCCGGATTCGATTACAGGAGTCTTGTTTGAATTTGAAGTCTTTGATTTCCGGGCTCGACTTGAGCATGAGAATCGCCGTCTTCCCATCCAGCGGGAGGCCGTGCTTTTGAAGGCTTTCTTCGGTTCCTTTGCCCATTTGCGGGGTGTCCCGGCCGGTCAGATACACGATCAGCGCGCCTTTGTCGTGGCACGCGTTTACGAACGCCGGGCCGCCGGGAATAGGCTCGTCGATAACGACGTATTCGTTGGTGAAGAACCGCTTGAACCAGAAATTCCTCACCGAAGAAACCGTTTCAGCGGTTGTAACGGATATATTTTTGAGGGTATCGACGATACTGTAGCCTGCGTCTTTGGCCGTTACCTGTGAAATAGCCTTGGCGTCAGGATTCGAACTGTTTTCCTTTGCCCATTCCTGAAGGATTCGGACATTTCGTTGCGCGGTGTCGAACAGTGTTCCATCGAGATCGAACACTACGACGGGAATTTTCTTTTCTGCCACCGTTTTTTCAACGGCGGCGATGACCGAAGCGAGATCTTTTGTTTCAGGAGCTTTGGCGATAACCGGATTCAAAAGACCCAGGCACAGCACACACACCAAGAATGAAACGATCAATGTACGCATGTGAGTCGACCAACCTTTCCTTTTCAGATGTTTACTTTCGTAAAGTTGCAATCAGACGTTTCGGATGCCGAAGCAAATCCAGGGCAGATATAATATCATTACATATAATATGTGCGGCAAGGCAGGTTTCCGTTGCCGCCCCTTCCGCCTGCATGACCGCAATTCCGAGAGCGGCCTCTTTCAGCATCAGCCGGTCGTTCTGGCCGTTGCCGATGGCGACGACCTGAGCGGCGTCAAGGGAATGCACGATCTGCTGTTTTGCCCCGGCTTGGTCATCCTTCCCGAGGATGGCCAACGCGGCCTTGACGTTTTTCAACTGGCTTTGAGCCAACCCGAAGGTATCGGCGGTCAGGATGCGGATGGCCAGATGTTGAGAAAGCTCGTTCAGGGCTTCCTCGACACCGGGAAGAAGATACCCGTCGACAGCAAGCGTTCCGTTGTAATCCAGAACCAAGTGCTGCAGGGTCAGACGTTTGTAGCCTGGGATATCGATCTGAAGCATGGCTCAAGCATTCTTGAAGGTTTTTTTACCGGCAAAGCCGGCTGCGGAACCCAGTTCACGCTCGATGCGGAGAAGCTGATTGAATTTGGCGATGCGCTCGCTGCGACAGCCGGAACCGGTTTTGAGGTGGCCGGCCCCGACCGCGACGGTCAAATCGGCAATCGTGGTGTCTTCCGTTTCGCCGGAGCGATGGGAAACGAAGCAGTTATACTGATTCCGTTTCGCCAGATTGATGGCATCGAGAGTTTCGGTGATGGTTCCGATCTGGTTCAACTTGATGAGAACGGAGTTGGCGATTTTCTTCTGAATACCTTGGGCAATAATTTGGGGATTCGTGCAGAAAATATCATCCCCGACCAGCTCGACACGGTCGCCTAATTCACTCGTCAGCGCGCGCCAACCGTCCCAATCGTTTTCGGCCATACCGTCTTCGAGAAGGACGATCGGGTATTGCTTGGCCCAGGAAGCCCAGAGTTTCACCATTTCATCGGATGTTTTCTTCGATTTGTCGGATTTGAAAAACACGTATTTGCCGTCCTCCCACATTTCGCTGGCGGCGGGATCGAGACAAATGGAAATATCCCAACCGGGTTTATAGCCGGCCTTGGTGATCGCCTCCAGGATGATGTCGACGGCTTCCTCGTTGGACTTCAGGTTCGGGGCAAAGCCGCCCTCGTCGCCGACGCCCGTGCTGTATCCCTTCTGGTTGAGGATGGATTTCAGGGCGTGAAAGGTTTCCATGCCCTTGCGAATGGCCTCAGAGAAGCTGGAAGCCCGGTGGGGGGCGATCATGAATTCCTGAAAATCGACGTTATTGTCGGCGTGTTTTCCCCCGTTGATGACGTTCATGCATGGAACCGGAAGCAAAGTGGCCTGAACGCCGCCAAGATATCGGTAAAGCGGCATCTTGTGGACAGCGGCGGCCGCCCGGGCAACAGCCATGGACACGGCAAGAATCGCGTTGGCACCGAGATTTCCCTTGTTGGGAGAGCCGTCCAGGTCGATCATCAGACGGTCGATTTCGGTTTGCTGGGAGACATCTTTCCCGAGAATGGCGGGGGCGATTTTGGTTCGCACGTTTTCCACTGCTTTTAAAACGCCTTTTCCGCTGTACCGGGCCTTGTCGCCGTCGCGCAGTTCCACCGCCTCTTTTTCGCCGGTCGAAGCACCGGAAGGGACGATGGCCCGGGCTCTGGTTCCGTCGGCGAGGGTGATTTCCACCTCGACGGTCGGATTGCCGCGCGAATCGAGAACCTCAAAAGAATCAACCGAAAGAATGTTCACAGAATTTCTCCTCGAAATACTATATAGACCCTCTTATATACTCATGGCTCTCACTCATGTTTCGATTTCTGCAGCTTCACCGTTTGAGACCCAAGATGACAACGCCGATGCCGACGAGGGAAATACCAAGCCATTCCCTGGCTGTCGGGCGCTCTCCAAGAAACAGCGTGGCGAATACCGCGACAAGAACAAGGCTCAACTTGTCTACCGGCGCCACTTTCGAAGCGTCTCCCATCTGCAGCGCCCGGAAATAACAGACCCACGAAGCGCCCGTTGCCACTCCTGAAAGGGTGAGAAACAACCAGTTCCGAGGGCTCAGAGACAAAGGATCTCGCCACTTCCCCGTGTATTTCACGAACACGAACAATATCCCCAGGATCACGACGGTACGAAACAGCGTGGCGAAGTCGGAATCGATGCCGTCTATTCCGATTTTAGCACAGATTGCCGTGAGGGCTGCAAAGACGGCTGAACCCAACGCCCAGTAAAACCATGGCGGCATTATATCGGACATTCTTTTTTTACCTCGACTCCCTCTGGATCGTGCGTTTCGCGGATCGTTCGAATCGGACAACAGCGCCGGGACAACAAAACGACAAGATACGAAATGCAAACCCCGAGGAGCATGCCGCAGAGAACATCGAGCGGATAATGAACGCCGACATATACTCGAGAATATGAAATGACCAGGGAAAGGCAGGCCAGCGGGAACCCGGCGCACACCCCATACTCGAGCCAAACGAGGGCTGCCACGGCCGCCGAGTTCGCGGCATGAGACGAGGGAAAGGATTTGCTGCGCGAACACGGAACCAGCAGGCGCTTTTCCGCGGCTGCGCAACAGGGGCGTTGCCGACCCCACAGGGGCTTCATGAGATGCGAACTGGCTTGATCAGCAAGAGCCACCACCACAGCCATTCCGAGAGCGAGACGTCTGAACCTGCCGCTGAAGCCAAACAGCAGCAGAAACCAGAGGATCACGAGGAGCGGCACCCAATTCGATTGCGTGGTAATGATCGGCATGATGAAATCAAAGAACGGGTTTGTCCAAACTCCGTTCAGGGAATGGAATGCAGCCATGTCCAATGAGATCAGCATGACGCCGTCCCTTTTTCATGAGGTTGCGTCGGCATGTGGGAATGATGCTCGTGCTCGTGGGACGCCGGAAGATGCAGCCACCGGTCGGTTGCCTTCTTCGCGGCGATAGCTCCGATAGGGGCGGTCAGAAGAATGCTCAACGTCGCAAGAGCCAGAATGGTTTCCCCGGGGCCGGTCGGAAGGCCGGCGGCTTTCATTGCCACCAGGGGAGCGGCCCCAATAGCCGCTTGAACGCTTGCTTTCGGGAGCCAGGCCGCCGTTACCGCCATTTTCTCGCCCGAATCGAAATTCCCCCCGAACAAGGCCACCCACACACCAAGCGACCGGGCCAGGACTCCGGCGAAAATGATGAGGACTCCGGCCAGACCGGCATTCAAGGCAACCGTCGGGTTAAATTCAGCGCCAACGACGGCGAAAAGAATAATTTCCGCAAAGATCCAGATTTTGCTCAGTTTTGCGGCAATTTCATGAGCTATCTTTTCACGGCGGGTGAGAATGATGCAGCCGATGGTCATGGTAGCGATAAGTCCGGAAAATGGCGTTGCGAGGCTGGTTGTGCGTTCGATATTCACGAGCAGGAGCGCCAGCGCGAGAATCGCCAGGCCTCGTTTGGTTGCTCGCGGGTTATACGATTCAAACGCCTTGTACAAAATCACACCCACGATCAGACCCACCGCCAAACCGTTGAACAGCGCGACCGGGATTTTTACGAACTGATACGCCACACTTGCATCCGCGTGGGCATACATGGATATGAACACATTGCAAATCAGAATGTTCAAAATATTATCCAGCGATGCCGCAGTCAGGATCAGGTGAGGAATGTGCTTTTCAAGCCCCCGTTTCTCTTCGATGCATTGAAGCATGAAGGGAATGATGACGGCCGGGGAAACTGCCGGCAAAATGAACCCCAGGGTGAACGAAGAGTTCCAGGAGAAGGAAAACACGGTATGAGCGAGTGAAGCGATCGTGAGTGCCTCGAAAAGAGAGGGAATGATCGCAAGCAGGAGCAGTCGAATGCCGAATGTGCGAAGGGTTTGAAGGTGAATCGAAAAACCCGCTCGTAAAAGGATGACAACCAGCGCAATCAGCCGAAGATCCGTGCTGATCGCCAAAAGATTCGGGGCTACCTGATCGGTGCAATAGGGGCCCAAAAGAAATCCGACGCAAAGAATGCCGATGAATCCCGGAAGCCGAATCCTGCGAACGCCCCATTCGACCAACATCGAGAGGATGAGAATTTTTGCAAGACTGAAAGCCAAAGGACAATCCTTTACAAAATGATTTGCCTCGAAATCCGGATAAAAAAACTCCTGCACAGCGGCACACAAGGCCGGTTTGCAGGAGTCATCAGCTTGAAAAGCGGTTATCGGGGGACTCCATCCCCCTGAACAGATTTAAGTGTATCAAAAAAGTCTTGTGATTTCCAGAAAAAAAGGGAACCCCCGGAGCGAAGCCGGGAAGCAGTATCGAGTCATGCAGCATGAACATCACCCGTTCGCCCTGAGCTTGTCGAAGGGCGAAATGAGGAATCATCGGCAAGTGGCTGTTCGTGCTTCGACAAGCTCAGCACAAACGGTATCGAGTATGCGGGTGATTGTCGTGTTACTTGTGAGACGAGTCGTATGTCACCGGGGCTTGTACTGTTCGAAGGCTTTCTTGTCGAACGCGCGGCGGTAGGCCTCTTCGGGCGCGATCTTGCGCGACTTCACGAGGTCCGTCAGGGCCTGATCCATCGTCTGCATGCCGACCTGCTTGCTGGTCTGCATGATCGAGGTGAGCTGGAAGGTCTTGTTCTCGCGGATCAGGTTGGCGACGGCGGGCACGTTGACCAGGATCTCGAGCGCGCAAACGCGGCTCATGCCGTCGATCGTCGGGATGAGCTGCTGGGCGACGATGCCGACAAGCGCGTCGGCGAGCTGGGTGCGGATCTGGTCCTGCTGGTGGGCGGGGAAGACGTCGACGACGCGGTCGACCGACTGGGCGGCCGACGGCGTGTGCAGCGTGGCGAAGACGAGGTGGCCGGTTTCGGCCGCCGTGACGGCGAGCGAGATCGTTTCGTAGTCGCGCATTTCGCCGACGAGAATGACGTCGGGGTCTTCGCGGAGGGCCGAGCGCAGGGCGGCGGCGAACGATTTGGTGTTCACGCCGATCTCGCGCTGGTTGACGATGCACTGCTTGTGCTTGTGGACGAATTCGATCGGGTCCTCGATCGTCAGGATGTGGTCCTGCCGCTCGTCGTTGACCTGGTCGACCATCGCCGCGAGGGTCGTCGATTTTCCGGAGCCGGTCGGCCCCGTGACGAGGATCAGGCCCTTGTTGCGGCGCGCCAGATCCGACAGGATGGCCGGCAGCTTCAGATCCGCCACGGTCTTGATCTTCGACGGAATGACGCGGAAGACGGCCCCGATGCCGAGACGGTTGTTGAAGATGTTGCAGCGGTAGCGGGACACTTCCGGCAGTTCATACGAAATGTCGAGTTCGAGTTCCTTCTCGAAGCGGTCGCGCTGGTCGTTGTTGAGGAACTCGAAGATCAGCCGCTTCGTGTCCTTGCTCGACAGCGGCGGCAGGTCGGTGGGCCAGAGCTTGCCCTGGAGCCGCATCATCGGCGGCGAGCCGACCGTGAGATGAAGGTCGGATCCGCCCTTGTCGACGATCAGCCGAAGCAGATCGGTGATGGCATACTGCTCGCTATCCACCTGGGCGGCGCGTTTCGGCCGCTGTTCTTCGGGCCGGGACGTCGGCGCGGCAGGCATGGACGACGGCGAAGGAATGCCGGTCGCCTGCGGGATACCGGTGGAGGCCGGGATACCGCTCGACGGCGACGACGGCGACGAGGGCGGTCGCGGAATGCCGGTAGACGGAGGCAGACCCGGGGGCCGGGGAACGCCGGCCGCCGAGGGCGCGCCGGGCGGCGACGGCGGGCGGGGAACGCCGGGAGGCGACGGCGGCGCAACGGGGGCAGCCGGCGGCTGGGCGGGCGTTCCCGGCGCCGACGGCGGCTTCTGGGCGCCGTCGCCGCTTCCGAAGAACTTGTTGAAGAAACTGTCGTTATCGCTCATGGTTCACGTCTCAGAACAGGCGCAGGAACTCGTCCACGCTCGTTTCGCCGCTCGCGATGAGGGCCAGCGTGCGGTCTTCCAGGGTCGGAATCTCCTGCTTGCGGGCGAACTGGTAGAACTCCTGGTAACTCTGGCGACCGATCATCATGCGCCGCAACGTCGGCGACGTCGGCAGAAACTCGGTGACGAGCGTGCGGCCCGCGTATCCGGTCTGGTGGCAGGTTTCGCAGCCCACGGCCTCGAAGACGGTCGGCTCGGCCGGCAGGTGCATCCGCTCGGCGACGTCCGGCGGAAGCGTTCCCGGTTTTTTACACTGCGGACACAGCGTCCGGATCAGGCGCTGCGACAGGAAGCCGCAAAGAGAGCTGGCGATGACGACGGGGTCCGCGACTTTTTCCAGCAAGCGCACGACACTGCTCGGCGCGTCGTAGGCCATGAACGAGGTCAGGATCGTCTTCCCGCCCAGGCCGGCAAACCCGAGCTCCTCGACGATCGGCTGGTCTCCGGGGTGGTCGATGTAGACGACGTCGGGATCGAGGAGCAGGGCGAGCTCGAGGCCCTCCTTGATGGTCCCGATGCCGTTCTGGCCGATCTGGATCTGGGTGATCTGGGGAAGGTTCGCCTGCACCGGCTCTTCGACGGTGACGATCTTCTTCTTCTCGACGTCGAAGCTGCTCAGCACGTAGTAATGCGTCGTGGTGCGCCCCGACTCGCGCGGCCCGGTTATATAGAGGATGCCATGGTTCGCATGCACGAACCCGACGATCTCGTCGAGCACCGCTTTGCCGCCCTTGCCGATCTGGATGTTGATGTTGCTGAAGTCGTTCAGCTTGAGGATGACCATCTCGCCGTTCACGGTCGGGTAGAACATCGACTGGACGTTCACCCACCGACCCGAGACCGAGACGCGGAAATGGCCGACGGCCATCACCGGGGCCGCGCCGCCGCTCGGAACGGGCACCTGCGAAAGCACCTTGAGCTTCGAGATGACTTCCTGGTGAACCTTGATCGGGATCTCGAGTTTGCGCGTCAGGCAGGAGCAGGTACGGAATCGGATGACGACGCCCTTTTCCGACGGCTCGAAATGGATGCGGTCGACGCGGTTGATGATCGCCTGGCCTAGAATATAGTTGATGATTTTTTCCGGCGCCTCGAGGCCTTTCGGAATGCCCCGGTCGCCTTTTTCGCCGGTGGACTCCGGCGGCGGGGGCGGCAGGTCGCCGGTCATGCGCTCGCCGGTGTCGAGCGGCCCGTAGATCGCGGTGTAGGTCTGCTCGAAATCGAACTTCGTGCAGATCGAGACCGACACCTGCATGCCGAGCCGCGCGGCCAGCGTCTCGATGGCTTCGGACTCGAGCGGATCCACCATGCAGATATTGAACTGGTTTCCGGCCTGATAGAGCGGCATCAGCCGGAACTCGCGCGCGAACTCTGCCGGGACCAGCTTCACGGCGGCCGGCTCGACGATGTCGGCATTCAGGTGGATGAACGAGATGTTGAGCTGGTTTCCGAGCGCCCAGATGATGTCGTCCTCGGACACGATGCCGAGCTCGGTGAGGGCCGCTCCGAGTTTGAGTCCCTTCTCTTTCTGATACCCCAGCGCCTGCTTTAGCTGGTCGCCGTTGATCAGGTTGCAATCGATCAGGATATCGCCAAGTCGTTTCTTTTGCGTGCTCATGGTATCACTATTGTATAGAACCGGGGCATGCAAGGCAACAGAAAGAAAACGGCCGGCAACCCCGAACGGGTGCCGGCCGCATGTTTTCGCGTATTAGCGGCGGTTGGTGTTGATGGTTTCTTTCAGATCCTTGCCGGGAACGAAGCGGGCGACGTTGGTGGCCGGGATCTTGATGGTCTTCTTGGTCTGGGGGTTGATGCCGGTGCGGGCCTTGCGGGTCGCGACCTTGAACGAGCCGAAGCCGACGAGGCGGACTTCTTCGTGCTTCCGCATGGCGGTCTTGATGATGTCGAGGGTGGCGTCGAGGGCCTGGGTGGCCTGGGTCTGGGACAGGTTGGTGTTCTTGGCGATTTCCCGCACGAGTTCGATCTTCTTCACTTGGTGGATCCTCCTGGTAAAAATTGGGGTTGAGAACTGATGCAACAAGCCTACTTATTCAAAACCGGCCTGTCAAGCCCCCTTCGAAAATATTTTTCCCCCTGTACCCTTAGCGGAGCCGGTTTCGAACGTTCTCAAGCCGCTGGAAGAGCATGGACTGCCGCTCTCGGCTGTTTTTCAGGCTCTCCGTCAGCCCGCTCAGCCGTTCCCTGATCTGGTCGGCCGTCAGGCTCTCGGAACCGCCGGCATTCAAGCGGCTTTTCAACGTTTCGATTTCGGAAAGCAGTCGCGTGATTTCCTGCTGGACCATCACGAGCTGGCTCCGATTCCGGAGATACTCCTCGCGCAGGGCCGGCTGCCCGGTCGCGCCGAGCGCCCCGGACCGGGCTTGGCCGAACCTGGCCCCGATGCTCTCGGAAAGCGCGGCAGCGTCGATTTCCGCTCCCACCGAAGCCGTTTCCGGCGGCAATCCGTCCCGGGCCGCGCCGCCGTCTTCCCTGCGTTCATCGAGATGCAGCCGCCGATCCCGCATCTTCCGGAAAAACTCGGCGCTGGCCCGCGCCGAGCTCGTTTCCTGCCACGCCTCTTCGGTCCGTTCCTCCGGCTGCGCAGGAACGGCCGTTTCCGCGGGTTCCTGCCGGTATACCGGCTTCCAGCCCTCTGCCGTCGAAGGTTTCATCGGAGGCAGGCCGCGGGGCAGTTCCGCCCGCCCCGGACCGATCTTCATCGGGACGATGCTCTTCCATTCGCTCTGCATGCGGGCATCTTCGCCGGCCGGATCGAACCGCTTCACCGCTTCTCCTGTTTGCTCGCGGTCGTTCACGATCGCCATCATGCCGCGCTGGAGGACGAGCTGCCGGTTGCGCGCGTCGCCGTGCGCCCTCACCGAGACGATGCCCTCGAACGTCCGCACCCGCGTCCGGCCGAACCGGTCGACGGCCACGTCGAACGTGGTGCCGAGAACGCCGCAGAGCGTCGTCGGCGTCGTCACCTGGAAGGTGCCCGGTTGTTTTTTCAGGGCGAACCAGCACTCGCCAACCTGGAGCTGAACGCCTGTTTTCAAAAGGGTGACCCGCGTGTTTCCCCTGATGCGCAGCAGGCTCCCGTCGGAATACGACAACTCGGCCCGCGCCTCCCCTTCCGAACGAAGCATGTCCTGGAACCGGACGGCGATCGGCTCGGGCCCGAGATCGAGCCAGGTGCTGCCGCCGTTCCGGGAAAGCGCCGCCCGGCCGCGCAGCAACTGAAACGTCATCGTCTCATCCGCCCCCGCACAAAACGCCACGGAGGCCGAACAGGCGATCAGACCCGCCAGCAGAAAGCAAAGAGGGAAATACAGCCGGAACCATGCGCCACGCTTCATCAAACTATCCTCCAAGGACAGATGCTACCGTCCCGGGCAGTATACACCTCCTCCTCATCATCCATGAAGGGGGAAGCCGTTCAAACCGTTCCGACAAACCTCGCGGGTCCGAACTTCGTCCCGGCACTCGAGGGATGTTTTGAATGGACAATACGACTGTTTTGCGCTACGTTTGAGGTGAGAGGGACATTTCAAATCACCGTGAGAGGAGGCGTGCCATGGAAAACGACATCATCACGATCGAGTGTCCGTGCGGCGCTGTGTTCGAAGTCGAAAAGGAAGAGGTCGATATCTCGGGAGACCGCTGGACCCACTGCCCCAAGTGCAACCGCAAACTCCCCATCCCCGAGGAAAACGACGACTGAGTCTCACCCCACCCGTAACCAGAACCGGAGGTCCGACAGGACCTCCGGTCTTTTTTTCCGCCCACAGATATTATATTATTTATTATAAACAATGATCTGCGACATCTGCGGATCCTTCGTTTTCGATTCTCCTTGGCGAGACTGTTGCTCTCTCAGAACTCGGCGCTGCCGGTGGTGCGGGGGAAGGGCGCCGTGTCGCGGATGTTGCCCATGCCCGTCACAAACATCAGGAACCGGTCGAAGCCCAAACCGAAGCCGCTGTGGACAGCCGTGCCGTATGTGCGCGTCTCGAGATACCACCACATGCTCTCTTCGGGAATCTTGAACTCCTCGATCTTGCGTTTGAGCACGTCGTATCGCTCCTCGCGCTGCGATCCGCCGATGATCTCGCCGATGCCGGGCGCGAGCACGTCCATCGCGCGCACCGTCTTCCCGTCTTCGTTGAGCCGCATGTAGAACGCCTTGATCTCCTTCGGATAGTCGGTGAGAATCGTCGGTTTCTTGAAATGTTTCTCGACGAGATACCGCTCGTGCTCCGACTGGAGGTCGATGCCCCATGTGTCGACGGGATACTGGAACTTCTTCTTTTTATTTGGGGTCGAATTTTTCAGGATCTCGATCGCCTCGGTGTAGGTGATGCGCTCGAACTTGTTCTCGACCATGAAGTGCAGCTTCTGCAGCAGCCCCATCTCGCTGCGCTCCTCTTGCTTCTTCGTCTTTTCCTCTTCCGCGAGGCGCTTGTCGAAGAACTCGAGGTCGTCCTTGCAGTTGTCGAGAGCATAGCGCACGAGATATTTCAGGAAATCCTCGGCCAGGTCCATGTTGTCGTTCAGGTCGGCGAACGCCACCTCGGGCTCGATCATCCAAAACTCGGCCGCGTGCCGGGAGGTGTTCGAGTTCTCGGCGCGAAACGTGGGGCCGAACGTGTAGACCTTCCCGAGCGCCATCGCGGCAAGCTCGGCTTCGAGCTGGCCCGAGACGGTCAGGTTCGTGGCTTTGCCGAAGAAATCCTTCGAGAAGTCGACGCTGCCGTCCTCCTTCAGGGGCGGGTTCTTCGGGTCCAGCGTCGTGACGCGGAACATCGCGCCGGCGCCCTCGCAGTCCGACCCGGTGATGATTGGGCTGTGAACGTAGAAAAAGCCGCGGTCGTTGAAGAACTTGTGAATCGCGAACGCCATCGCGTGCCGGATGCGGAACATCGCGCCGAACGTGTTGGTGCGGAATCGCAGGTGGGCGATCTCGCGCAGGAACTCGAGCGAGTGTTTCTTCGGCTGAAGCGGGTATTTCTCGGGATCGGCGGCGCCGAGCACCTCGACCTTCTCAGCTTTCAGCTCGACCGCCTGGCCGCTGCCCTGCGAGGCAACGAGGTTGCCGGTGATGCGCACGGCCGCGCCCGTCGTGACGTCGGTCAGCATGGCCTCGGTAATCGAGCCGCCCTCGAGGTCGGCGACGGCCTGGAGATTCCGGATCGTCGAGCCGTCATTGACGGCGATGAAGGCGACGTTCTTGCTGGTGCGCTTCGTCCGGACCCATCCGTTGACGACGACGGGGGCGGAAGACGGGGACATCTTGAGTATCTGGGCGATAGTCGGCTGCATTGACGACGCACCTCCATGCGAATGATCCTGCGGCTTCGCGGCAGGCCTGCGAAAGCAGGTTATACCCCGAATCCCCTTCCGTCATCAAGTCCCGTCACAGGATCAGAGGAAGCGCGCCGGCTTTCACGACAACTGGATCACGGAGAGACGCCGTTGAACCATGATCGTTTTCAGGATTTCATCTGCGACATTTGCTTCATCAGCGTTATCTGCTGATTGGTTCTCACCATGAAAGGCGATTGTCAGACCTTCACCCAGGGGGCAAAGCGCGTCTTCCGGGGAGGCGGCTTGAGAGCGTTTTCCATCGCCTCTCTGATCCGGCCGATCGAGGCTGAGATTTCCTGTCTCCGCTCCTCGTCGGCGGTCTGTTCGAGTGCCGATTCGAGAGCATGGACGGAATCCGCGCCCGGCAATCCCTCGAAAACGCCCAGGGCCTCTCTAAACAGGAATGGATCGGCGAAAAGCTCGATCAGCACCGGAAACAGCCGCGTCTCGTTCAGCGCCCGCACGGCGTGGCATGCCGAAGCCTGCATGTGCGCCTTTCCTTCGAGCCGGAGCATGCGTTCGACGACGCCCATGGCTTCGTCCCGGTCATACTCTCCGATGGCGATGGCGGCGTTCGACCGAACGCGGTTGTCGGCATGGTTGAGCAACTGGGTCAGCATCACGAAGGTCTTCTGGCTCTTGATGGCCTGGATTCCCTCGATCGTGTTGGCGACCACGCGCGAGTCTTCATGCCGCAGATACGGGGCCACCCGGATGAGCATCTCATCGTCGGGGAAACTCTGCCCGAGATGCTTGGTGAGGAACGAGAGGACCGACTCGTCCGGTTTCGACTCGAGAAGCGCCAGCAGGGGTTCCCTGATGCTCTCATCGGGGTTCTCGCAGACGATCTTCAGCTCCTCGACCGTGACCGCGCCCGGCTCCGAAGCGATTTTCGCGAGAATCTCCTCGCGGCTCGGGGGCGGGGGCGGTTCCTCGGGCGGCGGAACGACGGCATTCTGCGATACGGTCGCCGGATCGACGCCTTTGAACGAATACGTCACATCGACCTTGTTCAGGAGCTTCTTGGCCCAGAAAACGACTCCCAAATCCCGGTGGAATTTCAGGTCGTACAGCACCTCAAACAGGATCTTGCTCGAACAGTCGGTCTGGGACTCGAAGAGCTCCTTGAGGAGCGCCGTGATCGACTCGGGCGTTCCCGTTTTGAGATCGAAGGCAATCTTTTTGATATCCATGATCGCGCTACTGTACCCCAGACGTGCGCGGATTTCAAATGTCATTCCATTCCCGCCGGACAGCCGCCGCAAAGGCAGGGATCGAGATTTCGGCAGATCGCGTGAAGCGTTCCGTAAAACTTCGTGACCGGACATATCGACCATGCTATAATCGCTTCAAGAGGAAAAAACCTCAGGGTAATCCAAACGGAATAACGAGAGGCATGTCCGATTCCGCCGTTGGGGGAACGCACCGCATGTTCCGGAATGCTCGGTTCGGTCATACCAGCGTCGGCAAGCTGTTGGCACACCCAATACGGATCTTCACAGAGGAACAACCAAATGAGTCTGATCCAATGCTGTGAATGCGGCAAGGAAATTTCGTCGCATGCAGCGAGATGCGTTCATTGCGGTTTTCCGGCGAATGGAACGAGGCTCGGAATCTGCAGAAAACCGGTGAAACTCTTTCTGAGCGTGCTGCTCCTGTCGACACTCGCCGGGGGCGTGATCTGGAAAGAACCTCTTCTCCGGCATTTCAAGCTCGATCGAGCCAAGGAGAGCGGCGTTACGGCTTCCGGAACGGTCGCTTCAACTGACGCGTCCGCTCCCGCCTCAACGGCGGCCCGCCTTGCGTCCGGCTCGTCGGCGGAAGATGAAATCCGGGCCAACGCCTCGGATGCCGGATCCATCGATCCCCGGCTGGTGTTTGAAAACTCCCCGGAGAACGCAACCGACGACGAAGACCTGGCTCCCGGAACCGGAACGGCGTTCCTTCTTCCTGCCGTAACTCCTTCGACTGCGCTTGCCTCGAGCGCGAGCGCAGCCGTCGATCCCGAAACGATCGTCAGGCGCGTCATCGAGCGGAACAAGGAGATCTATCGGACCTTCCAGGCGCTGGACTACACTCATTACTGGACCGCCGATGATCTGGACAAGGTTGCCCGATGCGATGCGGAGCGCAAGGAACTCTTATACGCCCTTTCCTCGCTTCAGCTGATCGCACAGAACCCGGAATACGCCCTGGTCATCGAGTTTCTCCGCCTGGAAAACGCGGCGGCGATGGCCGTCATGGACTATTACCGGGACCTCATCGTCAACCGCTACGCCCGTCCCGCGAATCCGTTCTTCGTCACCCGGCTTCAGAAAGCGTTTTCCGATGTCCGGAAGCTCGAAGGAAAGCTCGACAAATACGGGTGGAAAAAGGTGTACGCCACGTGGGGCCAGGGGAAAAAGGAGAACCCTGCCCGGTGACCGCTCAATGGCGGCACCGGCGGGGATGAAGGGAGGAAATACATGCTCGTTGACTGCCCCGAATGTTCCGGCAGGATTTCATCCCTTGCCGATATCTGCCCCAATTGCGGCTACCCCGTCGAAACGCTCGGATTGCAGAAACCGCCGGACCAGGCGCCGGAAGAACCCCCGGTCGCCAACGGCTCCGAAGATGACGCGAGGTTTCAGCGAAGTCGGTTTGAAGGAAAATTCAAGAAGGTGACCAAGGAAATCGAGATCCTCCGCGAGCAAACGCGGCTCGTCACAGGGTGTATCTTCACATCGCATTCCTTTTCCCAGGAACAGCTTCTGAAATCCGAACGTTTCGCCAGGATGGACTCGATCGTCAAGAAGATCGACGACGACGCCATGAACTGGTTCTGCGCGAACAACGCTTCCCATGTAGCCGAAGATACATATCGATCGATACGCAGACAGGTGCTGAGCGACATCGCCGAATTGAAGCGCGAAATTTCCGAGCGCCAACCCACCTGGTGGGAAAACACCCTGGCTTCCGTCAAACAATTCCTTCTCCGCTTCGGCATCTGATTTTTCGATTTGCCAGAAACGCTCGTCCCGTGCTATTCTGTGAGCGTTGCCGGAATGGCGGAATTGGCAGACGCACGGGACTCAAAATCCCGCGCCCCCTAAAGGCGTGTCGGTTCGACCCCGACTTCCGGCACCGATGAGGCTCGAGCCTCTCTAGAAAGCCCCGACGGCTTTGAACCGTTGGGGTTTTTGCATTCAGGATGTTATTTCGGAAAGCAGCGTCACGACGACCATGCGTAGCGACGGAATGTCTTCGGAGATAATCTTTTCGATGATCGAAAGATCTACTCCCTCGTAATCGTGAGCGATGATATTTCGAACGACATACGCGCCGTGAACGGGAAGCTGGGCAGACCATAGCTTGTTTTCGACCTTCTGAATCGTCTCTCCAATCTGAAGAAGGCACATGAGAACGGCATCACATGCCATGGAATCGTGAAAGAGCGCCTCCACGGAGGGAAAGCGTGCCTGATATTCTTGCAGGTCGTCTATCTTCGCAAGAACGAAGCGAAGACGAGCGACATCGCTCCTGTCAGACATAGATCAAGTCTCGCTCGATCTCTTCTTTGAGCACCCGGTTCGAGGTGTTGGCAGAGGCGAGATCGACCTGCCGGCCCAATTCCGCCATCAATTCGTGTTTTATCTTGTCAAGCCTGCTCAGTGACGCAAATCCGCCATACTGCTTCAGGAAGAGAGCTTCGACCTGATAGAGCAGGTCGATGTCGCTTTCCGGGGTTTCATCACCACGGGCCACCGACCCGAAGACGCCAAGGATGACGAACCCCTCGGCAAGGTAACGATTTTTCAGTGTTGCCAGCCGGGAGGAAAGTTCGGGGTTTAGCTTCTTCATGCAAGCATTATCTCAGATGCTATCGAGAACGACAAGGCCAGGTTTTTCATAATAGCACATCGTTTACAATCAAATACGTCCGAGCAAAGGCAGGTTCGACCCCGACTTCCGGCCCGAGCGCAGAACCGCCGCTTCCATCTGGAAGCGGCGGTTCTGCGCTCGGGCCGCAGTCGTCAGACGTTCACGTCGGTCGAGCGGCGCTTGTATTCCTGGGTCGGCGGGAAGACCAGGTCGCAGACGTCGAGGGCGATCTGCAGCTCCTCGTTGGTCGGTACGACCATGACGGTCGTCGGCGAGTACGGGTGCGAGATGATGCCCTCGCGGGAGCCCATGGTGCGGTTCAGTTCGTAGTCCATGAAGATGCCGATGTTCTCGAGGCGGTGGCAGATTCGTTCGCGCATCCTCCAGCCGTTCTGGCCGATGCCGCCGGTGAAGACGAACAGGTCGACTTTGACCAGCGTCGCCATGTAGGCGCCGACGTAGTGCCTGACCCGGTGCGCGTAGGCTTCCAGCGCCTGGATGGCGGCCGGGTGACCGGTTTCGGCGGCCTTTTCGAGGTCCCGCAGATCGTTCGAAAGGCCGGATAGGCCGAGCAGGCCGCTCTTCTTGTTCAGCATCGTGTTCATCTGCTTCGCACTGTAGCCGCGATCGTGGAGGTAGAACAGGATGGCTGGATCGATGTCGCCGCTGCGGGTTCCCATGATCAGGCCCTCGAGCGGGGTGAACCCCATCGAGGTGTCGATGGATTTGCCGTTTTCGATCGCGGTGATCGAAGCGCCGTTTCCGAGGTGGGCGGAAATCACGTTCGTGTTCTCGGGCGAGCGCTTCATCAGGCCGATGGCGCGGGCCGACACGTACCGATGGCTGGTGCCGTGGAACCCGTATCGCCGAATGCGATGCTCGTCATACAGCTCCCGCGGAATCGCATACAGGTAGGCGTGCGGCGGCATCGTCTGATGGAACGCCGTGTCGAACACCGCAACCTGCGGCACGTCGGGCAGAAGCTCCTTCGCGGCACGGATACCGGTCAGGTTCGGCGGGTTGTGCAGTGGAGCGAGCTCGGCGCACTTCTCGATCGTCTCGATGACGTCGTCCGTGATGACGACGGACGAGGCGTATTTCTCGCCGCCGTGAACGACCCGGTGACCGATGCCGGCAATTTCCCGGATGTCGTCGAGAATCCCGTGGTGCTCATCCACCAAGTGCTGCGCCACGAGCGCGATGGCGGCCCGGTGGTCGGGAATCGGCTGTTCGTGTTCGAACGTGCCTCCGGGCGTGCTCTGTTCGATCCGGCCGGCTTCTTCGCCGATGCGCTCGACGAGGCCCCGACCGAGGCTTTCCCGGTGAGGCATGCGGAAAACTTCGTATTTGAGTGAACTGCTGCCGCAGTTGAGAACGAGGATCAACTGCGCTTCGAGGTCCGTCTTCGTCATTCCCCTGGCATCTCCCCGCGCGGCCTTCTCTTTCCAATCGCCGCGACTCACCGTCACGATATGCCATGCTCGTCTTCAGGTCAAGAAAAAGCGCGAATCCCCCCGAAGCGGTGCGGCTTCGGAGGGATTCGCAGGCAGAACGGCTTCAGCCGCCCTGCGTTTCGAGGAACTTCGCACGCTCCTCGACCCAGCGGCCGACGAAATGGCCCACATCCTTTTCGAAGCCGTGCATCTTTTTGAAACCGTCGACGACGCCCCGCGCCTGGTCGAGCTCGGCCATCGAGCCGGCTGACTGAATAGCATTATATATACTTTTCTTCACGGCATCGAGCTCGTCGAGCTTCTCACCGATCCGGGCCATGGTCCCCGGGGTGTGGTGCGGCACGCCGGGATGCATGACGACGTCGAGATACGCGGTGATGGCGGCGAAGCTCCACATGTCTTTCTCGAGCTTCTGCGCATCGATGGCCCACGCGCACATGACCGGCGAAAACAGGACGACCGCAAGAAGAACCAGCACAAACCGTTTCATTCGTTTCTCCTCTTTGAATATCAGCGTCTGTCCTCCCCACGCAATACCCTTGCCACCGGGGAACAGGCTTGTACAGCTTTCGTTCACCCGGGAACCCAGCCGTTCGCCGGATTTTCACCAACCCGGGTGCCGGTTTTTCGACCATCCCGGCCCATGCCGTGGTGAAGACGCACCTCTGGACCATCACGAAATCCGATCCGCAGGTGACGCAGATGGAATTCTGAAAACCTTCTGTTCTTCATTCGCCCTTCATCTGCGGATGCGCTCCGAAGCTTTCCAGCCGCAATTCACGGTCTTGTGGGATACCGGGGCGTGGGTTACCCTTGTCGAAGACAACCGAAAGGGGACGAACCATGCCCGTCAGAAAAACAACCGTTTCCGGGGGCCGAAAGAATGCGCGAGGGAGCAAAATCGCATCCGGAAAGGCCGCCGCTGGAAAGCCGCTGACCCCGGAGGACTTGGCGCGGTTCGTCCTGGTCGAAGATTGCCGCATCGCCCCAGAGGGCGACACGATTCTCTTCACGAGACGCCACGTCGACGACGAGAACAAGACCGTCGCGAACCTCTGGACGGTCGCCACAGACGGTCGCTCCGCGCCGCGCCAGTTCACGACCGGCGGCAAGGACGGCCACGGCAGGTTCTCTCCCGACGGCCGCCACATCGCCTTCCTCAGCGGCCGCGACAAGTCCCTCCAGCAGATCTGGATGATCCCGCGACTGGGCGGCGAAGCCCTCCAGCTCACGAACTTCCCCGAAGGCTCGATCGGCGAGTTCCGATGGTCGCCCGACGGACGCAGCATCGCCGTCTCGTTCCGCGAGCAGGACCCCGACTGGACCGAGAAGGCCCGCAAGGACCGGGAAACGAGGGGGCTCAGCACACCGCCCCGCACGCTGGATAATCTCTGGTACCGCCTCGACGGGGACGGGTATTTCAATACTTCACGCTATTTTCTCTTCATCGTCGACGCCGCGAACGGCACGCACCGGAAACTGTTCGACCGGGCGCCGCTCGGCATCGGCAGTTTCGACTGGTCGCCCGACGGCCGCGAGCTGGTCGTCGTCGCCAACCAGGACCCCGACGCGTTCACGAAACCCTGGAAAACCCGACTGGTCATCGTCGACGCGAAGAGCGGCCGCGCCAGGCCCCTTCCCGGCCAGACCGACGGAATGCGCAACGGCGTCGCCTGGTCGCCGGACGGCACCCTGATCGCCTTTTCGGGCACGATGGGCCGGCAGGAAGTCTGGCGCGCGGTGAACCAGCACCTGTTCGTCGTCGATCCCCGCACCGGCGCCCAGCGTTGCGTGACCGAGGGCGCCGACGTGTGTCTCGAGTCGGCGGTCCTGAGCGACACGCGCGAAGCCGATTTCATGCCGGTGTTCCACTGGACGCCCGACTCACGGTCGATCTGGTTCGAGGCCGGCGTCGAGGGAACGCGGCGGCTCGCCCGCGTGCCGATCGGCGGCGGGGAGCTGGAATGGCTCACCGACGGCCCCGACCAGGCTTCGTTCGGCGGCTTTTCGGCCGACGGGACCAAAATCGCCATGCGGCGCGGCAGTCCGCTCGATCTTGATGATATAGCAATAGGAATACACTCCGCCGACGGGGCTCTTTCCGCGCGCCCCCTGACCCGCTTCAACCACGACCTCCTCTCGGGAGCCCTTCTGTCGAAGCCCGAGACGCACTGGGTCGAGTCCGCCGACGGGACCCCCGTCCAGCTCTGGGTCATGAAGCCGGTCGGTTTCGAGAGCGGAAGGAAATACCCGGCTCTGCTCGAGATCCACGGCGGCCCGCACGCCCAGTATGGCGGCCGGTTCTTCCACGAATTCCAGGCGCTCGCAGCCGCCGGCTACGTCGTCGTCTTCAGCAACCCCCGAGGCAGCAAGGGCTACGGCGAGGCGTTCGCCGACCGGATCTGCGGCGACTGGGGAAACGCCGACTGGCAGGATCTGCAGGCCGTCATCGACTGGATGCGCAGGCGCGTCTACGTCGACACGAAGCGCATGGGCGTGCTGGGCGGCAGCTACGGCGGCTACATGACGAACTGGATCATCGGCCACACCGACGCGTTCGCCGCCGCCGTCTCGGACCGCTGCGTCAGCAACCTCGTCAGCATGGCCGGCACCAGCGACTACCCAACCGTTCCCGACTCCTACTGGCCCGGCAACGCCTGGGATCGCCCGGAAGAGCTGTGGAACCAGAGTCCGCTGAAATACGCCGGCGCGATCGAAACCCCGACGCTCTTCATCCACAGCGAGGGAGACCTGCGCTGCAGCATCGAGCAGGCGGAGCAGCTCTTCACCGCCCTCCAGCTGCGCGGCGTCCCGAGCCGCCTGGTGCGCTACCCGTCCTCGACCAGCCACGGCATGAGCCGCACAGGCCCCGCCGATCTCCGCATCCACCGCCTGCGCCAGATCCTCGACTGGTTCGACCGCTGGCTGAAACCGGGAATGGAAAAACCGCCGGCCCCGAAACAGGGAAAAGCCCGACCTTGAAGCGATCGTCACGGGAAACAGCTTATTGAGTCCCGCCGAATCAAATTCGCCCATTCGCCCTGAGCTTGTCGAAGGGCGAGAGCCACTCGTGCTTCGACAGGCTCAGCACGAACGGGAACGCAAAACTGGCTTTCGTCATGCAGAAATCAAGAAGAAGAAGAAGAGATTTCCGTCAGCTCCACGGAAAAACCCCTCCCGGAGACCCGGAAGGGGTTTTTCATCGGTTTCAGAATTCGTATCAGGGCAGCTTCTTCTCGACCAGCTCCATCGTCGTGACGCTCTTCATCGGGACGGTCATGGTGGTGACCATCTTCACGAGACTGCCGGGCACCTCGTCGGAAGCCCAGATCTTCGTCGCCACTTCCGCGCCCTGCTGGTTCACCGTCGACTCGACGACCTTACACGTGAAGCTGCCGGCCGGGACCGTGACCTGCTCCTCGGTGGTCTTCGCGTCGGCCTTGACCATCTCGGCCAGCTTCGGATCAACCCGCGTGTTCTCGATTTTGGCCGGGTAATCCATCTTCGTCGCTGGCATCTCCATCTTGTTGCCGGCGACGACGGTGACGCCGCCCATCTCCACGACGACCTTTTCGGGGGTCACTTCGAGAAGCCTGTAGGTGATCTCGCTCTCGGTCTTCATGTTCGACACTTCCGACACCTGCTTGTATTTCAGCTCGGCCCCGACCTTGAACTTCGACCAGATGCCGTACGCCGGGTTGTCGACCATCTCGGCGGCAAACGCCGTCGCGGCGGCCAGAACAGCCATCAGAACGAATGCAAAACGCTTCATGACACGCTCCTTGTGAACGATGTTTCGCCGGAACTCTTCGACCGCTCCGACATCGCAGGCCCGATTCTATCACGATTTCGTTTTGGAGCCAATCCGCAGATGACACGGATGGCATCTCTGACACCGTCCGTGCTGAGCCTGTCGAAGCACGAACGCTCCGCCCTTCGAGAGGCTCAGGGCGAACGGCTGTATTATATCTGTCTGTATACAACATAGTCGAATCGAGATGTCTGTCGCCTGACATATGAGCCGAGGAGGGGCCATTCTCTCTTTGCCCTGTTTGTGATATGAAGATGATGAAACATGCGAACGGAAGAGGAGACGCCGATGCAGCGAACGAATCCGGGGCCGGGCCGTCGCCGCGGCGTTTCCTGCTTCCAGGCGTTGTTCGGTTTCGTGTTTTGCGCGCTCGGTCTGGCGGCCTGCGGGGTCCTCACCTGGACGTGGATCCAGGAAAACCGCACGCGATTCTGGGAGAAAACGCCCTGCACGATCATCGACGGCCGGATCGAGGAAGCCTCCGACCACCAGGGCGGCTTCTCGTTCCGGCCCCGCATCCGGTATTCCTACGAGTTCGGCGGCAAACCCTACATCTCCGACAGGGTCGCCCCGACGGAGGTGATCGAAGACGACTACGCGGACGCCCAGGAGCTGTTGGACGCCTTTCCCGCAGGAAACGCCGCCTTCTGCCGCGTCGATCCCGGCGATCCCGCGCAGGCGGTGCTCCGGCACGGCTCGCCCTGGACGATCCTGATTGCGCTGTTCCCGCTGATCTTCGTGGCGATCGGGCTCGGCGTCATGCGGGGCGGCCGGACCGACGACGGGAAAGAGACGGCACCAATCTCGTCAACCTCGTCCCGGACGCTCCCGCCGTGGGCCGTTCGGCTGTTGTTCGGGGTGTTCGCCCTGGTCGGCATGGGAATCGGCTGGTCGCTTTTCGTGGTGCCGGCTATAAACATCCATCGAAGCGCCTCCTGGAAGCGCGTTCCCTGCACCGTCTTGCAGAGCCAGGTTCGGACGCATTCGGGTGACGACGGCGACACCTACAGCGTGAACATTCTATATTCTTACGAATGGAACGGCCGCCCATACAAGTCGAACAGATACGACTTCTTTCAGGGATCGAGCGGCGGATACCTGTCGAAGCAGGCCATCGTGAACAAGCATCCCGCGGGGCATCGGACGACCTGTCTGATTAATCCGGATCAGCCGCGCGAAGCCGTGCTGACCCGCGAAGCGTCGGGAAACCTGCTGCCCGGGCTGATTCCCCTCTTGTTTTTCATGGTCGGCTCCGCCGGCCTGCTCCTCTATCGGGGCGAGGCCCCGGCCGCTTCGGCCTGCCTTCCCCGAGGCAGAACCGCAATCCACCCGGCCGGCGGGCCTGTCATACTGCATTCCAAAATCGGCCCGGGGCTTCGCGTCGCCGTCAGCATCGGCATCTGCCTGCTCTGGAACGGCATCCTGACGATTCCCGCCTCCGAGATTCTCCAGAGCTTTCAAAAAGGCCGGCCGGAGTGGTTCATGGCGGTCTTCATGACGCCGTTTTTCCTGGTCGGTCTCGGCATGGCGGGATATGTCATCTACACGGCGCTGGCGTATTTCAACCCGCGCATCGAGATCGCCGTGGGGGCGTCGGCCGTTCCGCTGGGCGGCGAGATCAGGCTGAAATGGCGTCTGCACGGCCGGGCCGGGCGCATTCGAAAGTTTCTTCTCGGCATCGAAGCATCCGAAGCTGCGACCTACCGACGAGGCACCTCCACGGTGACGGACACGGAAGTCTTCTTCCGGCAGATCGTGTTCGAATCGGAGGACCCGCGCGAGTTCTCGTCGGGAAAAGCCGTTTTCGCCATTCCCCGCAACTCGATGCACTCCTTCGACGCCCCGAACAACAAGATCGTCTGGGAACTGGTCGTGACCGGTGAGATCCCCCGCTGGCCAGACCTCGGCGAGCGGTTCGAACTGACGATTCTGCCGCTGCCCGCAGAGCAGGAGAATTCCGGCGATGCCTGAGCCGACCATTCATCTTGAAATACCAGGAACGGGCCTGAAACCAGGCGAACAGCTGCGAGGCCGGGCTGCCTGGAATCTGGCGACCGTTCCCGGGAAGCTCGAAATCCGGCTGTTCTGGTACACCCGGGGCCGCGGCACCCGCGACGTCGGTGTGGTCGAGCGACGGATTGTCGCCCATCCGTCACCCGACGGGGAAGAAGCGTTCGCGTTTCACCTGCCAGACGGACCCTACAGCTTTTCCGGGAAACTGATCTCGGTGACGTGGGCCGTCGAACTGGTGGCGGACGAGGAAACGGTCGGAGAGCGGGCCGAGTTCGTTCTGGCACCCGATCGCCGGGAAATCCTGCTCGGAACAACGTCCTGATGCTCGCCCGCGAGAATCCCTTCCGCTCGGACCGCATCGAATCCCTGCGATATGAAATGCCGGCCGCCGAGTGGGACGACCTGTTTGCGCGGTTTCACGCACACGGCCGGCGCGGAGCGCTCGTCGGGCCCGAAGGGGTCGGCAAGACCACCCTCCTCGAAGACCTCGCCCCGTATCTTTGCCGGATGGGCCTGCGACCGCGATTCATCAGGCTGAACCGCCGCCAGGCCGATTGGAAAACCCTCTTGGATGGCCTGGCCGGCGAAGTGACCGGAACCGACGCTGTCTTGCTCGACGGGGCCGAACAACTGTCGATGCTCCAGTGGCTCTTTTTCCGATGGCGTACCCGCCGAGCCGGGGCCATCGTCGTTACGTCGCATGGAACGGGACTGCTGCCCACGCTGCGCGCGTGTCCGGCGTGCGAGACCTTGTTCGGCGACTTCGTCGCCCGCCTCTCGGGAAACGCCTGCGACGGGATCGATCCGGTGCAGGTGTTCCGGGCTCACGGAGGCAACATGCGTGAAGCATTTCGCACGTTATATATGCATGCGGCCGGGTGCGTCGGCGACGGTCAGGAGTGACGATTCCTCACGCCCGCTTCGATCAGCAGCGGGTCGGGTGAGTCGAGCGAGCCGCCCGCGATGTGCGCGGCCTCGCGGCAGCCGGCGTCGCAGTCAAGCGCCTCGCCGCACCCGCGGCAGGATTCGGGCAAATATCGTTTCGTCTTGAACCGCTGCCAGTAGGGCGTGGCGATGGCGGCGGAAAGGTCGCGCCAGGTGCCGAGATGGACCGGCGAGTGGTTGCACGGCCGCACGCGGCCCGCCGGGTCGATCGCGAAGAAATCCACGCCGCCCGAACAGCGGGTTCCGATCGTGAGCATCCGGTATTCGGCCTCGATGACGCATTTCGGCAGTTCGGTGCCGATCGAGCCGTAGGTGTTCGCCTCACGGCAGGCATGTTCGGCGGTCTGCAGCATCTCCGTCAGCTGGGCCCTGTTCAGGCAGAGATCGTTCCGGCCGGTTCCCCGGCCGCCCGGCAGAAACCGGTTCAGCAGCAGCTGACGGCCGCCGTTCAGAAAGCCCGTCGCGATCGTCTCGAACAGTTCCGGCAGGTTGCGTGTCGTGACGCAGACGCTGACGACGGTCGGAACCCCGGCGGCATCGAACGCCCGCAGGGCCGCGAGCGCCCGTTCCGGGTCGCCGCCGCCGGTATGCTCGGCATAGGTGGAGAGCCCGGGCAGGCTCACCACGACCGCCTTCACCACGTCGCGCACGGCCGCGGCTCGTTCGGGCGTGACCAGCCGGCCGTTCGTGATGAGGGTCACGTAGAAGGGCTTTTCTTCGGTGCCGACGAGCTTTCCTGCCGCATCGAACACCGGATACCGGGCGCGGGCTCCGCGCAGATGGTCGAGAATCTCATCGCAGCCGTCCTTCAGAAACGGCTCCCCGCCGGAAAGCGCGATCCCCGTCACCCCGCGGGCGGCGAGCGCATCGATGCAGGAGATCCAGTCCGCGGCCGTCATCTCGGCTTCGCGGGCGTATTCCCCGGCCGGGTTGTCCCACGGCACGGAGCAAAACACGCACTGGTGATTGCACCGGAAGGTCAGCTCCAGAACGGCTGTTTTGGGCACGGCGAGATTCATCATCCCGATGAGTGTATCATCCATGCTTCCTTTTGGAGTGAGGTTTTCGTAAACTGAAGCCGTACGATGTCCACGAACCAGCCGAACGAACCAAATCAGGAACACGCCCGCCCCACATCGCCGCCGCGCGGGTGGTCATGCTTGTCATGCCTGTTTGCGCTGGTGCTCTCGTGGTTTTTCCTCAAATTCGGCATGCTGTTCGCGGCGGCGCTCGTCTATTTCAAGGGATCCCCCGGATATGCGCTTGCGGCGGCCGGCATCTTTCTTTTCAGCTTTGTCTGGCAGCTCCGGGCGGCCCGCTTCGGCTGCCTCATGCCGATCTTCATCTTCGGCGCGTTCCTGGCGTCTGAATCCGTCGTCGTATGTCTGGCGCTTCATGAAGCCGGCGCCTTCAAGAACGTCGATTTCACCGAGGCGCGCCGGTCTCTCGAAAAGAACGCGCCCGGCCTTCTCGAGTTCGGGCGGCGTCTCTTCAACGCCGGATCGAATCTGGCGAAGGGCAGGATCGGCCTCGGCGACGCCCGCATCGCCGAGCTCGAGGAGGCGTTTCGGCGCAATCCCGGCAGTCCCGACGCGGTGCTGGCGCTTGCCGACGCATACATGGCGAAGAACGACCTGCCCTCGGTCAGGCTGGCCACGGCCCTGTATGAGGCGTTGGTGGAAACCGATCCGTGCGATGCCTTTCTGGCGAGGCTTGCGGACGCGTACGCGCGGATGTTCCGGTTCGACCTCGCGTTCGCCACGGCGGCCCGACGGACATGGCAGCCCGACGGCGGGTTCGGGAAAGCGGCCCGCCAGCTTGCGTGGCTTGCCGCGGCCAGCGGAGATCTTTCGCGCGGGATCTTCGAGCTCGAGCGCATCCTGCGGCAGAACCCCTCTGAGCCGGAAGAAGTGATGCTTCTCCTGGCCGGTCTGTACGATGACGTGGGCAACAGGCAGCAGGCGCGGGTCCTGCTCGACCGGATCATCGCGGAAACGCCCGCCGCGCTGAACGTCGCGAAAACGGCTGCCGCGATGAGACAAAAGATGGGAAACTGAGATGAGAACGCGACTTCCCGGCTTCATCCTCATCCTCCTTCTCGCGTTCGCCGGCCTGTGCTTCCCGGGCGAAGCCCCAGGCCAGAACGTATCCAACGACGACCTGGTCGCATACGCGCGCGCGGCCGCCGCTGGACAAGCGACCGAGCGGCAGAAGGCCGTCCTGTTCGCGAACAACGAGCGGCTCAACAACCTCGCGATGGCCGGAAAGATCTCCGACGCCGAGTATCAGCATAACCAGCGGGCCTTCGTCGAGAAGAACGACGAGTTGATACGCACCGCTTCGACCCGGCACGGCCTCGCCGTCGCTCCGCCGAAGAACGCCGACACGTACAAGGCCGGAACCGACACCGACCGCCAGCTCCAAAACCCGCAGGGAGAGCTCACCGTCGACCACGTGAAGAAGGTCCGCCAGGAATACAACCGGGAAGTCGCCGGGTATCTCTCGGCGCAGGGCGTGCAAACCTCGCCGGGCGAGAACTGGGCGAAAAAGCTCACGACCGATATCATGCCCTCGCCGTACGACATGAAGCCGGCGGATTTCAAAAATGCCAACAGCTATATCAACGCCGAGGGCGGGCTGGCATACACGAGCGCGGAGGCGGCGAAGCTTCAGCTCGCCATCGACGGCGGGCGGCCCGTTTCCCCGACGATGCACGAGGCGGCCGCATACCATGCTGAGATGCAGAAGAAGGCGGCCGTCATGAACGCCGAGATCCGACGGCTCAACGCCGAACGGGCGAAGCGCACCGATCCCGCCGAGATTGATAATATAGATATTGAAATACGCAAACACACCGCCTTCATGAGCAAATATCTCGGCCGCGACGAGAAGGCCGCCGAGCTCGTCGGCGGCGCGGGAAACGAGGCCGGACCCTCGGAAGACGTCTATTCGCGCGGTTCGGCCGAGAGAATCCGGCAGGCGCAGAAACGCGACGCGTCGAGGGCGACGCAGAACGCCGAAGCGTCGGTCGGCGCCGTCAGCGAGCACCTGGCCCGCAACGCGACCCGGAAATTCAACGACGCGATCGCGGGCGCCGCCGTGGCCGGCGGCGACACCGCGGCGGCGAAGGCCATTATCGCTGAAAATATAAAAAACCTCCCCCCGACCCTGAAAGCCCAGGCCGTGGCGGACCTCGAAATCAAGTACGGCGGCGACTTCGCCCGGGGAGTGAACGCCGAACTGAAGAAACCGTCCGCCCCGCCGCCGGCAGGGAACGGCAGAGCGACGGTCGCCAGCCGCCTCGGCCTCGTCAGCACCATCCTGAACGTCGGTACTCAGTATTCCCAGGGCAAGTCCACGACCGAGATCCTCTGGAACATGTCGCTCGGCGGCACCCTCGAAACGGTCAGCGCCGAGACGGCCGACTACACCAAAAAAGAGGTCGAGCGGCTCAAACTCAAGTATCTCGCCCTCGGCGAAGACCCGGAATCCACGGCCGTCAAGCTGAAGATCATGGCCGAAGCCACCGTCAAGGGAACCTTCCACGGCACCGCGATCGGCAGCTACGAACTGCTGAAATCCGCGACCCACACCGCGGCAGGGGCGGCCGCGGCCGCGGCGGATGCCGCGATCTTCCTCGTCGGCGAGACGCTCGACACGCGCAATGTGCTCGAGACGACGTTCGCCGAGATCCAGGCGCAGAACATGGAGCAGAGCGTGCAGAACGCGAAGGCCGTCAAGTTCGGAAAGGATGGAATCACCGAGCTGAAGCGGCTGGCGAACGATGCGGCGTATCTCAAAACCGTGCTCGAACAGAACGCAAGATCGGCGCGCCAGTTCTGCCGCGCCGCCGACGTCGCCCTCGAACGGCTCCAGGAGGAGCAGCGCGAGATCGACGGCGCGAAGGGGTCGGATGCCCTGAAAACCCTTCCCGCGACGGAAGTGCGACTCGCGAAAAACCTGATGGCGACCACGGCCGCGCTGGAGCTGATGAGCCGCCAGGCCGAGGCCGCGAAACGGGCCCTCGCCCTCGGCGGCGACCCGAAAGAGGCCTTGGCGACGACCCAGGCGCTCGCATCGAGCCTCGAGCAACACGCGGCGGCGATCGAGGCGTGCAGGGCGGAGATGTTCGAGATCGGCCGTCTTTCCGCTTCAAACAGCATGACTGACATCGTATCCGGGTTTGAGGCCGGAAAGGCGGCGCTGTCCGACACGGCCCGACAGGCGGCCGCCAACGCCGAGATCATGAGGAAGAACGAGGCCCGCTTCAAAAAAACGATCGCGGATTTCGACAGCCTGAAGGCCCGCATCGAGAAAGCCGGAGAGTTTTTCTCGGGAAAACGCGAAAGCGACGAGGCGGACTGGGTCGTGATCAGGTCACGCCTGAACGGCATCGCGCGGCCCGACGCCGCCATGCCCGAAGACTTCTTCGGCGAGGTCGGCACGCTCGAACGCCTTCCCGAAAAGATCACCTCGAGCATCGCCCGCCTCCGTCCGTCGCCGGGCTCGTCGCAGGCGAGCGCCCCGGAGATCGGCCCCCTCGCCGACGCGGTTCTTGAGCGACTGACGCCCCGCTACAACGCCGCAGCCCGCTCCCTCGCCGGGTTGAAGGCGGCCCTCGATGCCCTCCGCGCCGCCGCCGGCAAAAAACCGGCCCAGGGGCCGACGTGGAGCGAGATACAGGCGGCGAAGGATCAAAAGAAGCCCGTCCAACCGTCGAAGCCCGCGGAACAACCGCGCGTGAAACAGCCGCCGAAAAGCGACGGGCGCCTTCCCTGCGGCCACATGCCCGGCGAATGCCCCAAAGACGGCATCAAGTCGATCAAGTGCCGGCTCCACTCGGGTTCGATCAGCAACCGCTGATCCGCTAATCCGTAATCCGGGGACGTGATATCGAACACCGCAAAGGCGTTTTCCTGATACATGAATCGTCTCGGGGGGCGGATCTCATCCCCTTTCTCGAGAAGGTTTCGGCCCCGGCCGGCCCGGACGGAGAGACTTGCCAACCAGACGTTCGACCTCTGACAGGAAGCTCTCATTTCCCAATGGGCGCCCCGTCCTCGAATGGAGACGGATACGAGAGAAAAAATCCTGGGACGGCTCATGCCGAAGGAACTCTCGCCAATCGACAGCAACGAATTCCAACATCGGAGAAACCTTCACCACATGGTTGTCTATTCCCTGAAGATGCGCCGCCGCGCTGCTCCAGGGGTAGGAAAAAGGGTCTTGCACAAGACCGGCTGTTACCGGATTGAGCTCCACGTACCGGACCGCAGCATGGAGATGAGCCTGATCGAGCAGGCAGGAATGAAATCGATCCTGCCACAGAAAGCCTTTCCAGCCTTCCCGGAAATTCACCATTCGGGAGTATCGCCGGTGCGTTTCGCCGATTCCCCGTGCCAGCGCGTTTTTCTGGGAAGGAACTGCGATCAGATGAACGTGATTGGGCATAAGGCAGTATGCCCATATTTCCACTCCGGTTTTCTGGCACCATTCGGAGAGAATGGAAAGATACGTTCGATAGTCATCTGAAGAGAAAAACGTGGGCATCCGCCGATTTCCCCGCTGAGTGACATGGTGCGGTAAACCCACCCCGACAACACGCGACATTCTTGCCATCTTTTCCAACTCCTTGTGTGGTCTACCAATAACTCACCCGAACATACCCTTCGGGGAAAATTATTGAGACAGGAGATAGGAAAATCCGCGGAAGGGAGATGATTCAATTCCGTATCACGTCCCCCGAATTCACTGCCGGCTTTTGAACTTTCGGTGGGCGCCGTGAATGTGGCGGGCGAGCAACGGGAACCGCGACAGGAAGGGCAGGGCAAGCACCTTGTCGAAATAGAACTCGGCCTGCTCGTCCAGCCCCAGGCGCGCCGACAGCTCGGCGCCCAGGAAGCCGTTCACCACGACCGCCCGCTCCCCGAGCAGTTCCTGGCCCGGTCGCAGTTTCTCGCGCACCGCCTCCCAGCTCGTGAACCGCTTGCTGAGCGGGAGATAGGGGTGATACAGGCGCATGATGCACTCGAGGGCCCGGGTTTGATAATCTGTTTCCATCAGGGGTTTCCCCAGACGGCGGCACATCCAGGACGCCTTGAGATAGATGCCGGCCGCCAGGCGGTCGTATTCCAGCGGCTCCAGCTCTTTCGCGCAGAGAGCCGCGAGATCGAAGCTCCGCACGCCCTCGGTCAGCGTCCGCTCGTTCTGGAAATCCAGGTCGTGAGAGGCTTTGACGCGCTCCTCCAGCTTGGATTCCTCGAGAAACTTCGCGATGGTTTCCGGCAAAAAAGCCGCCCGCTGGAAGCGTCCGGCGAAATTCGCGTACAAGCAGGACGGGCAGACCACGATGGCGTAGGTTTCCGGAACGATGCCTTCCTTGCAGACCGGGCAGAAATCGGTGTCCGCCGTGTGGTATTCGACCGCGCCGGGCTTCAGCTGCTGCGTGCCGAATCGTTCCCTGCAGACGCCGCACTCGAAAAATATCACATGATATGGATTTCCCTGCTGTTCGGCCCCGCCGGCGTCGCCGGGAACGGGGCGCAGCGGGAACAGATACTCGTTTTCGACGATCTCCGGCTCCTCGTTGAGGGAACTCAGGGTCTGGACAAGCCGCGGGACGCTGAGTGGCTTCACCAGGATGCCGTTGGCCAGCTGGCCCATGCACTCCTCGGCGAGCTCGCGCGTGAAGCTGGTGGCGAGAAAGACGATCTTCACCTCGGGCGCCTCCTTCATGCCCAGAGTCGCAATCTCGGGCATGGACTCCTGGAAGCCGTCGAGGTCGATGAACCACGCGACGGTCGGCTCGGCGCTCGACATGCGCGCGATTTCGCGATAGCTCCAGGCGCGCTGGAAGCGGAAGCCGAACTCCTTCATCGTCAGTCCGACGAGCGTGGCGAGCGTTTCGTCCTTCGTGAGCAGGAGGCACTGCCTGGTGTCGCCCTTCTGGTCCGTTTTCGGCGCCGACCGTTCGAAGGCCGCCCGGATCTCGCGAAGGCACGCCAGCAGCGGCGCCAGCGCCGGACGGTTTTCCGGCTCGCCCCTCGTCATGCCCATCAGATGTTCGAGGAACGGGAACAGCGGATCCTGCGGCGTCAGTGCCTTCAGGGAGATGGTGTCCTCCGTGCCGCGCCCCGGGCGCGAGTGACTCATCTCTTTGGCGCCGGCCAGGCCGGAAGGGAGCCGGCCGAAGATCAGTTCCCAGAAAATGAGGCCGGCCGAGTAGATGTCGCTCGCGGCGGTCACCGGCCCGCCTTTCCACTGTTCCGGAGCCAGGTAGACGCCTTCGATCCCCGCCTTCTCCCGGGACATCTGGGCGACGGGATACATCGGGTATCCGCCGATCCGGGGCGCGTTCTTTTCTCCGACCATGATGAACGCCGGCTGGAGGTTTCCGTGAACTTCGCCGCGCTCGTGAATCGCCGAAAGGGCGTCGAGAACGTTCAGCATGAAGAGCGAGAGCGCGTCGTGGTCCTTGGCGAAGGTTTCCCCGACCTGGTCCAGCGGCCGGCCGGCCGGCAGTTCCATGGCCATGAGCCGGCGCCCGTCGCGCCGGTCGGTCTGGTGAAGCACGATCTCGCAGACGCCCGGGTGACGAACCTCGCCCAGCCGCTTCAGACGCTCGGCAACGGCGGTTTCGGGCTGCGCGACGGATCCACGGACGATCTGAACCAGCACGCGCGTGTCGGTCTTCGTGTCCCAGGCCTGGTAAAACTCGCCGAACGGCCCCTTCTGGACCAGCGGGCCGAGCGGGAACCGCATGGACAGAGCATTCGACCGTTTCAGCAGGGTTTCCTTCACGCTCTGGAGCGTCTGGATGACGTCGTCGATCTCGGGCCGTTTTTCAGGATTCTTGTCGAGCATCCGGAGAAGGATCTCGGAAAAGAGGCGTCCGACCTGACTTTCCTGGAGCAGATCGATCGGCACGGGGGCTGTCAGATGCTGCATGACGATCGCGAGAAACGCGTCGGACGTGTCTTCCGGGGCGACGAAGGGCGGCGTGCCCATCACCAGCTCCCAGAGAACGATGCCGAGCGAGTAGATGTCGGACCGGTATGTGATGTTCGGCCGGCCTTCGCACTGCTCGGGCGACATGTAATGGGGGGTGCCCAGCGCAATGCCGGTCTGGGTCTGTTTTTTCGAGCCCTTGGCGATGCCGAAGTCGACGATTTTCAAGTCGCCGGCCGCGTTGACCAGGATATTCGAAGGTTTGAGATCGCGATGGATGATCTTCTTCGCATGGACCGCCTTCATGCCGTCGAGGAGGTCGAGAAACATCCTGATCAGCCGCGTGGGATTGCGGGCCAGCTCGTCCTGAAAATCCATCAGGTTCCTGCCGGGAAAGCATTCCATGACCATGAAGGGAAGCCCGGTCTTTACGTCGGTCTCGAGCGCATATACCTCGACGATTCGCGGATGCCGGATGGTCGCCAGGATCTCGCCTTCCTGCCGGAAACGGCTCACGCCGGCCGGGTCATGCGAAAAATCGCGGTGCAGGAACTTCAGGGCGACCTGGCGGGACTTGCGCTCGTCGAACGCCTTGAAGACGGCGCCCATGCCGCCCTCGCCCAGCGTGGAAAGGATGTGGTAATTCCCGTTGATGATGGTCCCGATCGAAAACATGGCTCGTGAGTTCCTGTCCGGCTGATCCGGTTACTGGCCGCCCGCGCGGCAGACCCATGATAGCACAACCCGCCCGCCGCGACGCGACCGGTCAGCCGCCGCGCGGCGTCCAGCCCGCGGCATCGCACGCATCGAGCAGGGCCGTCCTGAACGCCGTCAGATCGGGATACCGCGCCTCGGCGAGAATCTTCCCGGGATCGGCCCCGGCTTCCACGGCCGGTTCGGCCAGCGCCCGGTCGATGACCGCGGCGATCTGCGCGGGAACGTCCGGGTTCCGCGTTCTGACGGGAACCGGAGGGTGGCCGGCGAAGACGCGCAGGAAATCGGCCAGCCCGGCGGGCCGCCCGGCCTTCCGGACCTCGTTCCGCAGTTCGGCCACCCCGTCGCGGGGCAGGCATCCCGTGAGCAGTTCGTAGAAAACGGCCGCGACGGAAAACACCTCGGACGCGGGCAGGGTTCTGCCGAACCAGGTGATGCGCTCCCGGGGCCAGTAGGGAGCCGCATCGTGATAGAGGTCGGACAGCATGATCTGCGAAAGCCCCGTCGCCTCGAGCCCGTGAAACAGCCCGAAATCCGCTACGCGGGCGCGGCTGTCGGGACCGCGCCCGGACACGAGGATATTGCTCGGCTTTATATTTCGATGATATATATCGCCTGATTTTGCTATCGCGTAGACCAGCCCGTCGAGCGTCTCTCCCATGATCGGCACCGCCTCGTCGGGGCCGAGCCGCCCTCCGCGCATGTTGAGAAGCTGCGCCAGGTTCCTTCCGTCGACGTATTCGCGTGCGCTGACGAACACGTTCCCGTCGCGCCAGACGCCGTACTGCCGGCAGAGCGACGGATGCACGAGTTCTCCGAGGGCTTTCGCGCGCGCCAGGAACGCGTCGGCGGCCTCGTCGGTGAAGACAACGTTCGGAACGAGGGTCTTCAGCGAGACCATCTCGCCCGACCGGACGTCGACGGCCTGGTAGACCACGCCCATCCAGCCGCGCCCGAGCTCCGGCCCGACCTGATACTGCCCGGCGAGCGCGGACGCCGCAAGTTCGCCCATCGAGGCCGTCGGGGTTCCCGCGAAGGGAAGCGCCCGCCGCGTCGTCGTGCGCCGCCGGGCCGTCGTGCCGGGAACGGCGCCCTCGTCGATCGACACCGAGATGCGGTTCTGCCCGACGACGATCTGGTCGCCGTCCGACAGGAACGTCGCCTTCGACGCCGGTCGGGCCAGTCCCCGTCCGGTAGTATCGCGCCCGCCATACAATCTGTCGTTCACGTACACTCCGTTCGTGCTGCCGAGGTCCGACAGCAGGACGAACGGCGGCGAAATCTCCAGGAGAAAGTGATGCCGCGACACGAACGGATCGTTCTCGACCCGCAGCGCAGCATCGGTGGCCCGTCCGAACAGGACGCACCCGGGCCGCTCGAAGGTCACCGCCCGCCCCTTGAGCTCCCCCTGGAGAACCTTCAGTTCGACGACCGCCACCGGCCGGTTCCTCCGCATTCTTCACGACATAGTCACCCGTATGGTGCGGCTTGCATCATATCACACCGCATCCCGCTGATGAGCGATGCGGCGGAAAAATCTGGTATCATGCCCCCATGAACAAGCGAAACAGGCGCGGAGCGCCCTGGCTGTACCTGATCCTGGCCCTCCTGGCCGCGATCTTCCTGTATCTGTTCGGCTGGCCGATCGTCAGCCGGGCGATTCTCCACCGCGGCGACGAGGCCCTCGAAGAAACATCCGGGCCCGCGAAACCGGCCGCCGGCGCCCCCGCGCTTCCCGGCGGCGACGTGCCCGACGAGCCCTGAGCCCGGCCTCTCGAAAGGAATCATCCGATGACCGACTCGAAAAAACGGTGGGCCGTGATCAGGCAGAAAATCTCGAAGGGCGACCTTTACCTCGAGGAAACCGTCGAGGTGTTCGACGACGAGGCCCGGGCCCGCGCGAGCCTCGAAGCCCGCCGGAAATCCGCCGGCGGCACCTTCCAGGACTGGGTTGAATACACCCTCCGCGAACTGAACCCCTGACCGTTCGCACCGCCGTGGTTTCTATACGTATTCATATACTTCACACCGCGGTCATGCCGGGCGGGCGGCCGGTTGCCCATTGCATGCCTTTCGACTACAATCGTCCGAGAACCAGCGAGCGCCATTCCCCGAGGAGAAAGAGAGCCATGTCGCCCCGTCGATCGCCCAAGAAGCCCAACAAGGTTTGCCGTCAGCGCATCAGGAACAGGTCATACTACCGGATGGTTTCCCTCCTGGAAGATTTGGTTCAGCCGGAACTCGCAGAATTCGGCCAGGTCAGGTCCGTCCAGAACGCCCTCTGGATGCACATTCCGCAACTCAATCTGACGAAAAAACCCGACGGAATGCACCTCGGCCTCTGCGTCTCCTCCGGCGACCGCCCCGTGATGGCGTTCGGCACCAGCCGCCTCGAAAACCGCGACTGGAATAGGCCGTGGCTGTTCCTGGTCGAACGGAACGACGCCCCGTTCCTCAAGCGCGCAACCCTGTTCCTGCTCAAATACAGGCTCCCGATCACCCTCGACGACATCTTCCGCAAACCCAACGTCCGGGGAACCCTCCCCCCGCACCTCAAAGAACAGCTCCTCGAAAAGCTTTCCAGATACTACGCCTCATCCGAGTTCGCGAAAACGCCCGGAGGCGCCTCATGAGCCGCGCATTTCTCGAATCCTTCAAGGCCTTCTTCCAAACCCGCTCCCTGCAAGACTACGAGACCGCCTACCTCGAGCTGAACCGGAGCGTCGAACGCTGGCTGAAGCGCCACGGCCAGCACAACCGCGGCGGCGTCAGCGCCGTCTCTTCCGATGCCGCCGGCGCCGGCGTCCCCGACCTCGCCAAAGACGTCGCCCAGGAAGCCTGGATGATCCTCTGCCCGGTCTCCCCGGCCCGTTCGCGCGCCCGCACCGTCATCTTCGAACCCGACCGCCACCCCGACCTGTTCACCCGCTTCCAGCGCGGCGACGCCGTTCCGGCCATGATCGGGTATCTCAACAAGGTCATCCGGACCGCCGCCGACATGGTGTCGACCGAGAAAACCATCCTCAATTTCAGACGCCTCAGCAGTGCGGTCCAGACCAGGTTCCGCGACCTCGGGAAACGGCGGATCCTGAGTTGCCGGAAAACGTTCTATTTCCTGCGCGATGCGAAACCCACCCACCGCGACCCCTCCCCGGACGAAGCCGTTTTCGCATCCCTGCCCGGGTTCTTCCGGCGGCACCGCTTCTGTGCGACCGCCACCCCGACCAAATGGCAGTATCCCGGCCTGTCCGAACTCATCGCAGACTTCTGGCAACAGACCTTCGCGAAGCTGATCGAGCTTTCCGCCGGCCACATGACGAACCTGCTCGACGCCCACTTCGGAATCCTGCAGACCGGCATTTCTCTCCAGGAGCCCGGCTCCGACGACGACGCCGATGATATCACCCCCGTCGAAGCCGAGGCGAGCCAGCGCCGCCACAAGCTCGAGGACAACCTCGGCTACACCCAGGAAATCCTGATCGAGAACTGGCTCGGGCGCAGCATCTCCCACGCCTGCTGGCGCCTGCGCGCCAACCCCGAGGGCGCCACGCGCATGTTGCTGGCGGGCGCGCTCGATCTCTGCCGCATCGCCCCGGAAATCGCCGCCCACCTGCACCTCCCCCCCGCTTGGATCGAACGCATGCGCGGCCGGCCGAATTTCGGCGAGGCCGCGATGGAATTATTGAACCTGGAGGAAGTACAGGCCTTTGACAGGTTGAAAGCCTTCCATCTCTTCTGTCAGGACCGCCTCGAAGACCTGACGGGGGCGAAGGTGGTGCGGAATACCCGCAACGAGGGAAAAGTGTTTGCGAAGTCGGATGACGGCGTCAGGCTGGATATCGCGATGGTTCGTCTGCATGCGAAGCTGTTCGAGAAGTTTCTTCCGGTCATGCGCGACTATGCGGAGCAGGCCGAAACGGCCCCGCCGGACGACCCCGCGACGCCGCCCCGACGATCGCGGGCCCGGAAGGAGAACGATCGATGAACTGCCCCAGCACTGCAACAATCACGGCCTTTCGCCGCGGAACGCTCGGCGCCGCAGAGACCCGAAAGCTCGAACGGCACCTGCAATCCTGCCCGTCCTGCGCGAACCTCGCCAGGCTGGCCATCCCACAATGCCCCGAAGAAACCAGGCGGCGCGCCGAAACCACCGCCCGCCTGCTCGCCGCTCCGCGGCCCGAAACCCTCGCCGTCGGCCAGCTCTGGTCGCTGGTCGTGCCGGGGGCCGACCCCGAGTTCGGCGTCCTCACCGGCGACGAGCGCGGCTCGCTCGACCCCAAACGCCCCGACATCCGGGTCAGCTTCGTCACGGTCGAGCCGCGCCCCGAGAACCTCAGCCCCGACGACGTCGTCGGAAAGGCCGCCGATTCCCCGCTCGAGCGGCCGATCCTCGTCGAATACTGGAACGAATGGCCCGTCGCGGCAAGCCGGCTCGCGCACTGCTTCGGCGAAATCTCGGCGCCGCTCCGAAAAAGCCTCCTCAACCGGCTCGCGGGCGCCGCGAACGCCGCATCCGCCGCCGTGTCGCCCCTGGTGCGCATCTTCCGCGACTCCCGCATCAGGAAAGCCTCGATCTTCCTCACCGAAACCCTCGCGACTGCACTGGCCGACGACGCCGCCGGCCCCCTCGAGGCCGTGTATGAGATCTCCCCGCCAGCCAACGAACGGCTCCCGATGTCCGGGACAGATGCCCCCGGACCCCTCGAGGACGTATACGAGATCTCCCCGGCCAACGAACGGCTCCTGATGACCGCGAAAGACGCTCCCGGCAAAGTCGAGCACCCGCTGGTCGGGCGCCTGCTTGGCGACCTGCGGAAAAAAACGCCGACGGTGGCCAGGTTCCGCCGCTCGGCCGGCGGCATCCGCTTCACCACACGCCGCAAAGGCGAAGAATTCTCGCTGACGATGCTCGACGCCCGCGGGAAGGTCCTCCTCCGCCGCGACTCCCGCAACGGCGTGCTGGACCTCGTTCCCGGCGGAGACGGCTGGGAAGAGGCGCTGAAGGCTGAAAAGACCCTGAAACGGCTGAAGATCACTCCGAGGTGATCCCGTGAATTCCGAGCTCCTCGCGACCTGCCTCGCATCCGTGCGCCGGCTCTGGCACTGCCCGCTCGCCGATCCCGCCGACGCCGAACCCCTGCTCGGACGACTCGAAGCCGAGGGAGAAGCCCGTCTGCGGAAGCATCTCGGCGACCTCCTGCGCGAACGCCCCGTCATCCTTCCCGGCCTCGCCGGCATGGTGCCCGACCGGCTTTCCGACGATCAGCAGGACATTCGCTTTGACCGCATCGGCGACGAAGCCGACCGGATGCTCCGCCATCCCGACCTCCTCAACATGACGTCCGACGCGACCCGGAGCCTGGGCGAGGCCTTCGCGTCGCTCGAACTCGAATGCGAAGACATCGCCGCCCGCCTGTTCGAGATCGCCGAACGGAAACAACGCCTGGAAACACGCACCCGCTCCGAACTGCGAGAGACGGGGGCCGGACACATGCCCCACCTGCTGATCGTCCGCCCCCAGGGCCGCTGGAAAACGGTGCTGACGGGCCCCCTCGTCACGACGTCCGACGAACTGCTGAGCCGCCTGTACGCCGACTGGGTGTCCCGCGCGGACCCCGAGTTCCGAGAGTCGTGGAAAACCGTCGAACGCCTCATCGCCGCCGATTTCGGCCCCGAACTCGCCGACGAGCGCCCCTTCCTGGTCTACCCGCCCGCCGGCCTGCTCGAGATTCCGATCAAGGGCCAATCGGCCGGCCTGGCCCTCTGGTTCACCCTCTGGCTGAGGCTCCAGAACCGCTCCCTGCACTGCCCCGTCGCGATGACCGGCCGCGTCACCAGCGACGGCCTCATCGAAAAGGTCGGCGACGTCCGCGAGAAGGTCCTCGTCGCCCTCCAGGGCGAGTATTCCGTCGTCTTCATCCCCGAAGACAACCGCCAGGAATGCCTCGACTTGCTCAAAACCAACCGCGTCCGGCCCGTCTCGAAGCTCCGCGACCTGGAAGCCTGGTTCCACCTTTCCGACCCCGTCGCCCGCACCGGGCGCGAACTCGAAACGATCCACGCCGGAAACCGCGCGCGCCGGTATTTCAACAGCATCGACGCCGACGAGCGCGACGCATGGTTCCGCAGTATTCTCGCGTCCGGGCATTGGACGACCGTCTGGGAGCGCTCCCGCGAACTCGTCATCAAGCGGCCGCGCGGCGGCCGGGCCGCGACCTGGACGCTCTGGCTGGAGTTCCTCCGCGACTGTTTTCTCCGCCTCGGGAAGAGCCTCGAACCGGCATCGGAACCCCGGCTGTGGTGCGAATGGTTCTCGGCGGTCCTCCCCGATCCGGTGGCGACGGCCTTCCTGCCTCTCGCACTGGCCTGGTTCGGCGATCGCTCGGGAGTCTCCCTCGACCCCGTCTATTACCGCCTGGCGAACCGGGTCTTCGCCCACGACCCCGACCATCGGTTCGCGATGCACCTCGGCAACCCCATTCTCGACCCCCGCCATGAGGGACTCTGGGCAAGCCCGCAGTTCCGGCGACGCTATCCGCTCCTGCTCTGGAGCCACCTCTCTGAGCCGCTCCTGGCGATCGATCTTCTCCTCTCCCTCCCGAAGCCCCACCGCGACGAGCTGAAATGGATGGATCTGTTCCTCGCAGAACTCGGAAATCCGCAGTTTTCGGCCGACTCCTATGCCGCCTCGACCGACGAACATCGGCGCCGGTTCGGCAAAACGATGCGCCGGCTTCTCAGGGCCGTGATGACGAGCGAGATGCCCGAATGGCTCCCGACCTTCGCCGAGCGACTTTCCTTCGACGACCGGGTGGCGCTCCTCTGGAGCATCCGATACCGCCTCCGCAAGGCTCGCCATCCGCGGACGGCGGTCGTCGATCGCCACCTGCGCGCCCATTGCGCCGCAATCCAATCCGACCACACCGGTGAGACGAAGAAGCCGCTCGTCGCTCTTCCCGTCGTCAGGACACTGCTGAAAACCTCCTGCCCGGGGAAACGGCGGCTCGCCGAAATCCTCGAAGGCCTTTCCAAAGCCGTCGCAGACGCCGGCCGCAAGACCCTCAAACCTCTCGAGAAGGCCGTGAAAATCGTGCTGACCGAGGCGGAAAACCGCCCCATGCACAGTTCCGGGGCGGGTCTCGGCCTGAACCGCATTCCGGCCGCGATACGGCGGTTCGAACGGGAACGGGAAAAGGAAACTCGTCGATCCGCTCTGCCGAAAGAGGTGTCCGACGTGACGAACGGAATTCTTCACGCCGCCCTGAGAGGGATATCCCCCTGGAAACCCGGCACCGGCCGACCGGAGTCGGGGGGCAACGCTCCGACCGACGGGAATACGGCGGCGGAAGACTGGGCGTTCCTGGGAAATCCTGCGCTCGAAATCGCACACGGCATGCTCGGATGCCAGCGCTCGAAACCTTTTTCCTCTGAAGCGTTCAAGCGTTCGTTCGAGAGGCTCGGAACGTGGACCCTCCTTCGGGGGGGGCACCCCGGAGCCGTGTTGAATCACGGGGTTCTGTGTCACTGGATGGGAAGCGTCGCCGGGCGGATGAAACGGGCTCTTCCGACGGACGTCGCGAAGACGATGAGCCCCGCCCAGGCCTTGCCCTTCCTCGCGGGCTGTCTGCGTGAACGGCCGAACGCGAGACCGGCGGACCTGTTCGAAATCGTCGAAAAGGCCCTGCCGCGAGTGACGTGGCGTGACGCTTTGTGGTTGGCGTGCTTCGAACCCGGCCGGTTTCCGTCCTGGAACGTTCTGATCGCGGAACTGGCCGAACGGCAGAGCGCCCACCTCGAATCATTGCGGGCCGGAAAGGTCGATTACCAGGCGGAGCATGCCTGCACCCTCGCGATGATCGCCTGGACCGGCTGGGATGCGTGCCTCGACGCACGGCTCAGGGAGGTCGTTCGAAGAGAAGCCGGGAACTTCGAGCAGACCTTCGATTCTCCCGAAACGAGCCGCAAAATGATTCAGGCGGTTCTGCCGTTTCTGCATCTGCGGGGCATCGGGTCGGGAAAGACTTCCCAGTCTTTTAGGCGGCTCGTTGCCGCGCTCGGTCGCGAAGCGGGGTTTCCTCTGCTCGCCACCGCCTACTTCGCGGCCGTACGCCCCTGGGAAAAACGGCGTTCCGAGACCCCGTTTCACCCACGCATCCCCGATCGCCTCTGGACGTCGGCGTACGAACGAAGCCTCTTCGTGACGATCGGACTCGTCGAGCACGCCCTGCACGGCGATGCCGATCGTCTGCGCCGTTACCTGCTGACGGATGTGCTCGACCTCCCCAACTCCTTCTTTGCCCTGGATCTTCTCTCGAACCATCCCCGACACCCCAAATCGAATTTCCCCATCCCCCGCAGAGTCGCATCCGAACATCGTAGGGGCGGATCGTGATCCGCCCGGCTTACGACCTGCCCCTTTTCTTCGCTTTCGTAAAAAATTCGTGCTGCTCGACAACGTGTGGTATACTGAAAACGGAAGAGGAAAAACCGCCCCTCCCGATCATTGAGAAGAGAACCCCAGAGGGCCGCAATCGTGAACCGGTTGACGAGCACCTCCCACCCCCCTCGCAAACCCGCTGTTTTCGTCGAGGTACTCGGAAAATGAAATCCGCTTCCAGTGCGGTTTTCCGACCCTTCAGGGGGGTCCGGCTGAATTTTCAGCACTTTTTTGAGGGGGGTGCTCGGAAACCGCCCCACCAGCCCTCACCAGATCACGATCCTCAGTCCAAGGGTCGCATTCCCAACCCCACCAAATCGGGGATTGAAACAT
>ENA-UOWE01000125-UOWE01000125.1-activated-sludge-metagenome-genome-assembly--contig:-NODE-125-length-113981-cov-12.195302_pt1 | contig 113981 bp, 97 predicted proteins | sample MGYA00249841_ERZ761562 | MGnify/ENA primary metagenome ERZ761562 (study PRJEB28883, sample SAMN05720200) | activated sludge metagenome | isolation source: Anaerobic digester | place: Japan... | reverse complement strand
TGTATATATCCGGGACTCCAAGAACCCTGCCGAGGCACGGTTCGGGCTGCGGCGGTACTTTGAGCATTACAACCGACGCCGGCGACATCAGTCGCTGGGCCGGAAAACGCCGGCGGTGGTCTATGGCCTTGCAAAAGGAAGTGATATTGCTAGAATAATGAAGACAGATGGCGACCGAGCCAAGAGCCGGTTAACCGTTAACCTGTGCGAAACAGTTCCACCTTAATTCAAGGGTGATTCTGTCCAGCGCATGGGGACAACCTAAAGTACAGTATAAATGATATTATAAAGAATGTATCTTTGAGAGGCTACAATGGCAGAAACAGATACAGAGAAGGATTTCATAAATACCTTAAAATCCTCTGATGGACAAAATAAGCATTTTCTGAAATTATTTGATAAGACTGGGCAAGAATTCGTTCATTTTACGGGCGTTGGCGAAGAGGACAAAAAATCACTCGAAGAGCTTAAATTACGAATAACGTGTTTTTTTCAGGAAGCATTAAAATTAGATACAGTTTCCTTCTTGTTTGGAACGGGGTCATCAAAACCTCTAGGAGCAGAAAGCATCAATGAAATACCATCATCTATATGCCAAAAGATTCAACAAGGAGGAGTAAAGAATGCTTGTAAGATGGTGGTTGATTCTATTAGCGATAATAAGTGTGATACCAACGCTGGATGCAAAATTAATTTAGAGAAATTATTGGGAGACTTAATAAGACTTAATAATGTCACCACATGTTTCAAAGGCATATTAAATTTCAAGACAGACGATGCTAAAAAAGGAGAAGACGATAAAGAGCCAGATATATCCAATAAAGTTTTGGAATTAATAAGATTGATTAAACAAGAATTGTTCACTTCCTGTAATGTACCGATTACAGGAAGAGTTTTCAAGGAATATGAAGCAGATCCATTGATTGTTCATAAAGAATTTATTAAAAAAGTACTAGCGAGACCATTGAATCTTAAACGAATCAACCTCTTTACAACAAATTATGATTTGGCGTTTGAGAAAACAATGGACGCTTTAGGCGTAATTTATATTGATGGATTTGTTGGCAACATAAAAAGAACATTTAAGCCAGAAGTGTATAACTATGATTATTATTTTCCCGCCTCTACCACGGAAGGTCGAGTCCACCGACTAGATAAAGTTGTCCACCTATATAAATTACATGGTTCATTGGACTGGGTAGAATACTCACCGGATTCGAAAAATATATATGGCATTGAACAGAAGAAAGATTCTGCCCGTTTTGATGAAAGTATTATAATCTACCCCCAGCCGATGAAAGAAGAGGAAACCTTAGGTTTTCCATATTCTGAAATGTTCAGAAGGTTTGCTTCAATTATTCAACAACCACAAAATGTGTTGATTACTTATGGTTACGGATTTGGAGACGAACATATAAATAGAGTAATATATAATGCTTTGTCTATATCTACCTTTCATTTGATTGTTGTTTCCTATGGCTGGACGGAATCTCTGAAGCGGTTTTATGAAATGGCGAAAGAAGATTCACGCATCAGTTTCTTAATAGGTGAATATTTGGGAGACTGGAAAAGATTTGTTTATGAAATGTTGCCCGATATTAAGCAATTAGAGCTAGAAGAAAACATTGTGAAGACAATGAAGAAATTGAAAGGCGAAGATAAGACAGAAGGAGACGAATAATTGTGGAAAAAGACAGGCAAATAGGGCGAGTACTCAATGTAGATAGCTTTAAAGTTCTTATCGAGATAGATAAGGAAAATAAAAGCCTCACAAAAACACATTACTTCGGTATATATCCTGTCGCCAGAATAAATTCGTATGTGATTATTCCTGTTGGCTACGAAAAGATAGTTGGTCATATTACAAAAGTCCAGATGTTCACAGAAGCTGAAGGTTCTCTGAACAAAACCACGATTACTTTGCCTGATGTTAAAAGATTGATATGGGCAACAATGATAGGAACTATCAAAAAAAAAGGCGATGACGAATATTACGAACAAGGGATTACATCTTTCCCATCTTTAGATAATCCTGTATGTTTTATTTTGAAGAATGAATTGGATTTAATATTCGATGAAAAGGCTGAATACCCACTGCCAGATCAGCAGGTAAATGCCTCAAAGAATTATTATGTCCCCATTGGGAAAAGTACCGCGTTCCCTGAATACGAAATAAAAATTGACCCTGATGCATTATTTGGTAAACATCTCGCAGTCCTCGGCAATACAGGTTCAGGCAAATCTTGCACGATAACATCTCTGATACAAACATTATTAAAAAGAGAATATGGAGATAAGAAAATAACGAATGCACACTTTATAATATTAGACACAAATGGTGAATACAGCAGTGCCTTCATAAAGCGAGATCAAGAGGGGAAAATCATTGGGCGAATAGGAGATTGTCTGATAATTAACAAGGAAGGGTTGAAAATCCCTTATTGGTTCATGAATTTTGATGATTTCAAAACGCTTTTTAAAGCAACCGAGGGCAGCCAAGCTCCTGTATTAAATGCAGCGTTGGTTTTAGCAAAAGAAAAAATTGAAGGTGACAATCCCATTACATTTTACAAATTAATATGCAACGAGTTATGGGAGATATACAATACTATTTTAAAGACAGAAGAGAGTTGGAAAAAAGCAACGTCTTTAGGCAACTGCTGTAATCGCATTTTAAAAACGATAGAAGACAACGAGGCACAGATTGGCTCTTATTTGACGAGTAAACACATTTCGTTAACCACTGGGGATATTAAAAGTGCTATATTACAAATAAACAACTATTTAGAGGTTAATCCGAAAAATAAACAATATTACAGCTTTAAAGCCGGAATTGATTTTTCAAGTTATCTAAAATGGTATGAAAAATATCAATCTATATTTGATCCAGCATTGCCTGGATTTGATATGTCTCAGACAATGATTGATGCGGATATGCCTATATTTTTTGAAAAGAATAATTTTGCATCAAAATATTTATATCAAGCGATGGATATTGAGAGTAGAGAAAACAGTCGAATTAGAGAATATTGTTCGACATTAATATTAAGAATAAATTCTTTTTTCAACGACGAACGATATAAAATTCTTTTTGATGATTACGAGAATTTTCCTTATGCGTTAGCCACTTTTCTGAGATATTGTTTTGGTAGAATGAGCAATGCGAAAATGACGGAGTTCGGCAAAAATATAGATGGACAAAAAACAGGGACGCCGCCATTTTTAGAATATTATTTAAAAGAACAAGGCTTGACTCAAAAAGAAGGCAAAAACCATCAAATAATTATTTTTGATATGAGCCTGCTAGCTTCAGATATTCTGGAGAACATAACCGCACTTTTGGGAAGATTGGTATTAGAATTCATGCAAAGAATGGGAAAGAAACAAGAAGAACGAGGGTCATTCCCTGTTGTGATAGTGTTAGAAGAGGCACATAACTATATTCCAGAAAAGAAAAGAAGTGAAGAAAAAGAATCGATATCTAAAATTGTATTTGAAAGAATAGCGAGGGAAGGACGGAAATACGGTCTTAGTTTAGTGGTATCATCACAGCGACCAAGTGAGTTATCTAAGACGGTACTCTCGCAGTGCAATTCATTTATTGTGCATAGAATTCAAAACCCTGAAGACCAAAAATATATACAAACGATAGTCCCTTCTATTAATGAAGACTTGTTAAAACAACTTCCATCCCTAGCTCAACGAACGGCATTAATATTTGGTGATTGCGTGAGAGCTCCAGCACAATTATATATGAATCAAGCAGATCCATTACCGGATAGTAGAGACCCAAAGTTCATGAAGCACTGGTTGAAATTAGATACAACACAGAAAGAAGAACCAGATTTTGAAAAGATTTGCGAGCAGTGGGAAGGTAAAACACGATAGATGAAAATAGTTTCCCAGATTAGACTCATGATTTTAGAATATACAGTATATTGGCAGATAAGTTAATTGAATTTAAATATAGGTAGTATGATGGAAGTTTGAGCGTGTCCCCAAAAACTGGACAGTTGTTTAAGGTGGAATTGTTTTCGGGTATACTGGAGCGAAAAGCCCCGAAAGGAACTCGAAACAATGACACAGAAGCGGCGGTAAACGGCCGGCCGGGGGGCTATACGCGGTGCATCATTTTGAAGATGTTTTCGTGCTGGAGTGTGATGGTCAGGTCCATTTGACGGGCGATTTTGTTCAGGCGGGTCTGGAGTTCTTCCAGTTCCACTGCGGCGTCGGTGATGTCAATCGCCATCGTCATCACAAAATACTCCTGCATAATCCGCTGGCTCACATCGATAATATTGATATTCGCCCTGGCCATCGTGTTAGCAATGCGTGCGATGATTCCGACCTTGTCTTTGCCTGTAACCGTCACAATGCAGATTTGCGAGACCTGCCTTTTTTGGTTCTTTGCAGCTGCCATATCAAACTCCTTAAGAGGCGTTTTCCTGCTTTCAAAGTCTATTATTATAGCCCCCTTCCGCCGGGCTTCCACTAAAATCAGAGAGCAAGCGGGGAGGTTGTCTTGAAATTTGCAGGGATTTGGATTAAAATAGGGTTTTGACTGAAAAACTGAAACTGGAATAAAACTATGGAGATTATAGATAATCTTAATATTCGGTGTTTTAAGCCGCTGATTACCCCCCAGCAGCTGAAATCCGAGATACCTCAGACAGCCGAGCAGGCCAAGGTTGTCGCTTCTTCCCGCCAAACCATTCAGAATATTCTTGTCGGTCAGGACCGGCGGCGAATCGTCATTACCGGCCCGTGCAGTCTGCATGATGCGGATGCGACGCTGGAATATGCGCGGCGGCTGAAAAAGCTTCAGGAGGAAATTGCCGACAGAGTCTTTCTGGTGATGAGGACCTATTTCGAGAAACCGCGGACGACGCTCGGGTGGAAGGGGATACTTTATGACCCCCGTCTGGACGGCTCGTATGACATTGAGAACGGCATCCGGCTGTCGCGGCGGATTCTGTCTGACATTACGTCTATCGGGCTGCCTGCGGCGACGGAGTTTCTTGATCCGATTGTGCCTCAGTATCTGTCTGATTATATCAGTTGGGCTGCGATCGGGGCCCGCACCTCTGAATCGCAGATTCACCGTCAGATGGCCAGCGGGCTTTCTATGCCGATCGGCTTCAAAAACGCCACTGACGGCAATCTTGAAATTGCACTGGACGGCATTAAGGCCGCCCTGAGTTCTCATTCCTTCCTGGGCATCGACCAGAACGGGAAAGTGATTATTGCTGAAACGACGGGCAATAAATACGGGCATCTGGTGATGCGCGGCGGCACAAGCGGCCCTAATTATACGAGCGAGTATGTTGCCTTTGCGGAAGTTCTGCTTAGAAAGGCGCAGATTCCAAACGGCATTATCATCGACTGCAGCCACGCGAACTCGCACAAAAACTATAAATATCAGCGGCAAGTTCTTTTCGACGTGGCCGACCAAATCAAAAACGGAAACAAAAGTATTATCGGGATTATGCTTGAAAGTTTTCTCAAGGAAGGCAAACAAAGCATCGGTGCGCCGGGGGGGCTGAAGTTTGGGATTTCGCTCACGGACAGCTGCATCGGATGGGAAGAAACAGAAGAACTTATCCGTTTTTTTGCTGAGGCCGTGGAATCTGCGTCTCTAACTCATTGAACAAGAAGGCGTTAGGGACACTTCTAAAATTTCCTCTTTTTACGAAAATTTTCGAAAAATCGTTGACTTTTTCGTCAATTTTCGTTATCTTGCCTATTATGACACGCAAACGTGTAAATCAGAAAGATATTGCTGAAACGCTCAACATTTCTGTTGCAACGGTTTCGAAGGCCCTCCGCGGTGATTACTCGGACATCAACGAAGAAACCCGCCAGCGTGTCCTGAACATGGCCACCAAACTTGGGTATGACTCGGGCTCCCACATTCAGCCGGCTCTTGAAGAGGAGGAGCGAAAGCCGTGCATGGTGGGTGTTCTGATTCTGCGGAAATATCACGAATGGCAGCATACGCATTATTTTGCCGGAATGAGCGAGAAATGCGCCAAAATGAATGTTTCGCTCATCGTTCACTACGTTGAAGAAGAGGACAGCCGACAGATTCTTTACCCTGAAAATCAGCCGCCGGCTATGCGGGACGGCCAAATTCAAGGGCTGATTCTGGCTAACCGCTGGCCGACGGACGTGGTTCGAACGCTGTCGGAAAGTTTTCCGTGTGTATCCCTTCTTTATGATTATTTTCCCCTTCCTATTGATGTGGTGGGTGTTGATGAAAGCCAGGGGGTTTCTCTGCTGATAGACCACTTGCTTACGCGAGGTCATACGAACATTGGGTTTTTCGGGAACTGCGGACAGGTGGTTTATGCTCGCAATCGTTTTGCGATGTACGCGGCTTCTCTGTATCGTGTTGGTCTTCCGTTCCTTCCTGAAAACGTCTGCAATCTGGGCCCGGCGACGCTTGAGGATAAGGAAGAGGACCTGAACGGACAGATTGAGCATGCTGTCGAACGGATTGAAAAGGGAGTTCGCGCATGGATTTGTGCCAATGACTGGGTGGGATATTTGCTTTGCCGAGGACTATTTGATCGGGGGTTCCGGATTCCGGGGGACGTGTCGGTTGCGGGTTTTGACAACACGGAAGACAACACACTGGGCTGTCCGCGACTGACCAGCATCTCCGTTCCAGCGCTTCGGATGGGGGCCGAATCGCTGCGTCGGCTGCTGAATCGCATCCGTTATCCGAAAAGTCCACCTCTGAAAGTGCTGCTGCCGGTTCAGTTGTTTGAGGGCCAAACGACCGGTCCGGTGCCAACGAACGTGTAGAGTTGAAAGGGTGGGCAGCTGCAAGCCGGAGAGGGCTTGCAAAAGCAAGAAAAAACGATCTGTTCCGGGGGGATCGTTTTTTCTTGTTTTCCAATTCTGAACCAACAAGACCCAGAAACTATACATCCCCCTCTCCATGGGTCTTTCCTTAGGGGCTTCCTTTTGTTTTGCGGGCGTTCTGCCGAACAAAAATGCTTGATTTTGAGGCAAACTCAGCCGATATATACTGACTGAACGTTTCTATTTCTGGAGATTGTCGATGACGGAATACAGCAAACTGCCTACAGAAGAACCATGGCGCATCTTTCGGATTATGGCCGAATTTGTGGAAGGGTTTGAGGAGCTTGCGAATATAGGACCTGCCGTATCTGTGTTCGGTTCGGCTCGTGAAAAACCCGGCAGTCACTATTACCAATTGGCGGAAGAGACGGCGTACCTTGTGGGTAAGGCGGGCTTTGCTGTAATGACAGGCGGGGGCGGGGGTATTATGGAGGCCGCCAATAAAGGTGCTCGGCGGGCGGGCGTCAAAAGCATCGGCTTGAATATTGAGCTGCCCCATGAACAAGTTCCCAATCCGTACCAGACTCTTTCTCTGCATTTCCGATATTTCTTTTGCCGAAAGGTGATGTTCGTCAAGTATGCGCATGGGTTCATTGTGATGCCCGGGGGCTACGGCACACTCGATGAATTTTCTGAGGCCCTTCTGCTTATTCAGACTCTCAAACAGGCCTACTTTCCCGTGGTGTGCATGGGCAGTGAATTCTGGAAAGGGCTGGTGGATTGGCTCAAGAAAGAGGTGCAGGAAAGTCATCAATACATCGACCCGGAGGATTTGAATGTCTTTACTGTTTGCGATGAGCCGCAGAAGGCCGCAGACATCATCCGGGAATTTCATCAGACCAACGGGCGCGGGGGCTATCGTCAGCCGCCGGGTATCCGGAAATGGACGGACGGGCAGTAATTCTTACACAAACTTTTCTGCTTCTTCCAGCGCCTTCCGGTAATGCCTGAGCAGATAGGACTGCTCCGGCCCTCCTAAATGACCCCAGGGAAGAATCTGTCCGGGCTGGAAGGCACGCTGGGCCTGCTGGTGAACATCCATTCCGTGGTCTGCAAAGGCCTGCTGCCAGCGGTCAAAATCGAAGGTTTCATCCCACAAATCGAACTTAGCCCCCTTTCGCCAGGCGGTTTCGATGACGTCAGCGAGGCGGCGGTCGCCCCGGCCCATTGCCGATTCGAGGACACTTCGTTCGAGGGTATGATAATGAATCTGCACGGTCCAGGCCCGCAACTGGCTTTTTCGCTCGAGCAGGAGGCGGCGGGCCGTTTGAAAATACGAAATAGGTTTTTGTCCCAGCCACTGAAACGGTGTATGCGGCTTGGGAACCAGCCAGCTGACGGAGGCCGTTATGGAGGCGGGCTGCCTGCCGAGCAGGTCTCTGCGAAGGGTCGCCAGTGCCCAGCATAAATCCACGATCCGGGCAATATCCGCTTCGGTTTCGCCGGGGAAGCCGACCATAAAATAGAGTTTGACTTTCTGAAATCCCGCTTCGTAAGCCGCCTTCAGGCCGGCGAAGAGGTCTGCATCGGAGATGGGCTTATTGATTACCCGCCGGAGCCGCTCGGGTGCTGTTTCGACGGCGATGGTCAGGCCGCTTTTCCGAACGGAGGTCATCAGTTTCGGGAGCAGATGCAGCTGCTGCTGGACGCGCAGACTCGGAATGGAAAGGCCGACCCGGAGCGGACGAAAATAAGCCGTCATTTTCTCGGCAAGTTCCTCCAGCCAGGGATAGTCTGCGGTGGACAGACTCAGGAGACTGATGGTATCCATGCCGGTATTCGAGTACTGCTTTTGGGCCAGTTCCATAATTCGTTCGACCGAGCGATAGCGCAAGGGGCGTCGGCAGTAGCCGGCCTGACAAAACCGGCAGCGTCCCGGACAGCCCCGCATAATCTCGATGCTGATTCGGTCATGGACGGCCTGGACAAAGGGGACAATCGGTGCTTCCGGCACCGGCGCCTGATCAAAATTGTCAATCCAGGCATCTTTGAGCCGCATCGGCAGTGCCTCCGCCAGCGGCTTGAATGCTGTAATTTGGTCCGCCTCATAGTCGAAGGCATACAGGGAGGGCACATACACAAACGGCAGCGTCCGTGCGGCACGGAGGAGAAAGTCGGCTTTGCTGAGGCGGTTCTGTTTGCAGGTTCGATAAAGTTCGAGCAGTTGGACAATTGCTTCTTCCGCCTGGCCGAGCACGAACAAATCCACGAACTCGGCGATGGGTTCGGCGCAGTCGGCCGCCTGCCCGCCTGCGATAATCAGGGGGTCCTGTTCGCTGCGCTGCGTCCGCCGGACCGCCAGACCCGCCAAATCCAGCATGTTCAGCAGGTTGGTATAGCAGAGTTCGTTGGTCAAACTGAAGCCGAGTATATCAAAGCCGGCGGCCGGCAGGCGGTTTTCGAGAGAAAAGAGGGGCAGGTTTTCTTCCCGCATGACGGCTTCGGCATCGAGCCACGGGGCGAATATCCGCTCCGCAGAGGCCCAGAGGAGCCGGTTGACGACTTCATACACAATCGCCAGCCCCGTATGGCTCATGGCGATTTCGTAGATATCGGGAAAACACAGGCCGAGCCGGACGGCGGCGGCGGAGGGGTTTTTGCATATTTGATTGACTTCGCCGCCGATATATCGGGCGGGTTTGCGCACCCTGGGCAGGAGCCGACGGCTGACTTGTTCCTTTACAGACTGAATTGGCTTGATTATCATAGCGGGCATTATACAGAAAACCGACCTTTTTTGAATCATTTCAGTCCATTATGGGAAAAAAACTGGACAGATTTTTTGCCGGCTTGACAGGCATTCTTCTGGCTGCGGCCGCCTTATGGGTGTGTTATCAAAACCGCCCTGTTGTCGTCGAAAACAGCGGCTTTCGGCCTATCATGGGCACGCTGGCCCAAGTGACGGCGACGGCGGAGAATAAAGCCATCGCACGCAAGGCCATTCAGGCGGCCTGGGAGGCGCTGGAGAAGGTCTATCAGACAATGAATGACCGCGATCCTGAATCGGAATTGTCGCGATTAAATAACTCCGCTTTCGGACAGGAAGTTGTTGTCAGTTCTGAGTTGTTTGCCGTCCTTTGTGCTTCGCAGCAGTACAGCCGACTGACGGACGGGGCATTTGATATTACGGTCGGCCCTGAAACGGCCTTGTGGCGGCGGATGGAAAAGACAGGAAAGGCCCCTGCCGCTGAGGAGATTGCCGAGGCCCGCAAAAAGGTGGGATATGAAAAGATGGTGCTGAACCCCAGCCGGCAGAGTGTGCGGTTTGAAGTGGAGGGGATGCGGCTTGATCTGGGAGGGATTGCCAAAGGGTATGCCGTGGATTTGGCCATCGCAGCAATGCAGGAGCAAGGGGCCAAAGGGGGAATGGTGGATGTGGGAGGCAATATTCGCTGTTTTGGGACGCCGCCGCCGCCCGCGAAGAACTGGATTGTTGGAATCCAAAATCCACGTTCCGAATCGTTAATCGGCAAGGTTCGGCTGGATAATTTTGCTGTCGCCACGAGCGGGGATTACCGGCGTTTTGCCCAGATTAACGAGAAGCGGTACAGCCATATCCTTAATCCGGCTACCGGAGAATCCATCGAGGGCTTAATCAGTGTGACGGTTTTGGCCGCGAGTGCGATGGAGGCCGATGCCCTTTCTACGGCGGTGAGCGTGCTGGGGAAAGAAAAAGGGCTGGCGCTGATTGAATCCCTGCCGGAGGCGGAGGCCATTTTGATTGCTGCCGAAAAGCCGGAGGAGCTTATTCTAAGTTCCGGGGCTGAAATGTATCTGGCTGACTATTGACCTATCAGCAGGCAGAGCCGTCTTCTGAATTGCCCTTTGGGGGAAGATACTTCCGCTTTTCCTGAAAACCTTCCATTTTTCTATCAATCGGAGAGGGGGTCTTGCCGCACTTTATTAAGAAGGAGCCCGTCAGGGGCCATCGGGGTCGGGGCCCCTGATTTTTTTGGGCGGGCGCAAAAAAACGCCGGGAGGTTCGGTCCCGGCGTTTTCCAAGGAAATCCTTTCACAAATTTGGTCTTACGGGTTCAGCACAACGCAATGTACGTTGCGACAGCAAGCAGCAGAATGCGCTTCTTACTCGCAAAGAACGGGTGCCAAATCTTCTCATAAAACCGTGTCATTTTCTCACCCCTTCAACAAGAGTTTTCTGAATCCCCCATGACCGAAGCCATGACTTGCCTTACGCCCTTAGTATAACCCAAACGGCCCTGGAAAACAAGAAAAACCTGGGCGATTGAAATGCAACTAATTGCAAAATAAAGATTTACGACTTTTCTGCTCAGGTAATTTTTCGCGGCGGAGGCCTGTTAGGCGACTTTCTGGGTCTTTTTTTACTTGCTCCAGCGGCGATATGCTTCCTGGGCACAGAACTCGGCGAACCGCTCAAGTTCTACAAAGTCGGCCCGCTTGAGGACTTTCTCTACTAACTCGTTGTATTTTCGATTTTTATACTGAAACTGGAGCTGCGATTCGAGGATGTGCTGGACCTCGTCAAACGATTTGGAGACGGGCGGGGTGAAGGAAACCAGGCGAATGATAAAGATGCGCCCGCCCTCTTCTACAGGGCCTTTAATCTCGCCAACCTGCATTTTTTCTGCGATTTTCTCTATTTTATCATAGGGTTCTGCGAGGGAATCCGTGCCTAAGGTAACCGGCGCCCACAGCCCCCCTGCCGAGGCCAGCGGGTCGTGGGAAAACTGTTTGGCCAGTTCGGCAAAATCTTCTCCCTGCTGAAGTTTCTGGAGGAGTTCGTCGGCAATCCGGCGGGCGGCCTGCTGGGGGGTTTCTCCCTCGAGGAGTTGCTGGGGAGAAAGTTTGGCTGGAACCAGTTCAATCAGTTGAAACTGAAGCCGGCCCGGACGGAAAAACTGCTCGTTCTTGACCCGCTCATAATACTCCATCAGTTCACTTCGGGTGAATTTTCTTTCTTCCATCACCGTCGAGGAGATGTAGGATTGCGTCATAATCAGTTTTTTCTGGAAGTCGCGAAAGGACTGCCAGTCCATACCCATGCGTTTTAATTCCTGTTCGGCGAGGGCGACATTGTTGTCATAATCCGCAACAAAGCGTTCTATCTCTTTTTTGACGGCGGCCTCCAGCAGTTCATCGATGTTGGCGGGGGCGGACTTGCGGGCCTCTTCGTAGAGGAGCAAATCGGCCGCCTTGGAACGGATGATACTTCGCAGCAAGGGCATCGCCTGGGCCTCGTAAGCGGTTAAATCTCCCTTTTTCGCCAAGGGAGTCAAGGCCTCTTTTACCTGCGGAATTGAAAGAATCTCCTCGGATGTGAGCGTTTCTGAACCGACTTTGAGAACCATTCCGCCGGTGGGTTCAGGAAGGTTGTAGCGATTGGCCAGGGGAAGGTTGAGCATTTCCTCCTGGGAATATTTGCCTTGAGGGATTTTGGAGCTGCAGGCCGAAAGGAAGACGACCAGGCCGGCCGCAGCAAGTTGAAAAATCCCCCTCACCGAACGGCTGTTTTGCACCATAAAACAAACTCCTGAATAAAAAATGTTCGGCGGAGATTATAGCGGACAACGATTTTCTGCAAAAGCGAAAAAACGGGGACTTTTCCGGCCATCGTTGACCGCGGCACGGGGAGAGGGTATGATTATCCCTGAAATTCGAACGAGAGCGAAACAATCCATCCATAAAGAACTTTTTGGGAGGTCATTATGAAGCAGCACGCCCGACTCGGACAAGCCCTCCGTTTTTTTGCAATCGGCCTGATGACCCTTGCGGCAGCGGAACTTCAGGGGGCGGCGGACTATCCTTATCAGCCGGTTCCTTTTACGAAGGTTCAGTTCACCGACGGCTTCTGGCAGCCGCGAATTGAAACCAACCTCACGGTTACCATTCCCTATGCCTTTGAGCAATGCGAAAAGACCCATCGGATTGATAATTTCAAGATTGCCGGCAAACTGATGGAGGGTCGCTGGGAAGGCGAGTTCGGATTCAATGATTCTGATGTTTACAAAATCATCGAAGGGGCCTCGTACGGGCTGATGGTCAGGCCGGACCCGAAAATGGATGCTTATCTGGACGAATTGATCGGTTATATTGCCGCCGCTCAGGAGCCGGACGGCTACCTTTATACGGCCTTGACCGCCAATGCCCGTGAAGGGGGCAAGCGGAAAATTACCTGCTGCTACAACAAAGAACGGTGGGACAATCTGCCCTCCAGCCATGAACTGTACAACGCCGGCCATATGTACGAAGGGGCTGCGGCACACTACCTGGCGACGGGCAAGCGGAGTTTTCTTGAAGTTGCCATCAAGAATGCTGATTTAATTTGTCAGGTTTTCGGGCCGGGGAGGAATGAGGGGGTTCCGGGCCATCAGGAAATTGAAATCGGGCTTGTCAAACTGTATCGGGTCACCGGTGATGAAAAGTATCTTCGTCAGGCCAAATGGTTTCTCGACCAGCGCGGACGAAGCGGGCACAAAGATGCCTATATGCAGTCGCACAAGCCGGTAACCGAGCAGACGGAGGCGGTCGGCCATGCCGTCCGGGCGGCCTATATGTACAGTGCGATGGCCGATGTGGCGGCGCTGACCGGCGATGCCGCCTATATCAGGGCCGTCAATGCCCTCTGGAACAATGTGGCCCATAAGAAACTTTATGTAACCGGCGGCATCGGGGCGCGGCACCAGGGAGAGGCCTTCGGCGATGATTATGAACTGCCCAACGCCACTGCCTACTGCGAGACCTGCGCTAATATCGCCAATGTGTATTGGAATCATCGGATGTTTCTGCTGCATGGGGAAGCCAGGTACATCGATGTGATGGAGCGGTCGCTGTATAACAGTGTGATTTCCGGGGTGTCGCTGGACGGCAAGCGGTTTTTCTATCCTAATCCGCTTGAGTCGGAGGGCAACTATGAGCGGAGCGAATGGTTCGGGTGTGCGTGCTGTCCGGGGAATATTACCCGCTTTCTGGCTTCGGTGTCGGGTTATGCCTATGCCGTCCGGGGAAATGAGGCGTATGTCAATCTGTTCGGACAAAGTCAGGCGGAGCTGAGCGTCGATGGACAGAAGGTAAAAATCGTGCAGGAAACGAAGTTCCCCTGGGAGGGCCGCATCGTTCTGAAGATTCAGCCGGAAAAGGAAGAGACGTCCATGGTGCTGAACGTGCGGATTCCGGACTGGGCGACGGATGACTTCCGTTCTTCGGAATTGTACCATTTTACTGAGCCGCTGGAGCGGTCTGCTGCGGTGGCGGTCAACGGCCAGCCGACAACCCTCCAGACGGTCAAGGGCTACGCCGTCATCAGCCGCACGTGGAAGGCGGGCGATACGGTTACTGTCGAACTGCCGATGCCGAACCGGCGCATCCTCTGCGACCGGCGCGTTCAGGATAATATCGGCAAGACGGCCTTTCAGCGCGGGCCGCTGGTGTACTGTCTGGAGTGGCCGGATGTCGAAGGCGGCAAGGTGCTTAATCTGATGATTGAACCTGATGCGCCGCTGGAGGCGGCTTATCGGGTCGGGCTGCTGGGCGGCGTGACTGTTCTGCGCGGGACGGGGATGGAAATTGTCCGCAGCGGCGAGCAAATCAGCAAAACGCCCCGTGCGTTTGAGGCAATCCCCTATTATGCGTGGGCTCATCGCGGGCCGGGGCAGATGGCGGTGTGGATAGCCGGCACAGAAGCGGCTGTACGGAAGAATTAGAGCGGCCAAAGGAGAAATGAAAAATGGGAAGGGAACTTCGAGAGCAAATCGGCGAGGTTGTTATGCCGTTCTTTGAAGAGAGGCAGCGTTGTCCTCTGCTCATTGGAGCTATTGTGTCAGGTATTGTGCTCTTCGGGGTTGTGCTGGCAGTTTTGACAGTTCAGGGCAAGCTTGAACCGCCTTTGAAGCAGACTTTGTGGAGTATATGGGCTATTATGGCCCTTCTGGATGGGTTTTTGGCCTCGATAGCGATGAGGACACAGATCCTTCCCGAAGGGATTGTTGTCTGCTGCCTGCCGCTGCGTTTTCTCAAGCGTCGCATTGCGTGGGATGAGATTGAACGGATTTATGCGAGGACCTACCGTCCGCTGCATGAGTACGGCGGGTGGGGAATCCGGCGAGGAAAATCCGGGACGGCTTATAACATGAGAGGCAATCAGGGTATTCAGATTGAACTGCGAAACGGACGAAAAATTCTGATCGGCACCCAGCAGCCCGAGGCCTTTCTGGATGCTGTGCGTGCGGCTGCCGGAAAGTTTCCCGGCTCCTAAGCAAATACCGGCTGTCCATGGGGGCGTGCGGTGTGCCGGTTTTTGTCTTTCTATTGAGCGGTAAGGAAGCGGCGTGGAGACATCAGGCGAAGTTTCGGCCGGCCCTACGCGGGCGGCTGCGACTTTTAATTGTTGAGCGGGCGGCCGGGCGGGGATAGAATGAAAAAAATTATTTTGAAAGGACTGTCCGATGGAAAAGAACTATAAACTGGCCGCGTCCGAGATTCAGCGTCTGGTGCCCAATGTCGGCTTTGGTTTTGTTTCGGACAAAATCGCCGTGGAGGGCAAGCGGGTTCACTATATGCTTCGGCAGGAACCGCAGGACGAGGAAGACAGCGGCTGGCGATTTCTGGGGGGCGGAGAAACGGACGAGTATCTGGACAGCCCGGACCATATTTCGGCGATGGAGATTAACACCATCGCCAACTATGACCCTGAGATTATTCCGTTTCTGACCTATCCGCCCGGGACGGAAATTGCTCGGAATGCGGAAGGCAAACTGGAAACCATCGGGCCGGATGCGGAGGAGCCGGATGTTATCCTGCTGCCGCCGGTACTCAAAGGGACGGTGCGGGTGCCGCAGTGCTGGCGGTTTGACATCAGTGAGCAGATGTTTCGGCGGATTGACGGCGGCAGTCTGGTGTTCTGGAGGCCGGGTCTGACTCTGTGGATGGATTTGTACACAACCCCCGGCCAGCCCATCGAAGAGCGAATCGGCGAGATTCTTTCCATCAAGAACGAAGCGGCGGCCGACCTGGAGCGGCGAGATGAGCCGGGACTGGTCAAAATGCGGTACTCTCTGACGGAAACGGCTGAGGGCAAAGAACTGCGCGGGGTGTATCTGTTCGGCTTTACGGAGGAGGAAGAACTTCATCTGGCCGCCTATTACGACAACGAGGCCGAACTTAAAGAAATCGACAAAATCTGGGAGACGCTGGGCGTCGTGAAGGCGAAGGCCTGATGGGGATTTAACGTAAGGAACACGCGTTCCAGACACAGGAGATGCTGAGGTAAGGATGCCTTCGAAGTCATTTCTTTCATCGGGGGTTTTTACGATTCTGCTGCTCGGTTCGGCGGCGACGGGTGCGTGGCTGGGCTGGGTGGGCGGACCTCGAGCGGGAGCGGCTAAACCGCTGGGGGATATTTTTCTGAATCTGCTTTACTGCGGGGCTGTGCCGCTGGTCTTTTTCTCCATCAGTTCGGCGATTGCCGGTTCGGGAGGATTCGGACGGCTGCGGCGGATTGCGGTGCTGATGGTGATAATCTTTGCAGCCACCGGCTTGATTGCTTCCTGTCTGATGATTGGGGCGGTGAAATTGTTTCATCCGGTTGGGGGGCTGACCCTTTCGATGGCCGCTCCGGAGGTGCCCGGGTCGGTTCGGATTATTGAGGTGCTTGCGGAGACATTTACGGTATCCGAGTTCCCCAAACTATTCGAGCGTGAACATATTGCGGCATTGATTGTGTTTGCGGTTCTGACGGGTCTGGCGGCGCAGGCCGCCGGCAGCAAAGGGAGGGCCTTTCGGGCCTTTTTGGCGTCGGGGGCGGCGGTAACCGGTCGGCTGATTCGCCTGATTATGCTGTATGCGCCGGTGGGGCTGGCGGCGTATTTTGCCTATCTGGTGGGGGTGTTCGGGCCGCAGATGGGCGGCACCTACGGACGGGCGGTGCTGGTGTATTATCCGGTGTCGCTGCTGTACTTTGCCGTCGGCTTTTCTGTGTATGCGTATCTGGCCGGCGGGCGGGAAGGCCTTCGGCGATTCTGGATTCATATTTGGCCGGCTTCGCTGACGGCACTGGGGACCGGCAGCAGTCTGGCGGCCCTGCCGGCTAATCTGGAGGCCGCCGGCAAGATTGGTGTGCCGGAGGATATTCGCAAACTGGTGCTGCCGCTGGGCGCTACGATTCATATGGACGGCACGTGCATGGCGGCTATTCTGAAAATCGCCATTCTGTTTGCGCTGTTCGGCAAAGACTTTTCGGGGGTGGATGTGCTGGCCGGGGCAGCGGGAGCGGCCCTGCTGGCCGGAGTCGTGATGAGCGGGATTCCCGGCGGGGGATTTCTGGGGGAGATGCTGATTGTCTCGCTGTACGGGTTCGGGCCGGAGGCCCTTCCGGTGATTGCGCTGCTGGGCACGCTGGTTGATCCGCCGGCTACGATGGTCAATGCCTGCGGGGATACGGCGGCAGCGATGCTGATTGCCCGGCTGGTTGAAGGCAAACAGTGGCTCACCGCCGGCGGCAAAACGAAGGGCACCTTGAAGAGAACGGAACAAAAGCCGTCTGCTGTGCCAGATGCTTCGGCAGATGATGATGCGGCTGACGACGAGACAGAACCCCTTGCGGAGGAGCCGGAGTCGTCCGTTTGAGGGCGGCTGTTTTGATGTTTTGCCTGCTCTTCGACTCTATCCTGACAACGGCTGACCTTGCAGAAAGGCCTGAAATGAGCCGCTTGTCTGCTGTCTTGCGGCGATGCCTTACCGGGTTTTCGACGGCCAATCTTGCTGTCGGGTTCCATTGTACGTTGTCAAAACATATTCAATGGACTGGGCCGACTGAGGCGGAAGCAGCAAAGTATATTTTACGGTGTCTTTGTCCACCTTTTCGAAGACTTTTTCGGCCTGCTCCAGATTTTTAATCGTCCAATAGGAGGTTGGGAAATTGCGTTTGATTTCAAGGCGGACCGGCAGATTTCGTGTGTTTTTGGCTTCGATTCGGAAGGTGCAGATTTCGTCCCAGCCGCTGATATTTCCTTCGTCATCAAAGCGGTAATTATCCGTCTTCATCTCCATCAGTTTGGGTTCCACCAGCACATCTTCGGCCTGGCCGAGGTTCAGTTCGACCTTCTGTCCGACGGGGATATATTTGAAGGCAGAGCCGCCCTCGTAGGCCAGATTTCCCTGTTTGCCGACGGTTCGATAAAGTTTCAATTGTCCGCCCGGGATGGGGGTCTGCCCCAATTGATGGTCGGCGTCGTTGACAAAAGAGAGGTAGTGAATGACGGAGGAGCCATACATTTCTTCTTCAAATTTGTAGAGATTGACTACGGGCACGGCGGCGGCCTGAAAGCTGGGCAGCTGTTTGGACCAGCCGGTGGGGATTGATTCGGTCCCTTCGATGGTATAGAGGAAGTATTCGCTGAGGCCTTCTTTTCGAATTTCTTTGTGTGCGACGGATGCGGCCATGTCCATCGCCTTGTAAATCCTTCCCGCGGATCGGGTGCGTTCCTGGAGCACCTGGGGCAGCATTGCGGCAATCTCCTCTCCGGGCCGGCCGTAAGGGAAGGCGCGGCGGGCCAGAGCGACGATTTCATCGAGCAAATGAACCTGTCCGACAATGAGCCGCACCTGGGCATGGTCGTAATCCTCGCCGGACTGGTTGGTCAGGCGCACATAGCCCTCGAGGCGCATGGTCTGGCCGTCTTCGGCAAGGATGCCCGCATAAAAGGCCCGCCAGCGAAAGCCGCTGGTCAGATAGGTAATCTCGAAGGGCACACTGCCGGCAAGACGGCTTTGAATCGTCCAAAGGCCGAGATGAGATGCGTTCGGCGGATAGGACAAATCGGTGATGTCCACTTCCGCCGCGGAGGCCTTGGGGATGAGGGAAAGCGAGGTGGGGTCAATCAGCGTATCCGCCCAGGAGAACTGGAGCTGGTTGGTGCCTTCGCGAAGGGTCAAGGGCCGGCTGTCGCGGATGAGCGTAAGGTCGGCGGATTCATAAATGGTAATCTGCACTGCTTCGGAGGCCGGCAGCGTTACCAAATCGACCTTGGCGACCGCGGCGGCGGTAAGGATGCTGAGTAAAACCAAACCTGTGTATCGTTTCATCGCTGACTCCTTATTGAGCAATCGATTTTGTGTTTTCAGGATTTTCCGCCGGCTTGTTCATGGCCTTATATTGCGCCGCTGATAGTGCATTTCCAATTCAACGGCGGCGGGCTTATCCCCTTTGCGCGGGGGCAGCGGAATCTCAAACTCGAGTGTCTCGGCATCCTTGCGTGTATAGGGCAGACTGCACGAGTTCATCTCCCACTGGCCGCCGATATGTTCAATCAGGGTCAGGACGGCCGGGGTGTCTTTGAAGTTTTCGATTTTGGCTGTGAGGATTTCATCGGTGTCGTAAAGGACAATCTGTTCCTTGCGGTTGCGGCGGATATTGATTTGCTCTTCTTTCATTTTTCGCTGGGTAACGACGATATCGCGGCTGTCGCCGATGGTTAATTCGGCCTTCCGGCCGACCGGCAGCAGCGGGAGGATGTCCTCTCCGAGAAAGATGGTGCTGCCGCTGCCGTCATCCTGAAAGAGCCGCATCTTGCCGCCCCACAGGGGCGCTCGGCCCAGTCCGGCGGCCTGCTCGTTGACCAGCCGATAGAAGACGGGAATGCCGATGTTTTGCCCTTCCAGTTTCTCCGGGTCCCAGGGCTGGATGGCAGAATCCCACACCCAGACCTTCGTAATCGGCAGCGGGCCGGCCTGCATCAGGAGCAGCTGGCGTGTTTCGCCGCCGGCGATGGTGCGTTCAAAAGCGGCCTCGGCGCCAATCAGAATCCGGGCGTTGTCGAACTGCTCGCCGGAAAAATTGCGGACAATCAGATAGGCGGTCAGGTCGAGTTTCGTTTCGGCCTTGTCGGTGAGGGCCTTATAGGCGGCCAGGCGGTCAATCTGTCCGAGGAGATAACTGATGCGGACGCGCTCGGCCCAGTTACCATCGGAGGCAATCTCCCAGACGAGGGCCGCCTCGCCGGGCGGATAACTGACATTCAGGAGGCGTACGCCGTCGGGATGGTCCAGCGGCTGGAGGCGGATTGAATCGGGGTCGATGGACACCGCCTGCCAGGAAAAATCGACCTGATTGAGCCCCTTGCTCAGGGTGAGGACGCGCTCCTCTTCAATCAGCGTATAGAGGGGATGGTCCATGCGGATATCGACGGCTTCCCGCTGGGGCAAGGCAGCCAGTTTGGTGCGGGCAAAGAGAGGCCCCGCGCCGGCCGCTACGGCGGCGGCCAGCAGAACCTGGAGGATTTGCTTCATGGTCAATCTCCTGATAAAGAATTAGTCTTTTGTCGGGTCGGTCACTCTGCCGAAAAACAAGGGGGCGCCGGTGGGCTTATCCTGAATCAAAAAGAGAAAAGGCCTGTCCACCCGAAATATCGGCGGCGGCTCGGCGACCGAAACCAGTTTCATCACTGCACCGGTGGCGGCGGCGGCTTCGGTGCCTTCTTCATCCACCTGGATAAAGGCCTTGTGAACTACATCGGAAATAAAGAAATCTTTGCCGCCGGTAATGGCGGAAAAATCGGCCGCGGCTGTAAACGCGCTGGACAATCCGAGCGATGCAAGGGCTTGTTTTAATTCGCACGCATAGGTCATGGTAAAGCGCGGCAGATGAACCTCAACCTCCTGCGGACGAAGAACTGCCAGCCATTCGGAGAGGGTTTTCGGGTTTAAGGCGTGTTCCAGCCGATATAATTCGGGGTCGTTGGGCAGCAGAATCACCATTCGCAGGTCGCCGCAGAGATACGGCAGTTCGAGTATCTGACAAATATCATTTTTCTGATATCCAAAAATACCTTTGCGGGTCATCATCTGAACTTCGACCTTGTGGTATTCCGTTTGGGGCCGGCCGTCGCGGAAGGTATAGACAGAGACAATAAAGCGATCCGGATGGGTGGCTTCTGCGTCGAAAGGCAATGCCCATTTGCCTTTGAAATAGACGGCGTTGGTAACCACCAGTCGGGTAAGGGCATCGAGTGCTCCTTCGTCAATCAGGTTCTGGATGCGGTCATGGGTCTGGGTCTGAACCCAGGAATTGATCAGTTGGCAGGCAGCGGCGGGGTTTTTGGCAAAATCGACCTGCTGGAGATGGGCTGAATAGAAGCGGCTGACTTGCTGAAGAAAAGAATCCTGCACGGCCGCCTTTTTGTCCATCCAGAGTGCGTTGACGGAAGTCAGGTCGCAGTCGCCCAGGCGTCCCTGCTCGTTGAGCCGTTTTTCCAGGCGGCCCATAGCGTCGTGAAATGATTCCTGCGGCGTCCAGAAATGCAGGGCATCGCAAAACTGGGTTTCAGTTTGGCCTTGCGAGCCAGCATAGACGATGGCCATGGCCGTCGAAATGCTCGAAGGGGAAAAGAAGATATTTTCGATGGGCTTTTGAGGATGGGGCAGGTTGGCGAGAAAGCCGTACAAATCCATCGCAAAAGCCGTCTGCGCATCCGCCGCACGGGCAAGAACGACCTTTTCCTCGTCTGACAACGGCTGTTCTGCGGCACGGCCGGCCGCACAAAGCACCGCAAGGGTTCCCAGAGACAAACACGCGGCCCGTCTGGTGATTTTCAGCATATCCATACTCCGCTCCTATCGCTCCAGGGATAGATTGATTTTGCCAACGGCTCTAACCTATTAGACACTATTCGCACTGCTAAGTTCACAAAAAAATAAAAATCCCCCTTTCCTGAAAAACGGCACGGCTTCAGAATGGGCGGCGGAATTTGGTGCTGATGATGCGGTCGAAACCAGCGCGCAAGGTCATCCGCGGATCGAAAAAGAACCGCTCGATAGTGCTGAGTTTGGTCTGAGGGGGCGCATCCTCCGGCAGCATCTGGAACAGAAGTACCGGGACAGTCCGCAAAATCGTACTGAACAGAAAAATGCTGTGAAGCTGGCTGCTGCTGAAAGTCGGCAGCATCGGCCCCACCCAGCCGCCCAGCGTCGTGCCCAGAAAGATAAAAACAGAGGAGATAAAGTTCAGATAAGAAAGACCGCTCAGGCGGCTCTGATGAGGCAGGGAATTGATGGAATAGTTAAAACTGGTCAGGGTCAGCCCGCCCCAGGATAAGCCGGAGAGCACCTGCACACCCATCAAAATCCAATAGTTGTGGGTGAGAATCCAGACGAGCGGCAGGCCGAAAACAATGGTAACCTGAAGACGCATCGGGCGCACATACCCAATGCGATCGCAGATTCGCCCCCACAGCGGCATCGACAGCAGGGTAACCAGCGTCGGCATCTGGCTCAGGCAGGTATAGCGGATGTAGGACAGTTTCATTTCGTTCAGCATATAAAGGGTAAAAAACGGGGAACTGAAGTTGTTGGCCAGTTGAATCAGCGAATAAGCCACAACAAAGTTGCCGAAGGAAGTGTGGAAAATCTGGCGGCAAAAATCCCCGAACAGCCCTGGGCGGAGACTTTCCTGGCGGAGGGTGGTCGGTTCGTGATGGCGGAAAAAAAGAAATGAACTGACGGTGCGGGCCAGGCCGCCTGTCGTCCAAACGCAGGCAAAAATCAGCAGTGTTTTGCCGGTGCTGGTGTCCAGACAATAGCCGGCAATGACGGAAGCGGCCAGTTGGGAAAGTGTGAGCAGACGGTTGCGATTGCCGAAATAGGTGCCGCGGCGACGCCGGGGGACAATATGCCCCATCCAGTCCGCCCAGATGCCTGAGCCGAACCCCATCGCCGCCGCGCTGACGGCCATCACAGCCATGGCCGCCCAGACACAGACAGGCCCCCGCAAGTAAATCACCAGGGCCAGCGGGAAAAAACTCAGCCCGTGCAGAAAGGTGCTCCAGAACAGGGCGGGCTTATAATAGCGGGGATTCTGAATCCAGTGAGGCACGCGGAGCTGAATGAGGCCGGTCATCAGAGCCGGCAGCCCTGAACCGATGCCGATTTCAAACTTCGTCGCCCCCAGGGCATTTAAAAAAGGGACATAGAAGGTCTGCTGCAGGCCGATTGCAATCATCGCCAGCAGACCCTCGAGAATGGACAGACGCATCGTTTGCAGACGCCGTCTGCGGTCTAAAACTTTATCCTGCAAGGAAGAGGTATTCATCTTTGTGTATTTCGGCAAATGGAGAAGGAACGATTATAGATACGGCGTTTAGAGAACTCAAGCATCTCTTTTTTTCCTCTCTATTCCCAAAAAACCTTGTCAAAAGCGGGAAAATCAGATAAAAAGAGCTTTAACGAGACCTAAAATTAAGGAGACTTCCGATGAATTTGGTGAAAATCATTCTGGCTATTTTTCTTCCGCCGGTGGCGGCTTTTTTGCAGGTTGGGTTGGGACTGCATTTTTGGCTCAATATTGTTTTGACTTGCTTGGGGGGCCTGCCGGGGATGATTCACGCCCTTTGGCTGGTTGTCTCGAAAAAATCATAGTGTTCGCGGCTGTCTTTCGGTGAAAACAGCCAAATTGGGGGGAATAGAGCGGCTGTGATTGGGAGCGGCGGGAAATAATTTTTTCTCTTGCGTGGCTTGGCGGCTGCCGATACATTGTCTTCTTTGCAACGCCGAAATAAGAAAACCGAAAGGGGTCGGAATTATGGCGGGCTGCCCAAAGAAGGATGTGTGTTCTCTATTGACAGATAAAACATTTCAAAAAATGCCGGGTCTTCTGCAGCGGTTTCGGAAAAACTTCTGCGAGGGAGATTTCGCTCTGTGTGCGCGCTACAAGGTAGCCGCTGCCTGTGCTGATGATGTCGTGCCGGAATCTATGCTTCCTACGCAGATTGACTGGGCTCAGCAGATTATTCAGGAGGAAAAACCGGTGAAGGATGCTTCCTCCGAGTCCTGCTGACTTTGGGGGAACGGCTTCGTTGTCAAGGCGGCTGCGTCAGCCGGCGTCCTGCTGCCGGCTGAGAGCGGGCTAAGGAGAGGGGTTTGGGTCTGCGGCGGCGGGCGGGGCAGCGCTGTCATTCCAGAAAAAAAACAAAAGACGCTTTGCGTGTCTGCTTTTCATTTGGTAAAATAAGCCCAACCGAGAACCTTATAAGGAACCGGGCTTATGGAAACCTGCAAATTTCTTCAGGGCTGCACCTTCTTCAACGACCCTTCCGTCCAGAGTTTTCAGGCACTTTTTGATCAACTTAAGGCCGACTACTGCTGCGGGCATTTCGAGGATTGCGCTCGGTATCAGATTGCCAGCCGGCTCGGACAGGAACAGGTTCCAAGCACCATGCTGCCCACTCAACTGCAATGGGCAGAGATGATTTTGCGCCGCTATACAGACCAGTCTTCCAATAAGCCGCACTAACCTGTCCGCACAAGTCCCTCGCGGAGGGGATAGCGCGGATTGAACCAGACATAGTAAGCCGGACAGGCATTCAGTCGGGAAAGAACAAATCGGGTACGTTCCAGTCCGCCAGGCATCTGTCTTCGACGTCCATAGGCGCCAAGGAAGCGGCGGAAGGCCTTTTCGAGGCGGCAGCGGCAGGACGCAGGCAGGTTTTCCATGCGTTTGTGGACTTCGGCTGCATCGTGCCAGAAGGTCGGGGGGATGCCGAGCGAGGTAAGTTCCGCCGAGAGCGACTGGGCCTGCGGACGCGGGGGGATTTCGATGCGGCGCATTCCGGCCCGCTCAAAAAAATGCCCCCAGGCGCCCATGGCGGAGATGGTTTCGATCATAGGAACATTCAGCAGCGGCATTGTCTGGGCCACCAGCCGGCCAGCCAGTCCCAATCCGCGAAAACGAGGGTCTATCACCACGCGGCTGATTCGGCGAACCAAACGATTCAGCCGTATCAGACGGGCTTTTTTGTCACCGGCGCAGAAACAATCCCCCGCTGCCTGACAGCGGGGAGCACAATTCAAAAGCGGCATGGCATAGGTAATAATCCCTACGAGAACAGAGCCGGAACGGTCGTGAAAGAGGGGTTTTCGGCTGATTTTCCACGCCGCCGCATAGGGCTGCCGACTTTGAGACCTATAATGAAAGGCGCACATCCGCCCTACCTCTGCCCTGGAAGCGGTCTCTATGAAAAAGTCCTCAAAAAAATCCGTTCGTCGGTGTTGTTTTTCGTTCTTATCGGACATCATATTATTTCTCCAAAAAATTCCGAAAAAATAATCCGTTCTCCCCTTATTGACGATAAGTCAATGTACTGATTGGCAAATAGGTAGAAGTACTTACTGGCATAATACAAGATTGGGGTTTTATCCCAGGGCATTGAGTGTTCTTTCGCTGTGCGGAAGAGATGGAAACTGTGGAAGAAGATAGAGAAGGAATCGAGAGCAATGCAGCAGCGATGTCCATTTTTTGAGCAATGTACTTTTCAGATTCAAAATCATGCGAATATGCCGAAACTGAAGAACATGTTTCGGGTACAGTACTGTTTTGAATCTTTTGAACAATGTGCACGTTATCAGCTTGGTTTATCGGTCGGCTGTCAGCGAGTCCCGGACTTTATGCTTCCGACCCAGAATGAATGGGCCCAGCAGATTATTCAGGACGTCAAGGCCGAAACAGGGCGGCGTCCGATAAGCCAAACCTCCTGAACATTTCTTTCAGCCCTCGCCTGCGTATCGCCGCCTGCTTGATCTACGGTCAACAGGCGGCATACCTTTTTTATGGCCTCTGGGGGTAAGGATTTTGAATTTCGGTCTGTCCATTAGGCCCCTTTTGAATCAGAATATCGGGCTGGAGATAGTCGGCCAATTCTTCGCGAGCGGCAGCGGCAAAGAGAATCCGCCGGCTTCGGCGGACAATGGCGGCCGTCTGAACCGCCAAGGCAGCGGCGCCGGGGCCGTCGAGTGCCGCACCAAATTCATCGGCAAACAGCTAGCGGCGTCGGCTCTGCATGGCCCGCACCAGACGATAGCGATACTGCTGGCCGGTGCTGAGATGACAGGGCGGTACAAGAAGGGCAAAAACATCTCCCAGTCCCATTGCCGAGAAGCAGCGAATCATCTCCTCCAGCGGCTGGTCCATGCAGTCCGCCGCGCACCGGTCCGATTCGAGCGGAATATCCTCCAGCCAAAGGCGGGCCTTGCGGGGCGCCGCCTTGTAAAACTGGCGTAAAAGAAGGGTTTTGCCCGTTCCGGAAGGCCCGGTAATCAGACAAATCCGGCCGGGGGCAATCTCCACAGTGCATCTGCCGGCGCAGGCCGCTGCGTGTTCCTGCACGTCCAGCCGGTCAAGGCCGAACCAACGCATCAGCCGGGCGGCTTTGGGGCTGAAGCGGCGGCGGGCCGGGGAGGGGGTTTTCACAGACAGGCGAGCCATGCTCAAGCCCCCCTGCTGTCCGCGGCGGTGCCGGCGGGAGTGCCGAAGGTGCGGTGTTTTTCAATCACGGCGGCCAGTTTCTTCAAATGCCGCCGAAGGGCATAGAGGGAAATGGAATGAGATGCCGCCATAGCCCGCTGGCTTTTTTTGAGTACAAACCGCTGGCGGGCAATGCTCATTTCCAGCGGGGTCAGCTGGCCGCGCAATCGCAGGCAAACCTGATAGTCCGACGAGAACAGGCCGTCCAGCAGCGATCGAACCCGCCGGGAGACCGTCGAGGGATTCTGCCGGAGAATGCCGGCAATTTTGCGGATGGAAAAGCCCTGCTCATAAATCATTTCGAGCAGAAGCCGATCGGGTTTTTCGAGCCATTCAAGCCGTCTGCAGACCTGTTCGGCAAACTCTCGCAAGGCCGTCGTCCTTCGTTCAAAACCGCCCTGGGGGGTACAGAATACAGCCCCCGCCTTTTCGTTCAAGCAGCCCATAGGTGTTCTCCTTTCTGCCGCCTCCGTTTCTATTTACCTTCTATCAAACTCCTTCAATTATATTATATTTTTCAAACAAGTCAACCAAAAGTTCAATATTTTTCTAACTTTTTTGCAACAGCCCTCCGGTTCTCTGGTTCGGGCGTTTTACAAACGGCACCCGGCACGCGTCTCCCCGCCTGCGCAGGCGGATATGACAGCGGGTTTGCGGAGAAACCGCTCTATCTCTGTTCAAACAATGGGTTATTCGGCCTTCAAGACCGAATTGAGCGTGCCGTAGGGGTTGAAGCTGTATGAGCCGTTGTCCTTATCTTCCACCCAGGTGCCGTCCACGATAAACTTGTATTCGTAATAACCGGCAGCCAAAGGGATGGTAATAGAAAACTCTCCGGTCTTTTGTTTTGTCATCGGCCGCGGCTTCCAGTTGTTAAAGGAGCCGGCCAGATCAACCTTCTGGACTTTGCCGGAGGGGTTGTAAACAAAACGATACTCGCCTTTTTTCTTGCCTGTTTTAACCATAGCAGACACTCCCTTCATCTGTTTTCAGGTTTGTTTATTCGGTTCTAATTTACGGTTTCCTTTGAAAAACCGAACTTCATTACGGTCTATCATAAGCAGTAACCCTCTAAAAGCAAGAAGATTATTAGACCTTTCTTTTAGAGGGTCTCTTGGGTAATACATCGCAGGAGCAATCATTGTTCGCTATTATCTGTCCAGAACCCCCCTATATCCCCATTGACCAGGGCCGGAAGGATTTTTTGGACAAAATCTCACAACAAAAACGTTAACAAGTCCTGCTGCAAACAGCGATTTTTACTGAATCCGACGAGGATTTTCGTAAAATTTCATCCGATTCGTCCCGATTGGAGTCATGAACATAAGTCCTTACGGAATAAGAACTAAGAAAAATACTGCCGATTTTTTCTTCTTTTTCTTCCTATTATTTTCTGAAAATCTTCAGAAAAACAGTAAAAATGCCGAAAAATAAATAACAAAATGCTCTTTTATTTCTCATAATTTATGAAGATTTCATCACCCTCCTCCGAAGCCAGATTTCGCTTTTAAGCGGGTCTGGCTTTTTTCATTGCTGTGTTTCCTGTTTGTTCCCTGCTCTGCGTCTGCCCGCGGAGTCAAAATAGTTTGACACAAAAAGAAAGAAGAGATATAGTATAGCATGTCTTGACAGCAAAGGTGGAGGGTGCGGCCCATAGCGCCAGGAGTGAGGGGCTATGGGCCGACCATTTATGCAGATGAGCACCTCTTCTACGCTATTCGACCATCGCAGCACCCTTTGAAAAATGAGGGCTTGCTCTTTTCCTCAAAGGCATATATAAAAGAACCATCAGGAGTGTACTGATGGAGCCGGAAAAGTTCGAGACAGCCAAGCCCGCCTCGCTGAAGGCCTCTTCACCCAAAGACGGCAGCGTTCCCCCCACCGCCCCGACAGAACCCTCTCTGCTGAAACTATTCGAGGAACTGATGTACGCTCGCCTGCAGGCGGAAGAAAATGAGCAGAAGTTTCGGGCCATTTTCGAAAATGCGCAGGATGGTATTCTGCTTGTGGATTGTCAAACCCAGCGTCTGCTGATGCCGAATCGGCAGATGTGCCGGCTGCTCGGCTGCTCGGCTGAGGAAATCGAAACGATGACCCTTTCGGATATTTTGCCGGCGGAGGTTTCCGAACAATCCCTTCGATATTTCAATTATCCGGCCGAGGACCGGCCGCAGCAGATACCTTGCCATCCCATTCGATGCAAAGACGGTAAGGTTTTTTACGCTGACATTTCTACTGCGCAATTTCTGATCAAGGGGGTTTCCTATGCGATGGGCATTTTTCGGGATGCCACGGAGCGAAAGCGTTTGCTGGACGAGGATGCGCGGCAGCAGGGCGAACTGGATGCGGTCTTTCAGGCCGTTCCTGTCGGCATCTGTCATCTCAAAAATCGCGTTTTTATCCGCGTGAACAAAATCTTCTGCGACTATCTGGGTTATCAGCCGGAAGAATTGATTGGGCGGGCTATTTCGTGCCTGTATCCGACACAAGAAGATTTTGAATACTGGGGGAAGTCACTGTATTCCCGCCTTCAATCGCAGGGGGAGGTTACTGAGGAACTGACCTTTCGGCACAAGGACGGCCGTCCGATTAACGTGCTGCTGCGGGGAGCGTATCTGAATCCGCTGGAACGGGACAAAGGCGAACTGTTTGCCCTGACGGATATTACCGACCGCAAGCGGGTCGAGCAGGAGCTGCAGTTTACGCAGTTTGCCGTGGACCATCTGACGACCCCGATGTTCTGGCTGAACTCTGCAAAGCAGTTCATCAAGGTCAACGAGGCCGCCTGCCGGCTGCTGGGCTATACGGCCGAGGAACTGCTGCGGATGAATGTATCGGATATTGACTGCGGCTGGGCGGCTCAAGAGGCAGCCCAAAACCAGCGGGTTGGGCAGCGTCCGTTTGAGACCCGCTATAAAGCCAAAGACGGCCGGATTTTTCCGGTGGAAATAACCGTCAGTCCGCTTCGGTACAAAGAACAGGATTATCACTGTGTCTTTGCACACGATATTTCGGAGCGAAAGGCCTATGAAAGCGCCCGCGAGAAACTGCTGCGGGAACTTCGGACAAAAAACGAGGAACTGGAAAGCATTGTATTTGTGGCGTCCCATGATTTGCGCGGGCCGCTGGTGAATATTGAGGGTTTTGCAGGGGAGCTTCAGCGGGCGATAGAAGAAATCAAAGCCCTGCTGGAGCACAGCGAACCTTCGGCAGAAAGCATGGAAATCCTGCGGCAAATCCTTGAAAACGATATTCGGGAGTCGCTGCATTTTATCTCTGCGGGCACGGCCAAAATGGATTCCCTGCTGTCGGGGCTGCTTCAACTGTCGCGTTTGGGGACGGCGCCCCTCCGGTTTGAACCGATTCGGATGAACCTGCTTCTGCAGATGGTGCTTGGGGCGATGCGGTATGAGATTCGCCGTCTCCATGCTGAGGTTGCGGTGGAGGACCTGCCGGACTGCATGGGAGATGCGATTCAAATCAATCAGGTGTTCAGCAATCTGATTGACAATGCCCTCAAGTATCAGCGGGCGGAGGAGCCCCTTCGAATACGGATTTCGGGACACATTGACAAAAATGAAGTGATTTATTCGGTCCAGGACAACGGGATAGGGATTGCGCCGGAGCATTATGACAAGATTTTTGAAATCTTTCACCGGCTCAATCCGGACGGCCCGCAAAAAGGAGAAGGGCTGGGATTAACGATTGTCCGTCGGATTCTGGACAGGTTGGAGGGCAGAATTTGGGTTGAATCGGAGTTGGGCCGCGGCTCTACTTTTTTTGTCGCGCTGCCCAGTGTCCGATAAGTAAGCAAATCAGGCCTTATCCTGTTTTCGTTGGGTTTTTGAATAAAAAAAGTCCTCACCTCTGCCGGTCATCTCACCAAGGGACTTATCCAATTGCTGCCTAATCAAGAGCAAGGGCAGGGCCGTGGTAAGATGGATAATATATTCAAAAATCAATCAGCAGAATCGATTTTTTATAGGCGGAAAAACCGCATTTTTGCTTATGTTTTGGCCGAAACAAGCCGAAAAAGAAAAGGAGGGGAAAGTGCGCAAAAAGCAAAAACAGGGAAAGATAGACAAAAAAATAGAAAAATGAAAAATTCACCTGGGCTTCGATTATTTTGTATAGTTTTTAATGAAGTCTAAGGTTAAACTTATGAGAAGAAAACTGCGTCCAGCCGAGAAAGAAATGGGGAGAAGAAGTATGAGAACCATATCTATGGCAAGTTTGGCTGTCGCAGGGATCGCGTGGCTGTGCAGCGGATGCGGAATGACGGATTATCGTGCCCAGTGGGCACAGAGCCGCTGCAACGAGGTTTTGGCCCAGGCGCGTCTGGAAGCCGTTCATGATCTTCTGGCCAACGGACAAACCGACCAGGCCCAAGAGGTACTTTCTCACTATCTTCCAGAAGCAGCTCTTCCGCTGGGCAGCGCACCTATGCTGACCAGTGCGGAGGAAGACGGGAAAGAGGACAACCCCTCTCAATATGCCCGTCTCATTCTTGAGAGCGATCTGGAGCTGCAAAATCAGACCTGGTAAGGGCTGATTGAGCAGGCGACCCTTACGGCGTAAAAAGAAAGCAATTCCGGCGGAGGATTTCCCGGATAAAGGGGAATCCTTATTTTTTTATTCCGGATCTCCTTCCTGTCTTTGAGGGGGAATTTTCTTTTCAAGGTCCTCCTTTTTTGCTTCATTATGAAGCATGTGAATGAGGAATGATTCTGCATTGGAAAGGATAACGGGATGGACAGGAGATGCTGGATGGCGTCGGCCGCGGCGGTGCTGGTGCTGGCGGCCGGCTGCGAGATGCTCGGCACGCCCAAAAAACTGACCTCCGGGCCGCAGGTCGCCCATATAGTATTTTTCACGCTGAAGGACAACTCCCTCTATGCCAAACAGCAATTGATTCGCGATGCCTACGCCTCTCTGCGGAATCACGAAGGCATTCTCTATTTTTCGGCGGGCGAACGGGCTGAATCCATGCAGCGGACGATCAATGACGGTTCTTTTGATGTGGGTATCCATATTGTCTTTGACAGCATCGCTTCCTATGACGCCTTTCAAACCTCCAAAAAGCATCTGGAGTTCATTGGGCGAAACGAACACAACTGGGCGCAGGTGCGGGTTTTTGATACGCTGATTCAATAATTGCCTCCGTCATTCGACAGCGGCTCAGCAGCGCCGAGGCGGATAAGCCGCTGTACCGTTTTCTCCAGCCGCCGGCTTCCAAGCGGGGCCGATAACGCTATTTTCAAAAAACTTGCAGAAAAAGTATTTCCGCGGTAATCTGGGTCTTGAATTCTCAAGAAAGGATGCGGGGTATGGCTGGAAACAAATCTCTCAGACGGTCCCGAAAGGCGGGGCTTCCGCCGGGTACTCTGATTCATGCCGGCGACAGAAAACCCGAAAAGACCGTGCTGACGGTCTTTGTTTTCGGACCCGGCTTTTATGAGGAGCAAAAACCGGAGCGTCTGGAAGACTGTTTTAAGCCCCAGCCGATGCAGACTGTTCGCTGGATTAATATTGACGGGCTGGCGGATGTGAGCGTCATTGAAGGCATCGGACGGCAATTCGGCGTGCACCCGTTGATCCTTGAGGATATCCTGAGCACCGGCCAGCGTCCCAAATGCGATGACAGCACCGAACAGCTGTTTGTCGTGCTGCGCATGCTCCAGTATGATGACGCCCATCAGACGATCCAGTCTGAACAAGTAAGCATCCTGCTGGGGCCCAATTATGTCGTCTCGTTTCAGGAAAGCGTAGGCGATGTGTTTGATCCGATTCGCGAGCAGATTCGGACGGGCCGGGGCCGCATCCGGTCAATGGGGCCTGACTATCTGATGTACCGGCTGATGGATGCCATTGTGGACGGGTATTTCCTGATTCTTGAAAAACTCGGCGAACGGGTCGAGGCCCTCGAACAGGAGGTTATCAGCGAGCCGGAAGAGGAAACCCTCAACCGGGTTTATGCCCTCAAACAACAGTTGATATACCTGCGCAAGTCCGTCTGGCCGCTGCGGGAAGTCATCAGCCAGCTTGAAAAGACAGACAGTCCGCTGATCACCGATGCAACCGGGCCTTACTTTCGCGATGTGTATGACCACACGATTCAGGTGATGGATTCTGTGGAAACCTTTCGCGATACGGTTTCGGGACTGCTGGAGATTTATCTCAACAGCATCAGCAATCAAATCAATACCATCATGAAAGTGCTGACCGTTATTACGACCATTTTTATTCCTCTCTCCTTTATTGCAGGAGTGTATGGAATGAACTTTAAGTACATGCCGGAACTCCAATGGCGATGGGGCTATCCGGCTGTGTTGTGCATAATGGGAGTCATTTTTGTCAGCATGCTTATCTATTTTAAGAAAAACAAGTGGCTGTAGCCGCAACTTGAGACAGCAATGAATGAAACATTAATGACATCCAACTGGTGGTTTTCCTGGCTTGTGCTGCCCTTTCTGATTTTTATCGCCCGCCTGTCCGATGTGACGCTTGGAACGATTCGCCTGATTTTTGTGTCGCGCAGGATGAAGGTTCTGGCTCCGGTGGTCGGTTTTTTTGAGGTTTTAATCTGGCTGATAGCCATTGGTCAAATCCTTCAGCATCTGGCCAACCCTCTGTGCTATATTGCCTATGCAGGCGGCTTTGCTGCCGGCAACTATATCGGCATTCTTCTGACCGAGAAAATGTCACTGGGAATGGTAGTCATCCGGATTATCACGGAGAAAGATGCTTCTCCGCTGGTTGAAAAAATGCGAAGCCGGCAGTTTGGGGTGACCGTGGTGGACGGACGAGGGGCGCAGGGGAAAGTGCAGGTGATTTTTACGGTGGTCAAACACAGCCACATCGAAGAAGTCGAGCAGATGATTCATCAGTTCAATCCAAAGGCCTTTTATTCTATTGATGAGATTGGTGATGTGGAAAGAGGCATCTTTCCTGTTGAGAAAACGCGCTGGAATGTGGAATGGCTGCGGACGCTGCGGCCGTTCCGAAAGGGAAAATAGGAGACACCGGCTATCTTTATTGTATCTATAAAAATGGCCGCGAAGGGGGTCGCCCTCGCGGCCTGTGTGTAAACGGGGGTCTTCAAGACCCCATTTAGGGTATGAACCAATTTATAAAATAGAGAATCTCTTTTCAATTTATCTTTGTGAAAATGGGCTGTTTTTGCTGGTTTTGGGGGGTTGAGTAGCGATTTTATCGGAAACAGATGAGAAAATTTTTCGGCAGTCTGCTTAAGCGCGCATGTAGGCGCCGCCGTTGACGGCGACATACTCGCCGGTAATGAAATCGGCTTCGCGGCTGGCTAAAAAGAGCATGACGTTAGCCACGTCTTCGGCGGTCCCGTTGCGTCCGAGGGGGGTTTCCTGTGCGCTCTTTCGTCTGCGTTCGGGGGTGGAAAACCGCTCGTGGAAACGGGTTTCAATCAAGCCGGGAATGACGGTATTGACGCGAATCCTGTAGGGGGCAAACTCGCGGGCCATGGCAATGGTCATTGCATGGACGGCGGCTTTGGCAGCCGCGTAAATGCCGGAGCCCCCGCCGCCGCCGTGATGGGCGGCCACGGAGCCGACATTGACAATGCAGCCCTTCGACTGCTTCAGATGCGGCAGCCCCTGGCGGGTTGCAAGAAAAACGCTTCGGCAGTTGGTCGCAAAAACATCCTCATAAAACGCCAGCGTCATTGTCTCGATGGACTGGCGGGCAATCATCGTGCCGGCATTGTTGATCAAAACATCCAACCCCCCCGCCGCCGCGGTAAAATCTTCGATGAGTTTGGAAACCTGGCTTTCCTGCCGCATATCCGCACACAGCAGGCAGCCGTCGGAGAGGGCCTTTACCTGGCGAAGGGTCTCTTGGCCGCCCTGGAGGGTTTGAAAATAATGCACGCCGACAAAACAGCCCTGGCGGGCAAAAGCAATCGCGGCGGCCTGCCCGATGCCGCTGCTGGAACCGGTCACCAAAACTCGTTTGCCTTTCAAGTCTTCGTATTGTGCCATGGCGCTCCCTCATCCTGAAAAAACGGAATCCGCCTCTGTCTGCCCAATCAGTGCGAGACCGGTTCTCCAAGAAACTCTTTCAATTCCGCCAGTTTTTCCTGGAGCAGTTCGGGGGTTTTGGCTTCGACATTGAGCCGAAGCAGCGGCTCGGTGTTGCTGGGGCGGACGTTAAACCACCAATCCTTGAACTGAACCGTAAGGCCGTCGAGGTCGTCCACCTGGCCCTGGCTGTATTTTCGGGCCAGTTCTTTCATGACGGCTTCTTTGTTTTCCACCTGAAAATTAAGTTCGCCGCTGGAGGCATATCGCCGCAGGGGGGCAATCAATTCGCTCATGGGGCGGGTGGAGGTGCCGAGGATGTTGAGCAGATGCACGAGGGTAATCAGGCCGGAGTCGGCATAAAAATTGTCGCGATAGTAAAAATGTCCGCTCAGTTCGCCGCCGAAGCAGGCGTGGCTGTCGCGAAGACTCTTCTTGATAAAAGCATGGCCGACTCGTTCGCGGCGCGGCGTCCCCCCATGCTTGATAATTTCTTCCGGAACCACATGGCTGCTGCGCAGGTCATAGACAATCACCGAGCCCGGGTTTTTGGCCAGAAAATACGGCACCATCAGGGCCATCAGCAAATCGCAGCCGATGGGAGTGCCCTGCTCATCGACCACAACCAGCCGGTCGGCGTCTCCGTCGAAGCAGACGCCGAAGTCGGTCTGCTGTTCACAGACGGTCTGGCGAAGTTGAGCGAGATTGGCTTCCACGAGGGGGTTGGGGTCATGGGCAAATGTGCCGTCACAGCGAAAATTGATGCCGATGATTTCGAGATTGTCCACATCATCGAAAATGGCAGGCACCATCTTGCCGGCCATCCCGTTGGAGGCATCTACGGCTACGCGAAGTTTCCGCCGGCTGGGCTCGAGAAACTTCAGCACGTGCTGTTTGTACTCTTTGGTCAGGTCGCGGCATTCTACAGAACCATCGGGACGGCCGAGCGTATGCAGCAGCGCCAGGGCAATGTGCTTGATGTCCTTCAGGCCGGTATCGGCACCGATGGGCTTGGCCTGCTGACCGGAGATTTTAAAGCCGTTGTACTGGGCGGGATTGTGCGAGGCGGTCACCTGCACCCCGCCGCAGGTGCCCAGATAATTGATGGCAAAATACATCTGCGGCGTATCAATCATCCCGATATTAATTACATTGGTGCGGGCTGCATTCATCCCTTCGATGAGGGCTTTGGCCAGGGAAGGGCTGTGGGTGCGCATGTCATAGCCCACGCAGATGCTCTGGGCGTTGGCCAGCCCCCGCTCATAACCCCGCAGCATCGAACGGAGAAATTGTGCGGTCGCATGCCCGATTTTCCAGGCGGCTTCTTCATCCAACTGATCCGGATAAATGCCGCGAATATCATACGCCTTAAAAATGGCTGGGTCCATTCCGGCTCTCCCTATAGGGTTAGGATTTGTTCGTGCCGCTGTCCTTCGGCTTTTCCAGTCTTGCCGTATGTTAGGCGTCCGAAAGAAAGATGTCAATAAGCAAATCCCCGCCAAAATTGTCTATCCAAAGAGCAAACGGGCGGCTTATAATGTCCCGTATAAAAAGTTTTCCAAAGAAAGGAGGTGTCTATGCACAGCCAATTGCCCTCGGGGTGGTTTCGCAAGCGTCTGAAAACGGAGCTGGGCATCCTCGAGAAAGAGGGGCTGCTGTCTGCGGAACAGGCAGCCGCCATCAGCCGGCGGTATCGGCTGGATGCGCTGGCTTCAGAATCCACTCGTATGCTGCTGGCCACCATTTACTTTATCGGAGCAGCCCTGGTCGGCATCGGGATTATCAGTTTTGTTGCGGCCCACTGGACACAGATAAGCCGGGAAATCAAACTGGTGCTGATTATTGGAGCGATGCTGGCCGCTCACATCAGCGGCTTTATTCTCTGGAAGGTCAAAGGAAACTACCCCAAACTCGGCCATACGCTGGTGCTGCTGGGCACCTTGATTTTCGGGGCCAATATCGGGCTGGTGGCCCAAATCTTTCATGTCCGGGCCAACCCGTACGACGGTTTTGCGGCCTGGGCTCTGGGGGCGGCGGCTATTGCCTGGGCAGTCAAAAGCACGCCGAATGCCGTTACGGCTCTGATTGCCGCCGCCATCTTCGCCCTCGGCAGCACGGCGGCGGCGGATGGGAGCAGGCAGGTCGGCTGGTTTCTGCCGGCTGCTGCGGTGGTTTTTGTGCCGCTGGTTTATTATCTGCGTTCGCAATGGGTCGTGTGGGGAACGCTGCTTGTGATGAGTGTTTGCTGGGCGGTTTCTTTAACTGAATACGAACTGTTTCGAGACCCTGCCTATCCTTTTGCAGCCGGGACCTCGCTGCTGGGAATGATCTTTTTCTGCTGGGGTCTGGCCGGCTGGAAAGTTCCTTCGAGCCGTTTTCTCTGCGTGCCATGCCAGATTGTGGGGCTTTTTTGGGGTATTCTGGCGGTGTTTCTGGCATCGTTCCTTGATTACAGCACAGAAATGATCGGCTGGGCAATCGGACGGAACGAACTGCTCCGTTATCCTGGTTACCTGATTACGGCAGGCGGGCTGGCGGCGGCGGCAGTTGGGCTGGCCATCTGGGCCGGGCCGCTTCTCAAAAATACAATTCAGGCCGCCCTGCTGGGTATCTCGGTCGGCTGTTTTGTCGCGGCAGGCATTCTGCCGCAGGTAAGTACGGCTGACATCGTGGTGCTTGGCGCCCATCTGATACTGCTTTTGGCGATTGGGGTTCTGTTTTATGCCAGTCTGAAACTGGAGGACCGGCGGATTTTCTGGGCGTCGGTTCTGCTGGCGGCGGTGGTGGTGCTGGCCAGAACACTCGAATACGAAATCGGCCTGCTGGTGAAATCGGCTATTTTCACAACCTGCGGTATCGGGCTGATTCTCGCCGGCATTTTGTTTGAACGCTATTTGCGGATAAGGAGACGCACACATGACTAAACAATCATGGCTGTTTGCCCTGGCGGTTGCCTTTCAACTGGTTATTCTGGCCGCCATACCCGCCAAACAAATTCAGGCCCGCTGGACGGGAACGCTGATCACCATCAAAACGGCGCCCGTTGATCCGTATGATTTTCTGAGCGGCTATCACGTCATTCTGCGGTACGAGATTTCGCGACCTTCCGATGAGCACTGGTCGTCTTTTCCTTCCGAACGGAAGGATGGGATGACCGTTTATGCTATTCTCCAAAAAGGTGCAGACGACATCTGGACTCTCCGGACGCTTACAGACAAACGGCCGAAGGAACTCCCTGAGGACCAAATTGCTTTGAAGGGGCGGATTTCCCGCAACACCATTGAATACGGCATTGAGCATTTCTTCATTCCGGAAGAGGGCCGCGACACATTCGAAGCAGCCCTGCGCAGAAATCAGCAAACCGCATTGGCACAAATCCGGGTGGACCGATTCGGCCATGCGGCGCTGATTCGTCTGATTGTTGACGGCAAAACCTATGAATACTGACCCTGCTGAAGGCGGCTTTACGGGGTATTCTTCAATTCGGAAACGAGCCGTCGGGTCGAAGAACTTTGGGCGGACTGGGCCTGCTTGAAAGTTTCCGCGGCATCAGGGCAAATTTGCTTGAACAATTCATTGTTGCGGACAATTTCCCGCAGGGCCTGGGATTTTTCCCGGGCTTGCCTGAAAAAGTCAGCGGCTTTGATTCCCCAGGCCCCGCCGAGCAGGCCGGCGACGGCCAGACCCAGTTCGAGCAAGCCGTCCACAACCGACCAGGGTTTCAGCCGCTGGGCGCTGTCGGTTTGGGCCTGAGCGGCCGCCGAAGGCGCTGCGGCCAGAATCTCCTCGGCTGTCCGGGCGGAAGGAATCTGTTCCGGCAAACCGTAATCCGCCGCAAAGGCCCGGCTCTGCTCATACGCCAAAGCCGTCAAGTCCTGCAGGACAGAAGAGGTCTCTTCCGCTGCCGCCTGCTCGGCGGACAGTTGGGTCGTCCGCATGTGAAGCCAGGCATTTTCTTTCTGAGATTGGGTCGCAGGCCGGCGAAATCCCTCGCAGCCCGCCGCCATCAGCAAAACCATGAAAATCAAATAAAACCTGTTCATCTTCGGCTCCTTTTTTCTTGACTTTTTGTGTCTTTTTTTCTATGCTTGCTCTGGAGGATTTGCGTATGAAAACGGGAACTCTCCTTCTGCTGACGGTGCTCTTTGCGCTGGGAGGTCTTGTCCTGATCGGCGGCGGGATTGCCTATCTGGTTTGGGACGCCGGCAAGCAGCGCAAGGCAGCCCGTCAACGAGACAGATTTCCAAGCCCTTCCGCCAGCCCCTCTTTCCCGCCGACACAGGACAAAGGCCCTGCGTCAAAATGAAGACGAAGGGCGCTTGTCTGTTTCGACGGCACGCAGGCGGTATTCCTGCGAGAGGGTTTTTTCATGGAGGTTTTCCAGTCGGGCCGTTATCTGCTCCTGATTGTCCAGCAGTACTTTGACATCATAGGCCACCAGGTCCAGCTGGCGCTGCAGGTTGACCCAGCCGCCGACAATCAGTCCGGCCAGCGTAAACAGCTGGACAAGGACAGAGAGGTTGACTTTTCGTTCAAACTGCCAGTGCGGGCTCGTCATGGGTGTGCTCCTTCTGAAAGGGCTATTTTCTTACCATTCTTGAGTGTGTACAAGCGGGCGATTTTTCGCAGATGGTGCCGTCCTCGGCTTCAAAGCGGACGACCGTTTGGCGGCGGACCTGCTCGGCCAGACGCTCATAATGCTCCTGTTTGGCCAGGAAGAGGGCATCGGTATCTTTGTTCTGGTACATCGAAGCGAAGACCATCGCCAGCACCATCCGCACCGACAGAATGCGCAGCGGCTCGGTGCTGAGCAAATTGTCAAGGCAAAAGCAGCCGTCCGAACAGCCCGGGGTGATCGAAAGAGCCGCCATCAAAAGACGGGCTGCCTCGGCGGCCTGCGCCTCATAGGTGCCGATGCGGTAAAACAGGCCGGTGCCCGTGCCCGCAGGAATCGGCTCCGCCTGGGGGTCTGCCCGAAATACAGAGAGGGTCAGCTGAGCGGCAGCATCCAGGCGGACGATTTCATAAAGCCCGTCGATTTTGCCGACGCCGTCCGACAGATAAATCAGATGACCGCTGCGGACCTGTTTGGCGGGAAAGTTTTCGCCGGCAGCCAGAAAGGTTGTGTCGGAAACCTGGCCGTTCTGACCGCAGGCGAGGGTCTGGCCGGCAAACGAAGTGCTTTTGAAAATCAGCGGCTCATAGCAAAACAAATCTGCATCGCTGGAAAAAACAGTCATAGACAAACTCCTGGCTGGGCTGTCCCTGCCGCGGGGGCAGGAAAGACAGCGGATTTAGGTTCCGATTCTGCCGGGTATGCTTGCATTCTTTTTTCATTTTTACAAAGGCGGGCCCTGCGGTCCTCCGGCTGGCCGTCATGATGCGCTGCCGCAGAGCCCGCCGAGATCCTCAGACCGACGCCAGCCCGCTAATCATGCCGTGAGCCGCTTCGTTCTTGAGTTCAAGCGTGTACTCGCCGATGAGCTGGCCGCATTCATAATCGCCGCCGCTGGCCAGCGGTTTGTAATGAAAACTTCTTCCGGCCAGGGGCAGCACGCTGATGCGGCTGGAATCGAGCAGCAGTACGGCATCCTGCGGCATCCATCGTGTGGTCACAATGCGGCAGAGGCCGAAATCGCTTTCATAAAAACTCACCTGATCGCGATAGGTCGTATCCGCCGGGCCAAACGAACGCAGCCCCGTCAGAAAGCCGTTGATTTTGCGCTTCTGAAAACCGTTGACTGCGATCAAATCAATGGTTGAGGAACTGGTTTCCCAGATTTTGCGAAGGACGTAATTCAGCTTTGTCTCGTCCAGGGTATCACCCGTCGGAAAGTCCGGCTGACCGACATGGAAGAGATGGGTTTGCAGATGCTGGATGATTCCGCGAAGAGTCCGCCGAACGGTTTCGCTGCCCTGCGGGGTGGAAGCGGGCCGGCCGCCGTTGATGACGGTGTTCTCCAGGTCGCGCAGCAGTTCCCGAAGACGCATCTGCTTCTGATAATCCATCTCATCGGCCAGACCGATGGGGCTGGCGGCCAGGTCTGTACCGCTGACCTCAACGGAATGCGTGAAAATCTGCGTCCAGTTGCTTCGGCGCTGCCGGCAGGTAAATCGGGCCTGCGGGCGTTCGGCGCCTTCCAGTGCCGCATTGCCGAGAATGTTGACGATTTGGCCGGCGGCCGCGGCTTCCGGATTGGTGCCGGCATAGCCGCGAATCACGGAAATCGTATTGCCGGCAATCTGCGTAACGAGCATCAGTTCTTTTTTGCCTTCCATCTGAATCTGGTCGCCGACGCGGAAGCGGCCGCCGTCGTTTACAACCAGTTCCGTATCGCCCAGCGGATCCAGCAGCGACTGAGCCGCCAGAGAGTCCTTATTCGGCAAAAGGGTGTCCTCAAGCCATTCGTGTCGGGTGCTGGCTGCACTGCGGGACGGATCGCCCAGTGCATCCAGCAGCGGCGTTTCAAACGGTGAAATGATGCCGACCAAATCCGAAACATCTTCCGCCAGTTCCGGCAGAGCAGGGCCGGCGATGTAGGTTGCTTTTCCGGTAAATGCCATCGTTGAGCTCCTTTCTGTGGGAAAATTTTTCAATCACAATCTTTCAAAATCACAATCTTTCAAATTGCCGCCTGTGCATCCTTTTTACTTGAACTGTCTGCGCAGGCGCAGGTACTCCTGAACATCATTGAGCCGTCCGGTTTGTTCGGCCTTGCCGGCGGCCTGTCGAAGGGCGCCGCAGCCGTCGGCGGCGGAACGTACACCGGCGGTGCGGGCAGGTCGGGCTGCCGGAGCAGCGGCAAACAGCCAGCTTTTTTCTTGCTGAAGCTGAGCGAGCAGGCCCGGAATGTCCGAGGATTTTGCATCGGCCAGGCGGTGGCGAAGCAGCAGGCAGACGGTTTCGCCGTCAACGGCACCGGCGGCCTCAGCGGCCTGGCGGAGCTGCTGGTCGAGTTGGAGCCGGCTAATCTGCTCGGCAAGTGTTTGTTTTTGCCCTTCGAGAAGGTCCCGCTCGGCTTTCAACTGGGCCAGTTCCTTTTCGGCCTGCCGGGCACGCCGGCCAAGCAGAACAGACTCCGGCACCAGCGAATCTGGAGCAGCAGCGGTCTTTTCGAGAACGTCTTCCGGTTTGCAATCAGGCGGATTCATCGAAAAACTCCTTTCCAAAAAATTGAAAATTGTTTCTTATGGAGACAACAGATACAGGGCCAGAAAAACTTATCCATCCGCAGCCAGGGAGCCGGGCACATCGCAGCCGAGTTCCTCCAGAATCCGCTCGGTCGAAACGCCGAGTTCTTTTTTCATCTGGGCTTCCTGAAGCCGCTCGAGGGGCTCCTCCGGCAGCGGATTGGGGAATCGAATCTCGAGGTCGCGTTCTTCGGGGTCGGTCGGATACAATCCGGTGCGGTGAACGATGTCGAGAATCATCGCGGCCAGCTGCCGAAGACCGCGTCCATAGGTATACTGCTTGCGGCTGTTGCGGGTGAGCATTCCCATAAAGGTCATCTTCAGAGCGACGCCGGAGGTGAGATTTCCAATCTTGTTCTTGAGCACGCCGGCCACCACGGGCGTAACGCCGCTGATTTTGTCCATCGCATCGCGAATGTCGAGGATGTGCAGATTTTCGCTGGGACAGTCGCCGTCGCCGCCGAATTCCTGAATAGAGGCCTGCTCATTGTCAGTGCACCACATCCGCCCGGGCGAAACGGGCTTGTCCGGCACGCCTTCGATTCCCTTGGCCAGATACATCCGAAAGGCCTGCATCGTGATTCGATTGGCCCGGTCGGACAGCCGCGTATTCAGTTCGTCCTGCAGGCCGATGAGCTGCTCGACATCGCTGATGCCTTCATAGGTGTACGGCTGGGGAATATTCTGAATGTGCACAACAGGAATATAGCCGAGCGAGTTGGGGCCTTCGGCCAGCAGACGGCCCTCTTCATACCGCTGCCAGCAGTGAGGGCCGAGGATTTCGGTAACAGCCGTCTGCCGGCGGCGCGGGCCGGAGCGTCCGCGAAGCATGCGCTCCAGCAGCGGCCGCTCTTCGACGGTGTCGTTGCGCTCCTGGATAAAATGCTGGATATAGCAGCGGATGCTGCGGTAATCATCTTCTTCCAGGATCGGCAGAGCCCGAGGGGCTTCGATAAGTTCCAAAGCGATCTCCGATGCCGCAGTGAGGGTGCGCGAGAGGGACTGGGTGGGTGCATCAGAATGCGGAACGAAAGGGGCGGATGCGCCCGCTTGCAGGAGTGCGTTCAGCCGATCGCTCAGGCGGATGATGCAGTCGGCAAAACCGTACACCGCCCCGAGCACTGCCAAATCCTGGAAGAATACAGCGCCCCCGCCGGCCTCGAACACAGCATTTAAGATGGTTTGAATGTCTCTGCGTCGAGACGGCTGAGGGGCTTTGCTGATGAAAGAAACTCCTTTGCCGAAAAGAAAATCCACCATCGCATGGATGCGCCAGGCGATGTCGTTTTCGATAACAATTTCCTTGCGTCGAATATCGCGGACGTTTCTGCCGGCCGCAACGCCGTCGAGAGAATCATAAAGCCGGCCGGTGATTCGCGGCGGCAGACCCATTTCCTGGGCCTGAAGATAAGGACGGGCGGCTTCGGAACAGCGGCCGTCCGGATCCTGAAAGGAAATCGGACCGATCAGCCGATTCTGGTAATACTCCCACAGGCGCTGGAGACGAGAGGACCAGACGGGCCAGTGGGACTGAATAAGCCACTGAACAAACGATTCCTTCAGCAGGGGGTCCTGAAAAATCCGCAGGTCAAAAGCCATTGCTCTTCTCCGTTCTATTGGGTTTGCTGTCTTTTTTCTTGCTCTCTGCCCTTGGGGCGAATGTGCACAAATGGTTCGAAAATTCGGAAGGAGTGAGCCGCCGGAAAATCCGTAACCTCTGAGCCGGCAGGAAGTAAAAAAATTTTCCCAAAATCGGCATCGCTGCATTGGGGCTGCTGCACAAATGGTTCGATTCCGACAAAGGGAATCCGTTTTGGGCTGCAAGGAACCGGACAAGAACGCCGGGGCTATGTCAACGCTGACGGAGATTTAGTTATGTTTGTGCGGCTTTGTCGGACGCTCTTTCGCCAACCGCCGCCAATCAGATTGCCGCCGCGACCGGCCGAAGATTGACGGCAAAGCCCGCCTTGGAAAGCATTCCTTGTTTCTATAGATAGGTTCTATAGATAAACGACCGATAAAACCTTGTTTTTTGCAGTATTTTCTCTTGACAATTTATGTTTAGGCCGTTAAAATATGTAAAAATTAGGTGCGGGGAAAGAATCCCGTGAGTATTCATCTTTGAAGAAGACATCTCTTTCCGTCCGCATTGAGTAATATAAGAATACGGAGGAAGGAAGTGATGGGTTTTTCAGGGACGGAGGCGGCTTATCTCCCGAGGCAGGAGATGATCGGCGGGTCTCCGGCATTTCAATCCGTTCTGGAAACTATTCGTATTGTGGCCGGGCGCACCTGCTGCGTGATTATCCAGGGTCAAACCGGCACCGGCAAAGAAATGGCGGCGCGCCAAATCCACGCGCTCAGCGAGCGGGCGGATAAGGTGTTTATTCCTGTTGACTGTACAGCCCTGAGCGGTACGCTCTTCGAAAGCCAACTATTCGGACACGTCAAAGGGGCCTTTACAGGTGCGGTCTGCGATACGCTCGGCTTTTTCCGCGCGGCCGACGGCGGCACAATCTTCCTTGACGAAATCGGCGAAATGGAGATGGACCTGCAGGCCAAACTGCTGCGGGTTCTTCAGGACGGACGGGTAACGCCTGTCGGCTCGACCGTCAGTCATCCCGTGGATGTGCGGGTCCTGTGCGCCACCCATCGCGACCTCAAACAGATGGTTCAAAAAGGAACCTTTCGGGCTGACCTGTATTTCCGCCTCAACGTGTATAAAATCGAACTGCCGCCTCTGCGCGAACGAAAAGGCGACATTCGAAACCTTGCCGAATATTTTCTCCGCAAGCAAGCCGAACTTTATCAGGAACCGCTCCGCCGTCTGAGTGAGGAAGCAGCGGCCATTCTCGAGGCCTATCACTGGCCGGGCAATGTGCGTGAACTGGCGAATGCGATGGAACACGCCCATATCGCCAGCCGCAACCTGATTATCGAGCCGGCGGACCTGCCTATGGACATTCTCGAAGGCGACCTTCTGACCGAGGCCGAGGAGGAAGACGAGTTTTATCCGTTCCGGCAAATCCAGAAACGCATGATTGCGCTGGCCCTCAAGAAAAGCCGCGGCCGAAAGATGGCCGCCGCTCGTCTGCTGGGCATCGATCACCGCAAACTTGCCCGGCTGGTTGAAGAATTTGGTCTGGAAGTCACCTGGAAATAATGCCGGCCGTCGTCTGTTTCGGCTCTTCTTTTTCGGCTGAAAGGCCGACTTCTTTTTGCTATCCTGTGCTTCTTGTCTTCGCTCTCCCTGGGTTATGCTGCCGTTTGGTAAGTCTATTCCAATTCCGCAACTGGCATCTAACCGGCTGCTGGATCTGAACTTACACAGAGCAAACCGCAAAAGCATTCCGAAATCCCCACTTGCCGCCTTCTGCCGTCTGCCGACCCGTCCCCAAAAAATAAATTTATAACTTCCTGCCAACAAACGACTAACAGATTTTCCGCCGAGTTTTTATCCGCGCGGCACGGCTGTTGTTATATTCCTTAGCCAGTATGCAGAATAAAAACCAAAACAGAAACTTAGACAGTCAGAAAGCAAACATGTGCCGAGTGTATTCAACAATCTTGATGGTCGAAACGGAAGATAAGGCCCGCGGCCTGCAGGAGCTGCCGGTGCGTCTGCTTCGAATGAACACAGGCCGCCAGGCGGTGCAATGCCTTCGCCAGGAGAACGTGGATACAGTCATCAGCCGGTGGGACCTGGTGGATATGCCCGATGGACTGCTGCTGAAACGCATTCTGGCGGCTCGTCCGAAGATGCCGACCATCGCCTTGATTCAGGCCGGCAACCAGCGGCAGGAGATTCTGGCCCGTTCGCTGGGCGTGACCGCCATCGTCAGTGAAGATATTGACAGTTCGTTTTTTCGCCGTCTGATTTGCGAGCTTCTCCACATTGAAGATTTTGCAGCGATGACGATGCCCGCTATGACAGGTGCGGATTAAAAAGTGAATATCGTAAAACCCATGATGGGCTGCAAACTACTTCCCATCTTTCTCCTCCACCCTGGGTATGACGGCCGGTGATCGGACAGCCATACCCAGATGAAGAAAACCGCGGCAAACGCCGCGAAACGATAGAAATGCTCTTTTACAGTAAAAGCAAAGAAGCTGAAAAACTTCTTCATCATCTCCTTACCCGCAGAGCTGGGTATGACGGCCGGTGATCGGACAGCCATACCCAGACGAAGAAAACCGCGGCAAACGCCGCGAAATGATAGAAATGCTCTTTTACAGTAAAAGCAAAGAAGCTGAAAAACTTCTTCATCATCTCCTTACCCGCAGAGCTGGGTATGACGGCCGGTGATCGGGCAATCATACCCAGACGAAGAAAACCATCGCGCTGTGCGCGATGCCGGAGATAAAAAAATGACTTATTGGACAGGAGGATATGCCTATGAAGCAAAATAAATTGTAAATGACAAGGATAAACCCGAACTTCAGAGAAAAACATTCTTTATGAGCTCAAGGGGCCGGCCGAAGATCACTGGCCGATTTTGGGCCGGCCCCGCTTATGAAAATCCGACATCCAAAAATGAAACTCGGGAACAGGAACAGAACCGACAACCTTCAGCCGCCGGAGAAAGGGAAAGGCGTCAGAAATCGTACACAAAATCGGCCAACCAGTGAAACAAACGGAGTACGTACAAAACAAAATGGATTAGCCAGTGATCAGAATGTGCTGTACAAAAACATAAAAGCAAAACTTGTGGTTTCGGAGGAAAGAATTATGAAACGCTTAATGCTTATAGGGTTGTGCCTTTTTGCGGTAGCGGCGAGCTCTACCGCACTGGGTTCAGTGGAACTATTCTGGACCGGCGGAGGTGAGGCGTCGTGGGTAGAGGATTCAACCGCGCCGAGCAGTGACGGGGTGGTGGCGAAGCTGTATTGGCCAGCCCCATACCGAAACGAAAACAATGAGTATATCGTCCCAAATGCGGGAGTCCGCATCGATATTCCAGACGTGGCTATCAAAGACATAGAGAGTTGGAAGTATTATACTAAGGCACCGGTGGACTATGCCACAAACCTCACATTCTACGTTGACCGGGAAGGTGTCGAGAACTATCCCGGCAGGGATTATGACATGACACTCTCGGCATGGCCGGATAATGATAATTACGGGGACCAATGGCTGACCGTCGATCAGGCCACCATTGCCAACTACAACGGGTCGTATGTTGTCTGGGCCTATGGGGCAAGTTCGCCGACATGGAAATTCTCCTGGAGCACCGTCCAGAGCAGCTATGGAGACGGGGTAGTCATACGAGTTGCATTAGATAAGGGCGTAATCGGCACCAATCAGACGATAACTACCTATGTCGACGACTTCTCTATGAACGGCGTACTGTATCAGTTAGTTCCTGAGCCGGCGACGATGGTTCTGCTGGGTCTGGGCGGGCTGTTTCTGCGGAAACGCAGATAGTCAATAATCATCCGGGGCCGGCCGAAGATCACTGGCCGATTTTGGGCCGGCCCCGCTTATGAAAATCCGACATCCAAAAATGAAACTCGGGAACAGGAACAGAACCGACAACCTTCAGCCGCCGGAGAAAGGGAAAGGCGTCAGAAATCGTACACAAAATCGGCCAACCAGTGAAACAAACGGAGTACGTACAAAACAAATTGGATTAACCAGTGATCAAAATGTGCTGTACAAAAACATAAAAGTAAAACTTTTGGTTTCGGAGGAAAGAATTATGAACCGCTTAATGACAATTTGTTTTGCGGTAATACTGCTGTTGGTTACTATTCCTGCCCAATCTATGCTGCTATCCGAGCTGTTAGTCGAAGGTGCCACTATCACCAGCGGAGACAAACTGTTTTACGGTTTTGTTAACTACGATTCGTCGGCATCGGCAAAAGGAGAATCCGTTGCGGGCGTTGATCCGGCGGATATTATCGTTTCCGCCTACCAAAATCCAACGAATGGGGAGTATGGGCTAAAGTTCCAATCAAGCAAAATCGTCATTACTGAGTCTCCCTCAGCATTAGCCCTGAGTTTCGATTACCTTGTAAGATCGACTCTCCCGAACTATTTGATCAGCGACAATACTCTCACCATGGAAGGCACGATCAGCGCTGGGAACGTTGGCGTCAACGAATCCGCCACGAATCCCGAGACCGATTCTCAGTTGGCTTATAAATACACCTTACTGCAGGGGATGTATTATTCAAAGCTTTTTGACCACCAGACCTATACAACCCCTGCTTCAGTTGTTTATGTGTCCACGTCAATCTCGCTGAACAAAGCTTCCGGCGGTCCAAATCAGTTGACTGCGTTCACACAGACCTTCTCTCAGGTTCCCGAGCCGGCGACGATGGTTCTGCTGGGTCTGGGCGGGCTGTTTCTGCGGAAATGCAGATAGTCAATAATTATCTGGGGCCGGCCGAAGATCACCGGCCGATTTTGGGCCGGCCCCGCTTATAAAAATCCAACATCCAAAAATGAAACTCGGGAACAGGAACAGAACCGACAACCTTCAGCCGCCGGAGAAAGGGAAAGGCGTCAGAAATCGTACACAAAATCGGCCAACCAGTGAAACAAACGGAGTACGTACAAAACAAAATGGATTAGCCAGTGATCAGAATGTGCTGTACAAAAACATAAAAGCAAAACTTGTGGTTTCGGAGGAAAGAATTATGAAACGCTTAATGACAATTTGTTTAGTAGTTATATTTGCTGCCAATAGTATAGCTGCTACCGATTTTTTTGCAAGCACCAACGAACTCGGCTATCAAGGCACTATATGGAATATAACGGACAACACAGGGCCATGGACAACCTCGACACCTCGAAATGCCAACCTGTTTACGGCGATGAACACACCCTACATGGATCCTGGCTATGAAGGCAATTATAACGAATTGCTAAGCAGCTGGTGGGAACACAGTCCCAGCAACCAAAATGATTCCTTTCTGCAATTGGCAGAGGAGGTGACCACCCCTAGCGTAATCAGCGCATCGGCAATCTGGGATGAAACAAAAACAATCTTTACCGTGAGAGTAAGCGGTGCCAACGCTCCCTACCCATGGAGCCGGATGTGGCAGCCAGATAACGGAGTGGCTTGGGGGGTAACGTTCACCGAGTATAGCTACTCCTTCGAGGCCACTTTCTCTCAGGCCGCAGCTATTGATGAGTACGGCTGGCTTGCAAACACTGTATTGCCCGATACCATCATCGGCACATTTACCGGAGAATTTGTGGTCACATATGACATCGAGAAGAATCCCATTACAGACGGCGACACCTACGGCTTCAACATCAACTTCTCGAAGGAATGGTTTACCACAGACGGCGGATCTTGCGGAGAAATTACGCCTGCCAGTTATTTTGCGGTTGTTCCTGAGCCGGCGACGATGGTTCTGCTGGGTCTGGGCGGGCTGTTTCTGCGGAAACGCAGATAGTCAATAATCATCCGGGGCCGGCCGAAGATCACTGGCCGATTTTGGGCCGGCCCTCTGTAAAACAAATTCGGAACCCAAAACCCGAATTTCAAAACACGAATTGACCAGTGAACTAAAAAGAATAAACAAAAATCTGTTTCGGAGGAAAGTGCGATGAAAAAAGTTAGTCTAAAGAGATGTGCAGCCGTATGTGCGGCGATTGTGCTGATGGCCGGGGTTCTGCAAGCCGGCCCGATTGCGGGTATCTTCGATTCACGAACAGATTCGACAATTATCGCAGGTATTCCGTGGGCGGAAGGCGCCCTGGTTTGTTCCTTTTGGGAAGATTGCACTGCTGTGATTGGATTGTTCGATGGCTGGGGCTCTAAGGACGGAGTCAGCCAGTGGTATATCCAAGCTTGGAACCCCGATTGGGCCGGGTGGGCCGGCTATATCCAACTCAACTGGAACGGTCCATGGTTTGGAGACAACCCCGAAGAAGTCGGGGGCTATGAAGGCCAAATTACAGAATGGACATTGAGCGAAACCTACACAGGAGAATTTCTCGACCTTGTGCTGACCGGTACTGCTGTTCTTGATAAAAAACACTTGATGCCGTGGTATGACGGGCAGTATGAGCAGTATGAAGATATGTCCCCGGTTCCGGTAACCTTCGAAATGGGTTTTAGCGGCATCCCGGAGCAGGGTTCCGCAGAAACCTATAATGAAGGAACAATATTTGGCACACCGAGTTATGTCGTATTTACCATCCCCGAGCCGGCGACGATGGGTCTGCTGGGTCTGGGCGGGATTCTGCTGCGGAAACGCACAAGGTAAGCAGAACCGCTTCCTTATCAGCCATTCCAAACAGGGAGAAGACCTCTTCTCCCTGTTTTTTTGTCAAAACATCAGGGGGCAGCTCACAGGGGCTTATCGGACGTGCTGCCGCCGGGATTAAACAAAATCATCACTTCATCTCCGCACCAAATCTTTTCCGCCAGCGTCCGGAAATGAGCCGGTTTCTTCGATTGATACGAAAAGCCCCCCGCATAATTCTCGAAATCTTCAGGACGTAAACCCTACAGCAAACCCAGAAATTTCTTACTTCATTCCTCAATCTCACTCAAAAAGAACAAGGAAATCTACCGATACTCTCGCAAGCAGTTAACCGGATATCTCATCAGGTTTTTGACGTCAGGTTTTTGACGATAACGACAAACTTTGTTTAGGAGATAGAGAGATGACCTCTTCAATCTGTCCGGCAGGCGAAGAGACGAAAACGCGCCGCTCTTCCTGCGAAGGGAAATATCTGACCTTTGCCATCGGAAATGAGGAGTTTGGGGTCGAAATCCTTAAGGTTCGGGAGATTATCGGGTATGTCCCTGTGACGCCTGTGCCGAAATCCCCGGCCTATCTGAAAGGGGTAATCAATCTGCGCGGGCAGGTGATTCCGGTAATCGACCTTCGGCTCAAATTCGGCCTGGCGGAAAAAGAAATTACCGACCAGACGTGCATTGTGATTATCGAGACCCGCACGCAGACCCAGACCGTGCTGACGGGGCTGATTGTGGATCGCGTCTCCGAAGTTCTCAACATCGACGCCGAACAGATTGAACCGGCCCCGTCACTGGGAACCTCCGTTGACACCTCTTTTATTCTTGGAATGGCCAAAGCCGGCAATCAAGTGAAAATCCTGCTGGAAATTGACGCGGTTGTTCACCAGGAAACCGAAGAAGAAATCACCTGTTAACCCTTTCAAAAAAGGAGCCTGAACATGCTGAAGAATATGAAACTTTCGGTCAAATTGTTTTTGGGATTCGGCTGTCTGGTTGTTATCACCGCCCTTTTGGGGCTGATCAGCTGGCGAGGAATGACCTCCGTAAAAGCCCTCTCCGAGCTGGCACTGAGGGGACAGCAGGCCGTCAGCCATCTGAACGACTGCGCCACGCTGCGGCGGGATTTTATGATTAACGGATTTGCCGTCATCGGCAATGACAACAAAAACGCCGCTGAAAAATGGCACGAATCGCACGACAAAATGACAACGATATTAAAAGAACTCAACGGCGATTCCAACCTGGGCAGCGAGGAGAAGCAGATTGTATCCAAAATGCTTGACTTAAGCACCGACTATCGAAACTGTTTTGACCAGGGGACGACCGCCCAGAAGAAAAAAGAGGAGGCCGTCGGGATTTGGCGAAGCCTCGGTGTGGAGATTACAAACAATCTCGATGAAGCCATGGAAAAGACAATCGACCCCGAATTCCAAAAGGCCATCGAGGCAAACAATACATCGCAGGCTGCTTACTGGGCTCAATTTGATGAAATGGTGAATGAAAACATCGCCCAAAATTTTCTTCTGCTGCGGGTCAGCGGCGTCTATCTGATTGCCAATGAAACCGAGAAGGAATGGGAAGGATTCCAGCAGCAATTGCAGACCCTGCGTAACGGACTGGCCAAATGGACACAAATGACCGCATCCGAACCGAAACTGCAGGGGTATGCCTCCAAACTGACGGATTATATCAATCAATATGCCCAGGCCGGCGAGCAATTCCATCAGAGTCTTCTGGAGCAGCACAATGTCTTTTCGAAAATGGTGGCCACAGCCAACAGTATCGTGCAGATGATGGGCGAACTGGACGGCCGTCTGCAGAACTCTCTGAAATCCACCATTTATAGCGTCAATCTTACCCTTATTCTTGCCTCCGTGGGCAGCATTGTAATCGGTGTTGTGCTGGCGTTCGTCATTACCCGCAGCATTGTCAAGCCGATTCATCAAATCATCTCCGATTTGACCACGGGTGCTGAACAGGTCTCCAGCGCTTCCGGTCAGGTTTCCAGTGCCTCCCAGTCGCTGGCCGAAGGTGCCACCGAACAGGCCGCCGGCCTCGAAGAAACCTCCTCCAGTCTGGAGGAAATGTCCTCCATGACCAAGCAGAACGCCGACAACGCCCAGCAGGCCAATCTCCTGGCCGCTCAGGCCAAATCCGCCGCTCACGACGGAGCTGACTCTATGAAGCGGATGACCGGCGCCATCGACGACATCCAGAAAAGCGCCGACGAAACCTCCAAAATCATCAAGGTCATCGACGAAATCGCCTTCCAGACCAACCTGCTGGCCCTCAACGCCGCCGTCGAGGCCGCCCGGGCCGGTGAGGCCGGAAAGGGATTTGCCGTCGTCGCCGAAGAAGTTCGGAATCTGGCGATGCGTTCTGCCGAAGCCGCCAAGAACACCGCTTCGCTCATCGAAGGGTCTGTCAAAAACGCCAAAAACGGCGTCGAAATCTCCACCGAGGTGAGCAAAAAACTGGAAGAAATCGTCAGCCACATTGCCAAAACCACCGACCTGGTGGCCGAAATTGCCGCCGCCAGCACCGAACAGGCGCAGGGCATCGAGCAGATTAACACGGCTGTCTCCCAGATGGACAAGGTGACCCAGCAGAATGCGGCTGCCGCCGAAGAGTCGGCCAGTGCCGCCGAGGAACTGTCCGCTCAGGCCCAGCAGATGCACACGGTCGTCGAGAAACTCGTAACCATTGTGGACGGCAGCCGAGGGCAATTTCAGACTGCTTCCTCCCCTGCCCTGACTTCCAGACCTGCTCATCAGACGAAGCGATTGTCGCTGTCCGACCAGACCTACCACCACATCGCCGAAGGAAAATCCCAGCCGAAGTCCAAGGCCGCTGCCGCCAGGAAGCCGGCCGGCGAACCAGCCAAGGACCCGGCGAAAGTCATCCCCCTCGACGAGGATTTCAAAGAATTTAACAGCTGAACAATCTGACGCATTCGATAACACAGGGACGGGCCGTCTCAGGCGGCCTGTCCCCTTCTGTATTTTCCGCCCGCTGTTTCATCGAGTCCAAACACCCTGAAAAAGGCCGATAAAAATCCTGAAGACCCCAACCATTCAAACCCGCCGCCGCAGCCCTGACAAACCGGCGATAAAAACCCAGAAAGGCATCGTTTGCATCTGTTTCTTATCGGCCTTTCCCAGGAATTGCAAAGAAGGGACTATCCGGTTAAGCCGGATTTTCAAGGCGACGAAAACACCCATAAGACTTCAGCGGCAGATGCAGGAACAACACCGGCGCCGCCGGGAAAACAGCGTCTGCAGCCACTTTCAAAAAATCTGAGGCGTCCGACCGATGCGCTGAACGAAAAAGACGGCGCTTTCAGTTAAGGGGTTAAATCCCGACAAGAGATGGTTTTTGATTTGGACATCGAAATAAAAACCGATAACTTTTTTTGTGAATGGAGACCTCCCATGAAGACAAGAGTCCTGCTTTTGTGCACAGCAATGGCTGTTTTCGCAGCAGTCCTCACCGGTGCCGAAGAAGAACAGAAAATCAATCCGAAAGTGACAGCCCTGCTGGAGCAGCTCAAACAGGCGACAGCAGCCGCCGCCCCGGACCTTTCCGAGGCAGCCACGGATGAGCAGAAGAAAGCCCTGACGGAATCCCACGCCAAACTGCAAATATTCATCACGGAAAAACTGCTGCCGCTGTGCACGAATCCCGTCTTCGTCAAAGAAGTAAAGGCCCAGAACGCCAAGGGGGTTTCGCTTGATGAAATCAAGAAAATCGATGAGCAGTGGCAGAAGGCCGAAGAAGAACTGCCCATCCACACGGAAAAACTGAACAATGACTGCGCCAAGGAAATCAAGCGGCTGGCCAAAGAACTGGAGGTGCTCGGCGAGTGCTTCGTTATGGACAATCAGGGAGCCAACGTCGGCCAGAATGCGATTACCTCGGACTATTGGCAGGGCGACGAGCCCAAGTGGATTAAATCCTTTAACGAAGGCAAGGGCGGCGTCATTATTGAAAAGCCGAAATATGACAAGTCCACGGACAGTGTAGATCAGAAAGTCTCTCTGCCGATTATTGACGAAGAAGGAAATGTAATCGGCGCAGTCTGCTGCGGTATCCAAGTGGACAAACTGAAATAAAACCGAACATCAGCGGACGCAGACGTCTGTCTTCGCCAAAACAAAAATCGGCAAGGATTCTATCAGAAAGCAAACGGCGCAAACACACAGCAGTCTTCCAAGGAAGAAAGGAAATACAATGGTCATTCAAAAAAAAATCGGAATCCTGGCGGTGGTTCCCCTGGCGGCCCTGATTGTGCTGACGGCGATTACCTGGCATGCCCTGCGGCAGAATGCGGCGCGATTTGACGAAACCGTCAATCAATCCTTCGGCACGCTGATTGATGAAGAAATCAACCCGCTGATTTACCAGACGCTCCTGCCGCTGATTAACGAAGATGTGCAGAATCTTCAGAAGATGCAGGACAGCATCGCCCTGATGCTCGAGGCCGATCGCGATGTGCATCAGGCCTTAATCGCGGAAAAAATGGCCCTAGCTGCTTCAGAACCGGAAGAACTGAAGGCCGCCGATACCGCCAACATTCAAAATATTGAGCAGGCGCAGAGCCGGATGGAAAAGGCCTCGGCTTCTTTTCGCTCGGAGCAGACCCGGCGGCTTTACAATGAATTTCTGACGGAATTTGAAACCTGGAAAGGCAAAACCCGCAAGGTCCTCGAACAAGCGGCTTCTCCGGATAAATTGATTTGGGCCAGAAAATCCAGCAACGGCGGCAGCGCTGCCCAGAGTTTTGACACCATGCGGGGGAAAATCGATGCCCTCCAGCAGGCCCTCGAAGCGGACATCGCGGCAACCCTGCAGGCCGTAGAAGAAAAGAAGCAGATTGCCAACGCCAAGGGGCAGATTGTCAGCGACAAAAAAGAAGAAACAATGAAGGTGGCCGAAGAGGTTCAGCAGTCCATCGAACAGACCATTACGGTCTTTCTGGCTGTGAGTATTGCCGCGGCGCTGACCGTCAGTGTGCTCACCTTCGGAACCAGCCGTTCCATTCTTAAACCGCTCAAGCGGGTCATCCACCTGCTCAGCGAGGCCTCTGAACAGATTGAAAACGCTTCCGGTCAGGTTTCCAGTGCCTCCCAGTCGCTGGCCGAAGGTGCCACCGAACAGGCCGCCGGCCTCGAAGAAACCTCCTCCAGTCTGGAGGAAATGTCCTCCATGACCAAGCAGAACGCCGACAACGCCCAGCAGGCCAATCTCCTGGCCGCTCAGGCCAAATCCGCCGCTCACGACGGAGCTGACTCTATGAAGCGGATGACCGGCGCCATCGACGACATCCAGAAAAGCGCCGACGAAACCTCCAAAATCATCAAGGTCATCGACGAAATCGCCTTCCAGACCAACCTGCTGGCCCTCAACGCCGCCGTCGAGGCCGCCCGGGCCGGTGAGGCCGGAAAGGGATTTGCCGTCGTCGCCGAAGAAGTTCGGAATCTGGCGATGCGTTCTGCCGAAGCCGCCAAGAACACCGCTTCGCTCATCGAAGGGTCTGTCAAAAACGCCAAAAACGGCGTCGAAATCTCCACCGAGGTGAGCAAAAAACTGGAAGAAATCGTCAGCCACATTGCCAAAACCACCGACCTGGTGGCCGAAATTGCCGCCGCCAGCACCGAACAGGCGCAGGGCATCGAGCAGATTAACACGGCTGTCTCCCAGATGGACAAGGTGACCCAGCAGAATGCGGCAGCCGCCGAAGAGTCGGCCAGTGCCGCCGAGGAACTGTCCGCTCAGGCCCAGCAAATGAAAACGGCGGTTGTTCAGGAACTGCTCACGATGATTGGCGGCCTGATGGGAAAAACAAAATCGTCCTCGTCTTCACCGGCTGCCTCGCTGAAAACCAGCGATCACATCCTGCACCACATCGCCGAAGGCAAATCTCAGCCGAAGCCCAAGGCCGCACCTGCTGCCGCCAGGAAACCGGCGAAGGAACCAGCCAAAGACCCGGCGAAAGTCATCCCCTTCGACGAGGATTTCAAAGACTTCAACGCCTGATTAAGCAAACAAAGTTTGATATACCTCGGCGGACCGGTATCTCACTGGCCCGCCGTTTTTATTGATTTTCAAAAAGAGGAGGAATCAATCGTTTGGGCCGGCTGCTCTATCCTCTCTGCCAGTTTGAGAAATAAATTTGCCAGAATCGCTTCCTCATGGGGAGGACGAAACAACCCAAACCATCCGTAAACGACGGTGCCGCCGTCCGAAGTCCGCGCAATCACCAGCCCATCGCCATAGTCAATTCCCTGGCGGTCCTTCAGCCGCAGCAAAGGGCAATATTCCGTATGCCGACTATCCCGAACGAAGGGACGCCAGCGAGGGTCGGGTTCAGCAGCAAAGGGGATTTCACCGGCAAGCATCAAAGGCCCGTCAGCCGAAGGAACAAAAAAGAGTTCTTTGCCGGGCGGCGGTTTCTCCCAGCCGATTTTCAGGGTAATGCCGAAGCGGCCGGCGTGATTGACCGTCCGCCCGTCCGCATCGTAATAAAACGGCCACGGCTCACTCGGCAGCGCCGCCAGCACGCCGCCTCCCTTCCCATACGCCTCCAGCACCGCGGGCACATCTTCGGTTTGGCGGACGGTTGTCCGATAGGTCTCGCCGCCGCAATAGAGCACTATGGAAAAAGTCTCCGGCTTCAGCAAACCGCCGACCGCCTCATTCCAGGATAACACTTTCAAATCCGGCTTATAATGCAGCAGCCACCAAAAGGGAGTAGAGGACGGTTCCGGCAGCACTGCCATTGACAGCCCCGCCAACTTTTCCCTCAGGCGTTTTTCCACGGTCGGCGGCAGAGCCGGCTGAGGCGGCTCTTTTTTACTGGGGCCCAACTTCAAAAACTGTTCGGCATACTGCCGCGTCATCTTCAAATATGTCGTTCCATATTCGACAGAGGGCTCGATCTCGCTGCCTTCATGCCATTCATTGAAACTGGTGATTACAATCCAGTCCGGCGCTGCCTGGACGGCCTGCTGCCACTGGGCTGCATACAGCGCCCCTTCCCATCGCTCCACTTTCAAGCCCGGGGTACGGATTTTCGTATCATCATAACCAGGAATGACGGTAACGGCCGCAATCTTGCCCTGCCGGCGGGCCGTTTGAATCCACTCAGGATAGGTGCGGGCACACCACGCTCGGACCTGTTCAGGGATTTTCCCCTGGAGCATGCCGGCTGTGTTATAGGTATGCAGACCGTCAAAAACCGTCGCCGCCCCGTAAGACCAATCATCTCCAATCAAGGCGGCCTCCTGCGGGAAGGCGGTTTTCAGCCGCTCTTTCGCCTGATACCACCCGTACAGGCCCAGCTGCTGAACCGCCCGCCCATACACAAATACCACCGGCCTGCCGCCATGCTTCAGCCACGCCGGATGGTCGGCGTACCTCGCCAGAATATTCTCGGCGATATCCTTTGCCGCCGTTTCCGGTGTCGGCGGAGCAGGCACTGCTTCATAATAGACGGTTGCCTTCAGTCCAAACCGTTCACACAGTTCCAGCACAAGAGGCATCGCGCGGTCTTCATAGGAGCCGGCGCCCCACCAGCTCACAATCAGCGTGTCGATTCCGTTTTCTGCGGCTTGCCGGCAGTGCCGCTCAACGACCTGCCTTTCATGCGAATCATACGCGCCGCCAAGCGGATAGTGAGTGCTCTCTGAAATGGTTTTGCCGGAGGCATCAATCTGCCCCCAGTGGATTGTTCTGCCGGCTCCGCCCGCTCCGTCGGCTGTGCCGTACCAGGGGTAATAAAAGGCCATCACCCGACGTGCCGCTGTTTGGCTCTCTTCTGCGGCGGAGACAGCAGAAACCAAACAGCACAAACAACCCAGCGCCGCCCGCCCGATGATCCGCTTCCAAAGCATCCGTCTCATCTTTTTTCTCCAGGCATCGCTGCCATTGTAGCATCTGCTCCGCTGGAGACAAATGGTTTCCATCCCGTTAACCGCGAACCTGCCGGACTTTAGCCGACTTTTTATAGTAATTGAGGAAAAAGTACCGCAAGGCATCGATGGGATGGTCATAGACGCCGTCTTTGACGGGCTGCTCAGCGCGTTCGCCGCTAACCGCCGCCGGATAATGATAACACTGCAGCGCCTCAATCAGATGAACACAGCGGGGCGAAATCACCAGCCGGCTGCTGCCGTCGCCCGCCCGCAACGCACGGCGGATTTTTTCCAATCCCCCCGAAATATCGCTTCGGCTGGAGTAGGCCCTGATTCCGGCTTCCCGCAGCAGTTCGATGGAACTTCTGCCGGATTCTCCGTTTCGCTGGCCGCCCGCCGGGTCGCAATACGTTGCCGCCACCCGCGACTCGCCGCCGGACGTCTTCTTTTTAATTTCCTCGGCGTGAGCTGCCAGCGTCCGGCGGGACTGAACATATTCATCAATCACCCGAATCAGCCCTTCGCCATCCACCTGAATCCAAAGACAGACAAACGGATGAACATAGCCAAAATCAATAGCCCGATACAGCGGCAGAGTCGGGTCATCCTGCACAGGCCGAACATGAACAGCCGGCTCAAAATCAGCAAAAACAGCATTTTCAAGATTGGGTTTCAGACAAAGCATCTCCGTTTCAAAGCCCACCCGGCTGCTGCGGCGCATCTGGGCGATGCAGTCATCAATCTGAAGAAACCCGTCCGCCCGGCGGGCCTTGCCTTGACAGTCGCGGTCCAGCGGGCAGCGGCTGCAGCTGCGATCGGAGCCGCACCGCTGAATTACCTCCCAAAGACACCATTTGAAGATGGGAATCTGGGCTGTTTGGGCATCAGAAATAACTTTCTGCATCAGGCCCCACGGCCGGTGCATCGTGCTTAAACATTCCATCGAGCCCCGGAGAGTCCCACGGCTTTTGATGCAGAACTTGGCGGCATTAAAAATCTCCGGCACAAACAATTCGACCTCATCGCAGCGGAGTTTCTGAACATGATGGCCGCGAACGGCACGCTGAGACTGCGCCAGCAGCCGCACCTGCGTGCCGTTTTTGAAGACACATTTGTCTTTCAGAATCCGGCCTTCTATCTGGTCGGCAAAGCTGGTTTCGATAAACTCGGTCAGATATTCATACATTCGTCCGGCCTGGTCCAGCGAGCCGGCGATGATGCGGCTGCGGCAGTTCTCCTTAAAAAGTCCCTCCAGCAGTGCGGCAGCAGCGGCTATCTGGGTTTTGCCGCCGCCGCGATTGGCCCAGACTACACAGTCGCCGCTGATTTGCCCTGCCGGACGAAGCGAAGGCCAATCCGTACTCCAACTGTACCACAGATAATCCATCGGGCTGCTGTGGCCCGGGCACAAATGTGCATCCGGAATATGCAGATTCAGATGAACTTGAAGAAATTGCTTGAGTTGCTGACGCGTCTGAGGCGGATTCTCCGCGGCAAACACCTCGGTTTCCTGTCCATGCTCGTCTGGAGAGGATTCGGCAAAGGCGGGATTCATACACAGTGCTCCTTGAATCAATGCTGTTTATCAATGCAGTTGTTTTTTCAGGCAGCAGAGGGCCTATCGCCCTTTTGCGGGAAAGCAAAACACTCGTGTTAAACGATTTGGAACTCCTTTTGGCCCTGTTTTCTTTTTTCCTCCTTTTTTTCAAGCAGATATTATACCAATTTCAGGATTTTTTTCAAGTCCAAAACCGGGCGATTTCAGCCGAACGGTCAAATTCTTTCCACCGCTTTTCCACAAACTTGATTTACGCTGTGGATAAACCGTGCATAAGAAAAAATTTTTATCGCTAACTGTTTTGATTTGTTGAAGCTCCAGCGTGTGGATAAGAATCTGTTAAAAATCCATTTGCATCAGCCAACAAGGAGGCACTATGATAGGGCCAGTTGAAACAAAGTAAGAAGGCCAAACTCGAAACCTTTTAACACCTTTGGTTTTTTATAATAACGATGAAAGGGAGCAGTCTATGGAGGCCACTTTCACGGATGAAATCAGCGCGATCCAAGAGCATCTGGCTCGAGAGATCGGCGTTCAGCAATATCAAATCTGGTTCCGAAATGCAACGCAGCTGACACTCCGCAAAGATTGTCTGGAAATAGCCGTGGCCAATCCATTCATCTCACAATGGATTCAGAGCCATTTTGAAAAGCCGCTGCAAAAAGCGATGGAGGCCGCTCTGCATCAGAGGCATCCCATCCACTACCGCACGGACCGCTCGCTAAGTCCGGCCGGCTCCAAAACAAATCCGAACCCAGCCGAGAGAATCCCCGCCGGCCGCAGTAAGCCCATCCGCTCCGCTGCCGGCAAAACCAGCGAACCGCTGAAGATGAGTTTGGACACGTTTATCGTAGGGGCCAAAAACGAACTGGCCTATAACGCCGCCAAAACCGTCGCCCAGCAGGAAAAAAGCCCCTTCAATCCCCTGTTTTATCACGGCGGGTATGGAGTCGGCAAAACCCATCTCCTTCAGGGCATCTGCAACGAAATCGCAAAAAACAGACCAAACGCCAAATGGCTTTATACCTCCGCCGAGGATTTTGCCAATCAGTATGTGCTGGCTCTGAAAACACGCAGACTCGATGCCTTCCGAAACCGGTTCCGCAATCTGGATATTCTGGCTATTGATGACATTCATTTTCTCTCGAACAAAACCGCCATGCAGGAGGAGTTTCTGCATACCTTCAACAGCATTGACCTGGCCGGAAAGCAGATTGTGCTGGCCTCGGATGCCCATCCAAAGGAAATCAGCGCTTTATGTGAGAAACTGGTCAATCGCTTCGTTTCCGGAATGGTGATTCGCATCGACCCGCCGGATTTCGATACGCGGTGTCGGATTCTGACGTGTCGGGCAAAGAAAATGAAACAGCCGCTTCGCAAGGAAGTGGTGGAATATATCGCCGGCTCCATCAGTTCGAGCGTGCGGGAGCTGGAAGGGGCCCTCTTTAAGGTGATGGCCTACAGTGCCCTTACCCAAAAGCCCATTTCGCTGGAGGAGGCCCAGGAGGTGCTCTCGGAACACATCGCCCGCACGGACCCGGTGGTGCATCATTCCGACATTACGGGGGCGGTCGCGGAGTTCTTTCATCTGAGCCCGGCGGATCTTTACTCCGCCCGAAAAGAACGAACCGTTTCGCTGGCCCGCTCGCTGGCGATGTACCTGACGCGCCGGTTTACCAAAATGTCCTTTCCGGAAATCGGCAAGGTCATGGGCAACAAAAACCACGCCACGGTCATCCTGGCCTGCCGCAAAATTGAAAAGGCCCTTGAGCAGAATACCCCGCTTCGCTGGCGCAGCCCGGCCGGTTTCCGCTCGGTGCCGGCCAAGGAACTCCTCGACCGGCTGATGGAAAAAATCTCGTGAGGACAGAAAGCCGTCCTCCTTACCGTCCCCTGACACCGCCGGCCGGAAATTGAAACGACTCGCCCCGGCCGCAGAAGCGGCGCCTTCGGCGATATGCGGAATAAAACATCCCCCGCAGCGATGGAAAAGCCATTGCCGATGCGAGGGGCGAATCCTATTGGCGCCTGTCCGTCTGGCTACTCTGACGCTGCTGAGCAGAGACATAGTCTTTGGCTAACCGCTGGGCTTCAGCAATCTGGGCCGGGCTCATACAATGCTTGAGCAAACTTTTGAGCTCCGAAACATCTTTTCCATTCATCCCCGCCAGAAGCGCCCATTTATAGGCCTCGACACAGTCTTCAATGACCCCCTTGCCTTCGGCATAACAGAGACCGAGCCGGTACTGGGCGTCCGCATCCCCCTGCTCAGCGGCCTTGATAAACCACTCGGCTGCCTTTTTAGAATCCTGCGGTACACCCTCGCCTTTGGCATAACAAAGGCCGAGATGGAACTGGGCTTTCGCAAGTCCCTGCTCAGCGGCCTTGGCAAACCACTCCGCTGCTTTTTTATCATTCTGCGGAACGCCCCGGCCTTCGTAATAATAGAGGCCGAGATTGAACTGGGCTTTTGCAAGTCCCTGCTCAGCAGCCTTCGCAAACCACTCCGCTGCTTTTTTATCATCCTGCGGAACACCCCGGCCTTCATAATAATAGAGGCCGAGATTGAACTGGGCGTCTGCAAGCCCATGCTCGGCGGCCTTCGTGTACCACTCGGCCGCTTTCTTGGAATCCTGCGGGACGCCAAGGCCTAAGGCATAACAGAGACCCAGACCGAACTGAGCAACCGCATCTTCCTGTTCAGCGGCCTGGGCAAGCCGTTGAACAAAAGAATCGTTTTCGAGGGACGGCTTTCCCTGCTTGGCGGCTTTAGCGAACCACTCAGCCGCTTTCTTAGAATCCTGCGGGACACCCTTACCTTCATAATAACAGACCCCAAGCATGAACTGAGCATCTCCAAGCCCCTGCTCGGCGGCCTTGGCGAACCACTCGGCCGCTTTCTTAGAATCCTGCGGAACACCCTTACCTTCGTAATAACAGACCCCAAGCATGAACTGAGTTTCCCCAAGTCCCTGTTCGGCGGCCTTGGCAAACCACGCAACCGCTTTTTCAGAATCCTGCGGGACACCCTCGCCTTTGAGATACCGGAGACCAAGATGGAACTGGGCATCCGCATCTCCCTGCTCAGAAACCTTGGCGAACCGCTTGACCGCTTTATAACTGCCTATGCACAAAAGAGAAACAGCAGCCGCACAGATAAAACAGATAAACACACGCCGTTTCATGGCACATCTCCTGTTTATTTCCTTCAGGGCCGCTTCCAGGCCCTTGAAACATCTAATAAAACCACACAAACAACCGGATATCCGCCGGGGCGGGTATGACAGCGGGGTCTATTAGAAACGTCGGGGTTTATTATACCCGCAAACGTCAATTTATCCACCATTATAGCCCCGAACCCTTAAAAATCAGAAACCTGAAAAATGAAAGCAGAAATGACCAAAGAACAGCGGAAATAAGGATACCCATCATACAGATACGGCCTGCGCAAAAAACAAGGGAGAGCCGGTGGATGCTCTCCCTTAGATTTAAATGGCTCTTCTCGTACAGGACTTAGCCGGCTGTCGGCTCTGCCGGGCGATTTCCATCGGCCTTGTGTGCGGTACCTGTTCGGCCGCCGCGCCGCAGCTAAGATGGCCTTTTGGGTCACTGATTAAGAGCCATTATCTCACTGTTTCTGTTGTCGGCAAATTCGCACCAAAACATTAGAAAATTCATTTTTAATATTGATAGGCAGGCTTTTATTTGCCGAAGCGGCCGCTGTTTTTATCAGACCGGATATTTTTTTCCGGTTTTTTCCCCATCCGGCCGCCAAAAAGGTATAATAAAAGTCTTTTAACCAGACAAAAGAACTCTTATTTCAAGAGAGAAAGAAAGGAATTGGCCATGTCCTCAAAACAGCCGGAATTCCGGCGGTATCTGGTGCCGATTGACAGTCTGTCCACCCAACAGTTTTTTACGGATTGTCTGGTGATCGGCTCCGGAGTTGCCGGCCTTCGGGCCGCAATCGAGGCGGCCTCGTTGGGGGCCGCCGTCACCGTGGTTTGCAAAGGAACTCTCACAGACTCCAACACCTGGCATGCCCAGGGGGGCATCGCCTCGGTGATTCGAAACGACGACAGCTTTGAAAGCCATATCGCCGACACGCTGGCCACAGGGGCAGGCCTCTGCGAGCCGGAAGTGGTCCGCCAGGTTGTAAAAGAAGGCCCCGCCCTCGTTCGGCAGCTGATGGAGTGGGGAACCCCTTTCGACCAGGACAACGGAACGCTGGATGTCTCCCTCGAAGGCGGGCATTCTCACCCGCGGATTATTCATTCTCACGGCGATTCGACCGGGCGGGGAATTGCCGAAGGGCTGATTCAAAAACTGAAAACCCTCCCCCAAATTCGCGTGATTGAGCAGTTCTTTGCCATCGACCTGCTCACCAACAGCGACAATGAATGCCTGGGGGTTCTCGGCTCTTGCCAGGGAACCCTTCAGATTGTCTGGGCGGCAAAGACAATTCTGGCGACCGGCGGGGCCGGCCGGCTCTATCGGGAAACCACAAACCCGGAAGGGGCCACCGGCGACGGACTAGCCATGGCTTATCGGGTAGGAGCCGTTTTGCGGGATATGGAGTTTCTCCAGTTTCATCCTACAACGCTGTACATTGCCGGCGCCTCCCGGGCCCTCATCACCGAAACCGTTCGCGGCGAAGGAGCCATCCTGCGAGACCGCGACGGAAAGGCCTTCATGAAGGAATATCATCCCGACGGAGAACTGGCACCGCGCGACGTCGTCAGCCGGGCAATCCTCGACCGGATGCTGAAAACCGGCTCCACTCATGTGTATCTGGACCTTCGCCACTTTGACAAGGAGTACTTCCGCCGGCGTTTTCCGACCATCAGCGAACTGTGCGAATCGTTCGCCATCGACATCAGCCGCGATATGATTCCCGTCCGCCCCAGTGCCCATTATATGATTGGCGGCGTAAAGGTGGACCGGAATGCGGCAACGAATATCCCCCGCCTGTACGCCTGCGGCGAAGTCGCCTCGACGGGGCTGCACGGCGCCAATCGGCTCGGAAGCAATTCCCTCCTGGAGGGGCTGGTCTATGGGCGAATGGCCGGACAGAAGGCCGCCGAAGGACTGAAAAGTCCGCGAACGCACCTTCGCCCCCGGCGGATTGAGTTTCAGATTGCCCAGTCCAAACGAAGTTATCTGGACACCGAAGATGTTCGCAATTCGCTGCGCTCGCTGATGTGGCGAAATGTCGGCATCACACGTCAGGAGACCCCGCTGGTGGAGGCACAGGAGATTATCCGGTTCTGGCAGCGGTATGTGATGGACAAAATCTTTGATACACCCTTTGGCTGGGAATGTCAAAACATGCTCACCACCGCCCTGCTGATGGCCAAGGCAGCCGAAGAACGAAAGGAATCACGCGGCGTGCACTACCGCCAGGATTATCCGAACACGGACAACGTTCATTTCTGCAAACATATCGAACTGAGTCGCGAAATGTGAGCGGGAATTTCTCTGCGCAGACCGAAAACCAGCGTATGTACCTCCGGTTTGTCCTGTTAGTGATTCTAAAAAAAGAAAAACTCCCTCTCTCGAAACAATTTTTAACAGTTTCTTGTTGACGACCCTATATATAAGAAGTTAGAATAAACTCATTCTATATATAGTACCCTATGGCGGTTTTTAACAGATTCATAGGAAATACCCTGTGAAATGTCCATTTTGCAAAGAAGACCGGGATCGAGTGATTGACTCGCGTTCAAGTGAAGGCGGGCGGATTATTCGTCGTCGGCGTCAATGCCTGGCCTGCAAGCGGCGGTTTACCACCTACGAAAAGATAGGCGAAAGCTACAAACTCAGCGTGGTCAAGAAAGACGGCTCCCGCGTGCCCTACGAGCGGGAAAAAGTCATCGCCGGTCTTCAAAAGGCCTGCTACAAGCGGGCTGTCTCCGCCGAACAGATACAGGATATCGCCGACAAAATCGAAGAAGAGGTCTTCCGCAATTTCGATAAGGAGGTGACCTCCCGCTTTCTCGGCGAAGCTGCCATGCGGCATCTGCGCAAGGTGGACAAAGTGGCCTATATTCGCTTTGCCAGCGTTTACCGTGATTTCCGGGATGCCGGCGAACTGCTCAACGAGGTCAACCAGGTGCTCCAGGAACCGGACCTGTCGGACAACCAGCCGGGGCTGTTCGAACAGTAAAGCGGCCTTTTGCCAGGCCGAACCGGCAAGAAACTCTGACGAAAGGAACCGTCATGCGTATCCGGGTAATGAAAACCGACGGTACAGCAGAGCCCTACCTTCACACCAAAGTGCTCGGGACGTTTCACCATGCCCTCAGCGAGTCCGGCGAGCCGAATCTCTATGCCGCCGAGCAAATGGCCCAGGCCGTCACCTACTATCTTTACAGCCAGCCGAACAGCCGCACCGTGACAACCGACGAAATCCACCTGATGATTCAATCCGTCCTCTGCGACACAGGCCATATCCTGGCCGCCGAGGCCCTCAATCAGCATCGCAATCAGCGGAAACTCCAGCGAAGGCGCATTGAAGTGGTTGAAGATACGCCGAACGACGATACCGCCGCTGTTCCCTGGAGCAAGTCGGCCATCGTCGAGCATCTGGTCAGCCGGTATCATCTGAGCCGCTCGCTGGCGCGGGTGATTGCCGGCCAGGTGGAGGAAACAATCTTCCGAATGGAGATTTTCCGCGTCCGCAAAGGGCTCATCCGGCACCTGGTCGAAACCGAGACCGAGGCGATGCTCCAGGCCGAAGAGCAGCTGAAAATCCCCCTATAAATCGCCAAAAGACGCCTTATCACAAATAAGTCGGGGATTTGAGACTCCCCCGACAGACCGCCTTTCTCTTTCCGAAAATAAGGAAACTTCTGTTCCGACAGCTCGTAAAAACAAAGGAGAATGTCTGTTCAGGAGGGACAAGAATGGCAGCGATACAGGTCTTTCAGTCGGCAGTCGAGCCCTCTTCTTTCTTTTTTTCTCAGGCCGCACCTCTTCTCTGCGACCCGACCCCCTGGTTTTTCGTGCCGTTTGGGCTTATTTCATCTGCCTTTTTCTATCGTTTCTGCCAAACCGCATTGAAATGCTCTTTGGCATCATTATTTTCCCCACCATTATTATCCGCCGCCTGAATCAGCTGGCCCGGGAAAGGAGGTTTTTATGAATCTAACTGAGTATCTGGACACGGAGCAGATTTTGTATGAACTGGTCCCCCACAAACCGGCCTACACAGCCGAGCAGTTGGCCCGTGTTGAAAATCTGCCTGCTCCCCAAATCGCCAAAACAGTGGTAGTCGAGGCCGACGGGCGATTTTTCCTTTGTGTCCTGCCGGCCGACCGAAAACTCGACTTTCTGGCTCTCCAAAAACACCTGAAAGCCAATCAGGTGCGGCTGGTTGACGAAGATCAGATGGCTTTGCTGTTTCTCGACGCCGAGGTCGGGGCGGAACCCCCCTTCGGCAACCTTTACAACCTGCCGACCCTCCTGGACAAATCGCTTGCCAAAAACAAAGAAATCTCATTTTTGGCCGGCACGCACAACGCTTCCATCCACATGCAAATAGAAGACTACCTCCGCCTCGTTCAGCCGACCATTCTGAAGTTTTCGTATCCGGCTCAAACGGAACGGGATTTAGACCCCTATTTCTTCGACCCGTTCAGCAACAATCCGTTTCTTCTTTAAATTGCTTCCTTTGTTCGGGCGGAATTACTGACCTTCCGGAGCGGCTTCAGCCGGGGCCTGCTGAGGAGAGGACATACGCTGCATCTGCTGCTCGAATGCCTGCCGGCGGGCCTGCTCTGCCGGAGACCATTCGATCACGGCCTTCTCGCGCAGACGGGCTCGGAGCGTCTGCCAGGCCTCTCTTTGCTTTTGATTGCTCAAGCGTTCTATCAAATCGGTCTTGACTTCATCAAAAGACTGAGTGCCTGCATCCTTATGATCCGTCCTTTTGATAATGTGATAGCCGTAGGGCGTCTCAATAATATCGCTGATTTGGCCGTTCTCCAGAGAAAAGGCCGCATCCTCAAAGGACTTGACCATCTGGCCCCGCGGGAAGGTATATTCGCCCCCGCGGTCTTTGGAGCCCGGATCTTCGGAATATTCCTTGGCCAAAGCGGAAAAATCTTCTCCCGCCCGTGCCCGTTCAAGAATCCCTTCCATCTTCTTTCGTATCTCGGCCTTTTCTTCCTCCGTCTTGCCTTCCGTCCGCAGCAGAATATGGCTGGCCGTCACCATTTCCGGCCGCTCAAATTCCTGCGGATGCTCATCATAATAGGTCTTGGCTTCCGTCTCGGTAATCTGCAGATTGCCCATCTCCGCCGCTAAAAGGGCATCCAGTTTGGCCTGAATCAAAAATTGACCGCGGATATCCTCTTCCGTCATTCCGGAACGGGCAAACTGTTCGAGCATATTCTCCACTGTCAGGCCGTTCTCCTCCGCAAATTCCTTCATCTTTGCGTCGGCCTGCTCCGGCGTTACGGTGATATTCTTTTCCTGAAGAGCCGCATCAATCAGCGCCAAATCCACCAGCATTTCCGTCACCTGCCGACGGACCTGGTCCCGCAGCATCTGAATCCGCTCCGGAGGCACTTCCATCCCCGCCGGAATCATTTTCAGTCGGGCCTGAACCCGCTTTTCTACTTCCGCGGAAACCTCCGATTCAAGAATCTTCCGACCGTTGACCGTTACGACAACCGCATCCTCCCCGGGGGCTGCCGGCTGGACGGCTTCCGCCGACTGCTGGGCCGGCTCGCTCTGAGCCGTCGGCTCTGCGGACGGCTGCGGCTGAGTCTGTTCATCTTTGCATCCCGTCAAAATAACCGCCAGACTTATCAGCAGCGTCAATCGTAAGACCGATTTCATAAACCTTTTCCTTTCTTCAAGTTAGATATTTTCACCTGCCCGGCATATCTCTCACAAACTAAATAAAGTACCCCCCCGGACCGGCTGAAGTCAAGAAAGATATAAAAAAGTTTTTCCCCTGCCGCCCCGCAAAAAAGGCAAAACCTACCCGTTTTCTTCTGCGGCCGGCGGGCAGGAAAACAAAAAAGGCCCCTTCGAAAGAGGCCTTTTTTGAAATGAAGGACCAATGACTGTTATTTTTTTCTGCCAAGCAGAAGCCCGCCCAACCCAAGCAGGGCCAGGGTGGCCGGTTCGGGAATCCCAATAACGACGGCCTTTGAAGCAATCTCGCCGGCAGGGTCGCTGACCGGGCCCAGAACGGCAAAACCAACCTGCGCCACCGGGTTGGCAATCGGATTGACAACCAGAGACAGACTTCCGGCTCCAGGGGTGAGATCGGCAAAGACGCTGTTAATCGTTGCCCAGCCGCTGTCCGGATCCAGCACTTTGACAAACGCCCGGGTGGAATACCCCTCCGCAGCCAAATCATTCGACCGCACAACAAAATTGAATGTAATCGTCTGGCCGCCGATACCGTAATACTCCTGATAGAAGTTGGCTTCCATCATCTTGTTCGGGGCGCCCTCCGGCGTTACCCAATAGGCATCCTGCGGATTCCAGCAGTTGGTATTGGACTGAAGGAGCAGGGCATCCCCCTCAAAATGAGCCCTCAAGTCTGCCGTCCCCCAAGAACTGCCCCACTGGTAGTTCATCCCCATGTCAAATACATTCATGTACCCCATCCAGGACGCTGCTGGGTCCACACCGTCAACCACCACATCGGCCTGAACCATTCCAATCAGGCAAAGTACCGCTGCTACTATAAATACCTTTTTCATCGCGTTTCCTCCAAACATAAACCTCGTTCACATTTTTACCCGATTATTATCTGCACCCGCTGAACAGCGGGATTGTCCGGAGATTGGCTCGGTGAAAAAATGCTCGAAGAAGGCAGACAAAGCCCCTTACAGAGGCCGGCGCCGGTTGGCTGGATGAGATTGTCCTGACGGATTGGAATCTGTTTTTTTTCATTCCATCCTCGCTCCATAGAAACCGATGCTTTTGCACAAAAAGCGGCTGCAACCGGTTTCTAACTGTAAATCCTATCAATTTCGAAAAGGCAAGTCAATCTTTTTTAAAAAATTTCAGAAAAAGCCCCCCGAAAGGATATAAAATCGGCACACAACCGGCCGGCGGACCGGCAAAACTCATCCGCCGGCAACGATTTTCGCACAGCAAACGGGAAAACCGCTTCTGAACAGCGACGTTCCGCCTCCAGAACAGCGGCTATTCCGCCCGCCGCAAAAATCACCCCTCACAGGTACACTTTATCCATCAGGCGGGGAAATGCGATGCACTGGCGGATATGCCGTTCGCCGGTAATCCAGGCCACCGTGCGTTCGACCCCCAAGCCGAAGCCCCCGTGCGGAACCGAGCCGTATTTGCGCAAGTCCAGATACCACCAGTAATTCTGCGGATTGTATCCCTCTTCCTGAATCCGCTGGAGCAGCCGGTCATAATCGTCCTCGCGCATGGAGCCGCCGATAATTTCCCCAAACCCGGCCGGCGCCAGCAAATCAAAGTTCTCCACCACACGCCCGTCAGAACGGTCGGTCTTCATATAAAAGGCCTTCGCCTCCCGCGGGTAATGAGTCACAAACACCGGCTTATCGTGCATCAGCGACAAAATCGTCTCATCCGAACCGCCCAAATCCTTGCCCCACCGGAACGACGCAGCCAGCTGCGCATGTTTGGGATTATTCTGAATCTTTACCTCCAACTCTTCCAGTTCGCTTCGCAGTTCGGCAATCCGGCGGGCATTTTTTTCCTGCTGCCATTTCTTTTGGCCGCCCCGCTTTTCCTCCTGCTCCAGCGACCCCAGTTCCTCCCGCAGGCTGCGCCGCTCCTCCTCAAAAGACGCCAATTGCCGCGTCATAAAATCCTGGGTTACCTGGCTGGTGAGGATTTCGGCGGCCTGACTGTAGGTCAGTCTGACAAAGGGCGGCCGCACCTTTTCCAGACTGCCGATGTCGGCTCCGAGCGTCTCCAGTTCAGCCCGATTGTCCGTGAGCACACGCTGCACAACCGACACCACCAGCCCTTCCGCCAATTCGAGCAGCCCATCCAGGTCAATATAAGCCGCCTCCGGCTCAACCATCCAGAACTCCGTCAGATGGCGTCGGGTCTTGCTTTTTTCAGCCCGAAAGGTCGGCCCAAAACAATACACCCGACCGAAACTCATCGCCGCCGCCTCCAGATACAACTGGCCGGTTTGGGTCAAATGAAGCGGCTGGCCGAAGTAGTCCACCTCAAAAAGCGTCTGTTCCCCTTCGCCGGCAATCGTCGTAAAAATCGGCGTATCCACCAGCGTAAACCCCTGGTCATTAAAGAACCGCCGAATCGCATCGACCACCGTATGGCGGATTCGCCCGATGCACCACGGCCGGCGGCTGCGCAAGTGAAGATGACGGTTCTGCAGAAGGAAGTCAATGCCGTGTTCTTTCGGCGTAATCGGATAGTCTCGGGCCGCCTGATGAATCTGCGCCTCCTCCACCAGAAGTTCACAGCCGCCCGGACTTCGCGGCTCAGCCCGAACCGTCCCGATAACAGACAAAGACGACTCCTGCCCCAGATGCTCCAGCGCCTCATACAATTCTTCGCTCAGCCGGCCCTTTTCGACAACACACTGGCAAAGGCCGCTTCCGTCCCGCACAATCAGAAACTGCACCTTGCCGCTCGAACGGCTCTGATAAAGCCAGCCGTCCAACTGAACCTGACTGCCCAGATAATTCTTTAAATCCGAAATCCTTGCTTTCTCCGCCATCTTTTTCTCGCTTTTGCTGAAAGTATTCTGATACAGATGTTCTATCTTGAACCGTCATTTCCGCCCGCCGTCAGCCGGCAGGGGGTTTGCCGCTCTGTTCCTGAACTACCCGGCCGGACCCAAACGCCGAGTCGGCGTCCGGCGTCGGCCAGTAAAGCCGATCATCCTTGCCTTGCCGCGGGTCCTGTACGCCCCCGTCGTCCCGGCCGTTCGCCCCCACGCTGTAAAGAACAAACCCGTTCTGGGTCCGCCGATAAACAAAACGCTCTCCGCTGCGCAGGTCTGTCAGCTGCTCCGCCGGCAGACCGTTCTCCGCCAGTTCATTCAATTGCTCCGGCCAGCGGCCTTCCTTCAAATAATACCGCCGAAGTTCAATCAGCAGAGCCGTCGCCTGACGCAGGGCCTTATGCTGGGCATCGCGCCGCTTGAGCGGATAATAGAAACTCACCTGACGCTTGGCATACCAATCCACCAGCGACCGGCAGTGCAGTCCGCGGCGCCACAGCGGCAGCGTATCCACAAACTCCAAATCCTGCCCCTGTTCAGCCAGCCGGGCGTATCGGTCGTACCGTTCATCAATCATCGCCGCCGCCGCCTCCGGCGAAGCCGGCATCGTCAGCCACATCACCAGCACCGCCAGCCGAATCATCTTCTCCGAGTCAAACAGCCGAACATGCGGATAGCCGAGCACCTCGTGCAGACCCAATCCCACATCCCTCGAAAGCCGGGCACGACCCTTCGAATCGGCCTGATAAAAAATGGCGGCTATATTGCGGGCCAGCAGTTTTTCCCGTTCGAGAATCCGCGGCCAATTCTCGTTCCAGTTCGGCTGCACCTGCCGGAGGGTTTCCTCAACCTGCTCCAGCATCGGCTCAGTACATTTCTCCACAATCATCCGGGCGAGCACCCGTGCGGCCACATCCTCCAGATAATAGCCGACCGCCTGGTCCAGCAGCGTTCCCTGCTGGTACAAATGCCCGGCTATCCGAACAATCGTCAGCTGCTTTTCGAGAGCCGACTCGTTCCTGCCCATTCCCAAATCCCGATTCGCCGAGCGAATCAGCATACTGCACCAGGCCCTCATTACCTTCAGCCGAAGCTGCTGCCGCTCATAGCGCACCGGATCCCCAGGCACCTCAAACCGGCAAACCGGCATCCGCGAAATCTCCATCACCATCTGCAGCAGCGGCTCCCATCGCTCCATCCATTGGTCCAGCGACGGAAACTGCTCCGGCGTCCATGCTCCGCCATACGAAAGCTGATCCTCCTGCTCCGTATAAGGATAGGTAAAGATGCTCTCTTTGGTCTGCTCCACCAGCTGCTCATATCGGCCGGCCGCATTATCCGGAATTTCTTCCATCGGCTCCACCTGAAACGCATAGGTTTTCCATTCTTCTTCTCCCGTCAGGGGCAGATGAATCCACCCCCAAACCGCCACTGCGGCCGCCGCCATCGCCGCCCAGCACCATTTTTGGTAAGGTCGGGGCACCAGAATCGCCACAGCCGGTATCAACGCCGGCAAAATCAGCACCTTTGCCGGCAGATGAAGAGCCAGCCCCACAGAAAACAAAACAGAAAAAACAGCAATGGCTGTCCAGCGGACAAACGCAAACAGAAGCCGACAGCCGCTTCGAAAAATTCTCCAAAACTCGCGGGGCTTTTTCTCACTCATAGCGGCCATCATCCTATCCGCTCAAAAATCCGCATACAAGAAACAATTCCCATCTTTCTGCCGATGAATCCAGCAAACCCCTTATTCTACCGTGAGATACCGGAAAAATACCTCATACTCAAGAAAAGTCCATTTTTTCTATCAATCATTTGCCTTCCCCATACGGCTGTATCTAAGGAGCTTCTAAGAAATCCTCCCCAAGGGTACAAGGGAGTTTCTTTTAGGCCGGAAGAGTTCGAGCAGGAAAATCTGTTCAAACGCACCAGAGCAGAAATAATTCGCAAGCCAATAACGATAAAAAGTTCGCAGGCGGTTCTTTGAAAAGAAAATAGGCAGATTGGAGAAAACCGGCTAAAAAACTTGATTTTTCCGGCTGTTTTTTCGTAAAATGTTCTGCTTCTTAGAGATACAACAGGAAACATTCGGAGTCAGGGTTGTGGGGTCGGAAAAAAATAGTCCGTCGCAGACGCAGACGGAAGCTCGGAAGCGGGCCTCCCGCCTGTTTCAGGAGCATGAGGATTTCATTCGCTCTGCGATTCGCTTTGCGATTCGAAATCCAGCCGATGCCGATGACTTTTACCAGGACCTTTACCTGTCGTTCGTCCTAAACCCCCCGGCGGACGAAATCCGCAAACCCAGGGGCTTTTTCTACCGGCTCATTCGGGAACGAGCCAAAGACTGGTATCGAAAGCACGCCCGAAGACAGAAAAAGATGAAGGAATTGTTCCTTCAGACAGACCTCCAAACCGAGCCAAGCCCCCAGGCCGTTTTTGCCGATGCCGAAGAAATGGCGGCCCTCTTTGATAAGATTGAATCCTGCTTGAAAACCAACGAAGGCCGTGCCATTCTCTACCGCTATAAATACGACTACACCCTCGAAGAGACAGCACGAAAGATGGGCATCAAGCCCAAATCGGTTGTTCGATACACTTGTACAGGACTTAAAAAAATCAGAGAAATTTTTCAGAAAAGAAGGATGCACTTATGAAGAAGGAGATAAAGCCCATTTGTCAGCAGTCGGCCGAGTTCTATTACGACTTTTTGGCCGAGCCGCAGACAGTCCCGCCGGCTGTGCGGGAACATATCGAACAATGCCCCCGCTGCCGGGATGAAATCCAGCGTCTTCAGGATGCTCTCCAGTCCCCGCCCCCGGAGGCCCGGCCTGTCCGGCAAGATGTTCTGCGCTGCCAGATACCGCTTTTTGACAAATGGGTGGACTGCACCCAGACCAAACCATTTTTGCCTCTTTTAACCATTCCGGCGTTCGCCCCCTCTGTTCCGACGCCGATAGCCGCCCATCTGGCCCATTGCTCTCACTGCCGGCAGGACAAGGCCGCCCTCGAACGGCTCTCACTGACGGCTGAGCAGGCAATCGCCGCCGCCCGTGTGCTCTGCGGTGATGTCAAGCCCAAAGAGCAATTCTCCGGCACCTGTGCCGACCTGCTTGAAACCATTCTGCGGCGGCCGGCGTCAGACGTGCTCACCAAACTGAGCCGCAATCAAACCGACGGCACATTCCAAATCGCCGTCGCTGAACAGCCCGCCTCTGCACCGCAGTCAAGGCCCTCTCCTTCGGCTTCTCACCGGAAATGGCTTCGTCCGGCCGCGGCCGCCGCTGTTCTTTTCATTGCGGCCCTGTTTCTTTGGCAGGTAAAGCCCGCTTGCGGCCTGGACATAAGCGAGGTATATCAGGCCCTCGGCAAGGCCGTGAATGTTGCCATCGCCTCCTATCCGCTCCCAAATGCCCCGGCCATGCTCATCGCCCCCTATGCCCTCGAGGAGCAGCGGCCTCTTCAGGAAATCTGGGGCTCCGATTCGCTGGCTGTTCAACTCTTTATCGAAAAGGAACAGGCCGTTTTATGGGATTTAACCCGGCAGAGAAAAATCATTAAGTCCGCAGCCGGCCTGGAAACAATCCCGATCACCCAACCCGTGAAAAAACTCCAGCCCCCCTGGGGGCTTTTGCCCTTCCGCTCCCCTGCCGAACTTCCCGCCAAGTATAAATGGAAACAGGTTCGCCCTTCTGATGAGGAAGACCTGCCGGCACATATCAAGGTCTATGATTTAACCTGGACGGATTTTTCATCTTCCGGACAGCCGATTGAACGCCGCTGGCGCGGATACCTCGATGCCAAAACCAAGTATCCCATCCGCATCGAATGGTGGGAAAAACTCGGCAATGAGCCGTTCAGGAGAATCACTTCCACCACCATCCGCTATCCGGCGGATGAAGAAGTGCTCGCGCGAATCGCCGCAGAAGGGTTCGACTACCGGCCGGCTGTCCAGAAGTAAAGCGGAAAGAGGACGCCCTTCTCATCGGCCCTGACCCAGAAACGCTCGGCCTTCCTCGAGGCGACCTGTCCATCCGCATAAGCGACGGAAACGGTCCCGCCGCGATGTCGGCCGGCCAGAGCATCCGCCTGCTGCTGCGGATGAATCGGGCGGGCATGATTAACAGTCAGCCCAGGCAGATAAAACGAATCATCACGCATCGGATTGTTGTCAAAGGGATGCTCCATTCCCGCCGCCGCCTTCCAACTGATAAGCCCATAGCCGGAATCTGAATACACCAGCATTTCCGACGGACGCCGAATCTGCCCTTTGCTCAGCGGTCGCCCCAAAAACTCCCCATCTTCTGCATCCGAAGCCCACTTGGCTATGGAATAATTGATTCCGTAATTGCACCACAAAATATCCTCCCCCAGCGGCGAGTTCATTGGACGACGAGACGGACACCACAGAACCCCTCCGCTGGAGCGGTCCTCAATCCCCAAAAAGTCAAACCACCACCACCCGGGAAGGTCATAAAGTTGATTGCCCGCAAAACCGCCGGTCGGAGCACTGAGCGAACAGGGAGTCAAACAGCAAAAACCCTGCGGGAAGGAGCCGTGGTCCTGAGCATATAACTCGGTAATCAAAGAAATCTGCTTCAGATTGGATATGCAGACAACCGCACGGCCGGAGTCGCGGCCGGATTTGAGCATCGGAACAGTCAGGGCCAGCAAAACGGCCGTCACCGCCGCCGTCACCAGCACTTCCACCAACGTCAGGCCTCTCCTGTCTTGCATAGCAGGACAGAATAACGCACTGCTCTTCCAAAAGCAAGAAAAACCGCCTATTTGCACGCCCGAATGTACGTGATGTACCACACCGAGACCTTGCAGAAACCCTGATAATAAGGGTCATTCACACAAGGGCTTGCTGTAGTCCCAATCATTGGCACCCCCTCACAAAATCCCCCGGTTTCATCCTCTGCGCAGCCGTATCGTGTATAAAAAAGATACAGCAGCCCATTGCACAAAAACCCCCCGATCGGCTGAGGACACGGTATCCAATCCTCCGCCTGAATCTTCTCCGTGCAGGAATAATCTTCATATTCACTGCCGTCGCCGCCCCATATCTCGTACAGCCGCATCGGCTCGAGCATTCGCATCCGGCTCGGCAGACGCGTCGGCGCATCCGCCACCAGCAGGGCCGTGCCCTCTTTCCAGTCCCGGACAAAATCGGCAATCCGCCATTTCCAGTAAAACTTGCGGCTGCTCAAATCAATCGTCCAGACCGACCGTTCATCAACCCGGTCCACAATCACATAATGCTGGAGTTTGGGCAGATGAACAATGATTCCGCAGCCCGACACCTCGCGCAGGGCATCAATATCCGTCTGCACCGCCAGACAATACAGCCCCGCCCGCTCAAGATTCTGCTTGAGTTCATACAAACTGGTGAGTTTCTCCGCAGACGCAGCCGCTGCGGCCGGCTCCGAATCGGGCAGCACCGACCGCGAAAAACGCCGCTTGAGCAGATGAACAGCCAGCGAAGCACAATTCTGCCGGCTCTGCGAAGATTCATCCTCATCTACAGCTATCTTCTCCGCAAGAAGCCCTGAAATATCCGCCCGCTCGCGAGAATAATACAAAAGGGATTCCCCCCCGCCGCCCGGCTGGACTTCAACCAGCGTTCCTTCGCTGAAGCGCACCTCAAACGACTCCGCCGGCGGCGCCGACGCCTGCACGTCAGTAAACACCCAGTCTTCATAGGAAATCAATTCTTCCGAACCGGAAGATTTGGCATATCGTTCCGTCCGGATGATTTTCGGAATCCACTGTCCGCCGGCCTGAAAATAATCTGAATAGTCCGTGGCGATTCTGGCGGCTTCGTTTTCGAGCACCTGCGAGAGCACCGCATACTGCCGGCCCGGCTCCAGAACAATCTCGCACCGAAGGGGCATCGTCAAGGTCTGATGAGAAAAACCCAGCCGAATCACCGCTCGCCCGTCCCATGTCTCCTCCTGTACAGTCGGACGCTTCGACAGAAGGGCCTGCAAATTATAATCGCCGCATCCCCACGGGACGATCCCCGCCGTCAGCGGCCCTCGCAAAACCAGCATAGAGGCATCCGGCTGCTCGGACACAACCGCATACTCCGTATTCGGATAATAGCGTGTGTATTGCCGGCCGTCCCAGGCAAATACCCGATTGCGATTGGCTCCCTTATCCGGTATCTGAAGCGGCTTCTGTCCGGCGCTCCGCGGTGCCGCCGGCTGTGTTTCATCATTCTGAAGCACAATCTCCCATCGAAACTGCCGGCCGTCAAAGACAATCGTCTCTTCCGTCTGGGCCAGCCAGTCATCTGCCTGCCGATAATCCAGATGACGTGCCCGAATGAGGCCGGCCTGAATCCAGTATGGACGCGGCGACTCCGTCAGCGTCCGCAGCAGATGTTCCGTCTCCTCTGCCGACCAAATCCGCCCTGCCGCCGAAACAGCCGGCCCCCCTGCCCAAACCAGCAACAAACCCCCAACAGCGACTTTCCAAAAGGCCTTTGCCGCCCCAATCTGATATACCCGTCGGTTCATAAGTTCTCGTCCTTCACTTGCTCGATAAACTGATTCCATCGTTCTTCACTAATCACCTGACGAATCTGGGGGTCTTCTTCCCAGATGCGCTCCAGAATCTCGACCGTCTCCTCGCTGAGTACGCTCGTCTCAGTTGCAGATGCGGACTTTTCGAGTGTCGCCGTCGCCGCCGAAGCGCTCACTGCTGCGGTCTTCGAAGAAGAGGTCGTCTTCAGGGTCATTGGCACCGGCTCCGTCTGATGAATCAGAATGCCGCGGCGTCTGCTCGGAATCTGGCTGTAGTCCAGCAGTTCAATTCGCACATCGCCCGCCCCTGCGGCCGTATAGACAAAACTCGCCGCCGGCCCATCGTGGATAGGCGGACCGAAATTTACAGCATAAAACACAATCCCTTCCGGCTCCGTCAGTCCCGGCCCCCAATAATCAAAGAAGCAGACGCGGGGTTCGGCCAGCAGTTCCGCCGTAGAAGACTGCGGCTCGTTGGGGTCATATTCCCTGTTGTCAATCCAGCCCAGTGCCGGCTCCGAAATTACGGCCTCCAGATGAAGCAGACAGACATCCTTTTCAAAAGTTGTTTTTTCGATATAAAGCCGCACACTTTCCCCTACAGCCAGCGTAATTTCCTCCGCCCCGCCGCCGTCAACCACTTGATAAAGCACATTGGGCTCACTCAGCGGCGCCGGCGGCTGCCAGCCCGGCGTTCCCCAAAGCCAATGTTCCGAAAACAATACCAAATCCCCCAGCCCCACAAACCCGTCAGCATCCAGGTCCGTCTGGGCACACCATTCCGGCTCCGAACACCCGTCCGCAAGCCAAAACGAGGCAAAATGAGCAAAATCCGCCAGATTCACCACCCCATCTTCGCGGAAATCCCGCGAAGGAGTGTTCTCTACCTCCAGAACCTGCACCGGCGCCGACCAGCAGTTTGGGTCCCCGGTCGTGTAATCATAAAATCCGATGGTGCACCGGCCCGCCCGGAGGGGTTCATAATCCACAACAAACCAGTCGCCCGGCTTGGCATTCAACACCTCCGTATAAAAATCAAATCCCTGAAGGCAGGAATCCTTCCAAAGCATCGCACGCGCATTCGGACCGGCGGCAGGCAGACAACTGGCCGGATAATGCCGCAAAACCGGTTCCTTCCCCCGCCCCGTAATCCGGCTCAGCAGACGACCCTGTCCGCGAATGAAAAGCCCACCCTGCCACGGCTCGTTGGCATCCGAGGAAACAACAATCGACACCGGCTGGCCAAGCAGAATTTCTTTCGTCGATAAAGGCAGGAGTGTGTTTGGCTCTGCCAGGCGAAAATAGACTCCTCCCAACGCCCAACTGGAAAAAAATAGACAAAATAGATATACAATGCTTCGTCTCATCTTGACAACTCCTGCGTATCGTACCCAAAACGTTAGACTGGTTCCCAAAAATCCATTTGAGAAAAAGATGGGATTGCCGTTTCCCCCTGCCGGCATCACCGAGGCAAACCTCCCTGGCCTTTCCAGATTCTCTAAATTAGTCGTCTATCCAGGGGGAACGATTGATGGGGAACTGAGAAAAAGCCGCAATTTTTTTATTTTTGCGCTTTTTGTTATCAATCAGGGGACACCGTCCTTCGGCTTTAATTAGAACAGAAGACCAGGAATGGGCTGCTTGGCACAATGGGGTTTTTCCCCTCTGGCGGCAGAAAAAACGGGGAAAGGGGGGATTTTAAAAACAGGTCGTATGTGGACAAAAAATCTCCACATACCGCCGTTTCCTGTGGATTGCTTCAATCGGGGGGAATCTTCGCGGATGCCTTTTCAAAAAGTCTGAAAAACCCGCAAAAAGGCCTCAACACCGCCGCACAATTGTCTTCTCTGTGCCCGCAGCGTCGAACGAGGACTGGAGGCGGGGGGATTCGAACCCCCGTCCCGAGACATTTCCAGTCCGGCATCTACATGTTTAGTCGTCTGTTTCGGTCTCGCTCAGGCCCCCGCCAAACGACGGGCTGGGGCCCTTGCCAGTTCGCTGTGTTCTCGCTCTCAGGCCGCGAACAAAGCCATCAAGCCAGCCCGCTGAGCGACACCCACGCCAGTCCCGCGGGCAGGACTGACAGGGCGGGCTGCGTTAGTTACGCAGCCATTGCATACTGGTAGTTGCCAGTTATCTTTTGCAGCGGATGATTAGGCAGGCCAACCGCTATCCTGCACATGCAGCCGAACCTTCTACCTGTCCGGTCGATTCCTTTCGCCCCCGATTCACTTGTCAAAGACACCTTTCCCCTTATATTATATCCGAAAAGCCCTTTGGTTCAACCCGCCGCTTTTCAATTCAATGTTTTTCCGCCTGCCGCATCCACTCATCCAGATTTTGCTTGAGCTGCTCGGCGGTCATCTGGTCGCAATGCCCATCCCAGAAACTCACATTGGCCCGCTGAAAACTGTGCCGATACGCCGGCGCCCCATACGTTTCAAATCCCACCCATTCCTCCCCATATTCCAGGTATTTGTCGCAGCCCCAATAGTTAAACCACCAGTCCAGCGCATCGGCCATGCAGATAATCCGCCCGCTCTGGCTCAGCAGCCGCTGGCGGACATAATCCTGAAAAAAGTACACATGAGAATTCACCCCGTAACTGCGATCCATCGCATAGAACTCCTCCTCCGGATGCTTCAGGGCATAGCCGGCAGCCGGACAAATCCATTTCCTCCCGTACGACGGTTTATACTCCTGAATATCCTCCGGATATCTGCGGATTTTGTATTCTTCCGTCAGCGGCGAAAGACTAATCCGGCTGCGGAACTCATCCAGCGTAAACCACGGCCGCATAATCGGGTCATTAACGGAAAGCGGCAGCAGCTGATTGGTTTCCACAAAATACCCGTACATCGCAAAGGTGTATTGCCTCAGCAGCGACCGGCAGACAATCGCACGTCCTGCCTGGCGGGCCTGCCGCAGAGCCGGCAAAAGAATACTTACCAGCACAGACAAAACCGCCAGCACAACCAGCAGTTCAATCAGAGTAAATGCGTTCTGGCGACTCCTTTTCTTCATCTGGAGTGTCCTTTTCCTAACGGGCCGGCCTAATTTCTACGAAACAAACGGGCGGCGGGTTTTTCAAAAACGACGGCCTTGAAGAATCAGAATCAAAAGCCAGACGCCCACAACCGCCGCTGTCAGATAGCCGGCTATCCCCAGCGCCTCCAGACTCAGCAGCCCCAGCACCGTCCCCTCCTGGGCCACCAGCAAACTGGAGGCAATCAAAAGAGCCGCAATGATAATAGCAAAGGAAAGACGATTGGAGCTGTTGTCCATCGTCCGCTCCAATTCGCCAAGATGTTCATGGTGGATATGAATATGAAATTGTCCCCGGCGGACCTTGCTGAGAATCGCCGCCGCATCCTCCGGGAATCGCCCGGCCAGCTCCCCTGCCCCCTGCACCGCCTTGCCCAGCTGACGCAGAACCCCGCTGGGCTTGTACGATTCCATCGTAAACCGTCGCGCATACGGCTTCAGATGGTTGATAATCTGAAAATCAGGGTCCAGCCCGCGAGCAAAAGACTCTATTGTCATCAGACATTTGAGCATCAGCGTAAAATCCCGCGGCGGCTGAATATGATGCGAACGGATAATCTCAAAGCCGCGCCGGATGGCCTCCCCAAACGGAATATCCTTCAGCGGCATATTCGAATAATTATCCAGCAGGTCCTCCAAATCACGCCGCAACTCCAGAATATCCGTTCTCTCTTCAATCATCTCCGCCCGCTCCAGCGCCTGCAGCACACGCGTCACATCACCGCTGACAATCGATAAGACGATGGCCTGCATCAGCTCGCGGTCCAGACGGCTCAATCGCCCTACCTGCCCGAAATCCAGCGGCGCCAGCACATTGCCCTTCATGATAAGAAAATTGCCGGGATGAGGATCGGTATGGAAAAAACCAAAATCAAAAACCTGCTTCAGAACAAAATCGGCTCCCCGGCGGGCAATCTCCTTGGGATCGTACCCTTCCGCTCTCAGCTGCTCCACCTGAGAGGGCTTGATGCCTTCAATAAACTCCATCATCAGAATGGCCTCTGTGCAGTATTCCTCAAAAACCGCCGGAACATGCACCGTCGGGTCATCGGCAAAGTTTCGGCCGAACCGCTGCAGATTTTTCCGCTCGCGGGATAAATCCACCTCCTTCAGCACCGCCTGGGCAAACTCACGCACCATCCGCTGCGGATCAATGACATCGCCGTTGCGCAGACGCCTTTTGAGCAAAGCCGCAAAGTCTTCCAGAATCTCCAGTTCCGTCCGGATTACCTTGACAATCCCCGGACGGCGGATTTTCATAGCCCCTATACGCCCGTCTTTCAGACGCACCCGATGAACCTGGGCAATGCTGGCCGCCGCAATCGGCTCAACCTCAAATACCGCAAACAGTTCCTCCGGATAAGCCCCCAACTGCTGGCGGATTTCTTCCCGAATAATCTCCGGCCGCTCCGGCGTTACCTGGTCCTGCAGCCGCTCAAACTCTTCCACAAACTCGGCCGGAATCAAGTCCGGACGCGTGCTGAGCAGCTGCCCCAGTTTGATAAACGTCGGCCCCAGTTCCTCCATCGCCATCCGCAGCCGCCGGGCCGCCGATACCTGCAGCATCTCCTCGCTGCGGTTCGTCGGTATCCCCTTCGAACCAAGCCCTACACGAAAACGCCTCGCTACAAGGCCGGCGACCTCTTCAAACCCGTACTTAATCAGTACGGACATAATATGGCGGTACCGCGCCAAGTGGGTTGCCGTCCGTCGAACTCGATAAAACAAGCCCTGCAAGGGACTATTCCTTACCGGCTGAGAAGCTGATCAATCTTCTCTTCCAGACGATTAATGTCTTCTTTGGTCGCAAGGGGAAGCTGGGTGATAACTTTGCGGATTTGCTCGGAAATAATTTTTTCCAGCTCAGCCCGGCTCTTTTCCGCTGTATCCAGCACCTCTTTGATGAAACCGCTTTTTTCCTCCCGTTTGGCCTTCCCTTTGGCCACATATTCTTCGAAAATGGCCTCCGCACGTTCTTTGGTCATCGTTACGGCTCCAAGCCCCGCCAAAAACAACTTATCAAGTGTCTCAAACATTGCCTAATTCCTTTCTTCATTGGATAAAGAAAACATTGTCTTATTGTCCTTAGGGCCAAACACAGCTCCCTGCTCCGGCCCCTCTCCATTTTCATCGTTTTTATTATACGGGCAATTCCCGAACCAGACAACCTTTATCCTGCAAACCCGATAAGATTCATTGGCAGCCCCCCCTTCTCGCGAAATCAAAAAAGAAAATAAAGAATCTCCCCTTTTTGTCCGAAAAGTGCAATAAATCCTCCCTGCCAATCGACAATAACTAAAAAGGCCAAATAAATCCAGAACATAAATGTCCAGAATTGAAATAAAAGATTGATTCTAAAACCGAAATAAGATACAATAGTTAAAATAATAAGTATTTAAAAGAAGAGCTTGGGTTCTTAAGTAAGGGTCATGAAGCCGATTGTAAGGATAGCTTGCTTTTGTTCGCTCGGCTGTGCTCTGTGGGGGGGCCTCCTGAACGGCGGTTTCGAGATTCCAGACCCCAATTTCACGGAGTGGTTTATCCCTCCGCTTTACTGGCACAGGATTGCGGATAACCCCTACGGAGACTGCTATGCAGCCATCCGCCGCTTCTTCGTGCCCTCTCCTCAGTACGACCGCAGCAAACAGCAGGTCAAGTGGATGATTCCCGCCGCTTACGAGGGAAAACGTTTTGTCGTCCTTTCCACAGGAGACCTTGGTGAGGAGTCCGATCCGGCTATTACCCACTCAACAATTTCCCAAACAGTTACCTTTCTGCCGGGACAGAAAATCGCAGGCGCTTTCTTCTTCGGAACCTGTGATTATCTTCCCTACAACGACTACGGCCAGATTTACCTCCAGCCGGTGGACCCCAACAGCGGCCTGCCCTCAGAAATTGTGCTGGCCTATGCGGATGTAATTATGGTGCAGGATTTCCAGTGCACCAACGACTGGATTCCCTTCCAATATACCTTCACAGAACAAACAGCCGGCACATACAACCTCTTCTGCACCGTCAGAGACAACCAGGACACCATTTACAAAAGTTATCTGGCGGTGGACGGCCTGTTCATCTGCACCCCTCAGCCCGGCGACATCAATCAGGATTGCGTCGTAGATGCTCTCGACTTTCAGATTCTCTCACAGGCCTGGCTGAGCTGGTGTCCGGACCCAAACGCCTTCGACCCGAACGATTTCACGCCGGACCCCAATTATCCCAACTATGCCGGCGGCGTGATTCCCGATGGCTATATCTATGACCCCAACCTCATCGACCCCAACTGCCCATGCACGCAGGCCGATCTGAACAAGGATTGGTTTGTAGATACCTTCGACCTGACTATCTTAACCGATTACTGGCTGCGCAACGGAAATTGAGGTTCGGCCCTTCCGCCTTCCAGCGAAGGTTAATGTCCGAAAAGACGGCTCAGCAGCAGTCCGCCCTGATAGACCGCCAGCGTCAGCCCGTAGGCCAGCACCGTCAGCCCCCCAAATTGCAGCAAAGCCCACCGCCAGGCCCCGCTTTCCCGACGCGTCACCGCCACGGTAGCAATACAAGGAGTGCTGACCAGACAAAACAGCATGATGCAGAATCCTTGCAGTCGGCTGTAATCGGCCTGCAGATGACTGCGCAGATGGTCCAGGTCTTCTTCGCCCCCCAAAGAATAGACAATCGACAGCTGCGAAACAAACACCTCCTTAGCCATCGTCGCCCCAATCAGCGCCGTGCCGATTTTCCAATCAAATCCGATCGGCCGCAAAACCGGCTCTATCCACCGTCCCACCCGTCCGGCCAGAGAATACTGCAGCGCCGCGCTCTGCTGCTGCGGAACGCTCATCAATTCTGCGGATGCCGGCGGACGCGGATATCGTGTCGCCGCCCACATCACAATGGAAAGGGCCAGAATCACAGTGCCCGCCTTGCGCAGATACATCCTGCCCCGTTCCCACATATGAATCAGCAACCCCCGCAGCGTCGGCAGCCGATACGGCGGAAGTTCCATCACAAACGGAACCGTCTCCCCTTTCAGAATCGTACGGCGAAGCAAACGCACACAGACAATCGCCAGCACAATCCCAATCAGGTAAATCAGCCACATCATCGGCCCCCGAAGCGGCGCCGGAAAAAACGCCGGAATCAAAAGCCCGTAAATCGTAATCCGCGCCCCGCAGCTCATCAGAGGAATCACCAGCATCGTCGCCAGCCGATTGTGCCGGTTTTCCAGAATGCGAGTCGCCATAATCGCCGGCACCGAACAGCCGAAACCAATCAGCATCGGAATAAAACTCTTCCCGTGCAGACCGATGCGGTGCATCAGACGGTCCATCAGAAAAGCCGCCCGCGCCATATACCCGCTGTCCTCAAGAAAGGCAATTCCCAAAAACAGCAGCAGAATATTCGGCAGAAACACCACCACCCCGCCGACCCCGGCAATCACCCCGTCAATCAGCAGCGATTTGAGTTCTTCCGCAAAGCCCTCCGGCCAAAACCGCTCCGCCAGATGGGAAAGAAAAGTAAACCCGTCTTCCAGCCAGCCCTGCGGCCAGCCCCCCACCTGAAACGTCAGATAGAACACTGCATACATCAAAGCCGCAAAAACCGGCAGCCCCAGATACCGATGAATCAGCACCGCATCCAGACGGTCGCTGATGTCGTGCCGCTTGGGAACAGTCTGCCGAACCGTCTCCCGCAAAGCCCCCGAAATAAAACCGTACCGCCGTTCGGCAATCAGCACCTCCGGCGACTCCTTAAACAACTTATGCAAATGCTGCTGAACCTGATGAAGAACATCCGTCGTTTGGGGGGAACGAATCTGATGGCGAATCTCCGGATCCCCTTCGAGCAGTTTCAGGGCCACCCACCGCCGCCCATACTGCTGAATCAAAGGATGGCTTTCATCGAGGGTCTGTTCTATCTTTCCAACGGCCTCGTCCAGCTCCGGCCCGTAACGAATCTCCACCGCCTTCGGCCGCGGTGAATCCGCATATCGGACAATGGCCTCTTTCAGCTGCTCAATGCCTTCTTTTTGGGTGGCCACCAGCGGCACAATCGGCGCCCCCAGCAGCACACGCATCTGCTCCAGGTCAAACTCCAGCCCCCGCTGACGAGCCAGGTCGCTCATGTTGAAGGCCAGCACCAGCGGAACCTTCATCTCTATCAGCTGAACCGTCAGATACAGCTGCCGTTCCAGATTGGAGGCATCGACCACATTCACCACAACATCAGGCCGCTCCTCCAGCAGGAATTGACGAGCAATCCGCTCCTCCAGCGTATAAGCGGTCAGACTGTACACACCCGGCAGGTCAACAACACGCACAGTCCGCCCGTCAACCTTGAAGATGCCTTCCTTCTTCTCCACCGTCACACCGGGATAATTGCCCGTGTGCTGATGGGTTCCCGTCAGGGCATTAAAAACCGTTGTCTTTCCGCTGTTCGGCTGACCCGCCAGGGCCGCCAGCAATTTCGCCTTATTTGAAGAAGCGTTTGTTTCTGCCTTTTCCATATTTACAAAGGAGCAACTTCGAGTTTTTCCGACATCCCCCGTCCAAAAACGATTTTTGTATTCTTAACCTGCACAACCAGCTGCCCGTGAAAATCATTTCGCAGGACTTCAATCGTTTCCCCGGGTACCAGCCCCATCGCCGCCAGCCGGCCGGTCAATCCGTGGCCGGCCGCTATGCGAACCAGACGAACTGACTGTCCGGCCGGCACCTCCGACAAAAAGTAAGTTTTCTTCACAGGTGAAGATTCCATTTATAAATCCTCGGTTTTCCCTTGATTGGACAACTCCTGATTTCGGAGTCGAAAGTTCTCAAATTCCGATACACAGTCTTTCCCCTTGCCCCCGCAGCGGCCGAGAAACTCGATAAACACCACCAGACGCTCAATGACTTCCGGCCCCAGCGTATGCTCCGCCCGGCAGGCCGCCTCCTGAGAAACGGACTCCTCCAGACCCAAAACATCCGCAAAAAACGAATGAAGGACCTGATGCCGACGCACGACCCGACAGGCCAGCCGTTCCCCCTCTTCCGTCAGCGTAATCACACCATACGGCTCATAATGAATCAGCCCCTTCTGAGCCAGCGTACGAAGGGCACCCGTAACCGAAGCCCGCGTAACCTTCAGCTGCTCAGCAATATCCTTGCTGCGAGCCGCTGATTTGCGGGCCAGCAGGTTAAAAATCGCCTCCAGATAATCTTCCAGAGACGCGCTCAATTTTTCTCGATTTTCAAGTTCCATTTTTCAATCAAAAATTAGGGTTGATTAACATAGTTAGCCGCCTCTAACTTGTCAAGATATTTTTTAAATTATTTTATATCAACAAGTTATGCTGCTTCAGCCCTCTGCTCTTCTCCCCAAAAGAACCGTTTTTTACTTTACACACCCCCGTCTTTAGACGATAATAATTTCACCTTTTTGACCCCTTGATGAGGATTGCAATATGTGTGGAATTGTAGCATATTTTGGGAATAAACCGGCCCAGCCGATTCTTATTGAAGGTCTCAAACGTCTCGAATACCGCGGTTATGACTCTGCGGGAATTGCCCTGCTCGAAAACGGTGAATTTCATCTTGTCAAAAGTACCGGAAGAATCAGCAATCTCGAGGAAATGCTCTCCGGACGGGTTTCCCCTGCAACGATTGGGATTGGGCACACCCGCTGGGCTACTCATGGCCGCCCCAACCAGGTCAACGCCCACCCCCATCTCGATTACACCGGAAAAATCGCCGTCGTCCACAACGGCATCATTGAAAACTATGCCACCCTCAAGAAATGGCTTCTCAAAGAGGGCTGCACCTTTCGCAGTGAAACCGATACAGAAGTCATCGCCAACCTTATCGGCTATTTTTACGAAAAACACCACGACCGAAATGGACAGCCCGCACCCCACGGCAATCGCTTCGAATGGGCCGTCCAGCAGGCACTCAGCGAAATCTACGGAACCTACGGACTGGCGATTCTCTGCGCAGACTGCCCCGATATCCTCATCGGTGCAAAAAAAGGAAGCCCCTTAATTCTCGGCGTCGGAAAAAACGAATACCTCATCGCATCCGATGCCGCGGCCATTGTCAAGCATACCACCCAGGCCATCTACCTGGCAGACGGAGAAATCGTCATCGCCGGACGCCACGGCTTTCACACCAAAACACTCGACAACAAAGACGTCCAAAAGGAACTCAAAGAAATCGAAATCTCCCTCGACCAAATCGAACTGGAGGGGTTCGACCATTATATGCAGAAGGAAATTGCCGAGCAGCCCACATCCCTCGAAACCTGTCTGAAGGGACGGGTGGACCTCAAAAACGGCCGCATCATCCTTGGCGGCGTCTCTGCCTATCTGCGGGAACTGACACGAGCCAAACGCATTATTCTGACCGGATGCGGAACCGCCTGGCATGCCGCGCTCATCGGCGAGTTTCTATTCGAACAGCTCGCCCGCATCCCAGCCGAGGTCGAATATGCCAGCGAATTCCGATACCGCAATCCCATTCTCGAAGAAGGAACTGTCGTCATTGCCATCAGCCAGTCCGGCGAAACCGCCGATACGCTGGCGGCTGTCGAACAGGCCAAAGAACGCGGCGCCCTGGTCCTGGGCATTGTCAACGCTGTCGGCTCCTCGATTGCACGCCTCACCGATGCCGGCGTATATCTGCGAGTCGGCCCGGAAATCGGCGTCGCCAGCACCAAGGCCTTCACCGCTCAGGTGGCCGTCCTGGCTATGCTGGCCATCGAACTGGGACGCCGCCGACACCTCAGCGCCGATGCTGTGCAGACTCTCCTGAACGAACTGACCTCCATCCCTCAGAAAATCAGCCGGATTCTACAGCAATCCGACCTCATCTGTCAAATTGCTCAGGCAAACAAAGACCGCGAAAACTGGCTCTTTCTCGGCCGCGGATTTAATTATCCGGTCGCCCTCGAAGGCGCTCTCAAACTCAAAGAGATCAGCTATATTCACGCCGAAGGACTGCCCGCCGCAGAAATGAAACACGGTCCCATCGCCCTGATTACAGACCAAATGCCGACCGTCTTCATCGCCACCCGCTGTTCCCAATACGAAAAAATCCGCGGCAATATCGAAGAAGTCCGCGCACGCGGCGGAAAAACCATCGTCATAGCCACCGAAGGCGACGAGCAAATCAAACCCTATGCCGATTCGCTTATTGCCGTACCCGAAACCTGCGAACCCCTTCAGCCGATGCTCACCGTCGTTCCCCTCCAAATGCTGGCGTACTGCGCTGCCATCCTTCGCGGACACGACGTCGATAAACCTCGCAATCTGGCCAAAAGCGTTACCGTCGAATAAAACCGCTCCGCCGCCGGAAAGAAGTTTATCAATCCCTTTCAGAAGATATAATAGCCGGCAAAGAAACGGCAATCGGTCTTCGAAGGGCGGCCCAGCGAATCAGAATGGAAATCTGGACCATTCAAAAACTGCTGAACTGGATGACGGCATACTTCACCCAAAAACAGGTGGACAGCCCCCGTCTCAGCGCCGAACTGCTGCTCTGCCATATTCTCGGCTTTCAGCGGATTGAACTCTACACCCAGCACGACCGCATCGTCCAGGAGCCCCAACTGACCCAACTTCGCCAACTGGTCAAGCGAGCCGCCGAACAGGAACCGATTGCCTACCTCGTTCAGCGCTGTGAATTTTACTCCCTTTCCCTCAAAATCACCCCCGACTGCCTGATTCCCCGTCCCGAAACAGAACTGCTGGCGGAAAAAGCCATCGAGTTTCTCCGCAAACGGCCGGCCCCCCGCCGCGCCCTCGACTTATGCACCGGCTCCGGCTGCATCGCCATCGCCCTGGCCAAAAACTGCAAAGACCTCCATTTGACGGCCGTTGACATCTCCGATGCCGCCCTGGCCGTAGCCGCCGAAAACATCCGCAGACACAATCTCAGCGAACAAATCACCCTCCTGCGCGGCGACCTCTTTGACGCCCTCCTCGATGAACTCGACCAGCCCGCTTTTGACCTGATTGTCTCCAATCCCCCCTATGTCAGCGATGCAGAATATGAAAAACTCGCCCCCGCCGTCAAGAATTATGAACCCAGAATAGCCCTCTGGGGCGGCACAGACGGTCTGGCCGTCCACCACCGCATCATCGAGCAGGCCGGCCGATACCTCAAACCCGACGGCGCCCTCATGCTCGAAATCGGCTATGAACAGGGACCCGCCGTCAAACAAATGCTCGAACAAACAGGCCGTTTCCCCACCGTCGAGATTCTTCAGGACCTCGCCCAAAAAGACCGAATCGCCATCGGCAGACGCTAACCCCCTGACCCTCACTCCAGACCGAAAAACTCCATACTGGTTGCCGTCACCCTCCGCGCAAACTGGTCCAAAGACAGCCCGTAAATCTCCGCCAGTTTCGCCGCCGTATGAATCAGCAGCGCCGGCTCATTGGGCTGAATCTTGCGCACCGGCTCCGGCGACAGATACGGACAATCCGTTTCAATCATCACCCGCTCCAGCGGAAACCTCGCAGCCGCCCGGCGGGCCTCCTCCGCCTTTTTAAATGTGATTATCCCCGTAAACGAAACAAAGTATCCCCGCCTCTCCACTTCCGCCGTTTGCTCCAGATTGCCGCTGTAGCAATGAATAACCACCTTAGGCAGCCGGCCGCGGTATTCCTCCAGTATCGACATCGCCTCCTCGAAGGCCTCTCGAATATGAATAACCGCCGGCTTCTGCAGCTCGGCGGCAATCTCCAACTGAGCACGAAAGATGCGCCGCTGATTGTCCGCCTGGGAATGATGATAGTAATAATCCAGCCCCGTTTCCCCCACGGCGGCAGCACGCGGATGAGCGGCCGTCCGGCGAAGCATCTGCAGTTCGGCCTCGCCGATCTCATCTGCATAATGCGGATGATACCCCACCGCCGCCCGCAGCCCCTCTATCCGGCAGGCCAGCTCCACAGCCCGCTCATTGTCCTCCGGCGAAGTGCCCACTGTAATCCAGCGCCTCACGCCAACCAGACGGCTGCGGGAGAGAACCTGCTCCAGCTGCCCCGCCAGCGGCTCATAAGTCAAATGCGCATGGGTATCCACCAGTTCCATCGGCATCCCTTCAGGCCGCGCCCTTGCCGCCGGCTCTACAGTTCCAGTTTCTCCAGCAGATAATTCTTGACCTGGTCCAGATGCACCCGCACCTGCTCCATACTGTCCCGATGCCGAATCGTAACCGTGCTGTCTTCCTTGGTCTGGCCGTCCACTGTTACACAGAAGGGAGTGCCGGCCTCATCCTGCCTCCTGTATCGTCTGCCCACCGCCCCTTTTTCATCATAAAAGACGGCAAAATACTTTTTCAAATCGCGATAAAGATTCATCGCAATCTCCGGCATACCGTCTTTCTTAACCAGCGGAAAGATGCCGGCCTTCACAGGCGCCAGCGCCGGATGAAACCGCAGCAGATTCCGCTGTTCGCCCCGCACCTGCTCCTCATCATACGCATCCACCAGAAACGCCAGCAGACTGCGGTCAATCCCCGCCGACGGCTCTATCACATACGGAACATACCGCTCCCGCGTCTCCTCATCAAAATATGCCAGCGGCCCTTTTTGATAATCTTCCGCTTCTTCCTTCAGCGTAATCTTCGACAGGTCGCCTTTCTTCTCGTACCAATCGTTCATCGTCCGGATGCCGCGCTGATGCTGACGCAAATCATAATCCGTTCGATTGGCAATCCCCTCCAATTCCTGCCAGTCGCCTGAGCCGAAAGGAAACTTATACTCAATATCCACGCACGCCTTGGCATAATGAGCCAGTTCATCTTTCGCATGCTCACGAAACCGCAGATTTTCCTTGCGGATGCCGTACGTCAGATACCACTGAAACCGCTCCTGCTTCCAGTGTTCAAACCATTCCTCATCCGTACCGGGCTTGCAGAAAAACTCCAGTTCCGCCTGTTCAAACTCCCGTGTCCGGAAGATAAACGCCTTCGTCGTTACCTCGTTGCGGAAACTTTTGCCCGTCTGGGCAATCCCGAAAGGAATCTTCACACGCGTCGAATCCAGCACATTGCGGAAATTGACAAAAATGCCCTGGGCCGTTTCCGGACGCAGAAACACCGTCATCGTATCCTCTATATTGGCCCCCATCCGGGTTTCAAACATCAGACGAAAAGCCATCGGCTGGCTGAACTGGCCGACCGCCCCGCACGCCGGACAAACCTTCCTGGACAAATCCTGCGCCTTGCTCTCCGCGGTCTCCAGGTCGATATGCTCCGTGTGCTCTTCCGACCTGCCCTGCGCATCCGCCAGGTGATCCACCCGCGAGCGCGTGCCGCATTTTTGGCACACCGTCACCAAATCAGCAAACTTATCGGCATGCCCCGACGCCTTCCAGACCATCGGATGCATCAGAATCGAACAATCCAGCCCTACCACATCGTCCCGCATCTGAACAACATGCTTCCACCACGCATTGCGGATGTTGCGCTTCAGTTCCGAGCCGAGCGGACCATAATCATAACAACTCGCCAGCCCCCCGTAGATTTCACTTGATTGATAGATAAACCCCCGCCGCTTGCACAGCGACACAATATCATCCAGTTTTGCTAATTTTGCCATAGATAGTCCTCAACAGTTCACATGAAAATCCGACAGTAAAAATCGGCATTATAGCAAAACCGCCCCCTGTTTCAAGACTTCTCCCAGCCCGTTTTGGAGAATCCGTTGAGATGCCGAACAGCGTTCTTAAAGCCAGCCCCTGGCCAGTTCCGCAAAATCAGAAAAGTCTATCCGCCCATCGCCGGTGCGGTCATAAGCCAGACAATCCGGCTCCGCCGCACAATCCGGCGGCACCGACAGCCACCACACGGCCAGCCCGCAAAGGTCCGCCAGAGAAAACCGCTTCTGAGCCAGTTCCGCAATGGCCGACGCAGGCAGCGCATAATTATAAATGCGAAAATCATCAATCCGCCCCTTGAAAAACGGATCCGCATTCCACATGCTCCTGCCCAGATAGCAGTACACCTGCCCAAAAAGCGGCTCCACCTTGTCAATCACCTTCACATCCGCCGGCGTGCCGTTGATATACAGCATCCCCACATCTCCCCGCAGGGTCACCGCCACATGCGTCCATTGCCCAATCGGCAGAATAGGGCCTTCCAGAATACCCGTACCCTCATTGACGCGGCTGGTGGTGATGCAGAATCGCATCCGGCTGCCGTTGGAGGGCGTCAGAAACATCGACTTCTCAATCTCCGTGCCGAAATCAAAAACACGCTGCCAGTTGCCGCCGCCGTTCCAGTACACCCACGCAGCAAGGGTAATATCCCCATAATTGGCAATGCCCGCCGGCAATTGCACATAATCATCGACCCCGTCCAGTTCAATCGCCTGCCCCGCCTTGCCGGCGGCATAGGTCGGCACGCCGCTCGAATCGTCCCTGAAAACCCCATCCTTATCACCGGCGGCATCCTCACAATTTCCCTCAAAAGGATAATAACTCATCAACGTCTGCCCGACAGCCAGCGGCTCACTCTCAGGACCTTCCCCTTTCGCCGTCTCAGCCGACACCACATAATAATAGGTCCTCCCCTCCAGAACATCGGAATCTGTAAAGGTCGTATCCATCGGGCCGACCGTACCGGCAAGACTGTAAGGCCCCTCCAAAGCAGCAGACCGTTTGATACGATAGCCGCTCGCATAAGCCGAACCCCACCAGCTCAGGACAATCTGATTGCCGCTCCAGTGGGCCTGCAAACCGCTGGGGGCGGCCCCGCCGGCGATCGGCTCCCGCGTAAATGTGAGCGTACCATGACCAAACCAGTCCACCTCGGAAGGATGATAACTCGTATTAGGCCACCGCTCCGGACGCACCCGTTCCGCAGCAGCCTGCATATAAGGCGCCGCCAGCCCTTTGATATTCACATAATGATTATAGGCCATCTCATGAAAAACACCCAGCGACCCCCGCCCCGCCTCGGACACCGTCTCCGTATAACTCAAATCCGTATTCCGATGATAAACCCACGGCACATCATACCCCAGATTCCATTTGGTGATATACTCCAGCGCCCGCAGCACGCGGTTGCTGTCGTATCCCCACAAATCATCACCCTGATTCCACGCCGTCTGGCAAAGCACCCCCATCGAATACCACCCGCCCAGATTGTGTCCCTGGTCTCGTCCCACTTCTTCCGTCTGAGCCAGCCCGTCCGGATGAATATACCACGCAGCCCGCTCAATCCGCCCGTTGCCCGGTCCGTATTTGAAGAAATCCAGCGCCTGCTCATAAACAGCCCGGTTATCACAAAGCACCCCAATCGCCGCCATAGAAGCCATATTGCACGTGTCCCAATTCAGCCGGTAATGGGTGTTGCCCCCCTTGCGCCAGAAAGTATCATGATGCCGCCACAGAAGATCAAAATTGGCCGGATAAAACACCCGCATCATCATATCCTTGTAGGCCTGCCGGCTCGCCTCATCCCAGCCGGGATACGGACTGAGCAAATCACCGGCAACGGCAAACAGGTATCCGCAAATCCCCGCACCCAGCGAAAGGTTCGTATCCCCCGACACCCCCGCCAAATCCGACCACACATTCGCAATGGCCGCCGCACGCTCCGCATAAGCCGTATTACCCGTCAGATGCCATATCAGCGACAGCGTATAAATCAACTGGGCGTCCTGCTGGCAGCGGGTATAGTTGCTGCCGGAAGGGCCGCGGACAATATACTCCACATCATACGCCGGCCAGCCAAGGTTGTTATAAGGACTGCTCAGAAGCATTTGATAGCCCGACAGCCACGGCTCCTGTCCGGCCGCTATCTTAGCCCTCATTCGCGCCAAATCCTCCTCCGTATGCAGTGTGCCGGGATGAGCAAACGGCCGAAGCGGCCCCGCCGTCATATTCACCAGAAAAACCCGCTCCCCCGCCGCCGGCGTAATCACCAGACCGCTCCGCGTATAAGCAGTCCCGCCGGCAGACGGGTCCGTACGCGTGCCAAGCCATTCAAAATAATTAGCCCCGCCGTTGCCGATGGTAAAGTCAAACGCATAAATCGTATCCGGCTTCAGATGAACAGGAAACGGCAGAGGAAAAGTAAGATAAGTCCCAGGCCCATTGGCACTGTGTCCGGCACCGGGATTGCCCGGCCCTCCCGCCAGAAACGGCTGCATGGATTCAATCAGAAGATTGCTCCCGCTTACCCGCCCGATAGTCAGGATAATCGGGCCGTTCTGAACCTTCAGATTCCACCCCACGTCATTCGCCGCCGAAGCAAGGTTGTTGGTATAGCCGGCCATGCGAACCGTAATGGAATGAACAATATAACCCTCCGGCGCACTGCCGGTCGTAAACGTCTGCCCCTGAATCGGCTGATTATTCGCCACATAAGTATAAGCATCATTGGCAAGACCATTGTTATTGCCGCCGTCCGCATTGACACCCGAACCGCCGACATTATCCGCATCAAAGGCCGCCCCCACCCAATTCGAAATGCTGTCCGGCCCGCCCGTCGGCCGGCTCGAGGAATAACTCAGCGACGAACGAAACCAAATCGGATGAGAAGAAACCTCCGACTGCACCGCCCCCAGCACCCCAAAAACCGCAAGCCAAACCCGCCACACCGACAGACAATCAGCCCGTTTCCCAGCCCCTGAACCCATACTCCCGTCAAGAAATGGAAAAACTCTTTGGAAAAAATCCCGTCCAACCTGCATAAATCCCCCATCAATGAAACATTTTGCACACATCAGCCATCCATAGTAAGAAAATTCGTAAAACCCGTCAACCTTTTCTATCGGTCAACCCTCCGATTCCCCATCGAGAATCGGCAAAATCTCCCCAAATCCAGCCGCAAAAAGTAAAAAACTGGAAAAATCAGCCGCACCGGCGTATCATGAAAACAAATCGAATTAAGGGACCCTCAAATAAAAGGAGAAGCAGGCAGTGGTTCATTTTCAATGTCCTCATTGCAAAATACCCCTTCAAATGAGCAGGGAATATGTCGGCCAGACAGTCCTTTGTCCGCACTGCAATGGACAGATTCAGGTCCCTCGCCCCATGGATTCCGCCCAGAGTATCATTTGTCTCTGCAGCCGGTGCAGCGGATTGTATAAAGTGCCGCCTGCCCAACTCGGCCGGCAGGTTCACTGCCCAACCTGCAAACAGCCCGCCTCTATCCCCGCAGAAAAAGGCATCACTTCCGAAACAGACTCCTTCCGCTTCAACTGCCCATCATGCGGACAAGATTATTGCCTCCCCTCCAAATACGCCGGCGGCAAACTCACCTGCCTTACCTGCAAACAGCCGCTGTCCATCCCGCGCCAATCCAAACCCGATGAAGAACTCGTCCTCCTCGAAGAAAAAGCCATTCCCGAAGAACAGCCCAACGACCTCCAGTCCTTCCAATCGGAGGCCCCCGTCCCCGAACAGGAAAGCCCCGAAAAATCTCCTGCTGCCGGCCGAAAACTCCTTGCCGTCAGCGTCATCATAATAATCGGACTGCTCATCGGGATTTCTGTGTATTTCTGGACAAACCAAACCCAAAAACTGTCCCAGCCGACCCCTTCCAAAACTTCCCAAAGCCCCATCCAGGAGGCCCCTCCTGCGCAAAACTATCCTCAGGCAGTCGATTTTTCCCGTTCTATCATCACCCGGCTGAATCGGCAATCCGACGATGTAATGGATATAATATATCTTTTCCCGGACACCGTCGATGTTTCTAAGCAGACAATACTGGCCCTAATCAATTCTTTAGATATCGGGCGGTTTTTCTCCGTCGAAACTCAGATAGAAAAAGCCCGAGTAGAGCCGGACGCTTCCTTTTTTATCACCAAAACGACCGTCTCTTCCGAACTCGGCAAAACCAGGGCAATCCGGCTCGGATTTGTCGAAATAGAAAACCCCTCCGATACCGGCTCCCCCTCCATCGATCGATGGATATTCGGCCTCGCTGTTTTCGATGAAAATGAAATGCTCACCGCTTCCGCAGGAGAAACCGACCTGAATGCCTTGACAGCCGTCCTCGATGAAATGGTTACCCAATACGCACACTCCGTCGCTCCCTCTCTCAGCAGCCGGCAAAACACCGAAAAAATATCCGGGCAAATAATAGAAGACCTGCTGGACAAATACTACCGCCCTATCGCCGCTGTCCTGCTGCTGATATTTCTGGTCACCCTGATTTCCATGTGGGTTGTTTTTGACAAGGCAGGCGAACCCGGCTGGGCAATCTTTGTGCCCTTTTACAATACGGTTGTCCTGGCCAGAATTGGGAGAAATCCCGAATGGCTCGGCCTCGTCTGTGCCCTCAGCCCTTTGGTACCGGCTATCGGCTCGCTCCTCAATTTAATTCTCTTCATTTATTTATCCATCGGCGTGGCGAAGGCCTTCGGCAAAGGAACCCTTTTCGGCCTGGGACTTGTGTTTTTGCCCTTTATCTTTTACCCGATTCTGGCTTTTTCGGAAGGAGGCGTTGAATACTCCGGATAAACTCTATCCATTCGCATGGCTTTTGGCCGGCCTTTTTCCTTTCTCTTGTTTTTTTTCTTGTTCTTGAGTACACTGATTGTGTGTATATAATAATGGTAGAAACAGAGTTTCGCGCCTCTCACGGCCTGCGGCTGGGGGATGGCTGCCGGGAAGAAACCCATCAGCATTGTTGGAAGGTACGGGCGGCGGTCAGCTGTCCCCAACTGAACCAAATCCAGATGGGTATGGACTTTCGCGACATCAGAGTGCTTTTGGAAGAAATTGCCGGCTCTCTGGCTGAACGTCCCCTCGAAAGGCACGAGGCCTTTGCACCAGGCAACGCGACGACAGAGAGACTCGCAAAGTTTTTTTATGATCGGCTCGTTCCAAAACTGCCGCCTGCCGGAAAACTGGCGTGGATAGAAATCACGGAAGCCCCGGGATACGCTGTTCGATATAGGCAGGATTGACCCTTTTCGGCCGCTGCCGAAAAGCAGAAAAAAAGAAAAAACAACCACTTGCACAGGATTATAAAAACGTGCTTTGTCAGAACTGTAAAAAGCAGACCGCAACGATTCATCTGACCGAAATCAGCAACGGCCACCGCGTAGAAACCCACCTATGCCAGGATTGTGCCCAAAACCAGGGACTGACCATTCAGACCCAGATTCCGCTCAATGAACTCCTGTCCACTCTGTTGAGCGCACCCCAGGAGCCCGCCGGTCCGGCCCAGCCCCCGCAGGAACAGAAAGCATGTCCGCGATGCGGAATGACCCTTCAGCGGTTCAGCAAAGAAATGCTCCTCGGCTGTCCCTACGATTATGAAGTATTTGAAAAGAATCTGCTGCCCCTGATTCTTCGCACCCAAAACGGCCATTCCGAGCACTGCGGCAAAGTGCCCGCCGCCGCCGGACCGGACCGCAAAAAACAAATGCGGCTCACAAATCTGCGCCGCAAACTCGACGAAGCCGTTCGACGCGAACAGTATGAAACCGCCGCACGCCTGCGCGATGAAATTCGGAAACTCCAATGAAACTTACTGAACTCTCCAAACAGCCAAGCCCCTGGCTGCGGGAAAGCGGCCCTCTTTCAGAAGTGGTCATTTCTTCCCGCATTCGTCTGGCCCGCAATCTGGCCGACTATGAATTTAAACCCTGCCTGACACCGGAACGAAAGAAGGAAATCCTCGAAATCATCAAAAATGCCCTTCTGGCTCTGCCCCTTGAGCAGCCGCTGTTCTTCATCGACGTGGAAGAAGCCGCCCCGCTCGAACGCGACCTCCTGGCCGAACGTTATCTAATCAGTCTGCCCCACGCCCGCAGCGACGGTCCCCGCGGCGTAGTCGTCGCACAAAGCGAACATTTCTCTGCTATGATTAACGAAGAAGACCATCTCCGCATGCAGGTCTTCGCCGCCGCCCAGCAGCTCGAAAAATGCTTTGAACAAATCAACCGCATCGACACCCTGCTCGAAAGCAAAGTCCAGTACGCCTTCCATCCGCGATACGGCTACCTGACCGCCTGCCCGACCAATCTGGGCACAGGCATCCGCGTATCCGTCATGCTCCATCTGCCGGCCTTGAAAATGACCGGCCAGATTGAAAAATTCTTCAACACCGCACGCGACTGCAACCTCGCCGTCCGCGGCCTTTTCGGAGAGGGCTCCGAAGCCGTCGGCGACTTCTATCAATTATCCAACCAGGTCACGCTCGGCGTCTCCGAAATGGAGATTGTCGAGAACTTTTCAGCCACCATCGTTCCCAAAATTGTGGACTATGAACGCGTAGCCCGCCGGAAACTCCTCGAGGAAACGCCCGAGGCCATCGATGACAAAATCCAGCGCTCGCTGGCCATTCTCCGAAGTGCCCGCCTGGTCAGCTCTCAGGAAGCCCTGATTCTCCTCAGTCATGTCCGCCTGGGCATACACACCGGACGCATTACCGATATCCCTCTGTCCAAAATCAACGAACTGTTTCTCTACATCCAGCCCGCCCATCTCCAGATGCAGGCCGGACGCTCCCTTACGCCCGATCAGCGGGATTCCCTCCGCGCCCAAATCATCCGCACAGCCCTTTCCGTCAACTGAAGAATATCCGCCGGCACCCGCCCTCAAGTCCGCCTTTACTCCGGCAGCGGCAGCTCAATCAGCGCCTTCAACTGAGCAAACGGTATCAGCCCCACCGCCGCCAGTTTCAGCCGCCCCTGTGCATCAATAAAAAACAAGCACGGAAAACCATCCGGCAGTGAAAACGGCTCTGCCAGCAGAGTCACACTCCCCAATTCAAAATTGCTTTTACCGGCAAAATCCGCCCGTTTCAGAAACTCCTCGATTCTCTCAGCCGATTCCGCCGTCAGCGCTGCCACAGCCGGCGCCCCTTCCTTCATTTCCTCCGCCGCACGCACCGCCTGAGCCAGCTGCAGCCGAAAAGGAGGAAACCACGTCGCCCCCACAATCACAACGCACTCCCGCCCGCGATAGTCCGCCAGATGTCTTGTTTGCCCATCAGGCAAAAGAAAAACCAAATCAGGCACTTCCTTGCCCTGCCAATCCGCCAGCACCGGCTCCCACGTCTGCCGGCTGTTAATCACCTCATCAATGGAATGATACGCCGGCGCCGCATTGCCCCTGCCTTCCCGAAAAGCCCTCTGCCGAGATAAAACCACAATTCCGACAATCAGCAAGAGCATCAGCAGATAGAACGGCAAGCCCTTAACCAGATTTTTCTTGTCCTGTCTCTTCATCAGTCCCCTTGAACTCCCCCTATCAAACATCAAATCAAATAAAAAAACAACTTCTTTTAAAGTTTTATGAAACGCATTGATTTCAAACACTTCCCTAATAACTCCTGAACGAATCCAGCGTATAAATCTGTAGAAAAACCCGTAAAAAAGAAAAAGAAAGGAAGAACCAAATGCGGACCGCAGCCGACACCAACCTGCCGAATTTTTCCAATGAATCATTGGAAATGCTTCTTCTCATCTGTGTTTTTGGCAATGACCAGAGCCGCAAAGCCGCCCTCCTCGAACTAAAACGGCGTCAGGCCATGCATGCCGGTTCCGAGGAAGAGGATATTTTCACGACCAACTTGAGCGGCATCTGTTAATCTGCACCGTCTGCCGGAGGAGAAGGAACGGATTATTCGCCCTTCAAACCTATTCAAAACCAAAAGCATAATCGCCTCTGTATATCTGTTTTCTCCGCTATTCCCCCTGATTTTTTTGATTGACTTAACAAACTGTCTGGCTACACTAACCTGTCTTTTGGTAGGTGAAAAGTGCAACTGCAATCTCAGGGAGATGTTCCGTGGGGTACAATTGTGTAGTCCTTGCAAAACAAGTGCCGGATACCAAACGTATCACCGGCCAGGCCATGAATGAAGACGGCACCGTCAATCGGGCGGCCCTTCCGGCGATTTTCAATCCGGAAGACCTCAATGCCCTCGAAATGGCCCTGCAAATCAAAGAACAATACGGCGGCAAAGTAACCGTCATTACAATGGGCCTTCCAGCGGCGGCGGAGATTCTCCGCCAATCGCTCTATCGAGGGGCGGACGACGTCATTCTGATCACCGATAAACGCTGTGCCGCCAGCGACACCCTGGCCACCAGTTATATCCTCAGCTGTGCCGTCCGGAAACTCAACCCCGACATTGTCTTCTGCGGCAGGCAGGCCATCGACGGAGACACCGCCCAGGTCGGCCCCCAGCTCGCCGAAAAACTCGGCCTTCCCCAAATTACCTATACTGAACGAATTATCCGCCTGGAGAACCAGACAATCACCGCCCGCCGAAGCATCGGAAACGGCTGGCAGGAAGTCCGCAGCCGCCTGCCGGTTCTGCTGACGGTCATTGATTCCGCCAATGAACCGCGGGTGCCCGCCGCCAAAGGACTGATGAAATACAAATCAGCCCGATGCCGCGCGGAAATAGAAGCCATGGCCAAAGACGACCCCTCCATCGACGTCGAAGCCGTCTGCCGCCGACTCGAACAGAAAGGCCTGCTTATCCGCCAATGGGATCTGGATATCCTCGGCGCCGATCTCCGCTGGTGCGGACGCGACGGCTCCCCAACCAAGGTCAACCGCATTCAGAGCGTTGTCCTCACGGCCAAGGAAACCAAAACCATCGACCCGACCCCCCAGGGAATCGAGGCCATGATTCACGAACTGATTCAGGACCATACGATTGGATAAACCGGCTCTTCACAGCCCAATACAGTAAACAAAGGATAACCAGAAATGATAGAAGTCAACAAACAGGGTGAAGTGTGGGTGTTTGCCGAACAGCACGACGGCGCTCTTGAAGACACCTCGCTGGAACTGCTCAGCAAAGGACGCCAGTTGGCCGACCGGCTGAACGTACCGCTGGCCGCAATTCTTCTCGGAAACAGCGTAGCCGATTTGCCCGTGCGGCTCGGCCATTATGGAGCCGACAAGGTCTATCTGGCCGAACATCCCCTCCTTCATCCCTATCAGGCAAGTTCCTACGCCAGGATTTTCAACGACCTTATCCACAAATACAAACCCCAGATTGTGCTTTACGGGGCTACCCCCGTCGGGCGGGATTTGGCGCCACGCATCGCCAGTGCCGTCAAAGCCGGCCTGACGGCCGACTGCACCGATTTGCAGATTGGACGCCATGAAATCCCCAAAACAGGCGAGGTCTATGACAACCTCCTCCTGCAGATTCGTCCGGCCTTCGGCGGCAACATCATCGCCACCATTATTAACTATGACCGATGGCCCCAGATGGCCACCGTCCGCGAAGGGGTCATGCCGATGCCCGAGCCGGACCCGCGCCGCAAGGCCCAGGTCATTCGCGAAAAAGTTTCCCTCACGCCGGCCGACTTGATGCTCGAAATCCTTTCCGAACACCGCCAGCCCAAAAAAGTCAACCTCAAGACCTCCCGCATCATCGTCGCCGGCGGCGCCGGACTCGGCAGCAAGGAAAACTTCAAAATGATTTGGGAACTGGCCCATTGTCTCGGCGGTGCACCCGCAGCCACACGCGCCGCCGTCGATTTGGGCTTTATCGACCGCGACCACCAGGTCGGACAGACCGGAACAACCGTCCGGCCGGTACTTTATATTGCTGTCGGCATCAGCGGGGCTATTCAGCATCAGGCGGGAATGGCCGCCAGCCAGAAAATTATCGCCATCAACAATGACCCGGAAGCCCCGATCTTTCAGATTGCCCACTACAAAATCATTGGGGATCTGAACCAGGTCGTACCCATGATGATCAAAGCCATCCGGGAAAAAGTATAAACCCTGTACGAAAGGCCTGTATTGAGGATTGACAGATGGGCAACTTTTATCAAGACAATGATGATATCCGGTTTTTGCTGAAACATATCAACGTAGCCGAACTGGCCGATCTCGCGGAACGCGGCTTCCGCTTTGCCGGGCAATTCGACACCGCGCCCGCCACCGCCGAGGAGGCCCTGACCAACTATGACCTCGTGCTCGATGCACTCGGCCAGCTCAGCGCCGACTTTATCGCTCCCCGAAGCGAAGGAATTGACCGCGAAGGCAGCACCCTCTGTGAAGACGGCACCGTACGCTATGCCGCAGGAATCGCCGAATCCCTTCAGGCCCTCGCCAAGGCCGACGTGATGGGCTTTACCCTTCCTCACGAATACGGCGGGCTGAATTTCCCCAGTTTGATTTACACAGCCGCCATCGAAATGGTCTCCCGCGCCGATGCGTCCTTGATGAACCTTTTCGGCCTGCAGGGCATTGCAGAAACCATCAACTTCTTCGCAGACGAAGAAATCAAACGACAGTACCTGCCTCAGTTTGCCGCCGGCCGCGTAACCGGAGCCATGGTGCTCACCGAACCGGATGCCGGCTCAGATTTGCAGGCGTGCAAACTGCGGGCCTTTCAGGATGCCCAGGGCAGATGGTATCTCCACGGCGTCAAGCGATTCATTACCAACGGCTGCGGAGAAGTCCTGCTGGTGCTGGCCCGCTCCGAGCCGGACCGAAGCGGCGGCCTTGGCTTGAGTCTGTTCCTCTGCGAACGAGGACCGACCGTCCGTGTCCGCCGGCTCGAAGACAAACTCGGCATTCACGGCTCGCCCACCTGCGAATTGTTTTTTGACAACACCCCCTGCCGCCTCATCGGCGAACGCCAGCGGGGTCTGGTCACCTATGTGATGAGTTTGATGAACGGCGCCCGCATTGGAATCGCCGCCCAGTCCCTCGGCATTGCCGAAGCGGCCTATCGAATCGCCCGCGATTATGCCAGCAGCCGCAAACAGTTCGGCGGACCTATTGAAAAACTCCCCGCCGTCCGAGATATGCTCATCGAAATGAAAATGCAGATTGAAGCCGGACGCGCTCTCCTCTACGAAACCAGCCGTGTGGTCGATCATGAAATCGGACTGACCAAAATCGCCGAAGACCCGCAGGAGTCCCCCGCCGCGCAGAAAGAAGCCAAGCAGCGACTCCGCACCATCAAGCGCACAGCCGCCATGCTTACCCCCATGAGCAAATACTACTGCTCAGAAATGTGCAACCGCGTTACCTACGATGCAATTCAGGTTCTCGGCGGCAGCGGATACATGCGGGATTATGCCTGCGAGCGCCTGGCACGCGATGCACGCATCACCACCATCTACGAAGGCACCAGCCAGCTGCAGGTTGTCGCGGCCGTACGGGGGGTCTGCGGCGGCGCCTGCGAGAAGTATCTGGCCGAACTGGCCCAGATGCCCTATGCCGACTCCGTCAAAGACCTGCTGGACCTCCTCAGCGAAGGCACCCGGCACCTGATGAAAGCCGTCGCATTCGTAAAAGAAGCAGGAGTGGATTATATGGACCTGTTCGGCAGGCAACTGGTGGATATGGCCATCGCCCTCATCAACGGCTATCTGCTTTGCGGACAGGCCTCCAGCCCTGTTGCCATGGACGTGCCCACCGCCGACAGCGCTCCCAACGGCTCGCCGAAGACTGTCCCGATAACCCAGCGAAAAGAAATGATGGCGCGGCGATATATCACCCGCAACGCCGTCAAAATCCGGGCACTGGCGGACGAAATCGGCTCCGGTGATAAATCCACTTTCAAAGAATTTGAAGTCCTCGCAGGCCCAGTCCCGGAACTCGGCTGATTCACGAGGCGGGGCATGCTCCATCTGCCCGCAATCGCAGCATCAGCAGGCCCCTGAATGCGGAGAGAACAAAAAATGCTCAAGGCCGTGATTTTCGACTTTGATGGAGTCATTGCCGACTCGGAGTTTCTGCATTACAAGGCCCTCAACCAGGCGCTGGAGCAGTACGGCGTTTACGTCCCCAAAAAAGTCCACTGGGATAAATACCTCGGCTATACCGACCTCGAAAACATCCAGGCCGTTTCCAAAGACTATAAACTGAATCTTTCCCCCGAACAAATCCGGCAGCTCGCCCGCCAAAAGACAGAGTTTTTCAGGCAGCTCGCCGGCAAGGAAACTGCCATCCTCAACGGCGTGGAAGCGTTCATTGACCTGCTCAAAACCCACCGCATTCATCGCGCCGTCTGCTCCGGCGCACTGCGGGAAGATATCGAGCAAATGCTCGCAGGCAGCGACCTGCTGGATGCCTTCGAGGTGCTTGTTACCGCCGAAGATGTAAAAAAAGGAAAGCCGGACCCCGAAGGATACCTCCTGGCCCTCCAGCGGCTCAATCAAAAGCAAACCACCCCCATTCGTCCGGAAGAATGTGTCGTCATTGAAGATTCGCATTGGGGGCTGGCCGCTGCCGCCGCCGCCGGAATGCACCGCATCGCCGTCACAAACACCTACCCCGCCGAGCAGCTTCAGAGCCAGGCGGAAAAAGTCGTCACCCGACTGGACGAACTGTCCATCGATGACCTCCGCCTCCTCTGTCAGTAGAAGTTTTGTTAGACACTCCAAAAATAAACATTTTCGCTTTGGATAGATAAAATCCTCAGATCCAGAAACTCGGTGCACACCCAAAGGTTGGCAGACTCCTTATTCGTTCCCTTCTATTTTTCGATGTCTTTTCAAAGCAGCCGTACTGCCACTCATTATACCCCACACCCAACCCCCTCCGGCAAGCCATTCGATTTTCTTAATCCTCCTCCGCCGCCGGCAGCACAAACCCTGAAATCCTCAAAACAGCCCTGTAAGTCGGAACTGTCAGGAATCTTTCGCACCGGTTCGGATTGTTTCCCTTGCCATCGACCCAGGAAAGGCCTCTTTTTACCTGCTTTGCAAAGTGCGAAAGAAATCTTGCGTCCTCTTATACCGCCCCTCAAAACAAGATATATCCTGCCCTAAACAGCACAATCCAGCAAGACTTCTTCTTTTTATCTTTATGCCAGGTGTCCCGCATAAAATAAATCCGCCCTATCACTATTAAAAATAATGGTTTGAAGCCCCTTGACTTGACTTTTCCGACGTCCCAACTATACTTTATTGTCCCGTTTTTCCGACGTCTCTTTTCTTTCCGCCTTTCTGGAACCAACATTTTGACGGAAGAAGCGTATAGTTTATCTCTATATAAGAATGAAGGTTAAAAACTGAAAAGCAGTAGAAAGCAAGAACTTGCCGGGCGCCTTTGATTACAGTTTGATAAATAGGATTCAGCAGGCCAACGACATCGTCGAAGTGGTCAGCGAGCACCTTCGCCTTGACAAAAAAGGCAAAGAACTGGTGGGATTATGTCCTTTTCACACTGACCATCGTCCCAGTTTATACGTCAGCCCATCCAAACAGATTTTCAAATGTTTCGCCTGCGGCGCGGGCGGCGACGTCCTCAAATTCGTCCAGATGCGCGAAAATCTCACCTTTCCCCAGGCCGTCGAACGGCTGGCCCAGCGGGCGGGTATCTCTCTGGACCCATCCTGGGCCCAAAAGAAAGCCCCCAATGCATCAGAACCGGATGCGGCCGCCATTGCCAAAACAAACCGATGGGCCATGCAAATCTGGAAACAGAACCTCTGGCATCCGCAAAAAGGAGCAGATGCTCGCCGTTATCTCCAAAAAAGAGGAATCTCAGAATCCACAGCCCAGGAATGGAACCTCGGTCTGGCGCTGGACAGCTGGGATGACCTGACGGCAAGAGCTGCCTCCGCCAAAATCAAATCGGACTTGCTCTCCTCCGCAGGACTGTCAGTCCCCAAAAGTTCCGCTGGCTTTTACGATAAGTTCCGCAATCGACTGATGTTCCCCATTCTCGACATCAGCGGTCGCGTAATAGGGTTTGGCGGACGAACCCTCGGCGACGACCCCGCCAAATATATGAACTCGCCGGCAACCGTACTTTTCGACAAAAGCCGGTGTCTATATGGACTTTATCAAGCCCGCCACGCCATCGTAGAAACCGGAACAGCCGTAGTAGTCGAGGGTTATACCGATGTCATGATGGCCCATCAGCACGGCTTCCCCAATGTCGTTGCTTCGCTGGGAACCAGTTTTACGGAAAGCCATGCCCATCTGCTCCGCCGCTTCGCCAAGCAAATCATCCTCCTCTTCGACAGCGATACAGCAGGCCGAACAGCCGCCGAACGGGCACTCGAAATCTGCCTTGCGGAAAAAATCGATATCCGGATGGCCTTTGTCCCGAAAGGAAAAGACCCCTGCGATTATCTCCTCCAGGCAGGAGCAGACGCCTTCCGCCAGGTGCTCGACAATGCCCAGGATATTCTCGACTACACCTGGCAGCATTTTCAGGAACAGATCGAAACCAGCGGCACGCTCGACGAGCGGGCACAGGCCACCCGAAAATTCCTTCAAAATGTGGCTGCCGGCATCTCAGCAGGCAAAATTGACAGTATTTCTCGGACCTTGCTGATAAGCCGACTGAGCGGACTGCTCGCCCTGCCGGCCAGCCGAGTCGAAGCCGAACTGAAAAAAATAATGAAAAAATCAGAAATTTCAAAATCAGATAGGCAAAAAACCCAGCCCGAAAGCAATTATATCATAGAGGCCCAGCGAGAGGTTCTCCGAGCCCTCCTGAATGAACCGAGTCTGCTGGCCGAAGAAGGCGAAAAAATTCAGATGGAACTGTTCACTGAGCCGATGCTCAATGAAATTGCCGGCGTCCTGTTCGATTATTTGAACGAAGGATTAGAGCCGACCGCAGCTCAGCTCTGCGGACAGTTTGAATCGCCCCAGGCGGCCCAGACGATTGTTCAGTTGTACGAAGAAGGCCGGCGCGCAGGAAATTTCCGCCAGCGCATCCGTCAGGCCGTGGATGTCCTCCACGCGGACCGCCAAAACCAGGAAAAAGAAAAAATAAAAGCCGCCGCGGCGCTCAGCAGCCCGGACGCCCTGCGGAAAATCAGTGAATTATTGCGGACTCAAAAAGGAAACCCGCGCTCCGGTATCCTGAGACCGTGAAAACCGAACTTGTACGACATCGCAGGCAATAAAATTGAGGAACGTTATGCAGTCGAAAAAATCAAAGCAGCAGAACAAACCGGATGAGGCCCTTGGCCTGCCGGATAACCCGGAGGAGAGTATCTCCCAACAGCCCGCCTCCGCCGGTTCCAATCCGGAGGAGGAGCACGATACCGACGAATTTAAAAACGACCCCTCCTTCGACGATGAGGCCGGTCTGCTTTCGACGGTACCTCCGATTCCCCAGGGAGACGGCCAGGAATCCGAAGAGCCCGAGCGCATCCGGCTCATCGAAGAACGTATCGCCGCCATCACACGCAAGGGCAAAGAGAAGGGCTATCTGACCTATGAAGAAATCAACGATGACCTGCCCGACGAAATTATCAGCCCCGCACGGCTGGATAATCTCCTGATGACCCTCGATGAAGCAGGCGTGCAGCTCATCGACGAAGCCGATGTGCCGCGATACCGAAAAGAGCCGGTCGAAGAATCCGACGAGGAATTCAGCAAAGAACCGGAAGTCGTAGAAGACCTGCTTCTTGAAGATCAGATCGAAGAAACCGAAGGCCGACGGATTGACGACCCCGTCCGCATGTACCTGACCCAGATGGGCGAGATTCCCCTTCTCACACGCGAGGAGGAAATCAGTCTGGCCCGCAAAATCGAGTTCACCCGCCTGGCGTTCCGACGGAAAGTGCTCGAATGCGACTATTGCGCACGCCACGCCGTCGAAATCCTCCAGCAGGTCGATGACGGTTCGCTCCCATTTGACCGCACCATGAAAATGGGCAGCGGCGAATCAGAGGTGCGCGCCTTCGTCAAAAATCGCCTGCCCCAGAATTTAGAAACCATCACCAAACTGCTCAACCGCAATCAGGAATTGTTTGCTGCCTCACTGGCATCCTCCTCTCTCGAGGAGACCAAAAAGTATATTCGGCAGATTCACCGAAACCGCCGCAAAATCGCCTCCCTCCTGGAGGAACTGTCCCTGCGCACCAGCCGCATCCAGCCGATGATGAAAAAACTCGAAGGCATTCATTCCAAAATGCTCCAGCTCCAGGAAGCCATCGAGGCCGGCCCCAACCGAAACCACAGCGAAGAAGACATTCACGCCATGAAGCACGAACTTCAGGGCCTCCAGGAACTGGTGCTGGAAACACCGCGACAGCTCTCCAAACGCCTGCGCGCCATGCGGGCCGTGTTTTCACAGTACGAAGACGCCAAACGAAAACTGGCCGGCGGAAACCTCCGCCTCGTCGTCTCCATCGCCAAAAAATACAGAAACCGAGGACTCAGTTTCCTCGACATCATTCAGGAAGGCAACACCGGACTGATGCGGGCTGTCGATAAGTATGAGTACCGCCGCGGATACAAGTTCAGCACCTATGCCACCTGGTGGATTCGCCAGGCCATCACCCGCGCCATCGCCGACCACGCCCGCACCATTCGCATCCCGGTCCACATGATTGAAACCATGAGCAAACTGCGGACGATCAGCAAAAATCTTCTGCAGAAACTCGGACGCGAGCCAACCATCGAAGAAATCGCCGCAGAAGCCGATATGTCCATTGCCGAGACGCGGCGCGTCCTGAAAATCAGCAAGCATCCATTCAGTCTCGACCGGCCCATCGGAGAAAGCGAAGACAGCTACTTCGGAGACTTCATCGAAGATGAAAGCGTAGAATCGCCTGTCCAGTCAGCCACTCAGGAGATGCTCCGCGAGCGGATTGATGAAGTACTCAAAACCCTCACCTACCGCGAGCGCGAGATTATCAAACTCCGCTACGGAATCGGCGACGGCTATACCTATACCCTCGAAGAAGTCGGCCGAATCTTCAAGGTAACCCGCGAGCGAGTCCGCCAGGTGGAGGCCAAGGCCATCCGAAAACTTCAGCATCCCGTCCGCTCCCGCCGACTCGAAAGTTTTCTCGAAGGAAAACCTGCTCTGCCGTCGGAGCCGTCTTTTTAAGCGGTCCCGGCGGTCAGGACAGACCGTCTCAAAAGTCGGCGAATCGGAACCCGTTTTGAATCTGCCGCCGAAGAAAATCTGCGGAAAATGAAAAGAAAACCAGAACCAAACAAATGGATCCGCTGCACAGCCGTCGGCAGTCGCCTGCTCGCCGGCTGTCTGACGATGCTTCTGTTTATACCGCCGGCCGCAGCCTCCGACTGCAATTGTCTGCCCCGCTTTCCCGCAGAATCTTTTTCTCTCCAGCAGGCCGAACGCACTCTTCTGCTCGACTATATCGGCAAAGGAGATTTCGATGCGGCCTTCCGTCTGCTCGAGCAGTCTGCCCCTGCCCCCGATGACTTTCACCGCCGGCTCCGCAATATCCTCTCTGCATACAAAACATTGGAGGACAACTGGCGGCAGGAAAATCAGCAGGCCGCGGAGAAACGGAATGAAAAAATCCGCCTTCTTCGCAATGACCCCAATCAGGCCTTGACCCTGCGCCCCGAGGAAGCACTCTCCCTGCTGGTGCAAAACCGGCAAACCGGCTCCGCTGCCGCTCTGCCCCCTGCCGACCCGTTAGCCGCCGCATTGACCGAACAACTTCGCCGCAATATCCTCCAATGGCAGGAAAAAGGAGAATACGAAAAGGCCTGGCGGCGCGGTTTGCGAGTCCTGCTCCAGGCAGACCCCGACAATCCATCTCTCCTGCCGCAGAAACAGGAACTGCTCTCCAAAATCGCCATCGAAAAAAAACTTACCGCCGTCCTTTGCCCCGGCCAAACCGACCCTTACGCTGCCGTGCAGGCGGAAACATTCTATGAGGCCCTCCGGCGGCTCGATAAAAAATATGTCACGCCCCCTCCCTATCCTCTCCTCGCCCGCCGGGCTTTCACCTGTGCCCGCCATCTCGGCGAAGTACTTGCCTGCGGACGAAACGATTTTCTCTACAGCACCGAGCCGAACAACCTCACGCTCTGGAACGAACACCTCAAGCCGATTCAGGAAACACTGGACGGCATTGCAGAATCTGACTGGGACTGCACTCGATTTCTCGAACAAATCCGCCTGCTTCTCGATTTAAACCGCAGCTCCCTTCGTCTGCCCGACGGCTTTCTCGTCCAGGTACTCACCGAAGCAGTCTTCGAAGAACTGGACCCTTACACCGAACTTATCTGGCCGGCCCGCAGCGAAGAGTTTGACAAGCAAATGAGCGGCGAGTTTGTCGGCGTCGGCATCCGAATCTCCCGCCAGGACGACCGACTGAACATCGTCGAAATTGTGCCGGGCTCTCCCGCCGAAGAAAGCGGCATCCTTCAGACCGGCGATTCCATCCTCGCCATCGACGGCAAGCCCACAGAAAATCTCTCGCTCGATTGTGCCGTTCGCCTGATTTCAGGTCCGCAAGGGACTCCTGTTGTCCTGACCATACTCCGCGATGAAAAAGAAATAACCGTCACCGTCCCCCGCCGGAAAATCATTCTGCCCTCCCTCCACGGCAATTCTTCACCGCTGGAGCAGCCCATCCAGTCCAACGGCGACCTGTCCGCCTATCAAATCGACCCTGACCCGCGCATCGCCTATATCCGCATCAGCAGTTTCCGAAAAGACACCCCCCAAACCCTCCGCGGCATCCTCGACCAGTTTCAGCAGAAATGCCTTCTCGGTTTGATTTTAGACCTTCGCTCCAACAGCGGCGGACTTCTCGACGCCGCCGCCGCAGCCGCCGACTTGTTTCTCGAAAAAGGAACCATCGTCAAAATCTGCACCCGCCAGGGAGTCGAACAGGAAATAACGGCCTCCCCCGATGCCCTCCCCGCCGCAATCCCAATCATAATTCTGGTGGACGGCGGAACAGCCAGCGGAGCAGAAATCCTCGCCGGCGCTTTGACTGCTCCTCAATCCCCGCGCGCCATTCTCGTCGGAACCCGAACCTACGGCAAAGGCACCATTCAGGAAGTAGAAACCATCAGCCAGGACGGCAGCCGGCTGAAATACACACGCGGCTATTTCAAACTCTCCTATGACCGACTTGTCCCCAATCGATACGAACTGCTCAAACAGAACCGCACCGACTGGGGACTGCTGCCCCAGGCAGTGATTGAAGCCGAAGAAACACAACTTGCAAAAGCCCAGCAGGCCCGACAGCAGCTCGAAAAGTTTTTCGCCGAAAACAAAAAAAGCAAATCCGCAGAACATCGGCAGGACATCCTCCCCCTGCTCGAATCCCTTCTTCGCAGCGATCCGCCGCTGGCGGCCGGCCTGACAATACTGAAGGCCCAAATCCTCGCCGCGGGCATCTCCCTCGAAATGCCCGCCGACCCAAACACCCCGATTCCCCAGCCGACGCCCCAATAAAATCTTGGAAACTTCTGTTTCAGCCGTTCGTAAAAAGAAGAAACAACTGAAAGGAAAACAGAAATGGCTGATTTTATACAGAATCTTTGGTCTATGCTGGCGCAAATGTCTCCCTATCTGCTGTTTGGTTTTCTTGTCGCCGGCCTTTTGAGTATATGGATTTCCCCCTCGGTCATCGAACGCCATCTGGGCGGCAAAGGATATGGGCCTGTGCTGAAGGCCTCTCTCTTCGGCGTGCCCCTGCCCTTGTGCTCATGCGGAGTCATTCCGGTTACGGTATCCCTCTACAAACAGGGCGCCAGCCGCGCCGCTGCTGTTTCGTTTCTTCTCTCAACTCCCCAAACCGGCGTGGACAGCATCTTCGTTACCTATTCCCTGATGGGGCCGTTTTTTGCCGTCCTGCGACCCATTGCCGCCTTTCTGACCGGCCTGGTCGGCGGTGCCCTCGTCAGCATCTTTGACGGCAGCAGCAGCCCGCCTCCCCCAGAAGAAAAACCCTCCCCCGAAAACTGCTCCTGCCGGAAAAATCAACCTCCCAAATGGATAAAAATGATTCGCCACGGCTTTATCACCCTGCCCTCTGACATCGGCCTTCCGATGCTCATTGGCCTGCTCATCGCCGCCGCGATTTCCGCCTGGGTGCCCGAGGACTTGTTCGCCGTTCAATTAGCAGCCGGCAGCAACCTCATAGCAATGCTGGTTATGATGGCTGTCGGCATTCCGATTTATGTTTGCGCAACCGCCTCCGTACCCATTGCCGTTGCCCTGATTGCCAAAGGCCTCTCCCCGGGTGCCGCCATGGTCTTTCTGATGACCGGCCCGGCCACCAACGCAGCAAGTTTATCTACGATTTGGAGTGCACTGGGCTCTCGCTCCGCCTTGATTTATCTGTTGACCACCGCCTTCTGTGCACTGGCCGCCGGCCTCATTGTCGATGCCCTGCTGACCCCTCAAAAAGCCGTAGAGATGATGCACCACCACGCCGAATCCTCCGCCGGCCTGTTTGGTAATCTTTGCGCCGTCACTCTGCTGGGCCTCCTGTTGTTTGGAATCTGGCGAAAGAATATTCGAAAAACTTCCTAACGGCCTCACCGGCACTTTACTCATCAAACATCCGTTTTTTCCGCAGGATGTGATGATAATGCTGCGCAAACCGATGCGCCTCATCGCGCACATACTGAAGCAGTTTGCGAACAGGGGAAACCGCCGAAAGCCGCACCGGCTCCGCCCGCCCAGGCAGATAAATCAATTCCTCTCGTTTGGCAATCGCCGCCAGATTCGGCATCGGTGCGCCCATCTCCTTCAGCGCCTCCGCCGCCGCGTGCAGCTGACCAGGCCCCCCGTCAATCAGCACCAAATCAGGCCACAGTTCCTCTCCCCCCATCGCATGTTTATACCGTCGCCCGACAACTTCCTTCAAAGCAGCAAAATCATCCCCGCCGCGGACCGTTTTAATACGAAATCGCCGGTAGCCGTCCTTAAAGGGACGCCCGTCAATAAACTGCACCATCGCCCCTACCGTTTCGCTGCCGGCCAGATGAGCAATATCAAACCCCTCAATAATCCGAATCGGCTGCGGACTTTTCAGCAGCTGCTGCAGTTTAACCAGTCCCTCTGTCGGGTCCTGAAAAAACACCTCCGGCTGCACGTGTTCTTCCACCATTCCCCGATTGTCAAGATTCTCCAGCAGTCGAATCCGGTCCCGCAAAATAGCGGCCTCTTCAAAATCCTGCCGAGCCGATGCCTCCTGCATCCGCTTCTTCAGCGTCTGCAAAAGTGAACCGCGCCGCGAACTCAGAAAGCGGAGCAAATCCTTAATCTGCCGGCGGTAATCCTGCCGGCTGACCTTCCCCGCACACGGAGCTGTGCACTGGCGAATAGAATACAAAAGGCACGGACGAAAAAAACGCCGCCGCTCGTCATCCGCCTTAATCTCAAGCGTACACGTCCGAAAACGGAAAATCTTCTGCAGAATCCCCAACACCTGACGCAAATCCCGCACCCCCGTAAACGGCCCGAACAGCCGGCTCCCTCCGCTTTGCGGCTTGCGAGTAATATAAACACCCGGAAAATCCTCTCGCGTCGTAATCTCCAGATAAGGAAAAGTCTTGGAATCCTTCAAATCCGTATTATAAGGGGGATGAATATCCTTAATCAGACGGGCTTCCTGCAGAATAGCATCCGCCTCGCTCGGCATTTCAAGATAGTCCACGTCGGCAACGCGGCTTATCATCTCCGCAATCCATGGGCTGCGGCTTTCGGCCAGATTGGCCCCGGGCTGAAAATAACTGCTCACCCGACTGCGAAGGTGCTTGCCTTTGCCGATATAAAGAACCTTCTCCTCGGCATCTTTCATAAAATACAGACCAGGCCCCATCGGAAAAGTACGTATCTTTTCCCGAAGGGCCTCCAGTTTGTCTTCAGACAGCGGCATAGAAAACCATTTTACCACATCGAAGGGAAATATTCAGCAGAACCTCACACACAAAACCCCGCCCCCTGACAAGGGTGGAAGATGGGATTCGAACCCACGACCCTCAGAACCACAATAGGG